>Ga0255756_1002317_pt1 | contig 20553 bp, 13 predicted proteins | sample 011ome_20_FD_179956 | JGI IMG/M metagenome (GOLD analysis project Ga0255756, IMG submission 179956) | Coastal salt marsh microbial communities from the Groves Creek Marsh, Skidaway Island, Georgia - 011509CT metaG (version 2) | ecosystem: Environmental > Aquatic > Marine > Intertidal zone > Salt...
ATATGAATTCCATGTTTTCTTCCGCTTCTGCGTTCAACCAAGACATCGGGAGTTGGAATACAGCGCAAGTGACTTATATGAATTATATGTTTTCTGGAGCTTCTGCGTTCAACCATGACATTGGGAGTTGGAACACAGCGCAAGTGACTTATATGAATGATATGTTTTCTGGAGCTTCTTTGTTCAACCAAGACATTGGGAGTTGGAACACAGCGAAAGTGACTAATATGCAATCTATGTTTTATTCCGCTTCTGCGTTCAACCACGACATTTCCTCGTGGACCGGATCCGCAGCGACGTCGGCGCAAAGTTCTATGTTTTCCGGCGCGACTGCGTTTCAAGCGAAATTTAAGTGCACCAACGCCGACACCGGTCCAGCGAATTCGTGCGTAGGTCCCTCGCCAATTCCAGACGCGAGCTGGCATACTTTCGTCGGGGATTGTTTGGATGAATCTGACGCGATTGAGGTGACTGGAGAGTGTACAGTCTGGGCCCAATCGCAAGACGTTTGGTACGGGACGATGCCGAATTGGGACACGAGTTTGGTGACGGACATGCATGGTTACCCTGAAACTGGCTTTGGTAATCAGCCCAACTTTAATGCCGACATTTCGCAATGGGACGTATCGCAGGCGACGAACATGTACGCAATGTTCTGGTCAGCCAGATCCTTCAACCAGCCGATCGGCAGCTGGGACATCTCTAATGTCAAGAATACTTGGTCCATGTTTGCTGGCGCTGATTCGTTTAATCAAGCTATTGGGAGCTGGGACACAGCAAAAGTGACTTATATGAATGATATGTTTGCTGCCGCTTCTGCGTTCAACCAAGACATTGGGAGTTGGAACACAGCGAAAGTGACTGATATGCAATGGATGTTTTATCAAGCTTCTGCGTTCAACCACGACATTTCTTCGTGGACTGGATCCGCAGCGACGACGGCGCAAGCTGACATGTTTACTTCCGCAACTGCGTTTCAAGCGAAATTTACGTGCACCGACGCCGTCACCGGTCCAGCGAATTCGTGTGTGCTTAAGTAGATACGGATCGCCAATTAGTTCACGTCCCTTTTCTCCCGTCTTTAGCTCATCAACAGACAAATATTTCAAGCAAGCAAAACTCATCAGAAAGACGCTCTGATTAATGCGGGCACCACTGTCACCTTCTTTTCCTCGCAACGACTCTACGTTTTGGGTCGAGAACGCGAGTATAGGATCTGGCGTCGCCGCTCTCGCGTCGCGAACCGATTTTTATCCTTTGTTATCTTTATATGTATATATACTATACGCGTACCGCGGAATTATTAAAAACACTCGACCGCGCGCGCCGCCTCTCCGCACAAAGCCTCGAGAGGGTCTTTTTTTTCGCCCCTAAATCGTGTTCGCCCGTCGTGCTCAAGGATTGGGACTCCTCCCGCTCCTACGTACAAAACAACAGTCTGCCCTCGGTCACGCCTTCTATACGGCTTTGAATTTCTGAAATACGAGTATGCCACGTGGAAAAAATTTCCGAAAAAAAAAATCTTAGGGCTAATGTCACATTCGAATGCGCGTCACTCGTTGTGTGTTTTGTTACAAATATGTCGAAGCTGACGAGAAAAGGCGCGGCGGCGGCGGCGACGGCGACGACGACGATGGACGACGACGACGCGTTTGATCATCAACACAATTCTTCGCCGACGAGCGGGGCAGAGGGGGAAAGAAATTCCAATTCCAAGGTTGGGAAGAGGAAAGGGAGCAAGAACAAGATGGACAAGCTGTACTCGTCGTTCAAATCGAACTTGACGAAGAAATCGACGCACTCGGGGGGAGGAGGAGGAGAAAACGGGACGGTCGAGAAGGAGGAGGAGAACGGGGAGGAAAACTCGGTCGATCCGAGGGACTTGGGAGACGGGTTGAGGAGAGTTGAATTTCCTTCCTCGGCGAAAGCTTCGTACCCGAAGTTTGAAAACGTGGAGAAAGAGTTTGAGGCCATGTATAAAGAGTTGGAGAAGTCTCGCGACGATAAGAGAAAGGAAACGGAGAAGATGGAGGAGAAGATGAGGAGAATGGTGAGCGCGGTGGAGAAGGAGGAGGAGGACGAGGAGGACGAGGAATCGGCGGGGAAGAGTTTGACGGATGAGGAGGCGTATTTACGAGCGAATTCTTCTTCGTTGCGTTTGCACAACAGGATGTTTCGGATCACGTTGTATTCGTCGTTTCAACAAATGGTGACGATAGCGGTCGTGTTGTACGCTTTGTTGGAAACAGCGGATAACTGGGAGGGGAATTCCTCGATCGAGAAGAAAGGCGGGACGAGCTGGGAAGTCATTCAAGCTTTGCACTACATCGTTTCCTTGATTTTCTTTTTTGAAGCCGGGGTGAAGATTATGGGTGCCGGGCCAACGGCGGTGAGCGAGAAAACTGGGAAGGAAACGCTCGTGAAGTGGAAACCTCTCGACTATTTCGTGAATTGGGAAAACGCCGTGGATTTCACGATTTTGTTCTTCATGTCGTTAAATTACATCTCGACGTGGGCGAATACTACCCTCGGGGATTTAACGTACGATCACATACGAGTCATACGTTTGTTTCGATTGAATCGATGCGTGAGATATTTTCGACGCAATCCTGAGTTTAAGATCATTTTGGACGGTATTGGCTCTGGTATCGCCTCCATGGGATGGGTTTTGGTGATGTTGATGATTGTCATGTACATCTACGCCGTGCTAGGGACGAGTTTGTTCTACGGCCTCGATCCGAAGAATTTTCGAAGCTTGCCGTACGCGCTGAATTCTGGGATGGGCATCGCCACCGGGTCTTCCTGGGATGAGTTTCTCTACGCCACGTGGTACGGCTGCGAGCACTACGGGTACCCCTCGCCGAACGACGTGGATTGTCCGTATCGATTAAACGCCGACGGTACGAAAACGTACGCCAAAGGTAACGGCGTTCTTTCGGCCATCTACGTTATTTCCATGGCGTTTCTCGTCGGTAACATCATGATGTCGCTCTTCATCGGTATCATCACCGAACGAATGGACCAAGCGTACGAGGCTAAGGAGACGTTGAAACGTAAGCGAATCGTAAACGCGTTGCGAAAAACCAAAGGCGCAATTTGGGAGTCTCGAGAGAAGATGAACGAAACGTTGCCGGAAGCTGCGTACACAGAAGTCATGGACATGATGAATTTGTTGAGTGGAAGTGCTCAGACTCAATCCATGCACGAGAGAGAAGCGGCGACTGAGAACACGTGGTTTCAGGATTTGCAGGTAAAACTTCAAAAGATTACCCAAAACGACTTTTTCGAGTACTTCGTCATGGGCGTGATTGTATTCTCGGCCATTTTATCGGGATATTCGACGCAGTTTTTGGATTATTCAAACCCAGATGCCTCGCCTCCGGAATGGACGGAAATCCTCGAACGTATTTTCATCTTCACCTTCATGATTGAATTTCTGATAAAAATTATCGGTTTATGGGACAAAGAGAGGACGTATTACACCGGCGAAGACGCAAAGTGGAATATGTTCGACGCCGCGACCACTTTAGTTGGATTTTTTGGCATGGTTTTTGAAGACTCTGGCCTCGGCGGTGGCAGTATAGCCGGATTTTCTCGAATCGTTCGTTTGCTTCGTTTGGCGAGACTGTTTCGATTCTTCAAAGTTATCCCGCAGTTGAACTTAATCGCCAAGTCATTAGTTCTCGGCGTGAAATCTTTGAAATACGTCGGTACCCTTATGTGCTTCATCTTCTACACGTGGGCTATTGCCGGGGTGATGCTTTTCTCGGACAACGATCCGTTCTTCATGCGAACGTTACCGGTTGCGTTTTACCACCTCTTTCGCGTGTCGCAACTCGAATCCTGGGCAAATATTGTTCAAATCAACCTAGAAGGTTGCGACAAGAACAGGTGGGGCGTAAACGACGGTGGCGCGGCGTACGTTGGTTTGCAATCCAACTCGGGCATTCACGCCGACCGCGTATACGAGTGTGATCGTCCAAAGGCGCAACCATTCGTTGGTTCACTCTATTTCTACTCCTTTGTGGTGATGTGCGGGATGGTAATTATTTCCGTCTTCATCGGGGTAATAGTCAACGGAATGCACGCGGCAACGGCGGAATCCAAAATCGAATTCGAACGAGAAAAGAGAAAGGAAATCATCTCAGAACACTACGAATTACCCGCGTCGAAACTCGAATCCATTCGCAGAGTCTGGAAGCGTATCAACTGGGCGAAAGCCAAGACGATCAAAATCCACCAAGTCGAAAAGTTGATGGAACAGCTCGGCGTCGGATACGTTCCGGGATACTTGCACAAAGTCGTGAGTTACTGGAAACCGCCTCCGGAAGGAAACCCGAGCGCTAAAGTCAACGAAATCGATTACCCGGATTTCATTTTGATCGTTTGCTTGCTCGAGAGAGCCGCGTAAAAGATGCGTTTTCGTCGTCGTCGTCGTCGTCGCGCAAATTCGTTGTTTTTAAATGAAACTACTAGTACTACTTTATTTATTTTTGTATTGAAGAACTGCATTGCACATTCGCGAGAACGCACGAAAACACCACCGCGAACGACAACCCGCCAAAACGCTCGAGCGCGGTTCCGAGCAGACGACGACGACGACGACGACGACGAGGAGGAGGAGACGATCAAAGATGAAGCAGCTGCTCGGCGCCGCCGCGCTCGACCTCGAACTCGTTTCTCGAGACGTGCTTCGTCTCGCACCACTCGTCGTCGTCGTCGTCGCGGATTTCAAAGTGGACGACGCCGCTTCTTCAAACGACGACGGGAAAAGAACGACGACGACGACGACGACGACGAACGCCTCCTCCTCCTCCAAATTGGAAAAGCTTTTCCTTCGCGCCGCGGATGGCGTCCAGTACGCTTTACTCGAGAGGAGCAAGACGACGCGTCAGCATCATCAGTCGACGACCACCACGGGAAACTACGTAGGCGTCGTCTGTTCCTCTTCCGATGGAGAAGTCGTTTACGCGTGGCTGACCGCCTCGAGGTTTGTCCTGATGCTCGCGATGACGAGAGAGACAGAGGAGGATGATGAGGAGGAAGAAGAGGAGGAGTTTGTGGTCAGGAAAAAGTTTCAAGCGATGGAGAGCGCGTTGACGAGAGCGAGGATGAATCCGTTCTTTGAGGAAGAGGAGGAGAAGGACGACGACGACGACGACGACGAGAGAGGGAAGGAGGCGGGCGGGAAGAAGTGGGAGTCGTTCAGGCAGGCGCTCGCGAACGCGGCGGAAGTTTGAATAATGTTTTCATCTTGTTTCGTCTCTCGGGTCGCGCGTTTGCGAGAGGGACGCTCGGCGAGCATCTGTATTTAAGTTTTTAGATCTGTATCATTATTTTTGTATCGTAACAACCCGCTCTCGTTTAAAGCGTCAAGTTCATCACTAATCTTACTCGTTTATAGCATTAAGTTCATCACTAATCTTCGTTTTTGAGCGTGGGAAACGCGATCACGTCTCGAATGCTCGGTGAATTCGTGAGTAACATCACCAATCTATCGACGCCTATGCCTAATCCCCCACACGGCGGCATTCCGTATTCCAAAGCGTTGATGAAATCTTCGTCAATCGGAAACTCGTAAATATCGTCCGTGGTTTCCTTCAACACGTCGCCGGCGTCTTTATCGCCGCGTTCGACTTTTTTCTCGGCGCGAACGAGCGCGGCGCGTTGAGTTTCTGCGTGCGCTCGCGACTGTTTTTCGAATCGTTCTCTTTGATCGATAGGGTCGGTGAGCTCCGAAAACGCGTTGGCCAACTCTCGACCGACGACGAAGAGTTCGAAACGTTCGGTGACGCCTTTTTTGTCTCGATGCGGTTTCGCAAGAGGAGAGATCTCGATCGGGTGATCGAGAACGAACGTTGGTTGGCGTAAAGTTCCCTCGACGGTCGCTTCAAACATTTCGTTCAACAAAGTTCCTAGGTTTGGCGAATCTCGAACGGCCGGGATGGAAGCGCCGGCTTGTTTCGAGTGCGCTTTTAAAGCCGGTTCGCACGCCGCTTTCGCTTTTTCTAAATCACCATCGAAGCCATTCAACACGTCCACATTGCACGCTTCGATGACTAAATCGTTCATGCTCGCACGTCTCCACGGTCTTTTCGTTAAATCGATCGTTTCGTCTCCGTATTGGATGGGTTCTAATTTTTTAGACGGGCTCACCGCCGCCGCGCATCTACAGATGACTTCCTCAGTCAACTCCAACATGTCGCTCACGTCACCGTACGCTTGGTACAACTCGATAGACGTAAATTCAGGGTTATGCCTGGTCGATAATCCTTCGTTTCGAAAAATGCGTCCAATTTCATACACTCTTTCAAATCCGCCGATGACTAAGCGCTTCAAGTGTAACTCGGTCGCGATTCGTAACGTTAAATCCATATTTAAAGCGTTGTGGTGCGTGTTGAATGGTTTAGCGTCCGCTCCGCCGGAAACCGTGTGCATTATCGGCGTCTCCATCTCCATAAACTCCAACTCGTCTTCCAAATACCTTCTCATCGTTTTGATAATCTTTGTTCTTTGATAAAAAGTATCTCTCGAATCCGACGACGCGATTAAATCCACGTATCTTTGTCGATATTTAATCTCAACATCTTGCAAACCGTGCCACTTATCCGGTAAATTTCTCAATGACTTTGTTAAAACCTTCACATCTTCCACGACAATCGACAATTCACCTTTATCCGTCCGTTTCAAAGGCCCTTCGCACCCGACGATATCGCCGACATCGATTAAGGTTTTGATAGTCTCAAACTGCTCCTGATCGATCCTCGACTCGTCGCAATACAACTGAATCGTCCCGCTCGCATCCGTCAAGGTCATAAACGCGAGTTTCCCAAAAACCCTTCTCGCCGTCACTCTGCCGCACACTTTCTCTCTCGTTCCGTTTTCCAACTCGCAGCCTTTCGCCAAAACCGATTCCGGATACGCGGCTTGCAATTTCGCCGCCGTGTTTGTTCGATCAAACCTATACGCGAACGGCTCTTGATTCGACGTTTTCAACTGCGCCATTTTCTCAATGCGCACTGCTCTAACTTCCTCCGGAGAAGAACCAGACGACTGCTCGCCGCCGCCGCCGCCTTTCTTTTTCCCTCCTCCTCCTCCTCCTTTCTTTTGCGTCTTCTTCTTCTTCTCTTCGCCGCCGCCGTCGCCCAAAATCGCTTCCCTCGTCGTTTCCGTCCTAATCTCGCCCTCCTCCAGCTCTGCTTTCAACGCCTTCAAAATCGTCACCGCTGCTTTCACCTCCTCGTCTTGGTTCGTCTTCCCGTCCGCTTTCAATCCTTTCACCAAAGCCGCTTGCGAGGCGATTTTGTCGTTTAAGGTCTCAACGCCATCCACCCCTCCTCCACCACCGGCTAGTGATTTTGCGCCCCGAGAAAGACGACGAAGAAGCCGTGGGAAAGCTCGTTCCGAAGACGAAGACGACAAAAAAGCGCCGAAGAAAGAGCCTCCTCGAAATCGAGCTGTTCTTCTCGTCGACGACGACGCTCGAACGGCGCCGACGACGCGGAACAACCCCGGGGTGGTGTTTCGACGAGAATTCGCCGACAAAAGAAGATTCGGCGAATGCAAAGAAGAAGAGAAAGAGGAAGAAATCATCGTCATCGTCGTCGTATCCTTCGACAGTAAAAGCCTTCTCCTTCTCCTGAGTAGTAGTAGTGACGACGACGAGGAGGAGGATGAAAACGACGACGAGAACAACGCGGAAAACGACGCTTTCGTCCTCGCCGCGAGCATGTAAATATAAAGACTCGCTTCGTTGAATAAGTGAGAGATTTTGTGCGAGGGAAATGTGGGCTTCTTTCTGTTTAGGGTTTCATGAGTCAAAGCGTTTACGCTCTCTCTTCTTCTTTCTGTCTCGTCTCTCTCTCTCTCTCGCTCTCTCTCGGACGCGCACCCATTTGATCGCGGTCGTCATTTTTGTCACGCATCGTCACCGCGTCGACGATGCAGAGAAAACTTTTGAAACTTTACCGCGAGATTTTTTATACCGAATACCGCTCCAAGCGACTTCGTCCGAGACGAAGTAGACGTACGCGCATACGAAAGGCGCGACGGCGTACACGAGGCACAGGGCGAGCCAGACTTTGAACCAGTTGGTGCGGTTGAATCCGGAACGGGCGACGCGGCCGGCGTTTGGTTTTTTCGATGTTTGAGAAGCGCTACGTGTGGTTGGTGAGGTGGTGTTCTTTCTGTCGCGCGGACTCGTTTTGGCGGTTCTTTCGCAGAGAGAGACGCAGGACGCGTACATTTTCTTCGCGCGCGTTACGGCGAGGAAGTGCGCGAAGAACACCGCGAAAGCGAGCGAAGGGACGACGTTTGTCTTCTCCGTCGCCGCAATCGAGAGGGATGATGTTTTGGAACACGCTGCTAAAGTCCATAACCAGAGCGCAATATCTATCGCGCTCGCGACTGTTCCAACCGTTAAACATAAACTGGAGAGAAACATCGCCAGAAGCATACCGTGGTTGATAAATTTCATGTGTCCGTCGGAATACGTGTCGTTGACGAAAATTTGTCGATGGAAATAGTTCAGGAAATTTCCTACGGTTTGTTTCGGATCGAGCGGCATTGGGAACAACGCGTCGCCGGGGCATAGTATCGTTCTCTTTTCCCGATCGGCAGCGGCGGCGACGATGAGATCGTCCGAGTATCCGCCGGTCTCGTACGCTTCTTTCACTTTACACGCGTTGGCGAGGAAATCCTCCAACCGAAAGAGCATGCACCCTCCCCAAACGTTTTTGGCGTACTTACCGTGCGAGAAAGGTATCAACAACACGAGGTGATACACCATGGTCATGTAATTCGCAAAGCACGAGGACGACGACGACGTGCCGTCACTGCCAACTAAATCCAACGGGTACCCAGTCGCCAACAACGCGTTCCCGCCCGTCTCCTTCTCGTCCTTTTCCATCGCGCTCACTAAACTCCCGATCGTGCTCGGATACAGCATCACGTCGTCGTCTAAGAACAAAACGTACTTAATTCTGTTTTTGCTCCTCTTTTCATCTCGAAAAAAGCGACGATGAAAACCACGACGACTTCTACCGTCGTCTTCGTCCTCGTCGCCCATCATCGCCCCGAGCTCTTCCGCCCCTCGCAACTGCTGCCGAATCTTCTGCGAACAGTTCTCCGCGCTCCCGGAAACGACCACTCGCGCGCTTCTTCTTCCTCCTCGTCCCTCGGCGGACGCCGCCGCCGCTCCTCCTACGAACCGTTCCGCCGCTTCCTTCGCATCGTCCGTCTCTTTTTCCACCACGAACACGAACGCGACTTCCCCTCTATGTTTCGTCTCCACTTGCGTGTGCCAGTTATCTCTCGTCCTGTTTGAAACGACGCCTCTCACCGGGAGGACGACGCCGACGCCTTCGCCTCCTCCCGCCAAAGTCTCGGCAGTCACAAAATCACTCGTTTTAATTGAGCGATTTTGATGGAATCGCTCGCGCCGGCGACTCGCCCACGTCCATCCGACCGTAACCACGGATAAGACGAACGCGCACGCCAGTTTGAAAAACATCAAGAATACTCCTTCCGTCTCATCGTCTCATATCGGTCGTACGTGTCGTTTGTTTTCCGCTCTGGGTGGTAAAAGTGTCCGCCCTTTTCGTAGACATTGTGTGGAATGTCTCTCGAGTTGTTTCGTTTCGCGTCTCGCATCGTTTCACGCGTATCGAGAGGTATTATTCGAGAGCGTCTGATGAGAATTTCTCACGCATTTTTCCCCGCACAATCTCATTCTTTGCACACACGTTTACACAGAGAGACAGACAGAGAGAGAGAGAGAGAGAGAACGAGAGTAAAAGAGAAACGAGTGGTGTTTTGCCATCGTCGTCGTAATTTCTCTCTCTTGAACTCGAAAACGAACGCGTGCTCGATCGAAACAGAGTTGCGAGTTTATTTGTTCGCATTTTGAGAGACTTTGCGAGCGGGGAAACGAGAGAGAGATTTCTCTTCTCAAAACGTACACATCGTCGTTGTTTTCGTGAGGCGAAGGAGGAGAAGAGCGCGAAAGAGAGATTGTTTTCGAGAGTCCAGAGTCGGCGTTTCGACACTGATTTTGTATCGTTAAACCATTAAAGAGAGATTAGAGAGAGAGAGTTAGAGTAGTAAACACCACTAGGAAGGAGGCAAAGAGTATAATATGGCGCTGGTAACCCTGAACGTCTACGACATCACGAACACGAAGTCTGACTTAACCAACGCGACGATTCAACACCTGAACACGTTAACGAAGGACACGTTCAACGCGGGCGGGATATTTCACGGCGGGATTGAAGTGCACGGGTACGAATATTCCTACGGCTATTGCGAAGAAGGGACCGGCGTGTACCCGTGTCAACCAAAAATGAACAGCGCGTACGTTTTTCGGGAGTCTATTCCGCTAGGGGTGACGAGCGCGGACGCGACGAAAGTGAGAGCGATAGTGGCGGTGATGAAAGCCAGCTGGCCAGGGAACGAGTACGAGTTATTTTCGAAGAATTGTAACACGTTTTGCGAGGCGTTTACGAAGGCGTTGGGCGTTCCTCCGCCGCCGGATTGGTTAAATAGATTTGCAACGAACGCGAACGGCGCGGTAAATGCGCTTTCAAACGCGAAAGAGGCGATGCGAGAGGGCATCGAGAGCGTCGGGCAGAGCGTACATAACGGGTTGATGTGGATGGCGAGCGGTTTTACGTTGACTCAAATCGACGCGAATAGCGACGCGAACGTAAAGACGAACACAAAAACAACAGACCCAAAAAAGGGCGGCGCGAACGCGGACGATCAAACGACCACAACCACCACCCCAGGTGGCACGCCTCGAACGATTCGCTTATCGAATCAACCGCCGCCAAACGGAGAAATTCCGCGCGATATCGTTCGAGACTTGGAGTAAGACGAAAGCGCGTACCCGCGAGAAGAGCGGCGGTAATAGTCAATCGGAGCAGAGAGCGAGAGAGCGAGAGAGAGTTGTTTTGTATTTGTATTTTCTATTAGAAGAAGAAAGATCAACACTACTAATAAAAGTTGTTGTTTCACAAAAGAACGCAACGTTTAGATGACGACGCGCATGTAACCCCGAATGATTATTCCGATACTTTTGATCGATCTTTAATCGTCCTCTTCTCGTTCGCTCGTCCACCAAATCCTCTTCATTTTTGACATCACATCGTCACGGTAAAGTAATCCTCCAGTTTGCAAAACCACGCTCGCGCATGCATCCCGTCCTCGCAAACCCTTCCGCGCAGGGGGTATTCATCGGGGCACGCCGTCGCTCGTCGAACAACGGCTGCTGTTCCTCGTCCTCCTCCTCCTTTTCCTCCTCGTTCTCTTTCCAACAAAGTCGTTCTGTTTCCTTTTCCCCGCGAGAGAAAAAGAAGCGAAACGTCACCCGAAACGCCACCGCGGGGAACGACAACAAAAGCGACGATTCAGACGCCGAGGACAAACCGTTAGACGCGTTCCTTTTGGGCAAAGCACTCGCGGAAACCGTTTTAGAGAGAACGGCGACGGAAGTGGTGAATTTTATCTCCGACGCGACAAATTTACCGACGAAAATAGAAGACGAGATGGAACAACTCAAACGAGAGGTGGAGAAGAGAGCGAAAGAGGACGCCGGACGCGGCGTTTGAATGAGTAAAGAATAGTTTGTTAGTAGGAGCGTGTGATGATGTAATCGTTGTCAAATTTTGTACATTTTTCTGTATCTCTCTCTCTCTCTCTTTCTCTTTCTCTCTCTCCAATCTTCTCGGCGCTCAACAAAAGTCAACCGTTTCGATCGGCTTCGGCGTAAAATCGAAACGGCGAGTTTCGATGATACCGAACCCGTCGGCGTAAACTTTCGAACAAGGCGTCCAGAGCGTCGCCGCTTTGCCACTTGTCGTTCCAAACGGAAGCCCGCGCGGCGATTTTTAAATCGTTTTCTCGTTTCGAGCGCGTGATGGAGGAAGCTTTGCTTTTTTCGTGGAGTAAAGCGTCTTTGGCGTTTCGGAGAGCTTCGCGGGTGGGGATTTTGTAGGAGAAATTTTCCCAATCGAGGACGTCGGAGAAGTACGGTTCGAAGTCGTCGTGGACGATGAGTGGAACGCACCCAGAAAGAATAGCGTCGGAGAGAGCGGTGGACCATCCTTCGAGGCCACCGTGAGGAGTGATTAAGCACGTTTCCGAGTTGCGCATTTCGCGGAGGACGCACTTGCGATCGCACGAGGAGGAGGAAGAGAACGTCGCGTTCTTCCTTCCTTTGTCGGTTTCTATGCCGCCGGTAACTTCGAAAGAACTGGCAGTATTGCTCTCGTCGATGACGACGTTGACGCCTTTTAAACCTTTGAGTTGTTCGTACGCGCGTCTTCTCACGTTGAAGGAGGAGGAAGATGAACTTTTCCTTCTACCATCGTTCGAAGAGTCAGTTTTGGTGTCGCTTCCGCCGCTCTCGCTACTACTACCGCTACCACCCGCGCCGAAGAACTCGTCATCTTCGCTGACAACTTTCCCTCGAAAATGCATTCGTATTTTTCTCCTCGCGCTAAAGACGTTCTCCATTTCCGCTTTCACCAGAGCGTAAGCTTCGTCTCTGGAATCTCGAACGGGAGGTACGATAATATCCCTAAACGGCGAGAACGCGTAGCGAGCGCGACGCGTCGCCATAGCTTTAGCGCTGTTGTTCTCCTCTTCTTCTTTCTCTTCCTCCTCTAGGCTTTCGCTATTACTATCAACTCTACTGCTACCATCACCATCGCTATCCTCGCCGCCACTCGACGACAGCGACGATTTAAAAGTCGGCACGCCGACAATCTTAATCGCCTTCCCGATCCTCTCCAAAGTTTTCTCGTTCAACACGTTTTCCGCGCCTTTCTCCGCGGGAAAAATAAACACGTGATCCCTCCCTTCGCTCCTCCTCCAATACGGATAATTCCCCGCGATCCTATCGATCGCCGCCTGGTACATCTTATTCACCTTCCTCACCGCGGTGACGTAATCCGCCCCTCCTTTTTCCAACTTATCTCTCACGTAACACTCGGGAAACAAAGGCACGACGTAAAAATCCGCCAATTCCGGGTCTGGCGTGTACACCTCGCTCTTCGCAATCAGCTCCGGTATCTTCCACTCCGCGTTCGCGTACCCGTTATCTTTACACTTATCGCTTCGTTTCGTTCGTAAATCCGCGTTGAGCGCTTCCGGAACGTCTTCGTACACGAACACTTTGAACCTGTTTTGTAAGAAGAGAACAGAGCGACGACATCAGTCATTGAAAAACACGACAAAGACGAGCGAATAGCAAAAGATCGAAAACGTACCGGTACGGAAACGATCCTCCGTTTCCTCCTTTCGAGAGCGCGGCGAAAGACTGCGCGAAACTCGAACGCACATCATCGAATCGCGCATTTGGTGTTACAGCGCTCCCTACTTGACTCCCACGACGCCTCGTCGAATGCGCCTCCTCTGTTTCCTTTTCCTCGTGGTTTCTCCTTTTCTTCTTCTTCTTCCTCTCGTCGTCCAACGTCCCTTTTCCGTCGTCTCGAAACGAAACGGCCGACGCTTCCTCCAAATCCTCGATGTCGTACACGAACAGAGAGAAGAACGCGCCGAGGATGAATACGATCGCGAATCCGATGCAAAGGTTCAGGATGTGTTTCTTCTTCCGCTGCGAGTGGTGTTTGCCTTTACTTCCTCTGAGTGCTGATCCTGATTCTCCTCCTCCTCTGATGGTGTCGTCGTCGTTGGTGTTGCTCTTCGTTCGCGTTCGCAACATCGTATCTTTGGGGAAAAGGCCGTCCTCTTCTCTCCGCACTTGAATTGAATCTCGAAACGCGCGCGCTTTGAGAGAAGACAGCGCGAGAGACCTCTGCATCGATCGTCGGAAAAACTTTGACGATACACACAGACGACAAAGAGTAGTGTAGTGTTCTCGAGAGAACATGACGACGTCTTCTTTTACTGTTCTCGTCGGTGGTGGTGCTGTTCTTTCTGCCCCGTGGTTTTCGTCGTCGTCGTCGTCCTCCTCCACCTTCTCGAAGCGTTTTGTTCGTCTCTCGACGCGTGCAACAAGAACGCGCTTTGAACGAGGACGCACACAACGAGGACGTCTGAACAAAATTCGTTTCGTCGCCGATTCGAAGAAGAACGACGGCGAAGAGGAGGAAAAGGATTTTGAGAGTAAGAAAGATACGTCGTCGTCGTCGTCGTCGTCATCATCGAAAGCCGACGACGACGACACCATCGGACGACAACAACAACAACAATTCATAATCGAAAACGTCGTCTCGTCGCCTCTCTTCTACGTCACCTTTGGCGTCGCATTGGGCGTGGTCTTGGTCCAAAAGTTCGGCTCGAACGCGTCTTTACTCTTCTCCGCGTTACCGGTTGTTCTGTTGACGTGCGTATCAAAATCGGATCTCGGCGACGGATTACGAGAGCAAGCGAGGAAAGCGAAAGAGGCAGACGAAGGAGGCACGGAAGGCGGGAGAGAAGGGAGGGAGAGGATGCGAGCGCTGGCGAAAGCAAAGTTTCCAATGTATTTCGGAAAGGAAAGAGGACGGTGGATGCCGCGAAAGTCTGTTTCTTTCTTCTCGGGAGGAGACTCTGATGACGATGCGTCGTCGTCGTTTATGTTTCCTTCGTATTTAGACGGGACGTTAGCGGGAGACGCGCAGTTCGATCCTTTGCGCTTGAGCGATACGGAGGAGAAGAGACGCAGAAACGTAGAGTTGGAGTTGTTGCACGGACGATGGGCGATGTTGGCGGTTGTAGGAGTGTGCGTTCCGGAGATCTTATCGAGAAGCGGCGCGTTAGAGCTGAGCGAACCGATTTGGTGGAAGATTGGAGAGAAGGTTTTGGAAGGCATAGACGTGAATTATCTCGGGATTGAGGGGTTTCACATAGCAGGCGCGAGCGGCATAATTGGAATCGCGTTTTGTCAAGCGGTTCTGATGGGAGGTCCGGAGTACGCGAGATACGTAGGGATCGAGAGTCTAGAACCAGTTGGCGTATATTTACCGGGAGATACGAATTACCCGGGCGGAGGGCCGTTCGATCCGTTTAATTTGAGCGCGGACGCGGAGAGAGACGTGGAATTGAGAGTATCTGAGGTGAAACACGGACGATTAGCGATGATTGCGATGCTCGGTGTTTTCGCGCAAGCGTTCGTAACGAGAGAAGGACCGGTTGCGAACGTTTTGGAGTTTTTTTAGGAAGAAGAAAATACGCGCGCGAGAGTAGGAATGTAGAGGTAGCTAAATAGCATCTTGAAACGTCAAGCTAATAATGTTTACGTTAAGCCGTTTCCAAGCTCATTTGTTCGCCTTCTTCCAACTTTTTCTTCTCCTCTTCAAAAGGGAACGTGTCGGTTGCCATCGCCTCTTTCGCGCCGTAATCTTGAAAGTCGTCCGGTAAATCCTCCAAAGGCAGTGGCGGCGGTGCGTTTGCATCTATTCCTCCTCCTCCTATTCCGCCGCTGCCTTTCATCATCTCGCCCAAACCGGTCAAGGCCGTTTCGGCGTCGTCGAATTTCTCCTCGTCCGATTTCGGTTTCTTGTTTCTCTCGTCTTCGGTGAATAAATCGAGCTTTGAAAACATGCCGCCGAATACTTTTGAGTCTTTCTTTCTTTGGGTCGCTTCTTTTTGCTTCAAACGTTGCTTCAATCTGAGCGCCTCCGACGCAGACGTCGGTGACGGCGAGGTGACATCTTCGACGAGCGTCTTAATCGTTCTTCTCGCCTCGTCGTACAACTCGAATTCAATCTCCGCAGTCGCTTTGCGATACAAAGCCTTCTCGTTCAAGCTTTCAATTTTCAAAACTTCGTCGCAGTTTACGACAACTTCTTTCCACGCGAATCGTTTCAACGCGCACGCCGCGTAGTTCAAATGCAAGGACACTTTCAAAGCTTTGATTTTGTTTGCAGTTTCCTCTTTTTGTTGGCCGTCGGGTTCGACGTATCGAAGTCCTTGGGAATACTTCGCTTCGGCTCGAGCGTACTCTTTCTTTTTGAAGAAAGCGTTCCCGGAAGACTTTAATTTCTCCGCGCGTTCAACCTTCTCTTCGCCGGTGAGCGCCCACGGATCTTTCGCGCGTTCCATCGACTTCATCTCGAAAACGTACGTCACGAAGGGTGTGTCAGAGCTGGAAATTTCTTTGCCGTTGCTAAACGTTTTCTTGATTTCTTTTCCTTTGTCCGAGGACGAAGTTCCAAACGCAAAGTCTGTGGGAAGAACGATTTGCGCGGTTTCCTCCGCTCTCATGCGTTGGATGCCTTCTTCGCACGCGGAAACAATGATCGATGCGTTGCTCTCGTCGTCATCGTCGCCACCAATTTCGTAGATGAATTCTTCGCCTTCTTTCGATGCAAATACCAAATCTTTCGCTTCTTCTTCTTCTTCTTTCCGTTGGTCTCCTACCCGTCCTCGTCGCGCAAAATCGCGCTTTCCTCGGTACACCTTCACGGACGAGAAGACGACTTTTGCACCTTCGTTTGGCGTATCGTAGTTCGATTCAGGAGCCTCTTTGATGGTTGTCTTCTCGCCCAATCCATTACAAATCTTTTCCACGTGAACCCAACGTTTCAAAGTCACCGTAAAGTACAACTCGTCGTCCTCGTCGTATGGTGCATTTTTTTCCAACAAGTACTCGTTTCGAACCAAAAGTCGCTGGGTCTCACCTTTTTTGAAAAACTGCAGCGCCAAATGCACGCCAAAGGGCACTTTACTCGCGTCGTCGTTGTCCGCATCTTCTTTCCCATTCCTCTTCTTCAAATTGAGCTGAAAGAAAAGCCCTTCCTTTTCTTCCTCTCCTTCATCCGCGAGACCCTTCTCCCACACCGTCGACATCTTCCCCGTCTCTCTCTCCTTCCGACTCGCTCGCACGCCAATCTCCAACCAATCCCCATCCTTCGGCGTCTTCCAACCTTCCCCGTCTTCAATCTTCGCCACTCTGATGACTCCACCGTCCCCGAACAAATCGTTCTCGGACTTCCACGAGATCAACTCGACTTCAAATTCCAACGTCGCGTTGGGCGGAATCGAAGGCGGCGCGCCCGCCGCCCCGTACGCGTACTCTGGTTTACACGTTAACAAACACTGTTTTTTTAAAAAAGATCATCCCGAGAGAGAGAGAGAGAAAACGAGAATACGATGTGAGCAGTGGTGGTGGTAATTGTACTCGTCGCGGTAAAACCAAAAGAGCGTCGTCAACGAGAGAACAAACAAACAAATCAGAAGGTGCCCACCTTTTCCCCTCTTTCCATGGTCATCACCCCTAAATCCCATCCTTTAATAACCTGCCCAACCCCGACGGTAAACTCGAACGGTTCCCCGCGATCGACCGAGGAATCGAACTTGGTTTTCGCTTCGTCCAGTAACCGTCCGGTGTAGTGGACGAGGACTTTATCCCCGGCTTCTGGGTGCGTGCGATGATGCGAAGGCGTGGATGAAGGTTGGAGAAGCTTCTTCGTCACGCCTTTGTCTTTGAGCGAAGACACGTCTCTGGTTTCACCGACAGACATCCGCGGGAACGAATTTAACTCTTCCTCCTCGTTTTCGTGCTCTAATTCTCGAGATGCGGGAGTCATGATGCTCTTTTATGTATTTTGGAAGTCGCAAACGCGTCGTGCTTTGCCGCTTCAAAAGGGATGCGTTTGTTGGGAAGTTTGAGGAATTTTCAGCAAAATCGAGAGAATTTATGCTTTTACGACAAGAGCTCGCGCGCGGTTGTTAGTAGTAGTAGTAGTAGTAGTAGTACTGTGCTGCGAGAGAAAGAAAGTGGTTTTGAAGAAGGTGGCGTCTTTCATCAAAAGAAGTTGGCAAACTTTTCCGCGAAGGACGCCCCGTCGTCTTCTTCTTTCGCCTCAACGGCAGTGCCGCCGCCCTCGTCTTTCGTTTTCTTTCCTACTTCTAAATTTGTTTCTCGTCTAACTTCGTTTTCTTTTTCTCGGACGTCGTCCTCGTCCTCGTCGTTTACGTCGTCGTTCGAAAATATGAAAGCAAACATCGCTCGGTATTTCTCGATGCTTTCGTCGAAGGATTGAATCTTGGATTCGAGCGAAGCTTTCTCCGTTCGCAAAAAGTTCGAAGCTTCTTTGAACGCGACTTCGTATTCGGAAAGTTCGGGCGTTTCTCCGTCGAAAAGACCCGTCATGAGCTTTGGCAGTTTGTTCTCGAGAGTTTTGAAGGCTTTGCGTTCGGCGTTGAGTCTGGTGGCGCGAGCCGGTGTTGACGACGAGGAGAGAAGAGATTCTTTCTCGTCGGCTTCGACTACGAGACGAGCGACGAGCGACGCTTCTTTTTGTACCGCTTGTATCATGTCGTTGATTTTCTGACTGCTGGTACTGTTGGTACTGCTACTCGTACCGACGCTTTCACTCGCCGTTGTATTATTCGTTTCTCCTTCCTTCTCTTTCATCTTCTTCACCAAAACGGATTGCATCTCGCGCTGTCGCGCTTTGGCCACAGCAATAGATGTTCTCATTTTGTTCCCGCTACTGCTACTGCTGCTGCTGCTACTCCTACTCCTACTGCTGCTGCTGCTATTGCTGCTATTACTTTCATCATCCACACCGTACTTCTCGAGATATTTTTTCACGTTGTTTCTTTGATACACGCAAAAGAGTAAATCGCCGAGTAAACCTCCAACCAAAGGAGCCGCTCCGTTCCCGCCGGAAACGACAAACGAGAAACCAAGCAAACCATTTGAAATTCTTTCGCGCCAATTGTCGATAGTCGAACGAACGTTCATGTTGTACATCGCGGATTCAATCGCCAACTCTTGCGGCTCCAATTTTTCGCCTCTCTTCTTCTTCGCCTCGATGTTCTCCGTGGTGATCTCTTCCATTTTTTCCTTCCCGGTGATTTTATCTCGCGTCACCACGTACGCTCTCATCCCGGGCGCTCTCTTCTCTTTTTTACCTCCTGCTTTTTCACCGTCGGCACCGCCACCGGCGCCAAAACCCTTTCTTCGATAACTTTCATAAAAAATCATCGCCTCCTTACCCAACACCGTCGCCGCGAGCGCGAGCCATTTAGTTGTATTTTCAATCTCGTACACCTCAAAACCGTACTCAACGCCTCTTTCCGTTATCCACGTGAATAAAAATCCAAGCGTGAAAACGCACGCGAACGAGTCCGCGACGCGTGCAACAGAGGCGACGATGGCGTCTTTATAAAAAGGCATGTTCAAGCACGGGTTGTTCAACGACGCTTCTTTCGCGTAATTGGACACCGCGGTCCTCAGCGAAGGCGCATCGGACGCATCGGAAGAAGAAGAAGAAGTGCTTGTTTCGCTGGGAAAAAACAGATTCATAATCGCAAAGTCGATCAAAACCAACGGCATCGCGCACGCGATCCCGACGCCAACCGCCGACGAAACGCCGGTCCCGAGAAGCACGACATCCCCGTCGCCTCCGCTCGCGCTCTCGCTCAAAAAACGAAACGAATCAATCACTTTCACGTTCAATAATAACCCCAACGCCGTCATCGCCGACCCTTTTATCGCGCCTTCCGTCACTAACAAGGATAAAAACAAGCTGTTCTGAAGCTTTTCAAACTTCTTGTTCTCCTCTTCCTCTTCTTCTTTCGTTTTCAGCCTTTCATCGGGACGACGACGACGACGGGGTCCTCCCGGCAGTATCGGCGCTCGACCGGCGGCGGCGGCTCCGCGAGAAAGAGATTCCGGCAGAGGAGGAGGAGTCTCCGCCTCCTTTCGCGCTTCTTTCTCCTCCTTTTCGGTTGAATCATCGTCCTTCTCTTCTTCCTCCTCTTCGTCTCCGCTTCCTCCTTCTGTTCCTCCTCCTCCTCTTCCGGACGACGACGACGACGAAGAAACCACGCGGACGCCGCCGCAAAACCCTCGCCGGGGAAACTTTCCAGCAGCACGAGGCTTGCTCGAAACAGTCGTTTTCGTTCGTAAACGCGTCGTCGTCTTCAAAACCGTCGTCCTCTTCGAAATCATCCCCGGGAGGAACGACGACACGACCGACCCGGTCGCGGGGAACGCGCGCGAATGCATTCGTATCCGCACTCTCTCACGTTGTTTCGAGCGTCGATTGCGTCGCACGAATAGCGCGCGCTAAAACGCGGCGAAGGAAAGAAGGGAACACAGAGACTCTTCCGCGACGAGGGATGCTTTCACCGAGGCTCTCGTAACGACGAGTGCGCGCGTGAGAAAGCGTGCGCGCGTTTGACGTGAGTGCGGTTTGAAATGCAATTTCCCTCACAAAAATGGATTTCCCTGAACGACTCGCGCGCGCATAAAAGTGGCGTTTGCCCCCGTGATCGTCCGAACCAAAACGCGCGAAAGAGTCGTCGTCTGTGTCGTCATGCCACCGAAAGCCTCTTTTAAGGAAGGTGTCTTTTCATCCGCGGTGGTTCGAGCGCGTCTGGAGGCGTTGGTGCCTTCTTTGGACGATGATGTCTCCGGGGTCGTTGTTTCTCTCGCGCTCGAAGTGGTGGTCGAGGAGGAGGAGGAAACAAAAAGCGAGCGGGAAAGTCAATCGCGCGGGGTTTCCAACCGCTCTTTCGAGGAGAGAGAAGAACCGAACGAGGAAAAGAGGAAGATGTTTCTGTCCGCGCAGGATGAGAAAATTGGGCACTTGG
>Ga0255756_1002330_pt1 | contig 20476 bp, 19 predicted proteins | sample 011ome_20_FD_179956 | JGI IMG/M metagenome (GOLD analysis project Ga0255756, IMG submission 179956) | Coastal salt marsh microbial communities from the Groves Creek Marsh, Skidaway Island, Georgia - 011509CT metaG (version 2) | ecosystem: Environmental > Aquatic > Marine > Intertidal zone > Salt...
CTCTGAAAAGTTTTCTTTGTGCCATTCGGGGTGGTCGAGCGATGATGACGACGACAACGAATTCTGAAATACGAAGAGGAGGAGGTGTGAGAGGGTGCTTCCATTCGATTTCGACGAACACGAGGAGGAGGAGAACTTTTTCGAGGAGGAGGACGACGACCACCACCACCCTACGGAGGAGGAGGAGGAAAGCTTTGTTTTGTTTTGTCCTTCGAACAGCGAAGGCGTCGTCGAAAAGATCGGATGATGATGTTTCACTCATCGTCGACAAAACGCGAAGACGACGAGCAAAACAACTTTTAAAAGCGGTGAAGGAAGAACTGCTCTCTTCTTCTTCTTCTTCTTCTTCTTCTCGCGATGATGATGATTCAGACGACGACGACGACAAAGAAGTCACCGGGGTAAAAACTCTGTTCGGGGTTCCGATGACTCCGGAAACCTCCGCCATCGCTCTCGTGTATTTCGTCCAAGGCGTCATCGGTCTCGCCTCGTTGGCGAAGAGTTTTTTCTTGAAGGACGAGTTACACTTGTCGCCGGCGGAAGCGGCGGTGGTGATGAGCATATCGTCTTTACCGTGGCTGGTGAAACCTTTGTGGGGGTTTATTTCGGATACCGTGCCTTTGTTTGGGTATAAACGGAAATCGTATTTGTGTTTGATGGGCGTCGTCGGATGCGTCGCGTGGTCGACGTTGAGTCAAGGCGTTTCGGTGGTCGATAATCGATGGACGGCTAGTTTTCTATTCGCAGTCGGGTCTTTGAGCATTGCTTTTTCGGACGTATTGATTGATTCGATCGTCGTGGAGAGAGCGAGAGAGTCAGAGGATAATTCAACGACTGGGTCGTTGCAAAGTTTGTGTTGGGGAATGGTTGCGTTTGGCGGCATAGCGAGTAGCTATTTTAGCGGCGAGTTGGTGGAGGAGAAAGGAAGCGCGTTCGTGTTTGCGTGCACGGCGGTATTTCCACTGCTGATTGCCGGTGCGGCATTTTTGGTCAAGGAAGAGAGAAAGGATTTTTCGACGAGTAGTGAGATGGTTGCGAACGTCGTCGTCTCGGGTGGTGAGAGAGAGGAAGAGAAGAACGGAAGCGTGGTTGAAGCTGGGAAGGAAACGCTTTCAACGTTATGGTCTGTGGTGAAACAGAAACAAATATGGGGACCGGCGTTGTTCATGTATTTATGGCAAGCGACGCCGTCCCCTGGATCGGCCATGTTTTACTTTTCGACGAACGAGTTACACTTCAGCCCGGAGTTTTTAGGCCGAGTCTCCTTCGCGCGTTCGTTAGCGGCTTTAGGCGGCGTCGGGTTGTACAACGCCTACTTCAAATACGTGCCATTAAAGAAGATGTTTACGTACTCTGCGATTTTAGCGACGGCGCTGGGATCGACGCAACTTTTGCTGGTCTCGGGGTATAACCGCGAGCTTGGGATTAGCGACGAGCTCTTTGCGTTAACGGACAGCGCCGTCTTGACCGTGCTCGGCGAGATTTCGTTTTTGCCGGTTTTGGTTTTAGCCGCGAAAATCTGTCCGAAAGGCGTCGAAGCGACTTTATTTGCATCGTTGATGTCGTTGTTCAACTTTGGTGGCGTAACCTCGCAATTTCTCGGCGCTGGTTTGACTGAAAAGCTAGGCGTTACCGCTGATAATTTCGACAACTTGTTCGAGTTGGTCGCCATATGTAATTTCACCACGCTGTTGCCGCTCGCGGCGATTGGATTCTTAAACGAAGTCGAACAAGAAGAAGAAGAAGAAGGCGACGACGGCGGCGGTGACGGAGAAGAAGGACAGAAGATGATACAGGCGTAGAAGTAGTAGTGATAAAATAGTCTAGCACCTAGTAGAAATAAATGTCGTGTTATTTTATACGTTGTACGTAGTGTTTGTATTTTGGCATCCGATGAGTACTCGAAACTCAGCGACGAAGGAAATTTTTCCCGTCGCAACCATTTCAGATGTAGAAAGCCCCTCTGACTGCATTTCGCAAGTCGTCATCGGGGACATTTTGTAAAGTTTTTTGTCAGGAACTCCCTCGAATCGCGAGTGATTGTCACTGGGACAACTACTACGAGCGTAAATCTACGAGAACGGTGATGAAATGTTTGCCCTCGAATCGCGAGTGATTGTCATCGGGCGTTGTCAAGCGGGATCTTTTTGTCAAAAACAGAACTTACGAGCGCAGCGTTGTCGCATACGATAATTTCGATAATCTTCTCTTTTCTCCTTTCCAGAGTCTCCTCTTTTCTTTTTTCCTCCCTCTTTTTCTCGCTTCTTTTTGTCTTGCGTTGTGTATTGTTCCTAAAAAACCATAAAATGAGACGTAAAACGTCAAGCTTTTACCGATTGTCAATTCATAATACTTCCGTGGATACCCATCCTCACGGTCTGTTGTTAATTCACCCCACAACATTATTTCTTTCTCTCTTTATTCCAACCATCATTTGTTGTTTTGAAACCTTTACTAAACACCACTTCATCCAAGATAAAATTCTAAAGCAATACCCGATAGTACTAATACTATAAATCAAGCGCATAAAGCGTAATAATAACGTGTGTTGTTGTTTCCTGTGAGGCGTATCTATGTGTGTTGTTGTTGTCGTGTACTTTTCTAATCCCATGGGCATTGAACGAAATCAAACAAAGAAAAAACCAATAATGCAAACCAAGTGTGTAAAATATTCTATATAATAGCATCCAATTTTTGAGAACGGAAAATCTGCAGAGCGATTGTCGACGACGATCGAACATAATAATTCGTTGAGTGGGCAAACGGATATAAAAGACAATGTAAAGCGCATAGAACGTATCTTTATCCGGAATCTTCTCGTTTTCTGATGATGAGATTGCTGCTCCACCTGTAAAGATTTGTGTTGTGTCAGTTGACGATCGAGTTACGACGTTACTCTGGGGTAAAAAAATTCCTGTGTCCAGCTTTTGGCGCCTGTCCTTGCGTTCCTGTATGTATATTTTGAATCCTCCGTAAGAGAGCTTTTTATCCTTCCTGCTGCTGTAGAAAACAAATACAGTTTGAATGTGTAATTCTCACTTTTCCTCCATGTAATCAATAGATAATAAAGCTTCCGTTTTTGGTCGTTGTGTCCTTCCAATTCCTTTTAATACGATATATTCCTCCTATAAGCATAACTGAAAATCCGTACAGAAACCAAACCTTTTTCTGCTCCGCTGCAATCTGTGCTAAGAACGAACGTGATAAATCAAACATCTCACTTCTATTTCTAATAGCGTAATAGGGTGTGTGCGTGTGTAAATGCGTCAAAGCGTACAAGCGTACTGTTGTTGTTGTCGATGCAGGCAGGGAATGGTTCATCTGGAAAATCTCATCGGGGGGATGTCGCGTATCGAAGCCGCGCGTGGCGAATACAGCGCGTATCGTCTCGTCGTGTACGTAATAATAATCGTCGTATATTTGTCTTCTTGCGCGCGCGTAAACATCTTTTTCGGATTTCTTCTGGATTCATTTTCATTCGTTTTCATTCGAGCGCGTACTTCTGCGGGTACAGTCGTTTTTCACGAAATCGATAGAAAACGCGGGCAATTCTTCCTTCCTTTAACTTCTTCTCTTTTTGGGTACGAATAGATCTCTCTCGTATAAGAATGAAGCGAGCGTACATGCGCGTGATACTATATCTGGTGTTCTACCCTGCGTGATATTATGAGAGAGTTGTTCGTCAGTCTTCGAAATGGAATAGAATAATCGTCGAGATCTTACCCTAGCGGAGATCGTAGAGATCACACGAGCGTTACGTGTTTTGATGCGTGAAACAAGTGGAAAACACGGCGAAGAAGTGGACGAAGAGGAAAGCAGTCGCAGTAGTAATAATACTCTGGGTGCAGCTGATTCGTTGTTGTTGTGCCTTTCCATCCTCCGCGAGAGAAAGAAAGAGAGAAAGAGAGAGAGAGAGATCAAAGAGAGATCTCACATCTCCTCTCTTCGCTGCTCTTTTCCTCCCAAGCGTCAAGAAAGTACCGACGAAAGAGATAAAAATCGGACCACAAACGTCTCTATTTTTTTGTTAGGTTTGGACACCCTAAACGTTTTTTTTGTACTTTTGATTGCGTAAAAGGCAGAGAAGACGCACAAAAAGATATGCGCCAGGCGACGACTTTGACGACGAAAGCGGCTTCTTTGTCTTCCTTTTCTTCTTTGAAAAGCAGCGCCTTCATTAAGAGGAGTTTTGGTTTTGGTGGTTTTGGGAAAAGAAGTTCTCTCAATTTCAATACTGCGACGACGACGAGGAGGAAGGGATTCGGGACGCAACGCATCGTCATCGGAGACATCGTCGGTGCAAAGACAACGAGAAGAAGAAGAACAACAACAACAATAACAACAACAAAAGCAGCTGCTGCTGCCGCGATGAGTAGTAGTAGTAACAATAATAAATACGTGCCAGGGGACGCGCTGACGAACGTGACCGTGTGCGTGACCGGTTCCAACCGCGGGATCGGGTTACAATTGGCGAAAGAGTTGCTCGAAAATGACAACACGGTTATAACCACCGCGCGAGATGTATCGAAAGCGAAGGATTTGTTGGAGTTGCAAAAGAAATACGGCGAAGGAAAAGTAAAAATAACCGAGCTTGATGTCGGGAATGAAAACAGTATTAAGGCGTGGGCGAGTCAGTTAGCCTTGGAGAAGATCAAATTTGACGTGGTGATAAACAACGCCGGGATTATCGGTACCGAACCCGGGTATAAAAAATGGACGTGGGACCTCGTCGATCAGAACGAGATGATGGAAGTCTTCAAGGTGAACTCTGTTGGCCCTCTCCTGGTGTCGCAACAACTGTTGAAACATAAAATTTTGAACCGCCCAGCGTTGATTGCAAACGTGACTTCAAAAGTAGGCAGCGTCGACGATAACGGGTCCGGGAAAGGGTACGCCTACCGAGCGTCCAAGGCGGCGCTGAACATAATCAACAAGAGCATGTCCATCGACTTGAAAGAAGAATTCGACGTGACGTGTATGTTATTGCATCCCGGGTGGGTGCAAACGGACATGACCGAAAAGAGAGGTCTGATTGAAACTCCAGAGTGTGCTAAAGGTCTGATTAAAGCCATGGAAGGTAAATACGGATCTTTGAACGGGCGCTGGTACGATTATAAAGGCGATGAGATCCCTTGGTAATACACAATTCATCCATTCAGTCTCTTTCCTTCATCTCTCTCCTCTCATCTCTTGTTTTTTTCTGTGACTCAAAATAAAGGAAATTCGTCATCATTTTCTGCACTTTTTTCTGTACAAAAGACAACCACCGCACATTTTGTGTCGACGCGCGCGCGAGTGTTGTTGGCCTTGCTTGCGACGCTCTCCTCCAACTCGTCCTACTTAATACTAATCGCGTTTAGTTTTATCTCGTTCACGTAAAACGACGCGCACATCGAGGATCAAAAAGTCGCACAGGAGTGAGCAATCCGATTATTGTTTATTAAAATTATCTTATTCTAAACGACGGGAAATACGTGGCCATGAACGACCCGTCGTCGTCCTCGCATCAGAAACATCATCGAGGAGGAGGAGGAGGAGGAGGAGGAACTACCCCGGCGACGAATACTACAAATACTACAAATAATAACAAAATAACACCGACAGCGTCTCACGAAGATCTCGTCGCGCAGCTCGTTCGACAGTCCCCATCGGTCATGTTCAACAGTAACAGCAATAACTCGATCGCAAAGACGCCGAGTCAAGCGGAGTTTGAGCAGTTTTTTCAAGCGCACGCTCAGGCGCAAGCGCAAGCGATGATGGCGCAAGGGAACAAAACACCCTCTGGTGGCGGGGGCGGGATGACACAAAGTGGATCCGGGCAAGATTTTACAAACTTGAGCCCGACGGAGATGATGATGAATACGAATAATACGAACGTTGGGGGGTCCGCGGAACAACCGCCGAAAGGGATCCCGAAAGTCGCGTCGTTGGATATGTTGAGGACGATGTTTTTCCAATCCGGTATGGCGAATGGCGGAACCACGGGCGTTCCCGGGATGACGCCAGGGAACATGCTCGGGTTGATGCAAAATCCATACGGGGGGAGTAACCCGAATTTAGCGAATTTGGGGCAGCAGTTTATGCAAAATATGGCCAACACGACGACAGGGTTTACGCCACCGGGCGTGGGTGGAGCGGCGAACGGGGGTGCGCCGACGACCAGGACCGGCAAGCCGGGGAGACCGAGAGGGTCGACTAAGAACGGCAACGCGTCGACGACAGCTGCATTAAAATCGGCGGCAAAAGGAGCTGTACAAAAGCAAAACTCTAAGAGAGGTTCGATGAAAACGAACGACGGTTTAGAAGCGTTGGCGATGGCAACCGCGGCCTCGGATGCGAAGAATAGTAAAAAAGGAGCAGATGCTACAAACAACAAAAGAGCGGCGCCGGGCGCGACAACTTCAGGAAAAAATGAAACGAGTCCAAAGAAAGAGGACGATAGCAGCAACAAGAAGAGTAAAACTAGCAAAGATAAAGATACCGGGTCTGAGGAAGATAACACCGCGGAGCTCGTGAAGAAAAACAGCCACGTGCAACTGGGTGAAAACGAAGAGGACGACGACCCGGAGATGGCGGAAATCCGCCGACAAAGACGTATGTTGTCGAACAGAGAGTCCGCGAGACGTTCGAGAAGACGTAAGTTAGATCACGTGGCGCAATTAGAAGGTCAAATCGCGAGTTTACAACGAGAACAAGCGCTGTTACTCGAAAGATATCGCCAAAGCGAAGAAGCCAGAGAAACAGTGTTTCGCGAAAACTCTGTCCTGAAGAAAGAGCTGACGAAGAAAGGTGTGGACGTCAACGCGATGCTCGTGACAAGCATGCGTGAAAGTGCAAGCGCAGAGAACTTAGCAAACAATTCGGCTGGAAACGCCGCCGCTATTGCTGCCGCCGTAGCCGCCGGGGCGAACACGTTCATGCCAAAACAAAGTTCCGGTAGTATTAGCAACTTCCTCATGTCCGCTGGGCCGAGTAACGTGAACTTAGCCGACGTAGGCGATGGTATGCTTCGCGTTCCGTCCATGCCGAGAGTTTCATCTGTCGGCGACTTAGTCAAACGAACGATATCTTCCGAGGCGTTGGCGAATTTCGAGCAACAACAAGCTGCCATCGCCGCGCAGATGGCTTCCAACGCCGCCGGTCTCATGGCTGGCGGCGGCGTGCCGCAAAACGGAGCGAGCAAAGACGGCGCCAGTCCTCGCGGCTTCGTGCCTTTTCGACCGACGTCGAGTTATCAAAACCTACTCGACGCCGCGAAGCTTGCCGAAAGTAACGAACGAGCAGAAAAGGAGAAGAAGAAGACCAACGGCGCCAAGAAGGGTGCTTCGAAGAAGTAAAGTATTCAAGGAGAAGCCTTATTATTAGTTTATATACATAGTAGTTTTTCTTCTCTGTATCTTCTCCCGAGAGGGATAGAAAGAGAAGAGAGAGAGAGAGATGAATGTATTTTATGTACAACAAATGAATGTAAAAGCGCTTAACTGGTTTCTCACTCAAAACGTAATATTCGTCTTTCGCGCGAGGAGCATTTTCGGTATATCGTGTTCCGCATCAACCGCGCGGCGGCGCTTCGTGTAATAATATATATATGCCGACAAGGAATGTCGTGATGAGTAGACTTTTAGATACTCAAAATCTATCTCGTTTTCCTCGAGCTTCTTCTTCTTCCGTCGCTTTTAAACGCCAAGTACGTTAAACTGACCAATTGCAAAGCGATGATAATCACGAACCCAGTCATATCGCCCCCGGCTTTTTTCATCCCAGCATTACCCGCGACCAGGAAATACAGCGTCGGCACGACCGTACACAGGAGCATTTTCATCAGTCTCTGATTGTTTTCACGAACCGCGATGACTTTCAAAATCGACACGAACACGTGGTTGATCCCCCACAATCCCCACATCATAGTTTGCGCATCCTTCCCTTGCGGGTTCATCAGTTGTAACATCTTTCCGTCGTCTAAAAGAGGTAAACCGTATAAAGGTGCGACAATATCTCTCCCGGCGGGTACGACGATAAACGCGGAGGAGAAGATGGCGATGTTTTTCATCAGTTTATCCATATTGTTCGTAGGTAAATGAATTGGAATTGCGTGTGTTCAAATGAGGTTTTAGGGGCGAATGTGACTTCACTTTCTCTCTTCCTCTTTCTCTCTCGGTCGATCAAATAAATGCCTTTAATGGCGGCTTCTTTGAAGGCTCCTTCTCCTCCTCCTCTGTCTCCTCCGACACAGGTTCGTTTTTTGTCGTCGTCGTCGTGTTGTTCTTGTCGTCGTTCTTTCCCGTCGTCGTCGTCGAGAAGTAATATCTTCTTTGGTCGAACTTTAACGGGGAAAACGAATGGAGAACGAGGACGAAGAGCGAAGAGTCGAGGTGGTGATGATGAGTTGAACGCGCTGGATATGCTTTTGCGAGGACGAGGAGAGGAAGCGACTATGTCTACTTCTTCGTCTGACGAGAACGAGGACGAGCAAAGCGCAGAGAAGAAGAAACCGATGACGACGAAACCGGTGGTGGTGGTTAGGGATATTACGGTCAATTTGGACGAAGAGACGGCGATAAACGTGTCCGTCCGAGTGGACTCGGCATCCTCTCGAGTCGTGCATTACTCTCAATATCCTCCGCTCGGAGTGATTGTAGAACCGACTCGAGACGGGGTGAAAATAACCGAAGTGACGGACGCGTCGTCGCCGTTTCGAGCGAACGACATAATCAGAGCAGTTTCAGGGATGATACCGACGATGAAGTATGGGCAAGGGAACTTACTATTAGGCGGTAATGGCAGACCTGGGTTTAAAAGAGTCATGTGTACCGTGCGCTCGGCGTTGGAGATTCGCGAAGAAGAAGAAGAAGAGGAAGACGAAGAAAGGCTGTTACGGTTGATAGATGTGGAATTCGAGACGTGTTTGAAAGCTATACAGAGTAACAGTAAAGCCGGTGACTACGAGGTTGTTTTAGTCGTCGAGAGACGCAAAGCGGCGGCGGAATGAAACGGATGAGTAGTAGTCGCGTAGAACTTAAGTAGTTGCATCATTTCTCGTTTTTGTGCGAGTGCTCGTGTAAGAATAAAAATTAGAAACCAACCATGCTCGCTAAACGCAGCTCGTTAATGTTCGCTTCATCCATACCACTTCCGCCGTATTTCGGTCGCATGTTTCGGAATTTTGCCAACTTTTCCCAAAAGTCGCTCTTACCCAGGCCGGCGACCGTGGCGTCGAACACTTCGCGGTCGTCCACCAACGCCAACAACATGCGAGTCGACCCAAACGCCTCCGAATTCAATTCAAACTTTTCCTTTTCCGCGTTGTCTAATCCCGCGACGTCTTTCTCTAAAGAACGCATGATATCGTCTATTAAATCTGGCGAGCATCGCAAACCGAGCATTCGTAACGCGATGGCTAATCTTAAACCTGGACTATCTACAGAGGACACGTCTTTACATTCCAACAGTTCCGGCACTTTCGCTTCCACCTCGCTCGCACCAAACACGTCTTTATAACACTTTTTAATCCCTTCGAAATGATCCGCACCGACCACGACAACCACAGAATTCGCGCTCTGTCCGTCCTCACTAGACACGCACTTACGAATGCAAGAGGTCATGATTTGATCGCGTTCGTCGATGATGTACTTTTGGAACGCGTCGTTCTCGGTTATAATCGAATCGCACTCCTGTCTCAGCTTATCACTTTCCGGCAACAACAACCTATAATTTCTCTCCGACTGTTTGCTAAACGCCTCGTCCAACTCCTCTAACGTTGGTTCAGTGACTAACCTCCCGTACGTGCTTCTTTTCGGTCTATCCGCAAAGACAATCTTCGCGTCCACGTACATCGCCGCGGCGTATACCAGCGGTTCCGCCGGCAACTGTTCTCGCATGGACATCCAAAAATCTCCCACCAACGCGTCCTTATCCACTTCTGATTTCATCTCCCCGGCCAATCGAGTCACAAACGTTAACGCTTCGTCCAACGTCGGATCTATCATCATCTGTTGCACGCCTTGCTCGAACGTGACCATGTTCCCGTGTTGCTCGCCGTGGCCCGCCGAGACGGCGGTTTCGCACACCACGAACTTCGGTTTCGATTTCATGATATATTCCGCCGCTTCGTACTCCTTTTGCGTGTGCGTGATGCCGAACAAGGACACTTTTTCGTCCAATCTTTCGCCAGTTTGGAAATTCTTTTCATTGTTATTCTCTTGTTGCTCAGCGGCGACACCGACTCCGCGACGACGACGACGATGGTGATGACTTTGTTGACGATGGGTTTTTCCCCGGTGGAAATGTGCAACGAGATGATTCTTCTTCTTCTTCTTCGTCCCAAGACTCGCTCTGACGATGAACCCTCCTCTCGAGTCAGAAAAAGAAGAAGCACTGCTGCTGAAAGACGTGCTCGTCGAATTGTTTTGAAGCGAAGGAAACGCGCGACAGAAGTTGTTTAGTGAGAGCGTCATTTTGATTTTTTGTGCGGCGGTTTTATCCAAAAACAACTTTATCATCAAAAACTCCTCTACTCCTAAACTAGTATATAGACTATGTTAAAGTCCCCGATGAGCGTTGTTATTTCGTCAAAAGGCGGCTTTTCTTACCAGCGATGTGTCGATCCTCCCCGTCCTCTTTCGACGACGCGGATTTGCTCTTCTTCTTTATCTCATGTATCACATGTCCTTCTTACCGGTCCTGTCGCGATGTTCGGCGTACCAAACAGGAACTTTCACGTGACTCGTCGTCGTGAACGTCTTCCCGGCTTCCCCGCCCATCATGTCGTTACTTTTCGGTACCTGGTTTCCTCCTCCTTTGGAAGAACTTTTCTTCGCCTGCTCTATGTCTCGTTTCAACTGTTCTGCTTTCTGTTCTTTCTTCGCCTTGGACGCGTCGCGTCTCGCTTTCGATTTTTTGTTCGATTGTTGCTTGTTTCGAGGTAACACGTTCGTCGAATTCTTCGTTGATGAATTCACGGATCTCTTAGTAATGTTCTCTACGTTGAACGCGGGTCCACCTTTCTTCTTCGTCGTTTTCTTCTTTTCCTTCCCTGTTCCATCTTTCTTCTTTTTGAGCACCCACCACGCCGCGCCGACAACAACCAAAGCGAGCGCTTGTAGGGAAAAGCTTTCATTTTCATCGGCGGAAATCTTCTTCTTTAACTTCTTCTTTGTCGTCGTTTTCGTCGCCATCTTTTCGCGCACAAAAAAAGAAAGAGCTTATCGTATATCAGAGAGCAGCGAGAGATTCTGTGTCTCCGTCTTCTTCTTCTTCTTCTTCTTCTTCTTAAACGAGAGAGAGGCAAACAAAGTCTCTCAAGAGTTGTTGTTTTGTCTGGCATTTTTTATCCAAGGAGGAAAATCAAAACCAATATTTAGGGTTTAGAATTTGGAGGGAGTAGGAATTACGTACTCATAAGTCCGCAACCCTTACTCAAATTTGACTCTGTAAGTGCTTATTTCTTACTCGTACGTCTGCACGTCTTACTCACGATTTGCTCCATTTGTACCTCATTGTTTTACGAGTTTCAACGACGTTGAAACACAGCAGAGAGAGGCAACACAAATTGAGAGAACAGATGATGAAGAAAAAAGGAGGAGTAGGTTTTAAAGCGGTGTCCTTGAACGACTCTTTCGAAGAGGAGGAGGATTTAGAAGAAGAAGCGTCTCCTTTTCCTCCTCCTCCTGGAACCAAAAGGAACGACGACGTGAACGAAAAAGAAGAAGAAGAAACATTCGCGACGCCAATGACGACGTTTAAAATAAAAACGGGATCTGATGATGCGACTGCTGCAAACGACGTAAACGGCTTAACTTCGGAAGAACGAGGAGGAGTTTCGGCAAAAACAAACGTCGCGAGTGGTGGTAATGGTGGTAATGGTGGTTTTGGCAGCAACGACTCGTCGCCGACGACTTTAATTGCGAACGAATCGAGAGATACGATTTCAGAGTTGAGAAACAACATCAATGCGTCGTCTCCGACGAAGAAGAACAATACTAATTTCTTGTACAACAATAATCACCAGCAGCAGTATAATCATCATCAAAACAGAAACGAAAAAGACAATAACGAGAGCGACGTGTACCACGTGCACAACCGGTCGATAAGCGCGACGAGTATGGATGGGTTAATTTCCCGGTTAGACGAGGAAAGCGGGAACGGAGGAGTCGGCGAGAGGACGAACGATTCGCGATTCAACGAATTCTCGGACGGCGGCGGACGACGGAGAGAAGACGGTAGCAGTAGTAGTAGCAACGCGATTGTTCGAGCGTGTTCGAAAGCGTTAGATATTCCGTGGTGTTTCGGAGAGTCGAGGAAAACGAGGAAAAACGTGGTATCGATATCGATTGTATTGTTGTTGATTTTGTTCGCCGCGATTCCGTTGCGACATTGGCAGCACATGTCGTGATGAAGAAAGAGTTTTACGCCGCGTTTTAGAGATAGTATATGTAGTGGTTTTTAGGAATATGTCAGCGTTTAATTACAGGTACAAATTACAACAGCTTTTTTGATATACATTGCGAAAGCGTTTTCTTTCGCGCTTTAAAGTCTTTCTCTCTCTTTCTCTCAAATCTATTCGCGCTGCTCAAAAGTTTCTTCCGAAATCCGGAATATCTGGCGGCCCGATGTAATCGATCCTCGGTCCCATCCCCGGATGTAACGGCTGCCTCGGAAACGACGGCGGCCCTCTGCTGCTAAACGGATCGTTTCTGTCCGGATACCCTCCTCCGAGTATTTCGTTTTGTCGTTGTTGTTCTTGAAGTCGTCGTCGTTCGAGGTCCAAGCGTTCCCACTCCTTGCACTTCAAACACTCCTTCTCTTTCGCAGGCTCGACCATCCCGCGGTGGTTTAATATCTTCTCCTTTACCATTTGATTCACGATATCCTCCCCGAGCTTTCGAACGGATTCTTCTTTGATGGTCACCAACAGCGTCTTTATCTCGTCTTCTTCTTCTTCTTCTATATCTCTTTCTGTTTCAAACGCAAACGTAACACTCAAAGTGTGTTTACCCACTCTCGTCGAGCGCACGTCGACGAGAGTGCTCAATTCTCCATCATCGGAAAAATCGAATCGGTACGTAGCGCTACTCTCACTGCTAATATCACCGCTTTTGCTGCTCGCCCACGGCGGCAACAAAACGTCCACGTCGTCGTCCACAATCTGATTCGTTTCCCTAACGAGAACCCATCCGTTGGCTAAAAGGAACGAGTGCACAAAAACCATGGCCAAAAGATCATTTTGCGTTTGACTTAAACTCCCTCGTCCCAAAAGTGCAACAGTCATTCGCGCGAGGGCGAACGTGGACGCTCGCGCGGGGACTACCGGAGGAGGACAATCGTCTCTCATGATGATGTGTTTGTGTGTCAATTTGTGATGTTATCTCTCGATATAGAAAAATGTGAGATGTTGGTTAAGCGATATACATAGAACACTCGAGACAAAAAGAGGCAAAACAAACTTTGAATACTCTCTTATTCTTTTTCTTGTCTCTGTCTTCTCACTTTTTGTGTTGTTGTTGTTGTTGTGTGATGATGGCACACACAGACAGTAGCCGTGCATCGTTTCGTATGCGTAAATATAGCAAAATCGTAATCGAACAATTAATTCTCTCTCTCTCTTAAAGGTCTTCTAAATCGGTCGGCTGCTCTCTCTCTTCTCTCTCTCCCAAAACGTTTCCTAATAATCGGAGCGAATAATTGAACGTCTTCGATCTTCGTTGTCGAATCATCGGTTTGATGACGTTATTCGCTCTAATTCCAAATCTTAGTACAGTGGTGATAACAAGAGTCTCTCTCTTATTATTTCCGGAACCCCATCAACCTCCCCGCGCTATTCTCCACCGCTAAGAACATCCCGCACATCCCTCCACAAATCATCGCCGTGATCGCGGTTGGTTTTTTCAGGCAATATGAACTGGTGTTGATTGTTTTCGCCCCTGCCCACATGCCGAACGGGTACGACGCTATTGGAAACGCGATCGCGGTCGCCCAATCTTGCGTGTTGAAGTTTGCGATGCATTTCGAGATGGATGGATGTTTGTCCGTCACCGGGTACTCGGGTTGGTCCGTTATCACGCCCATTATTAGTGGTACTTTTTTGTATCTACCTACTCTTCCTCTTAAACTCTCTCTCTCTCTCTCTCTGCTAAAGTAGTGTGAAGAGTCGCGCTCTTTGTTGTTGTTGTTGTTATTCTTCTTGCGCTCGAAAGAGTGAAGTTTCGAATCCAATTTCCTGCACAAAAACGGGTAGAAGAACGCGAAGAAGAAGAAAAGATGCCGCAAGGTATGGGTCAAGACGCGTCCTCGCCGCCGAGGTTCGTGGAGGAGTTGGACGAAAGCGCGAAGAAAGAGAAGAGACATCATCGAGGAGGACGAGAACAACGTAAAGCGACGGGGAAAAGGAGTCGGAGATACACTTGGTGGAATGGAAACGATGATGGTTCCCCGGGGAAACGTGATTCAAAAATCATCAATAAAGAGGACGACGATTTGATGTTGAAAGAGATAAAGACGAAAGAAGACGAAGAAATAGACGAAACGATGAAGACGAGGACGACGTCGGATACGACGAAAATGCTCGTTTCCGGCGGCGTCGCCGGCGCGTTTAGTAAATCGTGCACGGCACCTCTCGCTCGGTTAACCATTTTAAGACAGTTGCAAGGCACGAACGCGGTGCCGGGGTGGTCGAACAGCGTCGTCGCCAAGCAAGATTTAGGAATCGTGAAGAGTCTCAGGCACATCGTGAACACGGAAGGCGTTCGGGCGTTGTGGAAAGGGAACGGAGTGACGATTGCGCACAGATTACCGTATTCCGCGATTAATTTTTACACGTACGAAAACACGCTCGACTTTATCGAAAACGAAGTCGAGGGGAGGTGGAACGTGAAAGAGTATCAGGCGTGGGAGGTGACGAAAAGGTTGGCGGCCGGGGCGTTTGCCGGGTGTTTTTCGTGCACGATGACGTATCCTTTAGATTTGGTGAGGACGAGGTTAGCCGCGCAAGTGACGCCGACGATGGCGGAGACGAGCGCGAGCGGAGGAGGTGTCGCGTCGACGACAACAATAAACGGTGGGCAACAACATCCACACTATAAAGGGATTTTAAGGAGCATGAGAACGATTGTCAGCGAAGAAGGCGCGAGAGGTTTGTATCGCGGCTTACCGCCGACATTAGTCGGCGTCGGGCCGAACTTGGCGATAAACTTTGCCGCGTACGAAACTTTGCGGAACTATTTCGGCAACAACACCGGCGAGTTTGGAAAAGAGAATCCGATGTTTATCAGTTTAGCGTGCGGGTCAGCCTCGGCGGTCGTTTCGGCGTCGGCAACGTTCCCTTTAGATTTAGTGCGTAGACGCATGCAAATGCGCGATGCGACGAGAGGAGATACTTTCTTAGCCGTCTTCAAAAGAGTCATCCGGAAAGAAGGTTTTGTCGGTTTGTATCGCGGCATCTACCCGGAGTTTGCGAAAGTAGTACCGGGCGTTTCGATCACGTACGCGACGTACGAGTTATTGAAACGATTAGCAGGAGTGGACACGGGTAGAATGTAAAATTAGAACGATTAGAAGCTTAATAGTTTGTTAATGATATATGTCTTATTATTTAAAATATAGATACTCGCTGTGTCTTTCTTTCTCAGTGTTTGTGTGTTTTTATGTGTGTGTGTGTCTCTCTCTCTCTCTTGCTTTAACATTGGTGGTGGTACAAATATTTCCTCACGTGCACAGCATTAAGTTATAATACGGCGGTTCTGGCGCGAAACGACGAATGATTTCGTTCACCAACACGTCTTTTGGAATATCGCTCAAGGTTGTGATACGAGCAGTAACACTCGCGGAAGCTGGCGGCGACGAATACATCGATGCCTCCGTTTGTTGTTCGTTCGTTGCTTTTTTGTCTTCTTCTTCCTCTTTTTCTTCCTCTTCTTCTCGTTTCGCGTGCGCGAAAGTCCACACGCGCAGAGTTTCCCTAACAGCCGACTGGAACGCGTTGCTCTGGTAACATTTCAAAGTTTTGTTCGTTCTCGGACTCCAATTCGTCACAGTCTTCGGGTACGTGATTGAAAACACCTCCGCGCTCGATCTTCCTCCAGACGAAGGCGCCATGTCCCCTTCGTCGTCGCCAGAATCTTCTTCCGAATCCATCGTTTCCGGTGGTGGATAAAACACCGGACTATCCCGAATCACCAACCTTTCTGGCAGCTCTCTTCTTTCTCCTTCTTCTTCTTCTTCTCCTCTTCCTCTTCCTCCTACCTCCTCGTCCTCCCCGTCGTCCGAATGTTCTTCTTCTCTCGAAGACGCCGTTTTAAACGTCCAAGGGTGCGTCAAATACGTCTGCTGTCGATGTCTTTGCCCAGGTTTTAACAGCTTATACGGTTGGTGGTTGCCATCGTAATCAATCCACAGCATTCGAACGTTCTCGTTCGTCCTGTTTTTATGTGATGAGAGGAGAAATGAGTGTGATATAAAAGCAAACATATATGCGCGTGAGTATGACAAGACAGAGACAAGACAACTGGATAAAACGCCTAAAGAGACAAAAAGACGAAAAACAATTTCTCTCTGTGATCATGAATATCATCTGCATCAAACGTACCCGTTCTCGAACCAGACGTGACAGCTTCGCTCCGATCGACCCGATCTTATGTTGTTATATTTAGTGTTCTCTTCGTCGTCGTCTTCAAACATCGGATCGATTCGGTGCGGAAACAACCACATCGTTTCGTCTCTGCTCAGACGATGACATTGACGCGACGGTGGAGTTGTTTCAGTTTCGCGAGAAAAAGATGCGCGCAGAAAACGACGACGTCGAAAACCCCGACGAGAATTGTTGGTGGTGTTGTTGGTGGTCGTTTTCGTAAACAACACTTTCAACGGGTGCAAAAGGAAAGAGAGAACGACGAGGAACGCCGCGCGCATTAGTAGGATTGCTTTATGATGTTGCGCGAAGTATGTGACGAAATTTCGAGATGACATGCGATAATACGCGCGCGTTTTCTCTCTCTCTTTTTAACGTCTGTTCTAACTCATCCACTACCTCCTAATAATTATTTATCTAACGACTATTATCTGTTGTTATCGGCTAACAGCTTTCTCCAGTGCGAGCGAGCGGACCACGTGTGATTTAAATCGCCCTCGCTTCGATGAAACTCTTCCTCGGTTAACACCACCCCGGCGGTCCAATCGACCATTTCCGGCGCGGTCGGATGCGAGATGCGATATTCAGCGGAATATTCGCCTTTCATGTTCACGTGAACGTGAATAGGATCGTGTTGATATTTCAACCAACAGTCTTGGTATTTAAACTCCCCAGCCGCCGGCGCGAAACAGCCCTGTTCTTTCGGACAATACACCCAAACGTTGCACGGATAATAATTCGGCGCTTTCGGAACGTAGTCTTTGCACGATTGACAACACCGGCCGGCGTCTGGCTGTTTATTTTGGTTCCCCCAAACGTTGGCGTAGCCGTCGTAATCGGTGTGTTCGCTCGTAAAACACGACTCGTGTTTCTTCAACTCGTTTCTCGCTTTGTTCCTCTCTAAATCGTGCGCGAACAACCACTTGATCTGAGGGCCGCAGCAGTTTTCGTTCCCAATCGCTCGCAACACTTTTTCCGCTTTTTCCTTCGGGAACCCGGCTTGGATGAGACCGTTCACGTTCTTCTCGTCCGGTTCGTACGTTTTTTCTATAACCGGCGTGACGCCAGAGTTGGAACTCATCACCGAAATCCCGAGCTGCGCGTCCGATGTAAAAAACGACTCAGAAAGCGCGAGCGAAAACAAAAACAAAAACAAAGCTTTTGGAAAGAAGTTTAAAAAGGAGAACGATGATCGTTTGGAGGAAATCATCTCGAAATCGCCATAAACTCTCTCTCTCTCTTCCTCCTCCTTTCTCTCACTCTCGTCTCGCTTTATAAAGAGTGTGGTACGATGTTCTTCTTTTCTTCCCTTAACGAAGAATTCTGCCTTTTTTTCGAAACAAAAACCCTAAACACCTTTTTTCTCCTGTCTCACTCAAAAGAAAAGAGCCGCGTCTCCCTCCATTAGTATATCTTTGACATACAAAACATCATTCATCTCGCTTTGCGCGCTTTAGGACACAACGAACGCGCGGTATTCACAGTAAAGAGAGAGAGAGAACAATTTGCCAGATTTAAGTAGGACGAAGTTTTACAACGCGCGCGCAGAAGATCATTTGCAGAGAGAAAGAGAGAGAGAGAAAGAGAGATTAGATTTTAGACATGTCTGCGACGTCTCAGTACGGCGCGAATGCGAATGCGAACAACGATCCTTCTCAACAAGAAGGAGGATCGTTAGGCAAGAAGGAGGCAAGAAGAGACCAGTGGAACGTGCCCGGCGGCCCGATCGACCCAGGTGTTTTAGCGAAATACAACGACTGGGTTCGCAGACAACCGTTACAAGCCATGGTGGGTTCTTTAGTTTTTATTGTCCTCTTAGGCGTCTTTGAGTCGTTGAGAGACGATTGGTCGATATTACCGTATTACGGCGAAGCGGTGATATTAGAGACCGTTTTGAGTTTAGATAACATCGTCGTGTTTCACCAAATCTTCGAGAGTTTGAAAGTGCCAAACTCGAGACGACCGAGTATTTTACTGTTGGGTGTACCGATTATGATTGGCGTACGGTTGGCGTTGTTTTTGGTGTTAAGAGGGATGTTGTCCAAGTTTTGGCCGGCGTTTATCGTTATTGGTTTATATTTAGCGTACCAAGGGTACCAGACGATGATGGAAGAAGACGAGGACGAGGACGAGGACGAGGACGAGGATAGCATAGACGAGCAAGCGCAAGGAGTCACCGCGTACGTGAGAAGAACGTGTCACTCCTTCGGGTGGGTCACGAGGAAGTACCACGGAAGCGCCTTGTGGGTCACGGGGGGAGACGAGTTGGTGGAGGATGAAAAGGGAGGGGTCGTTTCGTCTGCGAGAAGATGTATGGTGACGCCCGCGTTGGTTTGTCTCCTCGTCATCGAGTTGTGCGATATTATCTTTTGCATCGACGGCGTGGCGACGATTTACGAGTTGGACCATTACCGATTGCGAGCGGCGATTATGGGGGACATCACGGCGGCGGTGTTTGTGAGAACGTGTTATCCAGTCGTCGGGAACGCGGTGAATTTATTTCCAGACGTGAAATATTCCGTCGGTTTAACGTTAATTTTCGTCGGTTTGGATATGATATTGGACGCGTTTGATATCGATTTACCGGCGTGGGCGTTGGGCGTGTTGATGCCGGTGTTGTTCGTCATCGGCATCGCGAGTTCAATGATCAGAGGTGGGGGTACGTCTAAAGATTTGAGTAAAATCATGGGAGATGGTTGCGATTATACCGACAGGAAAGTAAGTAACGAGGAAAGGGAGGAAGTCGTCGTCGACTCTGGAAAGAAGTGATGATGTTGACGACGACGTTAAATAGAAAACACGACGCGTTTGTAATATTAGTTGCTTAAAAAAATAAATCTATTATTGCCCATCACCCGTATTATATTCTTACTTCTACCGCGCTGTTGCTGCTGCTGCTTCTGCTGTTAAATACTGTCTCTCGTACCTCTCCACTTCCCTTCCCAAAGCGCTTTTCAGCGAGAGCACCTCCGCGGACGCTTTCGTCAACTCGCGAAACTTTTCAATCACCGCTCTCGCCTGGTATACCGCTTTCTGTCTTCTTCTTCTTCTTCCAAAACTTTTATTATTACTCCTTTTCGTCGTTTGCTCATCTTCTTCTTCTCCCTCCTTTTCTTCCACCTCGTCGTCGTCGTCCGTGATGAACACCGCTCGAAACGCGTCGCGCTCGTCGTCATCATCACTCGAAGAAGAAGTCACTTTTGCGACGCAGCACTTCGCCGATGTTTTCTTTGCTTCCACGTCGTTCGCCACCGCTTCCCATCCTACCGCGCCGAGCGAATATCTCGCCCGCGCGATCGACATCATCGCCTCTCGCGTCTTTTCTTCGTGCGCTATTCGCGTCTGCGCGTACTTGTCCGCTAAGTCGAACACGCGAGTAAACGTTCGCTCTTGATTCTGTTGTTGTTGTTGTTGTTGTTGTTGTTGTTGTTGCGCTGCTGATGATGATGCATATACTCCCGCTTTTTCTCTAAAGTCTTCTTTACTATCTTCCTCGTCGTCTCTGTGTGTCTTCTTCGCGTTTTCGTTGGTCTCCATCGCGTGAGAATGTATATATATATATACCACGCGCGCGTGTGTTGTTGTTGTTGTTGTTGTTGTTGTTGTTGTTGTGTGTATTTAACTGTTTCCTGCCAACACACACTGAGAGACGCCTGTTTTTCCCAAACAACGTTCACATCAAACGCAGAGAAGGAAAAAAGTGCAAAAACTTCTCAAAAACTGAGATGAACTCTTTCACCAGTTGTCTGTTCGTGTGGCTTTTGATGAGGCGAGCGTTTCCATCTGCTTTTTTTTCTCTTTTTTGTTTGCCTTTTTTTCTCTCTCTCTCTCTCTCCTTTTTTTTTTTTTTACTCT
>Ga0255756_1002337_pt1 | contig 20441 bp, 19 predicted proteins | sample 011ome_20_FD_179956 | JGI IMG/M metagenome (GOLD analysis project Ga0255756, IMG submission 179956) | Coastal salt marsh microbial communities from the Groves Creek Marsh, Skidaway Island, Georgia - 011509CT metaG (version 2) | ecosystem: Environmental > Aquatic > Marine > Intertidal zone > Salt...
TTGGGGATTATGCTTTCTATGAAAACAAACTGGAATCCGTCACCATCCCCGACAGTGTGACGAGTATTGGGGAAGAGGCTTTCTATGATAACAAACTGGAATCCGTACTGTTTGAGGGGAATTACAGTGAGGATTTCTTTTCTAGTGCTTTTCTCGACAACTCATCACTCAATACTATCAATGCCTACACCGTCACCACGGGCTGGGACGAAATTCGCTTCAACAACGGTACTGATAGCGTGCCGGTAACGCTAATAGCACCCCCAGCCCCACCTGCACCCTCAGCCCCACCTGCACCTGTCATTACCAATGTAAAACCCACGGCCGATGCAGGTGGTGACATCACGATTACAAGCGCCGCCGACTCGGTATCCATTCAACTTGATGGCTCTGCCTCCACGGATGAGGAGGGAGCGATTGAGAAATACTTCTGGTTTGAAATAGGTGATGGTGCTGAATACTTTATCACCAGCGGTGTGTCCCCCCGTATTACCCTGGAGAACGGAAAAACTCATAGGCTGAAACTTCAGGTACGAGACTCTGCAAATAGTCGCGATGACGACTACTTTACGGTAACCCTGAATAAGCGGGCTATGCCTGAGGTGCCCCAGCAAAGCCTGTCTAAAATCATACGCACGGATGGTACTGAAACCGGCTCATCAATCTCTATCGGTGCCTCTTCTGATGGCGGTGAAACCTCCAACACTGCATTTACAGTGGATGATGACGTAACACTCACTGCAAAGGTCTATCCAGACTCAGATGATGTCGGTAAAGAAGGTGAGTTGTATGTTGTGATGAGAAGCACCATCGATGGCAAGAGCGTGTTCAGTGCCTTAAATCAAAGCGGTAACTGGGAAATCTGGAATCTCAGCCTAAAGTCATTGCCTGCTGCACAGTACGTTGAGTATCTGGAGTCGGTAGAGGAGGTGTTGATTTATTCAGGGGCATTGACCGCTGGCGATCGTGCATTCTATGTAGGCTATTCAATCTTCCCTTTCCCTTTTTATGGCTGGGCTGTTACCACCAACCTGTCACCGTTTAAGATTACTGTGTCTGAGTAGGACTTAGTAATACTGGTAATTCTAACAAGCCCCGCCCAGTGCGGGGTTTTTGTTGGCGTTAAGATAGTCGGCAATACAGTAATCAGGATATGGCGGATAGATTACATGTTGCTTGCTAGTCCATCAGGCTGAACTATCTCAATAGTCCACGTCCTATCCTCCTCATGCGTGCTTGTCAGCTCCAGAGAGCTCTTCTCGCTCCACCCCGCCTGAGTCTTCAAATAGAACTGAATTGCCCTCATATCGCCCTCTATAGCCTTCTGGTATAGGATGCCCCCAATATCAGCTATGGCCTTCGCACGACCCCTCCTGTAGGCGGTAAGAACCTCTGGTTGGCGCTTTTCTACAGCCCTAAAGGTTTTCTCTGTCATCCCGAAGTAACTGGCCATTTGGCTTTTCGTACAGACGGCGGACAATGCTTCAACTTGAACAATTTCGGTCTTTGTTAACTTCTTTGGTGGTCGGCCACCAGTATTGATTTCTTTCATCCGATTAATCTCTTTTTTCATACATGACACTTATGACACTTTCTCTGAATATAAATGTAGTTTTTCAAGTAAATGGCACACATTATTCAAAGTAAAATACCTACTGGTAGAACTTCTTTCTTGTTCTAACCCCATAAGTTTTAACGTATGGGAGGCTTTTGTAGATGAACTAAACCTTTCTTTATAGTTGCCTTTTCTGTTGAACAGCACTGATACTTGTTTACCTGTAACCTTGTCCAACCCTTCATTTTCCATATAATTTTTAATTAATTCCAATATCTCAATTTTCTTATTCTGATTTGGTTGATAACTATCATTAATATTCTCCAAAAGTGTCACAAGTGTCATTTCAAATCTGTTTACGAGCACGGCAGCTAGAAGTATTAGATAGTATTTATCTCTATTTCTTCCATTTAATACTGTTTTGTTTTTCTGCAATTCAATGTTCAGTTCTTCTATATTTTGTTCTATTTCCGCATTCTTTAATTTTTGCAATCTGCTTTTAATAGAGGCAGTGTCGCTACTCATGTCCACTCCGACCAATTTCTTTATTCCCTTACACTCCCTTACTTCCCTTATTACCCTTTTTTTCTATTACTTCTTTTACTTCCATTTCTGACCATAATTCACTGTTTTACTCATTATGGTGCTCTAGAAATATGCTATCAGGCAACTTCGTCGCCAATGGCCACAATGCGGCATAAAACAGGTATGGTTTCTCCAGCCCGGGACAGTTATTCAAGACGATTGTAGTGTTTACCTATGAAGTCCAGTACCCCGCATTCGACGGCCTTAAGCCCAAGAACATTGCTGCTATCACCGGTAAGAAAAACAATTGACAGTAATGAGGTCTCTGCAATTTACTTGAGGTTTTCAACTACTTCAGAGCCGCTCAAACCTGGTATATTGATGTCGAGTAAAATCAGGCTTACACAGCTTTTCAAAAACTGCGGGATAACTTCAGTGGAATTTTGAATGGAGGTGATATTTTTAAAGCCTTCCTTGATCAAAGTCTGCTGCATCAGGTACAAAATTGCGGCATCATCATCAACAATAAAAAAATCAGTTCTTTTTTAAGCTGTTGCGAGAGTGGGAGCTGGAGTATTTATAAACCAGTGCTTGTAAAACGCTCTGCTATAAAACAAAGCAGTAAATACGTAATAACCAAAACCTGCCAGAGAGTCTTGCATGTGGCCAGAACCGTTATTCAATATGAGAAAAGGGGCTTAGCATTACGCTGCTACTTGTCTCTTCTTCACCTAGTCGAAAGGACTCCGTAAGCGCGGTGTTGGTCTTGAGTATGACGAGCCCGATATGGCGGGTGTCATTCAAGCATTGAAGGTTGAATAGTGTTCCCAGTGCTTTCCCGGAATTATCATAAAGCGTAAGGTTTTCTGCGGCAGCATCTGTCTCAAATGAGGCCAGAAATAAGCGCTTGTTTGCCTTCCCGCGGAAATGCATTCGTGCCACAATTTCCTGACCGGTGTAGCAGCCTTTGTTAAAGCTGATGAAGCCGGCAAGATCCAGATTCAATTCTTCCGGCGTATAAAGGGTGCTTTCACTATCCTGAATTAATAAAATGCCAGCCTCAAGGTCCAGAATGTCCCAGGCTGATTTTTCCTGACGCGGCAGCGTCTTAATCCGGGCTTGTATGTCTGCACTGTTACTGTCATCAAGCCAGAGTTCATAACGTGGCAAATTATCGCTGATATTGATAAAAATATTACCGTCAACATTGGTAGAGCAGTTTTTTTCAGGAAGCGCAGGAACAATATTTTTTAATAATTCGGCGGCTTGATTACCTGCCAGGCCAAACCTTTTGAATCGATGGCTGGCATCACTCATTTGTGCTTTGTAGAAAGGAATGTATTTTTGTAGTGTCTGCATGGCAATTTCCAGAACGCCTGGTTGCATGGAAAGGAAAAAATCATCGCCCAGTTTTAACAGACGAAAGTTTGCATAGACCCTTCCTTTGTTGTTACATGCAGCACCCAGCTGGCAACTGCCACTGGCAAAACCATCGAGGTCACAGGTTAGCTGACCCTGAAGAAATTTTCCGCTATCCTCCCCACTAATTTGAAGTAGTTCAAGTGAGTCCAGCGGTACATGGAAATTTTGCATGGATTGCATAAAGTATGAATGTCCGTAATGAATTAACTGGAAAGAAGACCAGTATAAGGCTTGCTATCTATTGAATAAATAGATGATTAAACCGCACAAAGACTAAGGAGATGACTTTATGGTGACTGACGCCATTGATCTTAAAAAAATGTACTGGCATAGCAGGCGTGGAATGCTTGAACTTGATCTGATTCTGGTTCCTTTTGCGGAAAATATTTTGCCGCAGCTTTCGAAAAACGAATGCACAGAATACGCAAGGTTATTGGAGGAAGAAGATCAGGATATTTTTCTGTGGCTGATGAAGAGAGAGCCTGTGACTGATTCTTCCTTGCAGCCAATAGTAGATAAAATTCTCTCCCATACATAAACCGCTATGAAACACGAAGTCGGATAGATACTAATTCTGTTCGGGAATGAAATTATCCGGAATTAGTATTGTGTTTTCAGCTGCTGGCAGTTTGTCAGGATAGTCCAGTGTGTAATGCAGACCACGGCTTTCTTTACGGTTCATCGCAGACTGAATAATTAGCTCTGCAACCAGTGCAAGGTTGCGCAGTTCCAACAGGTTTCTTGTGACGGTGTATTTACTGTAATACCAGCGTATTTCACGCTGGAGCAATTCGATCCGGTTCTGGGCCCGTTGTAAACGCTTATTGGTCCTGACGATGCCAACGTAATCCCACATAAAGCGTCGTATCTCATCCCAGTTATGCGAGATCACAACATCTTCATCCGAATCTGTTACCTGACTTTCGTCCCAGGCAGGAATGTTTTCCTGCAAGCTGACATCATCGAGTCTTTGCAGGATATCTTCCGCTGCGGCAAAGGCAAAAACAAAACACTCCAGTAGTGAATTGCTTGCCATTCGGTTTGCTCCATGCAGTCCAGTGAAGCTGGTCTCACCTATGGCATAGACATTCCCGACATCGGTTTTGCCATTGATATCCACCATCACGCCACCGCAACTGTAGTGGGCGGCAGGGACAACCGGAATTTTTTCCCGGGTAATATCGATACCAAATTCAAGGCACTTTTTGTGAATGGTGGGGAAGTGATCAAGAATGAAGTCATCAGGTTTATGGCTTATATCCAGATAAACATAGCTGCAGCCAAGTCGCTTCATTTCAGAGTCTATGGCTCTGGCTACGATGTCTCTTGGCGCCAATTCGCCGCGAGAGTCATAGTCAAACATAAAGCGCGAGCCGTCGGGTAATTTAAGCTGACCACCTTCACCTCTGATCGCTTCTGTAATCAAAAAGGACTTTGCCTTGGGGTGGTAGAGGCAGGTTGGGTGAAACTGATTGAATTCCATATTGGCGACACGACAGCCAGCCCGCCAGGCCATCGCCATGCCGTCGCCACTGGCCCCGTCAGGGTTGGAGGTATACAGGTATGCCTTGCTGGCACCACCGGTAGCTAGGATGACGAAACGGGCACGGTAAACTGTGACATTGCCGCTGATTTCATTGAGCACATAAGCACCGACACAGCGATTTCCGGATAAACCAAGTTTCTCCGTCGTGATCAGGTCAACAGCGACGGTGTTGATACAAAAAGTAATATTTGGATGTTCCATCACCTGGGCAGAAAGACTCTCAAACACCGAGCGGCCGGTGGCATCTGCTGCATGCACAACCCGTCGATGACTATGGCCGCCTTCCTTGCTGAGATGATAATTTGTTGTTGCTGCTTCTTCTGCGCCGCGCTCGCGGGTAAACTTCACGCCTTGCTCAACAAGCCATTCAATGCATTCGCGGCCGCGTGATACGGTGTATTCAACAATTGCCGGATTGCATAAACCATCGCCTGCAATAAGTGTGTCTTTCAGATGGGATTCAAGGGAGTCGTGCTGATCAAGCACTGCGGCAATACCGCCCTGGGCGTAGTAGGTAGAGCCCTGGTCAAGAGAGCTTTTGGAAAGAATAGTGACTCTGGACTGAGCGGCTACTTTAAGTGCCAGGCTTAAACCCGCAGCACCACCACCGATTATTAAAACATCGGTATCACGACTGGAAGAGGAATTTGAATTATCTGGCATGAATTTAGAAAAGCATGAACATTCTGACGCTATTCTACCTTGTGAGATACAATAAAAAATATATATTAACGCAGAAAGTTTAGCGGCCAATGGCTGGCGAACTTTTTACCCATGAGCCTGTCTATCTGTTTAGCAGTAAAGTCCAGGCTTCTGTTTTATCAACCTCAGAGTGGAGCCAGGCAATTGGCCACAGAAGAAGTAGAAGAAGTAAAAGAAGACGCCAGAAACACAGATCAACAACTGGTAGACAGGGTATTCAATGGTGATAAACATGCCTTTGATTTGCTGGTCCTGCGTTATCAGCACCGAATCCTTGGGTTGATTGGGCGCTTTATCAGAGATCCGGCAGAAGTTGAAGATGTCGCCCAGGAAGCATTTATTAAAGCTTATCGTGCGCTACCTAAATTTCGGGGCGACAGTGCGTTTTATACCTGGTTGTATCGAATCGCTATCAATACTGCCAAAAACTACATGGTTGCCCGAGGTCGCAGACCGCCAGCAACCGATGTAGATATAGAAGATGCCGAGTTTATGGAAAATAACCGGACATTAACTGACATCGAAAGTCCTGAGGCCAATCAGGAGCGCGAGGACTTACAGCGGGTTATCAATGAAGCGCTGGAAGACCTGCCTGAGGATCTGCGCACAGCATTCACCCTGCGAGAATTCAGTGGGCTGAGTTACGAAGAGATTACCGAGATAATGGGTTGCCCGGTAGGAACCGTAAGGTCGAGAATCTTCAGGGCCAGGGAGGCGCTTGACAAGAAAATCCGTCCTTTGCTGGGTAATGAATAGGGCAGCTTTTGGATTGTCAAAATAAATAGGGAAAAATGTAAAAAAAATGCAAAATCAGGGAATTTTTACCCAATCATGATGTCTAGTAATTATCGGATACTGGATCAACAAGTAAAAATCCACTTTAACTACGATTCAGATTGTGATTAATACAGAGTAGGAATGATGAGACGCTACAGGATCAATGGCAAAAATGCTCATTTAAATGCTCAATTAAGTGCAGTTACAACGATGGATGAAGCCATCTTACTTATTGATTTTATTATATAAAATTTACATTAGCACAAGATAAGACAAAATAATTAGATTAAACAGATATCGTAAAGCACCGAGGAATCAATGACCGATAAATTATACGAATCACTTTCTGCACTGATGGATGACGAAACAGATCAACTGGAACTGCGTCGCCTGTTAAAAGAGATGGAAGAGAGCGGTGTTGAAGCTGAAAAATCTGATCTTTCAGATCTAAAAGCAAAATGGCATCGATATCATGTGATCAGTTCGGCTTGTAAGCAGGAAATTCACAGCTCGCCTTCGTGTAATCTGCTGGGCAGAATTCAGGCAGAACTTGAAAATGATGCAGTGCCATCGGCTGAGCTGCCTGCGCAAAAATCCAGCCTGCGCAAAATAGGTATTTTTCAAATACTTGGTCAAGGCGCAATTGCTGCAACGGTAGCGCTGGCGGTGCTATTTACCGCAGATCTGGTTATGGTTAGTGATTCTCCGAGTGCTGCAGCTAACAATACTGAGTTGGCTGGATCACAGACACAATCAAATTCGCTACCAGAACTCACCGGCGAGCTTAACCCTTCCACACAAACACGTGTTGCCGTTCAGACCGCCCTGGATGCTGATGAGATGAGTCGGCTGGAGAGGGTGGTTTCTGAAGAGTTGGATGAAACTCTGGAAAATCGTGAAATCCCGGCGATATTTGCACCCGAGTAAACTCTCTTTTACGCCTTCACTCCGATACAGCCGTTTTATGCCTTGTATCTGCCTGCTATGATTGCAGGCTCTTATCATTAGCTTCCCGGTAATTTACCAACATGACCATTGAACATATGTCAGTAGTGAGCGCCGGCAATGGTTTTGTTCATCTTAGATCTCGCAATCCTGATCACTGCAAACAATGTGCAGCCAGCTCCGGATGTGGCATACAGTTGATCAATAAGGCCATGATCAGAGGGACAGATATCATTTCAGTGGAAGTGCCTCTGGATATCCAGCAAAGCATTCAAGCCGGTGATGAAATCACTGTAGCAATCGATGATATCAAGCTCATCAGCTTGTCTCTTTTGCAGTATTTTTTTCCTATCCTGCTGCTGGTAGCAACTACAGCCTTGGCAGACATAATTATCAAGCACTACCAGTTAAATGAAATATGGCTAATTCTCGCTGCATTGCTGGCACTTTCTACAGCAATGCTTATGGTTCGTTACCTGTCAGAGCCATTAATCAGCAGCGCGGGAAAATGTTTGAAACTGGATGCACAGAAGTTACGTACAACCATCAATACAACCCTCAATACAACCGGGTAATAATCAGGACTGGATAATGACGCTATTAAACAACATGAAATCGCCGGCAATCACATTTTTTACCGTGATGACGGGATTTCTCATATCTGTGGGTGTTTATGCCCAGGGTCTTCCTGATTTTACCAGACTGGTGGATGACAACGCGGCAGCTATTGTCAATGTTAATTCAGTGTCACGCGCTAATGCTGGCACAGAAAATGGGGAAAGGCTGGAAGATTTCCTGCGTGAATATTTTGGCAACAGAGCCCCCGAAATCCCGCAAGAGCAGTTACGAGAGTTTGAGCGCAGGCCTTCCCTGGGATCCGGTTTTATCATTTCAGAAGATGGCTACATTATCACCAATCATCATGTGGTGGAGAACGCTGAAGAGATCACCATAACGCTGAATGACCGTCGTGAATTTAATGCTGAAGTAATTGGTTCCGATGTCAGCTCCGATATCGCCTTGTTAAAAATAGAGGCCACAGGCTTGAAACCGGTGACGCTGGGAAACTCCTCACGCTTGAAGGTGGGCGAGTGGGTCTTGGCAATCGGCTCACCAATGGGGCTGCAGTTTTCGGTGGCGGCAGGCATTATCAGTTATATGGGAAGAAATATACCTAATGGTTCTGCAGGTAATTATGTTTCATTCATTCAGACGGATGTAGCCATAAATCCCGGCAATTCCGGCGGACCTTTATTCAATCTTGCCGGTGAAGTCATTGGCATTAATTCCCAGATTTTCACCAGTACTGGCGGTTCCATGGGCTTGTCATTCGCCATTCCGGTTGATGTTGCCAGAAATGTTGTAGGCCAACTCAAGGAAAAGGGAATCGTCGAGCGAGGCTGGATGGGGGTAGGCATTAATGATGTCAGTCAGGAGCTTGCCAATGAGGCTAATTTACCAAAACCTGCCGGCGCCCTGGTTAACCAGGTCATTGAAGGCAGTCCTGCCGAAGAGGCTGGATTCAAAAGCGGGGATATCATTCTTCGTTTTAATGGCAATGAGATAACAAGTAGCGGCGACCTGCCATTTCACGTTGGCCTGACAGCCCCGGATGCTATTGCTGAAGTTGATATTGTCCGTAATGGTTCTGCGCAGACACTCTCAATGAAAGTAGGAAAACTGGCGACAGGTAATTCCCAGCAATTAGGTGCCAACTCCGCTGATGCTAACCCTATTGGCCTGATGATTACCGACATTAATCGGCCTGACGCTGCGCCAGGTGTCTTGGTAGTGAATGTGGTAGGTGATGTTGGCAAGGAAGCCGGGTTTCAAACTGGCGATATTCTGCTCAGTTTAAATGGCCAGATAACCGGCTCGGTTGAACAATTCAATGAGGTGGTTTCGGGTTTGCCCATGGATCAGGTCATCCCGGCACTGGTTGAACGAAACGAAAGAAAATTCTTTCTAACTGTTGGCATGCCAAACATGCCGGAGTAGAGGTGTCAGCGGCATAATACGTAGCGAACAGGCTACTCTTACTGTAGACTTGCGCTTTTTTTTCAGCCACTCAAGAGCTTACTTTTCTGGTGAGTAATCTAGACAACATACGAAACTTTTCCATTATCGCTCATATCGATCATGGTAAATCTACTATCGCAGACCGATTCATCCAGTTATGTGGTGGATTAGCCGACCGCGAGATGCAGGAACAGGTGCTTGATTCCCTTGATATTGAACGGGAGCGTGGCATAACCATCAAAGCTCAGAGCGTCACGCTTGATTACAAAGCGGATGACGGCATCACCTACCAGCTTAATTTTATTGATACTCCGGGTCATGTTGACTTCAGTTATGAAGTTTCGCGCTCCTTGGCGGCCTGTGAAGGGGCATTACTGGTGGTGGATGCTGCACAGGGCGTAGAAGCCCAGTCCGTAGCCAATTGCTACACCGCGATTGATCAGGGACTGGAAGTCATACCGGTCCTTAACAAGATGGATCTGCCCCAGGCTGAGCCGGAGCGGGTAAAAACCGAAGTGGAAGAAATCATAGGCATTCCAGCCGATGATGCAGTCCTTGCCAGTGCCAAAAGCGGCGACGGTATCAAGGAAATTCTTGAACGTATTATCAGGGATGTTCCTCCACCGAAAGGAGATACCGCAGGCAAACTACAGGCACTCATTATTGACTCCTGGTTTGATAGTTATCTGGGCGTAATCTCGCTGGTCCGGGTCAGGGAAGGCACAATCAAGAAGGGCGATAAAATCATTGCCAAATCCACAGGCAAGGTCCATGTGGTAGATAACGTTGGTATATTCACGCCAAAACGTCTTGTGCAAAAAGAATTAAAAGCTGGAGAAGTGGGCTTTGTTGAAGCCAGCATCAAGGAGATTCAGGGCGCGCCAGTAGGGGATACTATTACGCATGCCTCCACCTCGGATGTCCCGATGCTCCCGGGTTTCAAAAAAGTTCAGGCCCAGGTCTTTGCCGGTCTTTTTCCGGTTTCCAGTGATGATTATGAGAGCTTCAGGGATGCACTGGAGAAACTCACCCTTAATGATGCAGCCCTGGTTTACGAGCCGGAAAATTCTGATGCTTTAGGAGTTGGCTTTAGATGTGGTTTCCTTGGCATGCTGCATATGGAGATTGTCCAGGAGCGACTTGAAAGGGAGTATGATCTTGACCTGATTACTTCAGCACCAACGGTGGTATTCGAGGTTCTTACCATCAAGGGCGAGGTGCTTAAAGTTGAAAGTCCTTCGCGCTTGCCGCCAACATCCACTATTGAGGAAATGCGAGAACCCATCGTTGAGGCAAATATTCTGGTACCTCAGGAATATGTCGGTAATGTCTTAAGTCTCTGTGTTGAAAAACGTGGCGTACAAAAAGACATGCAATATGTGGGAAATCAGGTCTCTATCAAATATGAACTGCCCATGCATGAGGTAGTGCTGGACTTCTTCGACAGGCTTAAATCCGTTAGCCGTGGTTATGCCTCGCTGGATTATCATTTTATCCGCTTTCAACCGGCAAACCTGGTTAGGCTGGATGTTTTGCTTAATGGTGATACAGTAGATGCGCTTGCGTTAATTGTGCATCGTGATCAGGCGCATTCAAAGGGCAGGGTGCTGACAGAGAAAATGAAGGAGCTGATTCCAAGGCAGCTTTATGATGTGGCCATTCAGGCCGCTATTGGAGGGCAAATTGTTGCCCGGACAACCGTAAAAGCGTTGCGCAAGAATGTCACAGCCAAGTGTTACGGTGGGGATATCACCCGTAAAAAGAAACTGCTGGAAAAACAAAAAGCCGGCAAGAAGAGAATGAAACAGGTGGGGAATGTCGAAGTACCCCAGGAAGCTTTTTTGGCGATACTTAAAGTTGATAAATAGAATTAATAGCTATGAAGCGCAAGCTATAGATCGTAATAACAGATCGCCACGATAGAATTTAATTCAGGAGCAAACGGCTAAAATAGCCGAATAACCGATATGAGTTTTGATTTTTCACTAGTGTTACTGCTTTTTTCTCTGGTTGCCGGTGTTATCTGGTTGCTTGATATTTTTTTATTGAAGAAACCCCGTGACGAGAGAGTCAGACAGAAACTGGCAGAAAAAAATATCACTGAAGAAGACTTCAAGATTTTTCTGGATTACATCCATACCGGAGAGCCAGGGAACGAGGATAAAGGCCGGGAAGACGGTACCCAGTTTCCTAACAGAAAAGGGCTGGAAGAAGCTTACGTAATTTTTCGCGAACCTGTTGTGGTGGATTATGCGAAATCTTTTTTCCCGATAATTTTTGCCGTACTTGTCTTACGATCTTTCCTATTTGAGCCTTTTCAGATACCTACTGGATCGATGATCCCTACGCTTAATGTCGGCGATTTCATTGTAGTGAATAAATTTGCCTACGGTATTCGATTACCGGTCATCGGCACCAAAGTTGCCGATGTGGATGATCCGAAACGGGGCGATATTATGGTATTTATCCCCCCTCATGATCCTAATTACTATATCAAACGCGTCATCGGCATGCCTGGTGACCATATTCGTTATGATGGCAAGGTGGTTTATGTCAATAATGAGCCACTGGAACAGGAATATGTGGACTTCATCAACGACAGGCGGCCACCAGTGATTTATTCTCTTGAGGAAGTTGGTGGTATCACCCATGATATTTACACGTCACCCTCGCCGTCTTATATCAGGCCAGGTTCGTGGTTGTGGCCTGAAGGCAGGGTTATTCCTGAAGGCCATTACTTTATGATGGGAGACAACCGTGACAATAGCAGTGACAGCAGGGTTTGGGGCCCGGTAACGGAAGATAATATTGTGGGTAAGGCGGTTGCGGTATGGATGCACAAGGAACCGGGTTTTACATTACCCAGTTTCAGCCAGAACCGTTTCATTGATAATCCCTGAACACCTTCGAATCTGGAGTACTGGATAATGACATTAAGCGAATTGACAGCAGGTAATCGGGCTAAATTCATTCAAATTTCTCAGCAAAAAGGCGCATCACTTTACGCCCTTATTGTTGTGATGACGTTGCTCGGTATTTTGATTCTGACCGGGCTAAAACTTTCACCGGCGTATATGGATAATATGGTTGTAAAAAATGCCATTGAAAATTTGAAGGAAAATGGTGAATTGGAAGATATGCCTTTACGAGATATTCGAAGATATGTCACGCGTACTGTACAAACCAATGGTGGCAGTTTTCAAAGTGATGGTATTGACCAGATAGAAGAAGGCGGCGTGGACTATATTGCCGTTGAGTATGAATCCCGGGTTGCCATGTTCTTTAACATAGACGCGGTTGTGAAGTTCAATTATCGCATCGAAAAATAGTGTCTTCAGTCCCTTCCAAAATCCATTATAACTTCAGAAATGAGTCGCTTTTTAAACTGGCGCTCAGCCATTGCAGCAGTGGTCAGGATAATAATGAACGACTTGAATTCCTTGGCGACTCGATTCTTGGCTTTATTATTGCTGAAGAATTGTATCAGCGCTTTCCCAAAGGCAAGGAAGGCCAGCTTAGCCGTCTTCGTGCAGACCTTGTGCAACGCTCAACGCTGGCAGAAATTGCCAGAGAACTTGATCTGGGGGGGTCCCTGAACCTTGGTTCCGGTGAACTTAAAAGTGGCGGGGCAGATCGCGATTCTATTCTGGCTGATGCACTCGAAGCTTTGATCTCTGCTATCTATCTTGATGCAGGCCCTGGACTCGATGCTTGCCGTAAATCGGTGTTGTCGTGGTTTGCTGTGAGACTGGATAACCTGGATCTTGATTCCCAGACCAAAGACGCAAAAACCCGATTACAGGAACACCTGCAGGGAATCAAGGCAGCGCTGCCTGAATATGAAGTTCTCGATGTAGCGGGTAAGGATCATCAACAAACTTTTGCTGTTGTGTGCCGCATAGATCTCTTGCCTGAGCCGATTACCGGTTATGGAACAACTCGTCGTGAGGCTGAGCAGGAAGCCGCTGACGCCGTTTTAAAAGCTCTAAGCCTGTGAGTACCCCCGGCTTCTTCCTATGACAAGCGTTCCTCCCAATGAAGAGAAGAAAACCCATTGCGGTTTGATTGCTATTGTAGGCAAACCGAACGTGGGTAAATCTACACTTTTGAATCACCTGATCGGTCAGAAACTGAGCATAACCTCGCGCAAGCCGCAGACCACACGACACCGCTTGCTGGGCATTAAGTCAACACCAACTACCCAAATGATTTTCGTGGATACGCCAGGGCTTCATAGTGGTCAGAACAAGGCCATTAATCGCTATATGAACAAAACAGTTCATAGTGTGGTTCAGGATGTAGACCTGATACTTTTCATGGTGGATCGAATGAAATGGACCGAGGAAGATGACCTGGTGCTGCAGCAAATCAAACAAAGTAATACACCCGCGCTTCTGCTGCTCAATAAAATAGACCAGATACAGGACAAGACTATTCTGTTGCCCTATATCAAAGAGTTGAACGCCCTTTATCCCTTCAAGGAAATATTTCCCTTGTCAGCCTTGAAAGACCACAATATTGACGCCCTTGAAGCCAGTCTTGAGAAGTATCTTCCTGAGAGTGATTTCTTCTACCCTGAAGAACAGCTTACTGATCGCAATGCCCGCTTTCTCGCCGCTGAATTTATCCGGGAAAAAATTACGCGACAGATAGGTGATGAATTACCCTATGAAGTCACTGTAGAGATCGAGGAATTTCGTTACGATGACAAGGTTGATACCAGGAATAAGCGTAATCTGGTTCACATCAGTGCATTGATTCTGGTAGAAAAAGATGGGCAGAAAAGAATTATCATAGGTGATCGTGGCAGTCGCCTGAAATTGATTGGCTCCGAGGCCAGAAAAGATATCGAAAACCTGCTCGACAGCAAAGTGATGTTGAGCTTATGGGTCAAGGTCAAGAGTGGCTGGTCGGATGACGAACGGGCATTAAAAAGTCTTGGTTACGATGACTTTTCCTGAGTTAGCGACTCATCATAGAATTTCATTCTCCACCTTCAATATTTTAACGTTAGCGTAACGTCGGCCATTATTCAGGCAACGGGATGATAGTGAATGCATGTCCAGAATAATTGAAATGCAGCCCGCCTATCTGCTTCATAGCAGACCTTTTCGGGATTCAAGCCTGATACTGGATTTTTTAACGCCTGATTATGGCCGCCTCAGTGCCATTTCCAGAGGCGGGCGCGGGGCCGGGTCAAAAAGTAAAAGCCTGCTGCAGCCTTTCACCCCTGTGCATATTTCTCTTTCTGGAAAAGGCGAGTTGAAAACGCTGAGATCCGTAGAATTACGACGTGGTCCGGTGTCATTGAAAGGAGAAAAACTCTTCAGTGCACTTTATATGAATGAGATTATTGTCAGGTTATTCCAGTCCCATGAAGCGGACCCGGAATTCTTCCTAAACTATGAAGAGGCACTGACCAACCTTGCCGCCAATGAAGTTACTGAACCGGTACTTCGTCACTTTGAACTTTCCCTGTTAGACACCCTTGGGTATGGCCTAGATTTTACTTCCGAGGCGCATTCACATGATCCTGTAGTGCCAGAACGCTGGTACTATTTTCAGGAGGAAAGTGGTTTTATCCTGGTGCAGGATATCAGTGTCGTGTCTGGTAATGGGGGTGCTGGTGAGGGCATATTTCGGGGCATTGATCTGATTCGCATTCATAACAGGGATTTTTCCGACCCTCAAACCCGAAAGGCAGCGAAAGCGGTATTACGTGGCATATTAAACAATCATCTTGGCGCAGCTCCTTTGCGCAGTAGAAGCCTGTTCAAGCGGCGCTAACAACGGCTGTGGGCTTTATTCGCTTCTCGAGATAGAATTAGCGCCTTTTTCAGGCACCAACAACTGATGTTCAGGTAAAAAATTAAATAAAACTGGATCTTGTTTTATGCACTTCCCAACTATTGAAGATACCGTCGGTAATACTCCCCTTGTGCGGCTGCAACGACTACCCGGAGTAACCAGCAATACTATTCTGGTAAAACTTGAAGGTAATAACCCGGCCGGCTCCGTAAAGGATCGTCCGGTGCTGAGTATGATCAGTAAAGCGGAGGCACGCGGTGATATAAAGCCAGGTGATACGTTGATAGAAGCCACCAGCGGCAATACCGGAATTGCGCTTGCCATGGTTGCTGCTATTAAGGGCTATAAAATGGTCCTGATAATGCCTGAAAACGCCACACAGGAGCGTAAGGACTCCATGACAGCCTATGGCGCCAGATTAATAGAAGTGTCTGCAGAGGCTGGTATGGAAGGAGCAAGAGACCTTGCCGAGAGAATGAAAGCTGAAGGGAAGGGCATAGTGCTGGATCAATTTGCCAATCCTGACAACTTTGCAGCCCATGTTGAAAATACCGGCCCTGAAATATGGCGTGATACCAATGGCTCGATTACGCATTTTATAAGCTCCATGGGGACTACTGGGACAATCATGGGCGTGTCGCGGTTTTTAAAAGAAAAAAACCCGGCAATAGAAATTATCGGTTTGCAGCCCACAGAAGGGGCAAAAATACCCGGTATCCGACGTTGGCCAGTGCAATATCTGCCTGAAATTTTTGAAAAGGAACGTGTTGATCAAATCATTGACATAAGCCAGCAAGATGCGGAAAAAACCATGCTTGATATGGCAAGGCGAGAAGGCATTTGCTGCGGGGTTTCTTCAGGTGGTGCTGTGTTTGCAGCCCTTGAATTATCCAGGCAACTGGAAAATGCGGTGATCGTGGCAATTGTATGTGACAGAGGCGATCGCTATCTTTCTTCAGGCCTGTTTAGTGACTGAATTCCAGACATTACAATTATTGAAGCCATTGCTATGAGAAGAAGACGTCGACAAAAACTGCCGACCACACCGCTGGTTCTTGAGATTGAAAAACTCAGTCATGAAGGACGCGGTATCGCACATCATGAAGGTAAAGTTGTTTTCGTGACAGAAGCGCTTCCGGGAGAAACCGTTGAGGCGCTGTTAACGTCCCGCCGTGACAGCTTTGATGAAGCCTCTTTGAGCTCCGTGGTGAAAGCTTCCCCTGATCGCATAGACCCGGCCTGCGAATACGCATCAATTTGTGGTGGCTGCAGTCTGCAACACTTTGATCCCGTTGCTCAACTTGCCTTTAAAGAGTCCACGCTTTTTGAAAGACTGGGGCATGCTGTTCCTCAGGCTGGATTTGACAAATTACCTCCTTTAACCGGTCCAGTGTTGGCGTATCGGCGCAAGGCAAGACTGGCAGTGCGTTATGTCCATAAGAAAGAGCAGGTACTTGTTGGATTTAGAGAAAAAAACTCATCATTCATTACCAATATGAATAGTTGCCAGGTGCTTGATCCTCGTATCGCTGACCTGTTACCAGCATTGTCAGCTTTGATTGGTGGGCTGGAGAGTTATCGCGAAATACCGCAAATAGAGGTCGCTGCCGGTGATCCTGATAGTCAGGAATGTTCAGCCGCTTTTATTTTTCGTCATTTAAAGCCACTTCCTGAAGCAGATCTGGCTCAATTACTCTCTTTCGCCCAGGAAAAAGCTATCGCTCTCTATCTGCAGCCAGGGGGAATGGATAGCGTTCACAAAGTTTATCCCGACGATGGTATAGAAAGGCTGTATTACAGTTTACCGGAGTTTGACCTGAAGTTGGCTTTTCACCCCACAGATTTCACCCAGGTAAATGCCCAAATCAATAAACACATGATTGCCCAGGCTATTCGCTTGCTTGATTTGGCAGAGAGTGATGTCGTTCTTGACCTTTTTTGTGGACTGGGCAACTTCACGCTTCCTCTTGCCCGTTATTGCAAGCAGGTGACTGGAGTGGAAGGTTCTCAGGAGATGGTAAGCAGAGCGCAGGAGAATGCTATCGGCAATGATATTAAAACGGCAGAGTTCTTCAGTGCGGATTTAACCCAGCCGATGGGGGGACAAGCCTGGTTTAAAAACGGCATAAACAAGGTGTTGCTGGACCCACCCAGATCGGGAGCCCTGGAAGTACTGCCGGAAATAATTAATATTCGGCCTGAACGCATTGTCTATGTTTCATGTAACCCGGCGACGCTGGCCCGCGATGCTCAATACCTCGTTGAAAATGGTTATGTGATGGCGAGTGCGGGTGTAATGGACATGTTTCCTCAAACCGCACATGTTGAAGCTATGGCATTGTTTGTTGATGGAAAAAAATAGCTCATTTTGAGTACTACTGGCGTGTTCGACATAGATTGAGGAGAAAGCCATCGACATTAAAGAACTGTTGAAGATTATGTCTATGCTCAGGGATCAGGAAAACGGCTGCCCATGGGACAGAAAACAAAGCTTTCAGACAATTGCCCCGCATACCCTTGAAGAAGCCTATGAAGTAGTCGATACCATTGAGCGCAAAGATTATGCCCAATTGCCCAATGAGCTCGGTGATATGTTATTTCAGGTTGTCTTTTATGCCCAGCTCGGCAAGGAGCAGGAGCTTTTTGATTTTGACGATGTCGTGTCAGAGATCGGTAATAAATTATTACAGCGACACCCCCATGTTTTTCCCGCAGCAACAATAGAAAGTTTTGGAGACAAGAAAAGTATTACGCCAGATCAGGTCGAAACCAACTGGGAAAAAATAAAACAGGGTGAGCGGGAACAAAAAGGGGGGCATGACACCAGTATACTGGCAGACATACCGGCCGGGTTTCCGGCATTATCCAGAGCCGCCAAAATCCAGAAGAGGGCGTCTCAGGTGGGGTTTGACTGGCCTGACCATCAAGGAGCCCTTGAGAAAATTCGTGAAGAAACTCTGGAGCTGGAACAAGCCTTATCCAAAACATCACCTGATAGAATTGAAGAAGAGTTGGGAGATTTGTTTTTTAGCCTGGTAAACCTGTCGAGACACCTCAAAATTGACGCTGAAAGTTGCCTGAGAAAGGCGACAAACAAATTTGAAGATCGCTTCCGAGCCCTGGAAAGTGAAGTAGCTAATGACGGTGTCGAACTTGCAAGCTTATCTATTGATGCAATGGAGGAGTACTGGCAGAAAGTCAAACAGGCTGAAGAAACTACTTGAGAGTAAAAGTGGGGCATTAAGAATGTGATAGCACTACTATTTTTCTAATGTATTTAATTGCCTTGAGCAACCGTGTATTGTTCAGGGTTGAAACAGGAGTATAAAAATAATGAAAATGATTTTATTGGGCGCTCCGGGTGCCGGTAAGGGTACCCAGGCCAAATTCCTAACTGAAACTTATGCTATCCCGCAAATTTCAACTGGTGACATGTTGCGCGCTGCAGTAAAGGCAGAGACTGATATGGGATTGAAAGTTAAGTCAGTAATGGAAAGTGGTGGACTGGTAACTGATGACATCATTATTGGCTTGGTAAAGGAGCGTATTACTGATAAGGACTGCGCTGCAGGCTTTTTGTTTGACGGTTTTCCTCGAACAATTCCTCAGGCAGAAGCAATGGAGGATGCAGGCGTCGAAATTGATGTTGTTCTGGAAATTGATGTGCCAGACGATGAAATTGTCAGACGACTGAGCGGTCGTAGAGTCCATCTGGATTCAGGCCGGGTTTATCATGTAGATTTTAATCCGCCTGCTAAAGAAGGGCTGGATGATGATACAGGCGAGGCGCTGGTTCAGCGAAAAGATGACGAAGAGGATACGGTAAGAAAGCGACTTTCTCTATATCACGAACAAACAAAACCTCTGGTGGATTTTTACCAGCAAATGGAAAAGAAAACCGGAAAGTTGCGCTTTATAAAAATTAATGGGACGAGATCTATCAACGAAATAGTTGCCGACATCAAGCAATCACTGGATTTATGAATAGCATAAACTAAGGGGTGTAAAATTTTTTTACATCATAACTGGTGGAAAATTATTTTTATGTGTCGGTTAAAAGAAAATATGCGCTGTTTTTTTCAAAAATAACTATAAGATTTATTTAGTAAAATCAACAATCTTAGTTGTAAAAATTAAAATTTTTATGATATGTTGCCACTCGAACGTTGAAACAACTTGCAATAAATAAAAAATCAAGTCGTTAACTTTTCGTTTTTAGGAGAATAAATTTATGGCTACCGCCAAAGCGAAGAAAAAAACAGTTGGTGCAGCTACTAAAGTAGCTGTAAATAAACCTGCAAAACGTCGTGCAGTTTCTGCTACAAGCAAAGCGAAAACTACATTGAATAAAGCGCAAAGAGAAATGGCCAAACAGGCAAAAGCTCTTGGCGTTGCAAGAAAGAAAGTAAGTGCTGCGAAAACTAAAAAAGCAGCATCAAGTGCAAATGCAGTAGTCAGAAAAACCAACACCGCTTTAAATTCAGCAAAAGCTAAAGTTCTTAAAGCCAGGCAAGTTATGGCTAAAGCACAAGCCGTTGATTCAGCAAAAGCTAAAGTAGCGGAGCAGGCAAAAGCGTTAGCCTCCTTTAAAAATTCTCTCAAGAAAAAGTCAGGTCAGGATCTGAAAAAGGCTTTGAAGAAGTTTGAAGCCTCCTGGACCAAGAAGCGTGCGAAAGCCGATGCTAAAAAGCTGGCAGCAAAATTAAAGAAAGAAGCAGCTAAAGCAGCTGCAGCAAAGAAAAAAGCAGAAGCTAAAGCTAATGCGATTGCTAAAAAGATTGCAGCCAAAGCGAAAGTTGCTGAAAGAAAGGCCGCAGCCAAGGCAAAAGTAAAAGCCAAAAAAGCTGCCGCTAAAGCGAAAGTCACTGCCAACAAGGCTAAAAAGAAAGTCGCCAAGAAAAAAGTTGCTAAGAAGGCGGTCAAGAAGAAGGTCGCCAAGAAGAAAGTAGCGAAGAAGAAAGTAGCGAAAAAAGCCGCCAAGAAGAAAGTTGCCAAGAAAAAAGTGAAAAAAGCAGCTGCCAAGCGTAAAACCGTGGCAAAGAAGGTAGCTAAGAAAAAAGTGGCGAAGAAGAAAGTAGCCAAAAAGGCCGCCAAGAAGAAAGTCGCGAAGAAAAAAGTAGCGAAAAAGGCCGCCAAGAAGAA
>Ga0255756_1002338_pt1 | contig 20435 bp, 18 predicted proteins | sample 011ome_20_FD_179956 | JGI IMG/M metagenome (GOLD analysis project Ga0255756, IMG submission 179956) | Coastal salt marsh microbial communities from the Groves Creek Marsh, Skidaway Island, Georgia - 011509CT metaG (version 2) | ecosystem: Environmental > Aquatic > Marine > Intertidal zone > Salt...
TTACCATTGGGTCTTGAAGTACCCGCTGTTTCATCTCAGCTTTGGCCTTTTCGTCTAGTTCATCCAGCGTATCACCACCATCGGTTGAGGTCACAGAGACCGTCCACCGGATACCTGTCCATCTGCTAAGGCAATTCCCAATCTTTCCTGGCACTGTTTCGTCTAATTGAGGATCAGCCGAAAACTCAAACCGGCCGGGTTTAATCAGCACCGGTTTGATCCGAGTTGTTAACAACCCTGAGAGAATCAATTCCCCTTGATCTTCAAATAAGCTTACCATTTCGCGGATATTTTCCGGAATTGGCAGGCTGACATGATCATCCCCTTCTATGGGTGGCGGTGTGCCATCATCCCCAATACCGCTATCCATCACACCATGTGATGGCGGCAAATCGTTTTCTGTATATGGGGGACTAGCAGGGGGGGCGATAAGGTTATCGGAATTATCATGCTGTGCTTTTGCTTCTGCCGAGGCTGTTGGATTTGAGGCAAGAGGCGGTTCAGATTGTGAGGGTGAGAAGGCTGAAAAGTCCCCTGCTGGAATGTCTTTGAGCTTTCGCACCAAATCCCCCGGCGTTGGCATATTCGCCATATGGGCAAGCCTGATCAACACCATATCTGCTGCCGCATGAGGTTGAGGAGCTAAGTTCACCTCAGCATGGCCTTTGAGCATCACCTGCCAAGCTCTTGCAAGCCGCGAAATGGCGACCTTTTGGCCTAAGGTGGTCAATGCCTCATTTTCAGCATCCGGCAAATCTGATAGTGTTCCACCTGCCGCTTGGCGGCTAGCCAAATGGATAAAATCTAGCATATCCGCCATGACCATGACTGGCTCTGCCCCACTTCTGACAGCGCCGGCCAGACCATCTATGGCGGTTTTAGCATCCCCCATCAAAGCCGCAGAAATGATATGAATAGCATCCATGCGACCAGCCTGACCAAGCATGGCGGCAACAGCAGCATCCGTAATGGTATCACTGGTAAGAGCCGCGGCTTGATCCAACAAAGACAAAGCATCCCTGACTGATCCTTCAGCCGCCCTTGCCAGACGCAATAACGCCGTCTCATCAATGGTGATGGTTTCTTTATCAGCAATAGATTTGAGATGCCCAGCCATCATTTCGGTGGGAACACGGCGCAGATCAAAACGCTGACAGCGTGACAGCACAGTTACCGGCACTTTTCTAATCTCAGTGGTGGCAAAAACAAACTTAACTGCTTCTGGGGGTTCCTCTAGGGTTTTGAGAAGCGCATTAAATGCGCTTTTCGACAACATATGCACCTCATCGATGATATAAACCTTAAAGCGGGCAGAAAGAGGGGCATAATGCACGCCTTCGATAATCTCTCTGACATCATCAACGCCTGTGTTGCTGGCAGCATCCATTTCAAGCACATCAACATGACGGCCTTCGGAAATCCCTTTGCAATGGGTGCAAACCCCACAAGGTTTTAAAGTAGGCTTGCCATTACCATCAGCGCCAATGCAATTTAACCCCTTGGCAATAATTCGCGCGGTGGTGGTTTTGCCGATGCCGCGAAGCCCCGTAAGGATAAATGCATGGGCTAACCGCCCCATCTCAAGCGCATTGCTGAGAGTTTGCACCAGACTTTCCTGACCAATAAGCTCATCAACCGTGTTAGGGCGATACTTTCTGGCCAGCACACGATAAGTGGCCGAGCTCGCAACGGCATTTTGATCCTTAGATGGGGTCTCTTCTGGCATCGCTCACTTGGATAATTGGCTCAATTGCGTTGATCTTGGTGATGGTCATTCAGCGGAAGACTGAGCAACCCGATCGAGCCATGCTTTGGCTGCTTCCTTTCGGACCTGACCGGTTAAACAGGGTGACCGTCCACCCAGCCTTCCTTCTTCCTGTATGGGATATTCTTGCACAAAGCGCAAGCCCCCGCATGAGGTTTATCAGGTTAGTTTTTCTGATATCGGGTAGCGCCAGCCGGATAACAACCCAAAATATTGACAGCATCTTTAGGGCAATAGAATTGTAATTCTTCCAACGCGTTCTGAAACGCATCACTATGAATATGAGCTTCTGCGTCAATATAGAATTGGGCGGCTGTAAAATGGCCGTCAAGCATATAGCTTTCCAGTTTGGTCAAATTAATGCCATTTGTCGCGAATCCGCCTAGGGCTTTGTATAATGCCGCTGGGACTGAGCGCAGGCGAAATATTAATGTTGTGATAGCCGGAGCAGACATATCCACGGGATAGCTGGGCGTTCGAGACATAATCAACATTCTCGTGGTGTTAGAGGCAGCATCTTCCATTTTTGCTTTGAGGATATCCAACCCATAGATTTCCGCTGCTAAAGATGAAGCAATAGCGCCAACCGAAGGGTCGCCGATTTCTGCCACTTCTGCCGCCGCCCCTGCCGTATCAGGATGAATTACGCGCTGAAGACCAAGTTGTCTTAACGCCTTGCGGCATTGCGCCAGACCTTGAGCATGGCTTTTGACAGCGGTTAATTGCTCTAACTTCGCCCCTTTGACGCCTAACAGATGGTGATTCACAGGCTGAAAATGTTCACCTGTAATGCATAGCCCTGATGATGGCAAAAGATGATGAATATCTGCTACACGCCCCGCAACCGAGTTTTCAACAGGCACCATGGCAAGTCCAGCTTCACCATCAACCACCGCCTGAAGCATGTCTTCAAAAGATGGGCAGGCCAGCGTCTCTTTGTCAGGAAAGCTGTTGCGGCATGCCAAATGTGAATAGGCTCCCGGTATCCCTTGATAAGCGATAGGCAGGTTTGCAGTTTGATCAGATGTGGGTGAGGATGAGGACATGGGGCAAATTAGTGCTTTAGGTTAATCCATTCCATTCAAAACAAAGGAATTCATGATGTGATCCGCTGGGTTGCGGCATTTAAATCCGATTCAGTATCAATGCCGGTAATCGCATTGTCAACTGCGATAGCGGCAATCTGCATTCCTGCCTCTAGCGCTCTTAATTGTTCTAGTTTTTCAGCTTTTTCTAAGGGTGATGGCTTTAATTTTACAAACTGATCAAGGGCCGCACGTTGCCAGCCATAAACCCCAACATGATGCCACATTCTGGCGGCTTCACCTGACTCTTGATCACATCTGCCCCCAAAGGGGATAGCTGCTCGGCTAAAATAATGAGCTAGGCCTATACCAACACCGTCTTCCTCTGGCCATGACACCACTGCCTTAACCACTTGATCCAACGCCACTTCCTCGCGTTTAAGTGGCGCAACCGGCGTAATCACCTCCGCATCAGATAAGGCCATGGCCTGCGCCAAAGCGGCTAGCATTTCTGGCCGCATTTCTGGCAAATCCCCTTGCAGATTAATCACCTTTGAGATGGTTTTCTTTGGGTCAATGATCGCTAATGCTGCGGCCACACGATCAGACCCTGATGGCAAAGCGGGGTCGGTAATGACTGCTTCGCCTCCTTCAGCATGGATAGCCTCAGCAATTTCATCCCCATCACAAGCCACAATAACGCGGCCGATATCTGCCATCATGGCGCGTTGCCATACCTGAACAATCATAGGTTTAGCGCCAATAAGGCGCAAGGGTTTGCCAGGTAAGCGTGTCGCCGCCATCCGCGCTGGAATTATCGTCAAAGTATCAGGGACATTCTGTCGCATGGCTGTCTTCACCTGTTGGAAATATCTGTCTTTATCACGCTAAACATATTATGACTAGATCATTGGATGTTACCATCATATAGTGACATTCTTTGGACGCACCAAATGATTGTGGCGCTTGATGCATAAGGCTTATGATTGCATTTCAGGGGTAACACCATTCGGATAGCGCAAGGGGGAAAGATTAAGGATACATATTATGGATAATCTGAATTTTAACAAAATTGCGGCTGGTGTTCTCTGTGGTGGGCTTTTGCTCATGGCTGGGATTAAAGCTGGGGAAATCTTCTTGCCGCATCAAGAGCTCGAAGAAAACGCCTATCCATTTGAGGTGGCTGAGGCTGAAAATGATGGCCTTAATTCTGCTCAAGCCGTAGAAGAAGTTGGCCCTGAGCCTATCCTTGCTATGTTGGCTAGCGCAGATATTGCCGCTGGTCAGGCTTTATCCAAAAAATGTACTGCCTGTCATGTGTTTGATGAAGGTGGCCCCAATAAGGTTGGCCCTAATCTTTACAATATTGTTAATCGTAATGTTGCGTCGGTTGCTGATTTTAAGTATTCCGGTGCTCTGACTGATCACGGTGGCGCATGGAGTTATGAAGAGCTTAATGGCTTCCTTTACAAACCTAAAGCTTGGGTAAGTGGCACTAAAATGAACTATGCCGGCCTGAAAAAAGCTGAAGACCGCGCAAATATTATCGCTTGGATGCGGACATTATCTGACAATCCTACTCCTCTGCCATAAACGGTTCTAATCATGACAGAGTCGCCGACCATCCTTGACGAGATAAGACATTTCGCGGCGACTCTGACAGAGATTACTCGCCCCATTATTCATCAGCATTTTCGGCAACAGCCTGTTATTCGACAGAAACAGGATAAATCCCCTGTGACTATCGCTGATGAGAGCGTCGAAAATACGCTTCGCCGCGCTATTATGGCTCGTTATCCTGATCATTCCATTATTGGTGAAGAACAAGCCCAGCACCATGGAGAGGCAATCTTTACTTGGGTCATTGATCCGATTGACGGAACACGCGCCTTTAGCAACGGCAATCCCCTTTTTGGCACTTTGATTGGCATCTTGGAAAAGGGGCAACCAAAAATTGGGGTGATTGATCTTCCTGCCCTAGAACAGCGTTGGGTAGGGCAGTCTGGAAAAGGCAGTTGGTGCAACCACCGCGCCTGTTCTACCGCCAACACAACGCAATTAGCTGAGGCGAGGATATCTACCACTAGCACTACTCTTTTGGGTGAGACGGGCTTGCCGCGATTTGAACGCCTTGCTAAGGCTTGCCGAGTGGTAAATTACGGCGGCGATTGTGCCAATTATGCGCACCTAGCAAGCGGTTGGTGCGATTTGGTTGTTGAAGCCAATCTCAATGCCTATGATATTATGGCTGTGGTTCCGGTGATTACCGCCGCAGGCGGCACCGTAACCCAGTGGGACGGTCAAGCGATTGCCCTTGATGGATTTGATGGCACGATCCTTGCCGCCGCAACAACAGAACTGCATGCCGCTGCAATGGACAGGTTGAACGACGGACAAAAGGACAGAACAACATGACCGATCAAGACATTATTGTTATCTATCACAGTCCCGATTATCCCATTACCTATTGGCAAGAATGGTTGGATAAACTGACATCACGGATCAAACTGGTGCCTCTTGATGCGCCAGAGGCGAGTATGGCTGAGGTAATGATCACTTGGAATCCACCCAAAGGCGCGATTGCAACATTTCCAAAACTCAAAGGGGTTGTCTCGCTTGCGCAAGGCGTAGATCATCTTTTATCTGATCCCACTTTGCCGCAGGACTTGATGATTGGGCGGCTCATTGATCCTTTTATGTCACAATCCATGGCGGAATGGGTTTTGCTGGCTATCTTAAAAGAACATCGTGACGATGCGATTTATCACGCTGCGGCTCAGCGTAAGGAATGGATAAAAACCATCCCTAAAATCCCTGAAGATTTCACCGTTTCAGTGATGGGCATTGGTGCAATTGGCGGTCATGTTGCCGAAAAAGTTGCTAATTTTGGATTTTCGGTGCTGGGATGGTCAAGACATGAAAAATCCCTTACTGGCGTCATCAGCCTGACTGGTAAAGACGGGTTTAACCGATGCCTAGCTGAGGCAGATTATGTGGTCTCTGTGCTTCCCCTAACAGCCGAGACACAAGATGTTTATAATGCTGATAGTTTTGCCCAGATGAAACCAGGGGCGTTTTTTATAAATTGTGGGCGCGGCCTGCAGGTTGACGAAGATGCCCTAATTGCCGCGCTTGATAGCGGCCATTTATCAGGCGCCTGCCTAGATGTTTTTCGCGTGGAACCCCTGCCCCAAGATCACCCTTTGTGGAATCACACAAAAGTCACGATCTGGCCACATGTGTCAGCGCAGACAAGCCCTGTTACCGCGGCGACACAAGTGTACGATTCCATCATGGCTATCCGCAAAGGCAACCCACCTGTTAATCCGGTTAACCCAGCTCGGGGCTATTAACCCTCAGCCATTTCTCTGATTAGGCTAAACACTGCTCGCATGGCCATGGCCTCACCCCCTTTGGGGTGCCCAGGGCGTGCGGATAAATTCCACGCCATGATATCAAAATGCGCCCATGGTTGCGGCTTGCCAAGAAACCGCTGCAAAAACAACGCCGCCGTGATTGCCCCGCCATAGCGTGAAGATCCTGTGCTGGACAACGCGGCGTGCCCTTGATCAAGCTGTTTATCATAAGCAGCATGAAGCGGCATAAGCCAAACCGGATCATCCGTTTTTAGACCATGAGCCATCAACCTTTGGCCTAATTCCGCATCATTGCTAAATAACGCCGGAAGCCCTGTCCCAAGCGCTACCCTGGCCGCCCCTGTTAAGGTGGCAAAATCAATGAGCAGATCATTATCCTCTTGAGTAGCCAAATGAATAGCATCAGCCAACACCAAACGCCCCTCAGCGTCTGTGTTGCCAACTTCGACCGGAATGCCGGCGGCGGTGTCAATGATATCTAAGGGCCGCATGGAAAGCGCCGAGATCGCATTTTCTGCGGCAGGAATAAGAACACGCAAACGCACAGGCAAAGCGGTTGCCATCACCGCCCTTGCCAGTCCAAGAACATGTGCCGCGCCGCCCATATCCTTTTTCATGATTTCCATCCCAGAAGACGGTTTAATATCCAGCCCGCCACTATCAAAAGTGATCCCTTTCCCTATCAAAGTGATGCGTGGGCCCACATCCCCCCAAGTAAGATCAATAAGCCTTGGCGGCACTTCGGCGGCACGACCAACAACATTAATAGCAGGAAAATGTTTTGCCAGTTCTTCCCCTATGGTGACTTTAATATTTGCGCCAAAGGCCGTGGCCAGATCGCGAGCCGCAGCTTCTAGCCCAGCCGGAGTCAGAATGTTAGCAGGCGTATTGATCAAATCCCGCACCAAGGCTGTTGCGGATGCCAGTGCCTCCACCCGATCAAAAACTGCCGCATCACTTACCACCAGTTTCGGCTTTGATGTAGGCGCAGCAGATGATTGCCGATAAGCTGAAAAATCATAATTTTCCAAAGCCCAGCCAAGGGCAAAAGCCTCTGATTCTTCTTGGTTTTCTGTCGCAAGATGGTAGGTGCCAGGGGATAATTTGCTTGCCCTTGCCCCATCAGCAAATGCCTTACTGGATGCTGATTGCAGAACCGCTTCGATCCTATGTTCCGCATCAGGCAAAGTGATGATGGTGTTTTCGCGCAACGCAAAATGGTGACTATCTAGCCAATTCAGCCAGCGTTCAGGCGCGGTGTCGCGCCATTCTTGCCATGCTGCATTTTTCAAACGAATAATCGGCAGACCAGTATGATTATCGTCTTTGATCAGGTGGTGGTTATCCATGCAAAAATCCCCTAAACATTCTCTTATTTGACGCGCAAGCTTGGCGCTTATCCTTTTGGCTCAGCGCAGGCACGAACATGATCAAGTCGCATCCACAATGTTGCCCCTCTTAACCCAAGAAGAAACAAAAAGGCAACCCAAACTCCGATTAATCCAAACCACAAGCCAAGCAGATAAACCAATGGCACAAATAATGCCATAGATACCAGCATTGCGTTACGCATATCATGGCCCATCGTTGCGCCCACAAAAACCCCATCCATCTGGAACGCAAAGACAGATACAATCGGCATAATCACCAAGATCGGCAAGATCCGATAACTGGTTTCAACCACCGAAGGGATACTGGTCAAAACCCCAATAATCAATGGCCCAATCAAGGCCAATCCAGCCGCCATTAACACCGCCATAATCACAGCAAGCCGTGTAGTTTCGCGTAAGGTATGGCGAAGCATCACCGGGTTGCGACGACCAATGGCTGAACCTGTTAAGGCCTCTGCCGCATGGGCAAATCCATCTAACGGATAAGCAATTAAGCCAAAAATCACAAAGCCAATCTGTGATGCCGCAAGGGCAACATCATCAATGCCTGACGCCGCGTTAAGTACAATCAATTCCGACAGAATAATACAGCTGGTGCGAATGGTCAGATCAAATCCAAGCGATAAATACCGCCGCATCGCAGACAGATTAAAAACCACAGAAAAGGCTGGCCAACTCAGAGGCGCCACCGACCGAATAGCCGATAGCACCAATGGCAAAGTCACCAATAAGCCTGCGTAATGGGAAATGGCTGTTGCTAATGCCACCCCCTCAACGCGCATCCCAAACCCATAAACCAGCACCAGATTACCAATGATATTGATGACATTGACTGTCATCAGCTGGATGACAGTGGCCTTAATGCGCCAAAGACCAAATAGCACCCCAATGATCACCATATTGACCGTAATCGCCGGGGCAGCCAGACACACAATACTGAGATATGTTGCCATACCGCTTGCTACATCCTCGCTCAAGGTCAAGGCTAGACCCGACACAAGAATGATCAGCGGCGTTAGAACAATCGTCACTCCACCAAGGATTAAGGCAATCACCATCGCGCGCCAAAAATGAGCAACCACCAATTTGCCATCTTGCGCGCCTGCGGCCTGTGCCACAAAGCCTGTGGTCGCCATGCGAAGAAATCCGAACACCGCTAGAATAAGGCTGAAAATGAAACTGCCCATCGCCACAGAGCCGATATAATGCGCATGATCCAAATGGCCCATCACCGCCGTATCCACCATCGCAACCAGAGGTATAGAACTGTTGGCAAAAATCACAGGAACGGCAATACGCCACGTTTGAAGACGAACCGCTTTGTGATCATTGCCATCAAGATGATCGAGTTTGCGTTCAGGGGTTTCAGATGTGACAGGTTTAGCCATAGAGATCGGTCAGGTTGATGTTTTCAGCGTCATCTTTTAGCGATATAGTGCCAGGATGATGACTTACCTCACTTCTATAACGCAATTATGGCGGAAACACCCTACCTTTTTCCTGCTTATGCTCGTTATGGCGGTGGCGGTTCTTCCCGGGGTGACACAATTGCCGCCCATGGATCGGGACGAAGCCAGATATATGCAGGCCAGTCATCAGATGCTAGATAGTGGCGATGTCATCACCATCCGGTTTCAAGATGAATTGCGCGCCAAAAAACCAGCAGGAATATATTGGTTACAATCTGCATCAGCAGCGGTATTTGGCGGCGACAAACCCGGATCCTATCGTCTGCCTAGCATTCTGGCTGGATTTGGCGTTGCTTTCATGACCCTGATCTTTGCTAGCCGAATGATGTCCCAAACCCAAGCCTTACTGGCGGCTACACTGATCGGCATCAGTCTGGTCATGGTCACAGAAAGCCGTCTGGCCAAAACTGATGCGGTGCTGACATTTTTGATCATGGTTCAGCAATTCGCTCTTTGGCGCATTATACACCTGCACCGAAACGACCGTTATGTTTCTGGGGGATGGGCGCTGATGCTGTGGACGGCACTGGCCTTTGCCATTTTGGTCAAAGGGCCGATTGCCCCGGCTATTCTGTTGCTTACCGGACTTGGTTTCATGATCCTAGAAAGGCGCATGAACTGGGCACTTGCCACGCGTCCTCTTTTGGGATTGATCGTGGTCACATTGATCGTCTTGCCATGGGTCTTGCTTGTGACTGCCGCCACGGATGGGGCTTTTCTAGAAACCGCAATTAAGGGTGATTTTCTTAACAAACTGGAAAGTGGGCAAGAATCCCATGGGATGCCTTTTGGCACACATCTATTGCTTTTACTGATCGTTTTATGGCCTGGCAGTTTGTTGTTAGGCCGTTCCATCAGCGGCATATGGGCACATCGAAAAACACCGTCAACACGCTTTTTATTAGCCTGGATACTTCCCTTTTGGTTTATGATTGAAATTACACCCACCAAACTACCGCATTATAGCCTGCCGGTTTTACCTGCCATAGCGCTTTTGATGGCTTGCTTTGGCTGGCAAGCCAAAGCCCCAGTTTTGCATTTTCCTACAGTATCAGGTGATGGCAAAAGCCCGAAAGTGTTATCCCTAATCCTTGGGGTATTGAAACCGTCAACCGGGGTGATTTTGCTTGAATATCTTTGCTTATTAATTGGGCCTTTATTAGGCGGCACTATTTTTGTCATCGCCAGTCTTTATGATGGCCCAATGCTTTTAGCCAGCCTTGTTCTGGGCCTTGGAATAGCTACAGCTGTGGTGGGTTGGTTATGGCGCCGCCCCGGTGGAAAACCTTCTTATTTAGCGGCCATGCTCATCTTGGGAGCGTTATTCCATGCCGTTACGCTAGGCGGTGTTTTGCCAAGGATGGACGGATTACATCTGGCCCCGCGCATCAAAGCGGAATTGCATCGTTTGGATGTGCTAGACAAACCCATTGCCTCAGCAGGTTACCATGAGCCATCACTCGTCTTTGCCTTGGGTGAGGATGTGCTCTTATTTTCAGCAGAACAAACCGCCCTTTTTATGGTTGAAGCACCTGATGGCACAGCCTTGGTTGAAGCCGCATCGGCGCCAGAGTTCCTCGACATCTTAGGACAAATGCAAATAACGGTTACCGCAGTTGGGGTGATAGAAGGGTTTAACTATTCTCGCGGCGACCCAGCTCGCATAGGAATTTATCGCCGCCTGCAGTAACAGCAATCACACCGGTAATTGACGTCAGCCAGTTGCTCCAGTATTAACGCCTTATGGCAATCATCATGTCTCATGCCTCAGGAAAGTGTTAAGATGTCAAAACTACCTGAAATCAGTGTTATCGTCCCTGTGATGAATGAAGCCGGAAATATCAAGCCCCTTATCGAAGGTATTGTTTCAGCGTTTTCAGGTCGGAAGATTGAAATCATCTATGTCAATGATGCCAGTACCGACGATACTTACGCTGAATTGGTTGCTGAAAAAGCCCAACACCGCTGTTTACGTGTCATCACACATAGTCGGCGGTCAGGCCAGAGCGCCGCGCTTCGCACAGGAGTTTTAGCGGCTCGTGCTGATCGTATTGCAACACTTGACGGGGATGGTCAGAATCTGCCTGCCGATCTGGTGACGTTGGAAACCGCATGGCAGTCAGAAAAAACAGCCTTTGGCGGTTTAGTTATGGCGGCAGGCGTCCGCCAGAAACGCCAAGACAGTTTAGGAAAGCGTGTAGCCTCACGCTGGGCCAAAAGGATCAGGACATGGATGCTTAAAGACCAGCACCCCGATAGCGGCTGTGGGATTAAAGTGTTTGATCGGGAATTATTTTTGCGTCTGCCGTATTTTAATCATATCCACCGCTTTATGCCCGCATTAGCCATCCGGGAAGGGGCTATTGTTTTGGCTGTTCCTGTTGGTCACGCCGCCCGCCAAGTTGGCACATCAAAATACCGTATCCTTGATCGGTTAGTCGTTGGCATATCGGATATTCTAGGGGTATGGTGGCTCATCCGCCGCAGTCCAAAATCCCTAAAAAGCGAAGAATTGGAATAACACCTATGTTTGAGTTTATCGCTGCCCTTTCAGCATCAATTGAAAGTCTTGCGGTTGGACTATCATGGACCTTGATCACTATCTTTCCATTTTTACCGGAAAGCCTGCCAGATCATCCTGAGACCGTGATGATTGTCATTGGATTTGGCGGTCAATTTTTATTCGCCATGCGCTTTATCATTCAGTGGATCACCTCAGAGCGCGAGAATCGAAGTGTTATCCCTATTGCCTTTTGGTATTTTTCTATCGGCGGCGGCATGGTTTTGTTGTTATACGCTATCTGGCGGCAAGACCCTGTGATTATTTTTGGTCAGGGCTTGGGTCTGTTTATTTATCTTCGTAATCTCTATTTCGTTTCGCGTGATAGGCGGCGGGATACCGAAGACACCTCTGAATAAACAAAACGATGACTGAGGAAGCATCTAAAGCTGGGTATCTGTCATCCGCAGTAGCTCAGCCCAATGGTCTTGTGATACGGGAACCACAGAAAGCCGTGATTGCCGAACAAGCGCCAGGTCTTCTAGCTTAGGGTTAGCCTTGATTTCAGCCAGCGTTACAGGCTTATTGACCGCTTGCACCGCCTTAACATCTACCATTCCAAATCGCCCACTAGCATCAGTGTGATCAGGATGATAAAGCGCAATGACCTCAACAATGCCAACGATACATTTTTCATTGACCGAATGATAGAAAAACCCCAAATCTCCTAATGCCATCGCTTTCATGTTATTTGAGGCCTGATAGTTTCGCACACCATCCCACCCTGTTCCCTTTGCACCAGCGTCAAGCTGATCTTGCCATGACCATGTCGAAGGTTCTGATTTGAAGAGCCATGTTTTCATTGTCGTCCTCTTTTTTGTCGTGCTGTCTCTGATTAGGATTACATCTATTCCTGATCCACTGGTCGTGCCAGTAGAGCTTGAATTTCTAATTTGATATCTGCGCCATCATTGACGACGCGGTGGATGGCAGAAATAATTGGTGTTTCCACCTCCATCATTTCGGCGCGGCGTGCCAAACTTGCGGCGGTTCGCGCCCCTTCAGCTAACGCTATTCCCGGAGCCTGACCCGACCCAAGCGCCACCCCGTAAGAATAATTGCGCGAATGGGTATCAGTACACGTCAAAATCATATCACCCATACCTGCTAGCCCAAACAGCGTTTGTTGCTGTCCACCAAGGGCGAGGGCAAGCCGTGTGGTTTCGGCCAAACCGCGCACAATTAACGCCGCACGCGCATTATCCCCTAACCCAAGAGCAGAGGTGATGCCTGCGGCAATCGCAATGACATTTTTGGCCGATGACGCCACCGCAACCCCAATAGGATCTTGGCTAGTATAGACACGAACTGTGCTGGCGTGAAAAAGGCTGGCAATCGCTTGTGCATGTTCATCATGTTTTGAGGCCGCTACCAGACAGCAGGGTTTTCCTGCTGCCGTTTCATCAGCAAAACTAGGCCCGCAAAGCATCACAATATCGCGCCCCAGATGCTGATCGGCTAGCTCAGTTTGAAGCGCCCCAGTTTCCGCATCAAGCCCTTTCGCTGTTAAAGCCACAATTGCGCCTGATGGGGCATATTGTGTTATCAAAGTTAAAGCTGAAATCGTGGCCGCAACCGGCACTACCACCAGCACTGCCTCAACGTTGGCCAAGGCTTCCTCAGCTTGAGTTGTCGCCAAGCGAGGGGCATTAATCGGCATCGCATTGAGTCGCGGCGATATGCCTTTCATCAAGGCATCTGCCATTTCCTGACGGCGAACTAATATCGTCACATCATGGCCCTGTCCAGCTAGCACAGAGGCTAGCGCGCTACCCCATGAACCGCCGCCAATAACCGTTACCTTGCTCATGATGCGGCGCTCCATGGTGAACTAGACATTTCCGCCAGAGGCCAGCGCGGACGGGGTGCAAAATCACGCGGTGAAGCGGCAAGGCCAGCATTGATATATTCTGCCGCCGCCCACGCAATCATGACAGCGTTATCGGTACACAGCGCGATTGGCGGCGCATGAAAGCAAAACCCTTCATCTTTGGCTAAAGTTTCCAACCCTTTTCGGACAGTCTGGTTGGCAGCTACGCCGCCTGACACCACAATATCCAGAGTCTCATTATTATAATCTGATCGAAATTGGCGCATGGCATTGCGGCTTCGGTTTACCAGACAATCGGCAACCGCCTGTTGCAGGGAGGCGGCCAGATGCGGCGCCTCTGACGCAGCTTTCCCACAATGTTCCCATGCTTGTATGACCGCGGTCTTCAACCCTGAAAACGACATTGTACATCCTGGTTTTTTAATCATGGGGCGCGGCAAATCAAATCGGCTGGCGTCACCTTGGCTTGCTAAATGTTCAATATTAGGGCCACCAGGCATCGGCAGACCCATCACCTTGGCAGATTTGTCAAATGCCTCCCCTGCGGCATCATCCAACGTCGCCCCATAAAGCTGGTATTGCCCGGGGCCTTCAACTGCTAGCAACTGGCTATGTCCACCCGACACCAACAACAGAAGAAAGGGAAAGGGCACCGAATGGGTTAGCCGTGCGGTCAGCGCATGGCCTTCGAGATGGTTAATAGCGTAATATGGCAAATCCCTTGCCGCGGCTATGGCTTTGGCTGTTACGGTGCCAACAACAACACCGCCTATCAAACCTGGTCCACCCGTTGCAGCAACCGCCCTTAGATCGCTGTTTTTTGCCCCAGCCTCATCCATCGCAGCAGAAATTACCCCGCGAATCCGGTCAATATGTGCCCGGGCGGCAATCTCTGGCACAACACCGCCATGGTGCTGATGCTCGCTGATTTGTGAAGAAATCTGATTGGCGTGGATGTTTCCGTCACAATCCACTAGTGCCGCCGCGGTTTCGTCACAACTTGTTTCAATACCCAGAATAAGCTTGGTCATGTTTCTGTTCTAGCGTAAATACAACCTCAGGTCAGCAGATTTTATAGGGTTAGGGCTTGGCAACATGGCCTGTTTATGCGTAAAGAACCTATTATGAACACAGATCAGACCTTTTCCGATATTGCCCAGACACCCCTAGTGCTGGCGAGCCGAGTATCTCCGCTTGCTGTTGCCCAGACAGAATATGTCCGATCAAGGCTTGCCCCCATCTCATCCGAAATCGCTACTTTTACCACACGTGGGGATGAGGTGCTTGACAGGCCTCTGGCCGCTATTGGCGGCAAGGGGCTATTCGTCAAATACCTTGAACAAATCTTGTTGGAAGGCAAAGCGGATGCCGCCGTTCATTCTGGCAAAGATATGGAAGCACATTTAGCCCCGGGCACAGAATTGGCGGCAATCTTGCCGCGCGCTGACCGCCGTGATGCGCTTATCGGCAGCTATGCGAAACTGGATGAATTGCCTCATGGTGCAAAAATTGGCACCGCTTCTGTTAGACGCGCTGCTATTATTTGCCACCACCGGCCGGATCTTAAGCCGGTGCTGTTAAGAGGCAGTGTGAACACTAGGCTGAATGCCCTCAAGAATGGGCAATATGATGCCATTATCCTTGCTATGGCAGGATTACAACGCCTAGGCATCACAGAGGATGTTCACCCTATTTCTGAGGATGTGATGTTGCCTGCTGCGGCGCAAGGGGCGATTATGGTGCAAGCACGTTCTGCCCAAACCGAAGATGACGAAGACAAAAGGCGACAACAGGTGCTTAGCGCATTTAACGGCATTCATGATGCGGTGACAGGAGCAGAAGTTTTGACAGAGCGTCTGTTTCTGGAAACCCTAGACGGATCATGCCGAACCCCAATTGGGGCTAGCGCTCATCTCAAGGGGGAGCAGATATATTTTCGGGGTTTGATCGCATCGCCAGATGGTTTCCAATGTTTCACTGATGAGGCCACCGTACCTGTGGGTGATGCTGCACAAATGGCAAAGGACATGGCTTTTCGTCTTTTGGAACAGGCGGGCGGCCATGATTTTCTTTTGCAAGCAGATAAGGCCATAAAGTGACTAGCGCCCCCATTGCCATGACTACTAGACCATGGGGCGATGCACTTGAAGATTGTCGTTACCTCAAAGCCGGCGGGCTTGAGGCTATCGCTGTTCCTACCCTTAGGATTGAAAGACGCCAAAATATTGGCCTTTATGATCTTTCGCAAGATGTGGACGCGATGATCCTGACCAGCCGTCATGCAGCAAAGCAAATCTCTGATCAGGCTATGTTAACCAAACCCTGTTTTGTTGTTGGTGAGGCCACGGCACGCGCTGCCAAGACTGCTGGTTTTGTTGATATTCAAATTGCTGCTGGTGATGGAACGGCGTTAATGGCGCTGTTAGAGCAATCCCCCTATCAAAGGTTTTGCTGGCCTAGCGCCACCCATTCGGGGTTTAATATCAAAACCGCGCTAGAATCTAATAGCGACAAACAGGTTGAACGGATTATTGTTTATGAGGCGTTGCTCGAAGATAAACTGGATAATGCCGCCATTCGTCATATTCGTTCCGGCAGACCAATGATCATTTTGATCCATTCTGGCCGTGCAGGAGAACAGTTTTCCCATTTGCTAAACCAGCACGAATTGTCCGAATATCGTAAGTTTATGAAATTGATCGTGATCAGTTCGCGTGCCGCTGGACTTTGTGGGCAGGGATGGCATAACATTCATGTGGTGTCATCGCCGCTTAGGTCACTTATGTTGGCGAAGGCATTTGAGCTGGCAGGCCTTTCCCATGCAGAAACCGATCATTCTACTCGGATGATCAAACCTCTGGATTAATGTGATAACAGGATAACCAAAGAGAAGATGCCAAGAAAACCAAAACATTCTGGCGATAATCCGAGCCCGGATAAGAATACTATCGATGAGGATATTATCATTGAGGGCACCGCCGAACATATCCGTAATGATAGCGCGGATAACAAAAGGGCATCGGATCAAAAGGAAGCTAATCAGGCTGAAACCGAAAATAAGGCCAAACCTGCATCACCAAAAAGGCGGCATTTTGGACGCGCCCTTTGGGTAATACTTTTGTGGATTGGCATTTTGGCGGCATTGGCGGCGGCGGGGCTTGCCATCAGTAACCGGTTGCTTATCCAACAACAGCAAGACGCTAACGCGGTTCAAGATATCAGTAGCCGCACAGACAACATCGAAACCACCCTTAACGGTCTTGAAGATAAGGTATTGAGCCTGAATGATGCCTTAGAGCAAAGCCAAACAGCCCAAGGCGCTAATGCTGATCTTCTGAATGATATTCCATCACGGCTAACAGCCATGCAAGATCAGATCAACCGTATGAACGAGATCATTACGTCATGGCAAGGCCAGCTTAGCGAAACACCAAATTCTAATCCTGATCCTGATCTTATGATTGTGGCGAGACAATTAGCCGAAATGGAACAGCGGCTCCTTAACTTAGAGGTTAAACTTCTCTCGCCTTCTGCCGATCTTGGTGTGGATAACGATGCTGTAAATCCAGCCCCTCAAGATCTAGATGAAGACGCTCTACCCTCTGTATCACCGCCTTTAGGTAATACACCAGCAGAGCTTTCTGCCGTGACGGATGCGATAATTATCGCCGCTCGCCAAGGTGAAGACTATGCTAATCTCTTAGAGAGTGCCGTTAACACCGATATTCGGTGGAATGCCCTTGAGCCATGGGCCAAAAATCCGCCGCCAGCACGTGAAGACTTATGGCAAGATCTCGCCGCACGGGGTGATCAGGTTTTTGTCACAGCCTCATCCCCTGAAACCATCCCAACAGAAAATGACAGCAGTTGGTGGTCGTGGCTAACCTCACCCTTTTCAGATACGGTTACCATTGCGCCTATTGACCCTGGCGCAGAGGCAAAAGTCCGATTTGTTACTGCGTTAGAAACCCGTGATCACATTGCGGCAATCGCTGAACTAACAGCCTGGGCTGGTGAAGAAGATAATATGACAATATGGATAGGCGAATGGCAAAGACAGTTTAACCAGCGGCAAGACCTTGATGATGCCCTAGCCAATCTGATCATGATACTGGATCAATAACATGCGCCGCATTGTCAGTTTTATCATCTGGATCATGATTGTAGCAGCGGTGGCACATTTCCTGGCCACCCAAAAAGGATCAACGCAAATTGACTGGCTTGGCTGGCGGATTACCGCTCCAACCAGCCTCCTAATCGCAGTCATGCTTATCGTCATATGGGCGGTGCTTATTCTGGATCGCTTGCTTAGCTTTGTTGCCAATATTCCAAGACGGATTAGCGGAGGATTTTCCTCGCGGCGTGGGCGTCTTGGTCAAAGGGCACTTGCGCTTGGTATGGCGGCGGCCGCAGCAGGCGAAGGCCGTGATGCCATTAAACACGCGCGCAAATCTGTTCATTATTTGGGGCATAATGTTATGACCGATTTGCTGATGGCACAGGCCTCAAGCCTGAGTGGAAACACCAAATCAGCTCAACGCTATTTTGATGCTCTCAAATCCAACACTGACACCGCCTATTTTGGGCATATTGGACAGATGCGGTTAGCGCTTGAAGCCAAAAACGAACATATGGCTTTAGCGGCTGGGCGCGAAGCGCTCAAACTCAAACCACGTTCAGCTAGCATTGCTAATGCCATTTTTGTGATGGAAGCCAAACAAGGCCATTGGGCTGAGGCAGAGGCCGCCTTGCGCATCGCATCAAAAGGACACTTGCCAGCATCACATCACGCTGAGGCTGCTATTCTGCTTGAGCGCGCCAGATTGGCTGAAAGCCTATCTGAAAAGATGAAAATTCTAAACCGTGCCCTTAAGGTTGATGGGGATTTCTTACCTGCCGTGTTGGCACTGGCTGATCTCTATCTTGAAGAAAACAAAACCCGAAAGGCAACGGCTTTGCTTGAACGGGTATTTTTGTCAACTCCGCATCCTATGCTTGCGGAAAAACTGATGAAAAATTGGTCTGGCCCACCTGCAAAAAAACTAGCCCGGCTTATCAAATTAGCTGAAAAAGGGGGTGAGCAAAAAGAAGGTCTTTTCGCCGCTGCCAGCATTGCTTTTGAACAGCAACTGTGGGGCGAAGCTGAGCGCTTAGCCAAGGCTATTAGTCACGAAGAAAGGGATGCTCGCGTTTGGCAGTTATTAGCAGATATCGCTGATCATCAACCAGCTTCAGGCAGTGAAGATGGCGAAACCAGCGCCTCAATTTTACGGCAAGCGGCGCTAGCGCCGAGGCCCCCCGGCTGGACTTGTCAGGCATGTCACAGCCGACTGGAAGACTATCATGCCATTTGTCCAAATTGTTCGTCTTTTGCCCAGATGAGCTGGCGTTAAACCTGTTTTAGGCGTTGCATTCCTGCTAACCATTCTAGGGTTGTGTGCTTAAAATTAGCATGAATTGGCATAAAATCTTGCTTTTCCACCAGATAGAGAAACCCTAGGGAGGAATAGGCTCCCTTGTCAAAATTGCTATTCTCAGCCTTGGCCCAAGACTGTTGTCTGGAATGGCCTAGTTGCTTATCAATCGCATTTAAGGTGGACATCATCATACCCCTTTAAACGACCATATGATGAGAATGTTTATGGCATTCAAAAACAATTTAGACAGTATTGGCGGCGTTAACAGGACCAGCTTTAAGTCTTACTAGCCCTTGCCAAAAGGCGGTTGATAACGGTATAAACCACTCATTGAGCTGCTGTAGCTCAGTTGGTAGAGCAACTGATTCGTAATCAGTAGGTCGGAGGTTCAAGTCCTCTCAGCAGCACCATTTTTTCAATAACTTAGAAATATTTTTACCTTTGTCCCAATAAAGAATTTCTTTTAAATCCTGCTGAAGTCCTATCAAAAAATTTATCCATTTGAATGACTTGATACTTAGTTATAATTTTAGTACTTTTAAGCATTAATTTAATTGGGCAGATTGATGAATATTTTACGTATTATCGCTTTACTAATTATAATTTCGGTCAAAACTACATCTGCATCAGTAGACCAGGGAACTTTATCTTTTAATAATGAAAATTATGATAAAGCTTTTAGGTCATTATATGTTCATGCTTTAGAAGATAATAAAAATGCTCAATTTTTAATTGGAAAGATTTATTTAAATGGCCTTGGAAGTGCTGAACAAAATGTAAATAAAGGCTTAGATTTTATCAAAAAATCCATAGATAACGGTAATATGAATGCAGCCTTATTCTTATCAAATTCTTATGAAAAAGGAGAAATTGTTGGAAAGGATATTGCTAAAGCACTTTCATATCTTCAAATTGCGGTGGATTTGGGCGCAGGAAATAAACAAAAAGAAATACTAAGATTAACAACTTTGGTTGAGGGAAAAACCTCAAAGAATTCATGCTTGTTGTACTCTAAAAATGATCGGTCCAGGGTTAAGGATCTTATCTCTTGTATGAATAAAGGCTACGTTGAAGGAGATATAATTAAGTATTACAAATGGGATTTTGAAGATAACAATAATCTTAACTCTATATATAATGCTGTTAAACTACTAATTGATGAAGATTCAAAATATTATAATTTAGATGATGTCATTGAATTTATTCCTCTATTTGTCATGAATGCATCTGACGATGATTTGAAAAAATGGCAAAAACTTTTCAGTGATGGAAGATTCAAAAGTGAAGATTGCATTGGTGAAAATGATGGCTTTGTTCAAAAGCCATTAACAGAACCAGTGAAATGCATATTAGCTGCTGAAAGTGGCCAACAACAAGCCATTCAAACAGTAATACCCTGGTGGTTTAATGGTGATTATGGTTTGCCATTAGAGAAGGCATATGCAGAAGTACTTAGAAACCAACTTGATGCTTCGTCAGATCCCTTAATTGTGTGTAAAACACTTCGAGAAATACCTTCAGATCATTTTCAATGTTTAAAAGATGTAGCTTCTTCAAATGAATTTTTTGTTGAAAAAATTGCCGATGAACTCTTTTTAGA
>Ga0255756_1002346_pt1 | contig 20386 bp, 13 predicted proteins | sample 011ome_20_FD_179956 | JGI IMG/M metagenome (GOLD analysis project Ga0255756, IMG submission 179956) | Coastal salt marsh microbial communities from the Groves Creek Marsh, Skidaway Island, Georgia - 011509CT metaG (version 2) | ecosystem: Environmental > Aquatic > Marine > Intertidal zone > Salt...
GGGCGGGGGGGGGCTCGTCCGCCAATCACGACCAGGGATGCCCAGACCGCCCACGAACGAACGACGCCACCAATGTATCAACCTCCGTGGACGTCGTCGCTTTTACGCCCATCCAGTGAAAGTCGCGCCGGCGCCATTCACTCCCGCACCGCACCCGACGTCGTCGTCATCGTTCGTGTCTCCCGCGTCCGTCACGGTCACGAATATATCGCACGAATATCGCCTCATCACCACCACCCCTCATACCCCAGGTACGTGCACCGCATCCGTCGCGATGACGCGCCAACGCATGCGTCGAATGTGTCGCGCGCGGTCGGCGGCGCGGGTCATCGGCGTGCTCATCGGCGCGTTGACGCGGCGATGACGCGCGATGACGCGCGCCGTGGATGCCGCGCGTCGGGAGACGATGGGGAAACATGTTTTTTTTGCGCGCGCATAAGGTCGACGCGCGCGCGTGGCGTGACTCGTCGCGGACGCCGTCGCGAGGCATTCATTCATCCGTGCATCTCTCGATAGGGCGGCGGCGGCGCGCGCGGTCGATGGCGGACCCATCGGTCGGGGTTCGGACGGCGCGCGAGAGGTGCGCGACGCGCGGCGCGCGGTCGATGGCGTGGGGAATGATGGAGACGAATGGTTTCGTGTGCGTTGACGTCGCGCGCGCGGGCGAGGCGCGGCGATGGTGGCGCGAGGCGCGGGCGATGGATGGGGTTGCGTTATCCACAACATGCCCACAGGATGGACGGGGTTCGCGAAGGCGCGAAGGCGCGTACGAAGGCGCGAGGCGTGGTGTGGTGCGTCGCGTGTGTGACTCGAGAGACTGACGAAAAGGTGTGTGATAACGTGTTGTAGTGAATAATAATGGCGCCCAAGGGATGCACCGTGCCCGCGGCGGCGAAGATTACGACGGCGGATGTCGCCGCCATCAAGGAGGATTCCGAAAAGAAGAAGGATGAAGACGCGCGCAAGGCTGCGGCGGAAAAGATTACCGCTCTCGCTGGTGCGGCGTCTTTCGCGGAAGAACCGTATTTGATTCAATTGCTTGAAATTGCGATTACGCTCGCGGGTGATAACAAGTCGTCGAATGTTCGCGCGGCGGGCGACGCCGCGGTGGACGCCATTTCCCCAAAGTTGAGCGAGTTTGCCGTGCGCCCGGCTTTGGCTCCGATTTTCGTCGGTTTCGCGTCTCAGTTCTGGCAATCGACCATGGCTTCTATTCGTGTGCTCAACGCGTTCATCGCGCGTAACCGCAAGGCGGTGGCGGCGAACTTGCCGGAGATTATTCCCGAGCTCGCGCAAGTCATGGTGCACATGCGCGAGGAAGTCAAGAAGGCGTCCACGGAGTGCATGGCGAACGTTGCCACGTGCGTTGGTAACCTTGACATCGAGCCTTTCATCCCGACGTTGATTGAATGCATTAACAACGTCGATGAAGTCCCGGAGTGCGTTCACAAGCTTGCGTCTACGACTTTTGTTCAGCAAGTCGAGTCGCCGACGTTGTCCATTATGGGTCCGTTGCTTCAACGCGGTTTGTTCTTCCAGCAAGTCACCGCTATTAAGCGCAAGTCTGCGGTTATTATTGACAACATGTGCAAGTTGGTTGAGGACCCAATGGACGCCGCGCCGTTCCTCACAAAGCTTTTGCCGCTCTTGAAGCGCGCCATGGATGAAGTCGCCGACCCGGAGTGCCGTCAAGTGTGTACCCGCGCGTACAAGACGTTGCTCCAAGCTGCCGGTAACGAAAGCGGTGAGGAATCTGCGGAAGGTGAAGGAAAGGGTGTTTACAACGAAGAAACTGTCAAGGAACAATTCGTTACGCTTCTTTGCGAAAACACTGGCGCATCCAAGGATGACATGACCAAGTTTGTCGAATCTGCCGAAGTCAAGGTGTACTTTGACTACATTTGCTCCTTGTCCGCCAACGCTCTTCTCGCGAAGAACTTTGACTTTGACACCTGGAACAAGTCTTGCGCGACGTCTTACATGAAGCTCTTCTTCACTGACGCCGAAGCGATGACCAAGGCTCTTGTCGAACGCGCGTTGGCTGTGTACGAAGCCTCCAAAAAGGTTTTTGTCGTTGAAGACGAAGAGGGTGAAGATTTGTGCAAGTGCGACTTCTCCTTGGCTTATGGTGCGCTCATTTTGCTCAACAACGCCACGCTTCACATGAAGAAGGGTAAGCGTTACGGTTTGTGCGGCCCGAACGGCTGCGGTAAGTCCACGTTGATGAAGGCTATCAACAACGGCCAAGTCGAAAACTTCCCGCCCCCGGAGGAGCTTCGCACCGTGTACGTCGAGCACGACATCCAAGGTGACCAACACACGATGAATGTCGTCGAGTTTGTTCTTGACAACGAAGTCATTCGTGGTCACGGTACGTCCAAGGAAACAGTTTCGAGTACGCTTTCGTCATTCCAGTTCACTGATGAAATGATCAACGGTCCCGTCGTCGCCTTGTCTGGTGGCTGGAAGATGAAGCTCGCGTTAGCGCGGGCGATTCTTATGAAGGCTGACATTTTGTTGCTCGATGAGCCGACGAACCACTTGGATGTCAAGAATGTTGCCTGGTTGGAAGAGTATCTTAACTCTCAAACGCAAGTGTCTTCCATGATTGTGTCTCACGATTCTGGTTTCCTCGACCGCGTGTGCACGCACATTATTCACTACGAAAACCGCAAGTTGGTGACCTACAGAGGGAACCTCACGGAATTCGTCAAGCAATGCCCGGCGGCCAAAAAGTACACTGAACTTTCCAACGATGAACTCAAGTTCATCTTCCCGGTTCCGGGTTTCCTCGAAGGTGTCAAGAACAAGGATAAGGCTATCGTCAAGGCGACCAAGTGCTGGTACAAGTACCCGAACACGACGCGCCAAATCATCCAAGACGCGACGATTCAGCTTTCTTTGAGCTCTCGTGTGGCGTGCCTCGGCCCGAACGGTGCTGGTAAGTCGACTTTCATCAAGTTACTCACTGGTGAAGCCGAACCGGATGCTGGTACTGTCTGGCGTCACCCGAACATGCGCTACGCGTACGTTGCCCAGCACGCGTTCCACCACGTTGAACAGCACTTGGACAAAACGCCCAACGAGTACATCCGCTGGCGTTTCTCCACTGGCGAAGACAAGGAAAACTTAACCAAGGTCACCGCGCAATACACCGAAGAGGAGGAGCGCTTGATGAAGGAGAAGATTCCGGTCCCGCAAGAAGATGGCTCCATTCTCAAGCTCGTCGTCGAAAAGATTCTCTCTCGTCGCCAAAAGAAGAGCAAATACGAGTATGAATGCCAATGGAAGGGTCTTTCCATGGACTCCAACTCTTGGATGGAGCGTGAGAAGCTCGAAAAGTTTGGTTTCACCAAGTACTTGAACCGTGTCGACGAGCGTGAAGCCGCTCGCCAAGGTTTGTACGCCCGCCCGCTCACCCAAGCCAACGTCGAAAAGCACATGATTGACTTTGGTTTGGATGCCGAGTTTGCCACGCACAACCGCATCAAGGGTCTCTCTGGTGGCCAAAAGGTTAAGCTCGTACTCGGTGCCGCTATGTGGCAACAACCGCACATTGTCGTCATGGATGAACCCACCAACTATTTGGACCGCGACGCCCTCGGCGCGCTCGCCATGGCTGTCAAGGAATTCGGCGGCGGCGTGCTTCTCATCACGCACAACTGCGAATTCGCCGATGCGTTGAAGGAGGAAACCTGGAACGTTCCGGGTACTGGTTTCGTTGAAGTTGAAGGTAACAAGTGGGGACAAGGTAAGTCTGGCCGCGCCACCGAAAAGGTTGACTGGGACGGTCCGCAGGAGGACACCGTCGACGCGCTCGGAAACGTCGTCAAGGTGAAGAAGCAAAAGAAGGCGTTGAGTCGTAAGGAAATCAAGGCGACGCAGAAGGCGCGCGCGACGAAACTTGCGGCTGGACAGGACGTTACGACAGACTCGGATTGGGACCTTGATGTCTACGTAGGTGTAGAAGCCGGCGCCGAAAAGAAAGCCGCTCGCGAGGCGAAGAAGGCGGCAAAGTAACGCAATCAACTATTTTTTTAATGCACACCTATAAACATACATACTAGTACATATCATTACTAAACATTGAAAGAACTAATTCGCCATGCATTCATCATATTCCCTTGCGTCCAGGATGATTGATTGATTGATTGATTGATTGATGGTGGGTCGCCTCGGGCGCACGCCGTCCAAAATAAAGCAAATCCCGTCATTATGTGTGATGCTGTGCCCGGCGCACCGACGCGCGCGGGGACCGAACGCGTCGTGCACGTCACGCGCCGACGCCGAGTCCGGACGGACGACTGCGTGCGCGCGCGTCTCGGCGTTCGCACGTTCGCATCCGTCAACGAGAGACGACGACGCACGCGAGAGGAGTCTGTTGTGAGAAGATTTTGATTTGAATCAATCAATCAATCAATCAATCAATAATGACGCTCACCGAGACGCCGCGATGGATGACGACGACGACGAGCGCATCGCGCACGCGCACCATCACCGTCGATGCGTCCGCGTCGGTGCGCGTGTCCGAGGAACCACCGAGCGCGCGCGCGACCCGCGCGAGTAAGCGACAGAAGAGCGAAGATTCATTGGCGGACCACGCGTCGTCGTCGAGCGCGCTCGCTCTCGCTGGTGGTGGCTGTGCGCTTCGCGGCGTCGTCTACGCGTGGGAATTCGATGACCAGAACCATAGCGTGTGCGTGACGTCGAGTGCGGGATCGCGCGTTCGCGTGCGCGCGCCGAGCGCGTTGGCGCCGTCGTGCGCGTTGACGCGCGGCGATGAGACGGATTCATCCTCGACGTCGTCGTCGTCGTCGTCGAGGTTTGTGTGCGCCACCGAGGATGGGTCGTGCGTGATTTCAATCGCTATAGGTAGTGATAATCTTTCAGACGACGACGTGGTCCACGTGGGGCGCGCCCCTTTGGGTGTTATTTCGCGCGTCGCCGCGTTGGGGTCGTGCGGCGCGAGCGGCGTCGTCATCGGCGGAACGAATGGGCATGGCGTCGTCGTGCACGCGTTAACGTTGGCGACGATGTGCGAGCTTAAAGAAGGTACACTGAGTCGAGTGTGGAGTGGGATCAAGGGCGAAGTCGGGCAAGCTATCGTTGATGTGACGCCGCATTCGACGCTGTTGGGCGGCAAGGAGTTGGTGACGACGCTTCGCGCGGATGGTTTCGTGCAAGTCTGGGACGTCACCGCCGCACTCAAAGGGAGCCAATCCTCATCAAAGGGGGCAGCAGCGAAAGCCGTGCGCGTATGTGCGTCGCATCTCCCTCCCGCGCCTGGAACGCCGAACCCCACGCCCGAGCGGTTGGCCCTCGCGCTGGCGTGCGCGCCCGCGCCCAAGGGGTACCATTTGAACGTCGTCGTGTCTTCGCGAGTGGCGCCGACAGAGGAGAATCCGCGCGCCTCGGGCCCGGGCGACGCGACGCTGGCGTTATACACCGTCAAGCACGGGTCGTTGGTGTATGTGTCATCGATCGAACGCTCCAAGGGCGTGACGAGGGCGCTGGCGCTGACTGACGACGTCGTTCTCGCCGCGCAAGAAAAGTACTCTAAAGACGAAGGCGGCGGATCCAACGAGGATCCAGACGTCGTCCATGTGTTGTGCTGGCCTTTGAATGCGTTACATCGCGCGAGAGAAGTGCGTTCGGGTGACGTCGAAGCGACGGAACTCGCGGATTGGGGACACAGCGGCCGTGGGAACGCCGCCGCCGCGGAATTGCTCTCGCGCTTTGGTCAATTGAACGGTTACACGCCATCATCCGTCGCCAAGGCATTAAGTGATGAAATTTCCATGCGAGGATTGATGTCTGAAGATGTTTTAGAGATTGTTGCGCGAACGAGGACGGCGACGATGGGTGACATATTGTCCATGGGTGACGACTCGATGGCGGATGCGACGGTGCAAGACGCGCTGCTCGCTGCCGCCGCCGCCGGCTCCAGCGGCGGCAAGGAGGCGTCTGTGTCTGACGTCGTGCGCGCGTGGTGTAGAATAGCCCCAGAGTACGCTCGCGCGTGGCGCCGCGCACACGCGCCAATCGCGTTCATCACCGATGCGCCGACGCTTCTGCTGCGCGGCGGCGGTTTGCTCAGCGCTTTACGCGTCAACGGCAAAGTCGAAGACGCGGTGTTGCGCGCAAAGATTACGAATGAAGACTCGCCGATGTTGAAATTCAACGTCACTGGCAAACAAGCGGTGGCGGCGCTCACGGCGCTGTTTTCGCGATTGAACGCCGTGCTCGGGACGTCGGCGTGTAGCGCGATGGATTTGATTGCGAGCGGGTTGGCGACGGATACGTCGTGCGAAAGCAAGAGTACGGCTTTTGACGCTCGTGACGAAGAGATTGACGCGAAGAGCCAGAATGCGCAAGATTGGCTCGAGTCTTTCGCTGGCGTGCTCACGGGCGACGTCTTCGCGCAAGTAGATAGCGGCGAGAGCGAAGCGCAGGTGAAAATTAGAAAGGCGTCGCACCGGGCAAAGCAGCGTCTCATCATTCGTCTCTTGCAAGACGCGCTTTCCAACATCCCAGAGCCCGAGCACGCGTTGCGCGCGTGCGTGGAAGCTTTAGACGCACAACCATCGGGTATGCGCGACGCAGGTGAAGACGCCGACGTCATCGTCGACGCTCGAGGAGAAACAACCGCGGAGACGGTGGTGTTGAATGCCGCTCGACAACACGCGCGGGCGCGTTTGGCGGTGAGCCGCGGTATGATTTTGCTCCTCGGCTGCATTCGTCTCGGTCCAAAAGCTGGTTTCCCGACCGCGGCGTTGGGCATTGTTTCCGACGTACTTCCTCGAGCGATGCACGTGTACAGATCCGCCGTGTTTACATCCTGGCTATTGACGGCACGGAGAACGAGCGCGGAGATGGCGGACCCACCAAGACTCGCGGTTGTTTTAGCCAACCTGCGAGACGACTTCGTCGCCTACGCGTCGACGTCGGAAGAGTTGCAAATCGCAGGACACACCGTGGCGGCGCACATCGCCACCGGCAATAACACGAGCGGTGGCTCCTCGGAGGTACAGCGCGTGGTTGAGATTGGTACGGCGCTGTACGCCGCGGGCGAAGTCGACGCGTTGGGCACGCTTCTCGCATTTGCGCGTCAGCAAGTGCCAGGATCAGAACTCGCATCGTCCTCTGACGCACCAGCGTTGTTGTTCTTACAAGCGTTGTGGGTGTGTGCCGACCTCGCTGGCTTTAACGACGCCGAAGACGCCGAGCGCCGCTCGCGCTCCGTCGATAGCGCCATTAGTCTCTTTAGTCGTTCGGCTGCGTTCATCCCAGAAACGTCAAGCAGTGGTGGCACCGACAGCCACGATGACGAGCAACAGCGCGAGCAACAGCGGCCCGTAGATGCGTTGTTGGTGCAACTCTTGCGGGTGATTCGTAGTATTTTGATTGGATGCGATGACCCATCGGAGGAGCTCTACCCGGGCGACGTCGTGTCTCGTTTGGAGTATTACGAAGTCGTCATGCTCTTCTTCGAGCGCTTGGGCTGCGCCGCTGGAGCATCAGCAGCGGCGTACGCTGCGTTACATGAAGTCGTGGATGATGAAAACCAAAGCGCGCGTTTGTGGGCGAATGTCTTACAATACGCCATCGACGCGAAAGATTGGCGAGGGGCGTATTGCGCGGCGACGAGCGCCGTGGGCGACCATCGACAAGCCGCAGCCATGCGACGTTTAGTCGCCGCTGTGTGCTCAAAGGGTGCAAAGAATGGCGGAGCAGTGCTGAGCACGTTATGTTTGGACGACAACGATCGTCATCATTACAAGACGGTTGCAAATGCGCTCGAAGGTCGTGCGGCGACGTCGCCCATCGACGCCTCGCCGGCGCCGAGCGACATTCTCTACGCCTTTTACTTGAGCCGCGGCGAGCCCGCCAAGGCGGCGATTGCCATGCGCAAGTATGGTTTGCGGCTCCGCGTGCTCGTTCAAGAGGTTGCACACAGACCCAATGCAGAGTACGAGGACATCGTCGATGCGTTGTCAAAGCACGCGTCGGCGTTGCTCGCGTCAGCCAACGCGCTCGCCGTCGTCGCCGACGCGCTCTCGGTGTCTTTCGAAGACGGGGGCGTCGAAGTCGATGAGGACATGGATGGAAACGATGACTTGGGCACCGCAAATGTCGTTTCAAGTGGTGTAGACACCACGAAGAACCCATTAGCGACGGTGCTGCGTGAGTACGCGTTGTCGGCGGCGCGCCTCGAGCTCTTACACGCCGGCGGCGACGCGTCGTCTCTCGGTTTCGAGCGCGCCGACGAAGATCCAGCCATGATCTCCGCCTTGAGTGAATCTTTGATTGAATTCGGGTGCTTTGCTGCCGCGACGACGTTATGCACCGCATGGTTAGATGGAGAAAGACTCACGTCTGCGCTGACGATTATCGCGGCAACCTTGGCGGCGCGCGCAAGCATGCGCCAAATTGGCGACGCGCGCATCGCCGAAGACGCGTCAGACTTTAAGCGCTGGGATAACCAAGGCATCAATGTCAACGCTACCGCAGGCTTGATTGGCGTGCAATCATCATCGACGACCGTAGAGACGTATTGGAGCGAGCTTCGTTCGTTTATTGAGCGCTTTGATACGCCAGAGCGCAATTTTGCGCTCGCTGAAGCCGCGGCTCGGGCGATTTTGAGCGTCGACGCGCGCGTCGCCCTACCGTCGTGGCTCACGCACAGGTTTATCAATCCCGCATCGCGCACGAGCGGGGCTGGTATGGCTCGACGCGCTGCCAATCCAGCGGCGCTCTTGCGCACGTATTTGGCGTTTAATCTTGTCGAAGACGCCGCGCAACTTTCGCTAAAAGAGCTCAACGCATGGTCCAAACGCTCGGCTGTCGACCGAACGGCGCACGCGGCGTGCTGGTTTCCCATGCACATGATTCTCGAAGCGCGAGATCGTTGCGCAAAGGATAACACGCTGAAGAGTTTGCACACGACGTTGACCGCCGCAATCGACGCGTACGAAGCGCGTGCGAAGAGCGACAGCGACATGCTTTTGCGAGCCGCCGCCTGATTTCTTTCCATAATTTTGACACGTGAGGAGAATGGACGAGTAGAATGGATGACATATATCTTAGATGTGTAATTAAGAGAGAAGCGGCCCTGGAGGTTGGCGCTTCATCTCATATCCTTCTTGGACTCGTTCTTGTTGTTCGCCTAATTTTTGTCCTCGGTGAGAGCAACGCTTTTCAGCACGCCGTCGAAAATTAGAAACTCATTTTTTAGCAACGTGCATGGTTAGCAGCGGGGTAATATCTGAAATAACAAAGCGCGCTGTCCTTCTATCTCTATACAGGTGAAGACTTTTATTATTAATAGCTCTTGGCAAAGATGCACACCTCCTTGGCTGGGGCGCCAGTCATCAAGCACGCGTGCGGGCCAGCGGGCTGCTCAAACGGAAAGCATCGGATCGTCGCACCCGTTTCTTCCTTGATAGCCTTTTCTTGCTCATCCGTACCTTCCCATCCACATCTCGCCCATTGACCGTTCTCAATCGTCGCCTTCAACTCATCCATAGTTTTCACGTCGACGATATTTGCGTCTCTAAATTCCGTCGCCTTGGCCAACATCGCGTTTTGAATATCATCCAACACCGTTTGTATCTTGGATTGAAGCGCGGCAGTTTCGATGCTCACACCGAATTCCTTGCCTTCTTTGCCCGGAATGTCTCGTCGCGCGACGACACACGCACCCTTGGCCACGTCCTTCGGACCGACTTCGATGCGAATGGGCACGCCCTTCATTTCGTATTGGTTAAATTTCCAACCCGGGGACTTGCTTTGGTCGGCATCGAGGTGCACGCGCACGTTTGCCGCCTTCAAAGAACCAATGATACTATCAACAGATGCCATCACGGCGTCTTTCTCGTCGTCTTTCTTCCAAATGGGAACGACAACGACTTGAATCGGCGCCAAACGCGGCGGCAACTGCAAGCCGGCGTCGTCGCCGTGCGACATAATGATACCGCCCACCAATCGCGTGGACACGCCCCAAGAGCTTTGATGCACGTACTGCGTGTTGCCATCGGCGTCTAAAAATGTAGTATCGAAAGCCTTGGCAAAGTTTTGTCCCAAGTTGTGCGACGTACCGGCTTGAAGCGCCTTTTTGTCTCCCATCATTGCTTCAATGGTGTACGTCACGTTGGCGCCCGCAAACGATTCAACGCGCGACTTGCGGCCCGGAATGACTGGCATCGCCGCTTGCGTCCTAGCGAATTCAGCGTAAATATGTACCATCTCCATCGCCTTATCCTCAGCTTCTTGCGCAGTCGCGTGCGCGGTGTGACCCTCTTGCCACAAAAACTCCAACGTCCGAATAAATGGTCGCGTGCGCATTTCCCATCGGTGCACGTTACACCATTGATTTAACAACATTGGCAAATCCCGATAACTCTGAATCCACTGCGAAAGCATGTTATTCACAATCGTCTCACTCGTCGGTCGCACCACCAACGGCTCCTCCAACTCCTTTCCACCGCCTTGCGTCACGATGGCCAACTCGGGCGCGAAACCCTCCACGTGCGACGCCTCCTTCGTGATGAATGAATACGGAATCAATTGCGGAAAATACGCATTCTCCACCCCAGTCTCCTTAAAACGTGCATCCATGTATCTTTGAATGCCTTCCCAAATCGCATAGCCGTACGGTCGAATCACCATCGTCCCTCGAGCGGGACCGTAGTCGGCGAGCTGACATTCGCGAATGCAATCCAAATACCACTTTCCAAAGTCCTCCGAGCGCTTGGTGATCCCGCCAGCGCTCTTACTGTCACCACCAGCACCTGGCTTACCTTTCCCATCCGCGCCGCCGCCCTTGGCGCGCGTGAGCACGGTGGAGCTCACGCGGTGCGCGCGAGGGCTCACCGTGAGCGCCTGCGTCACGCGGCGTGCGGAGAGCATCGACGCGCGAGACGTCGCGCGCAGGGCGCACGCGCCCGTGGTGGCGCGAAGAGCCATCGCGACTGGTGCGTTTGCGCGCGTGCGGGCGGTCGAACGCGCCCAGGCCACCGACGCGTCGGCGTGTGACGCGCGCGCGCGCGAGAGGCTGATGAGGAAAAAAGCCCTGATGAAAGCTAAACCCTAAATCCACGTATTGGAGACGTTTGAAACCCATGAGCTCGAGCACACGGTCGCGTCCGCGCATTGCAAAAGCGCGCCGCTCGAGCGCGCACCCCGCAGTCGTTCGCCGCTCGACGTCGACGACGCGACGGCGCACTCCGGGACAGGTGGCGTGTCATCGCACGTTCGCGCGGTGCATCGACGTCCGTCGCGCGCGGTTCGCGTGCAGGAGGCGCGGGTAGACGCTTGGAATATTCAAGGTGTCGTTGGCGGCGGTTTTCGGTTTTTAAAATGACGGTGGCGATGCCCGGCGCGGTGCGCCCGCATGCGGGACGCGCGATGGGTGGGAACACGCATAGGGTGCATAATACGCGCACCGTGCGAGTTTCGGGGCGAATGATGGCGCCAGGGGTTGAGCATTTGCGAGGACGCGAGACGAGGTTGGAGGCCGTCGGCGGCTCGTCCGCGGGCTCAAAGGTGTCAACGTCGGTTTCTGGGAATGTATGGCGTTCCAAGGCGCTTCAACGTGCGCAAGTTGTTGTACATTCTACGGATTCTGGCTCGACGTCGCCGTTGATGAATAATATTATCGTCAAGCAAGTGCGAAAGATGGCTAAACCTCTCGACGGCTTGTGGGGACGGTTGGTCCCGATGTCTCTGATGTTTTACTTTATGGCTTTTGCGAATTCAATCATGGATGCCGTGAAGGATACACTGGTTGTAACCGCATTCGGTGGGGCGGAACAAATTCCGTACTTGACTGTGTACGCCGTGCTCCCAATGTCGCTGTTGTTTGTGTCGCTCTTTGCGCGGCTGTCGAGCAAGTTGGGGCGGGAAAAGTTATTTTACCTCGCTGTGTCGGTGTTTATGGTGTTCTTTGCGTTATTCACGGGTGTCTTGTATCCGAATCGCGAGTTCTTGCATCCAACAGCGACGGCGGCGGCGATGGCTACGATGCTTCCTCGAGGTTTGGCGGGAGGCATCGCCGTATTTACGAATTGGACGTACTCTCTCTTCTACGTTGCCGGCGAGCTATGGGGCGATGTGGTGTTGAGTTTGCTGTTTTGGGGCTTGGCAAACGAAATAACGCGCGTGAGCGAGGCGGGGATCATCTATCCGCTGCTTGGTATTGGGGCCAATGTCGCGCAAGCGTGTTCTGGGGTATTTATGAAGTTTGTCACCACGCAGTGGCATCCTGCTGGAGTCAGCGCCGAGAACTTGTGGGCCGCCAAGTTGCGTTTGTTTATGACAGTTGTGATGCTTTGTGGATTCGCCATCATGGCTATTCACAAATTCATTTGTGATGACGCTAAAAAAGATGCGACATCGCCAATGAATGAAAAATTGCGCGAACACGAGCGTCTCGTCGAAGCAAACGCAAAGCTTGACCCGAAGGATCAAAAGAAAAAGAAAAAGGCTGGATTATTGTCATCGATGGCGTACGTTTTCGAGTCTCCCGAAGTTGCATGCCTCGCCGTGATGGCTGTTGCGCAAGGTTTAAGCTCGATTATTTTCCAAGTCGCGTGGAAGACGCAGTTGCGTATTCTGCGACCTGATCCAACGTCCTACGCGGCGTACATGGGTGATGTGCAAACGTATAGTGGTATGGTTACTGGTATCTTCATGATTGCTGCACCGTTCTTATTTAAGAACCTCGGATGGAAAGGCACGTTGTCGGTGACGCCAAAGACTGTGATTTTCCTCGGATGGATTTTCTTTGGAACATCCATCTATGCCCTCCGTCACGGAGCTTTGTCTCAAGACTCTTCACTGTTGTCCTTGCTCGTTCTCGGTGGTGCAGTGATTTACATCGTCGAACGCGCAGCCAAGTTTTCGCTGTTCAAACCCGCTGAGGAGATGGTGTACATCACTCTCGATGAAGACAGCCGAACCAAGGGCAAAGCCGCGGTGGATGTCCTCGGCAGTCAAATCGGTAAAACTGGTGGATCTTTCATGCAGCAAGGTTTGATTTTCGTCTACGGCTCCATCATCGGTGCTCTTCCAGTGCTTGTTTGCTGCCACAGCGCAATCGCATTGTGTTGGCTCGTCTCTGTTAATACGCTCGCCGCGCGACGAGCCGCGCAGCTCGACAGCGAAATTCGCGAAGGCGTCGCCGAACATGAGTTGTAACCTCCCTCCAAACCCACTGTACCAATATACCATGTTTTAAGGTTTTAGAACTTCTAGATTGCACTTGTAGTAATCGATGCAAATATTTCAACACACGTCCCTTTCAACGCCGCTGCAAGAGGTTCAACCGACGCTCAGGCACGTCACTTGGACCCACGCGGCGCTGGAATTCGCACCGTGATGTCAGCACCAGCGCAAGACACGTCGTCACGCCAAGCTCCTGCATCGCAAGATGTCTTCGCTGGCGTCTTACGCCGCGCGCCGCCGGCGCAACAGCTCCCGTTTCAATACTTTCAAGACAGAAACAAACGTTGGCCTTTTAGCACCTCTGCCGCCGGCGCAGAGCTCCTCCAACGACTCTTCGCCGACGCGCGCAAGGTTGTAGAAATCATTGACAGCACAATTCAGCAGCAATGCGCCGCCGACGACGCCGCGCGCGAGCGTGTGTTGAGCGCGGGCGTTGAGCTGTACGCGAGAAAGCCAAGCATTAAAAACGCAGACGTCACGTGGTCGCAAGAAGAGTACCGCCATATCGGGCTCCAACGCGAATACGTCAAGTTTAAATCAGTACAAAGGTTCACTGAGACATGGGCGTGCATGGAACGCGCGGATGCGCGCGGGGTGTTTGCATCCTTGGCGTCGGCGGCGCAGCAGAAACGCGAGGTGCGCGTGGCGTCGCTCGGCGGAGGACCGGGGTTTGAGCTCATCGCCGTGCGCGAGTATTTCAACGCAAAATACCCCGGTGTGACGTTAGATTTGGTGAGTTTGGACGTGGAAGAGTCCTGGCGCGCGTCTGCTGAAGGTTTGGGGTTGAGATTTATACAGTGGGACATGAAAGACGGCGGCGTCGCCAGAGCGTGCGGCGGCGCGATTGATTTCGCCATCGCTTCGTACGTCTTCAAAATGTACATGTGCGAAAACGACGTCGCGGACTGGTTTGCACGCGAGCTTGCCGATATCACCGCCTGCTTGGTGATTAACCGTGATGAAAAGCTTCAACAAGGATGCGAGCTCGTGCAATCCCGAGGCGTGGACGTATTAAAACTCCTTCGTCAAGACAACGGCCGAGACGATCGGCAATTAGTTTTCTCGCGCGACCGTACGTTCGAATCATGGACATCGGCCACGCCAATGGCGATGACGTTCCCGAACGTGCCTTATGAAGAGCACAAAACGAGCTCAGACAGAGGTCACAGAGGCGGAGGCGGAGGAGCCGCCGGCGGTTGGCGCCGCGACGGCAGATCGCAAGGCGGCGCAGGTCGACCCTCTGCCCCGCCTCGAGATCCATCGCGTTGGTAGCCATCGTTGTATAGTATTTATAGTATACATAGCGTTGTTGTAACCGTTATTCAATCGACATCACTTTGCGCCGACTCGAGCGTAACCGCCTTCGTACTCGGCGCGCCGACGCGCGAGCTCAACCGCACACCGCGCCGCTCTCGCGCCGGTCTCGCACGCACAATGGTGCTCCGCAACGTCCCCATCGATGGTTACGGCGTCGTCTACGTCTCCACCGCGCGTGCGCGCACGGTATTCGCCGCACCGAAGCCTCCAAACCACCTGTTGTGCAGCGCATGCTCGGACATCCTTCGCAAGCCCCGTCGCGCGCCCTGCGGTCACGCATTCTGCGCCGAGTGCGCTAGCGACGCGACGCGATTAACCGGCACCTGCCCTGCGTGTAAATCCATCGTGCACGACGACGATTGGATCCCAGATGAGAGTTTATCGTTGGAGATTTCCAACCTGAGCGCGCACTGCGCGTTTGCTTGGAGACGTCGCGAGGCGGGACCGGGACAGGAAAATGACGCGCCCGGCGATCGCATGACGCTCGATTACCGCGGGTTCGGCAATAGAACGTGTGGAGCTATCGTGCGGTTTGCGGATTTGGAGCGGCATTGCGCGGAGTGTGCGTATAGGGAGGTGATATGTGGATTGATATCGCGCGACGGCGAGTCGACGATGCACGAGCGGTGTAGCTACGAGTGTCGGGCGACAGAGTTAGAGGAGCATAGAAGGACATGTGAGTACGTGGTGAAGCCGTGCGTGAATATCGGGTGTTCATGGTCTGGGAGCGGGATGTTTGCGCGCGCGCATATGGAACAGAATTGCATGTTTGTGCCGGTGAAGTGCGCGTACGGATGCGGAACGACGACGCGAAGCGCCGAAGCGGCGGCGAGGCATGAAGAGACGTGTCCCGTGAAAGAAGTGCCGTGCGGGGCGATTGACGACGAAGACGCAGACGAGAGAACGAGATGTTGTCCAGCAGTCATGAAACGCAACGCCCTGGCGCATCATAGAGAGAGTGTGTGCGAGTACTCGCGGACTTCAAAGTGCGCGCATTGTAAGAAAATCGTCGCCGCTCGAAGCGCAATTCGGCACGCGCAGTCGTGTAAGAAGAGCCGACGCGTATGCCCTGCTGGATGCGGCGCCGAAGTCACGAAAGAGATGGAACAGCGTCATCTCGACCATGATTGTCCAGCGGTGGAGATTCAGTGTGAATTTCACGACGTTGGGTGTTTGTTTCGCGGTCCGCGCGGCGTCATGTCCAGACACGAGGATTCCGCAACGCAATCGCACTGCGCGTTGGTGCTCAAAGCGTCGGTGGAAGTGCGCGATGTGAGCATGCAAATGGCTCAATCGTGTAGAAACATCGTGAGAGATGAGGAAGGTTTCACGACGAACGAGCGCGAGGAGGTGGATGTAGTTTTGAAAGCGATGCGGGATGAGGAAATTCGCGCGCTCGAAGGTATCAAAGCGTTGCGCGAAGACGAAGCCGAAGCGCGTAATCGTGGGTTAGTGTACATTGAGGCCTTGAAAGCCGCGGTTGCGGATCAAGAAGAAACGTATAATACCGCTATAGCAAACATTCATGATGATATTGCTCGGTTGCGCGAGGAGTTTGAGGCGTTTAAAAAGCAAAATGCGCTCGAGCTCGCGGCACTTCGAGAAACCGTCGAAGCGACGCAACTCGCCGTCAAAGACGTTTCCGTGCGCGTGTCTACGTTACACCGCGGTGGAGGTATCATAGAAGAGCTTCAAAACACCTTCTTCAACGGCATTGAAGACGAACGCGCGATGATTATCGGAGAAATTGAAAAGCAGTCCCGCAAGCTGCGTTTCGAGTGGGAGGACATCCAGGCGGAGCAAAATTCAAAAATACATGCACTACGCGATGACATTCGCGCCGTGCTGAAACGTTAATGTACTACTATCATCTGTATTACACACCAGTAGAATTGTATAATAATCGACACAACGCGCGCACGCGCACGCACGCAACACACAAAAAACTCTTCGACGACGGTGTCACTTGCTGATTTCAATGGGCACGATGTCGCTATCGCCGAACCCGCCACCGCGTTCCATAAACTCCCGCGTCTCCTTACGCAACGGCACCGGGTATGGCCCGTCATACACCTTTTTCAAATCCGGTAAATCATCAAACAGCGGCTTAAACGTCCTCGTCATGTACTCATCGTACCGTTTCTTCTCCGCGGCGGATGGATTTTTCCCCAACGGCGGCACGTCTTGAATCTGCCCCATGTAATATTTCTCCTTAATCAGCGTCTCATCAAACTTTTGCGGAACAATCACCCAGATCCCACCTCGAGGGTCCACCATGAGGCCATTCTTGGCGTTAGCCGTCATCACACCGGTGCGTTCATCCATGCGAAACAACGTGCCGTCCCGAACGTACGCCTCCACGTTGTTCCCATTCTCGCGTTCATAAATGCGCATCAATATCGCCTCGCGCCCGGCGGTCATAAACCCCGGGTTCGCCACACTCACTATGGCTGCAATCACAAACGCCCCGAACGGGCTCAACATCGCCTTGGCCACGTCCACGGGGGCGGGCGTGGACGCGCCGCCGCCTCGACCCTCGCGTCGCGGCGCTCGCCCACCTCTCGGCTCTTCGTCGTAATACCCGTCGTCGTACGGATCTCTCATCGCTCGGCGACGCACAGGCGCAAGCGAACGATCATCGAACACGTCTCGCTCGGTGCCAATGTCGCCATCGCCGGCGCGAACGCGCGTGAAAGGGCGCCGTCGCGCGTTTCGCGGTGGTTGCTCGCCGACGGCTCGTCGTGGAACGACCCGCGTCGTCGCGTGCGTCATCGTCATCATCGTGGTCGGCTGGCAAAATACAAACAAGAGATGTGTTATGTCGCTTGGTGTTTGTTATGTGTACAAATGTTCGCTACGACGGGCGTCGAACTGTGGAGCTTGAGCGCTCGAGCTACAAGTCGTTGAGCGAGCTCCCGCTCGCGTGCCGACTCTGCGAGCGCACATCCCCCGGTCGCTCGAGCCGAACCGCGGGTACGTCGTCATCTAACCCTACGCGAGCGATGCGCTCGTTTAATTCGCAAATGTCTTGATTTTTCGCGGCGATATCGGCGCGATACTGGTCCACGACGCGCTTGGCCGCGACAAAGAAGGCGCGAACGCGCTCTGAATCATTCGCCTCCATGGCTGGGTACGCGTCGTTGCCGAACGCGTTCAGGGTGCTAGTGATTTGAGACTCAATGTACATGATTTCAGCCTGTGTGCGTGCGCGCGCGTGCGTCGTGCAGATGGTGAGTGTGTGTGTGTTTGTATATCCGCGAGCTGGCGCGGTGATGATGACGACGCCGTCGAGCGCTCGTTGCTCGCTGAAACGGATGCGCGAACATCACATACCTGCTTAGCGCTACGCAAGGTGACGAGTTTGGTGGTTTCCGCGGCATCGCTCGCGGATTTTGTGAACGAATCCCAAAAACTCATGTCCCGTGAGCGCGAGCGAGAGAGTCGCGTTGTGCGGAGCGTTACTTGTATTTATTGAACAACACAATCTGATGATTTGGACTTGGATTTATTCTTGTGCGAAGGCGTGGTCCGTGAAGGTGGTATCGTCGTCGATGATTGCGCACGCGATGCTCCGAGATTGGCGACGACTCGCTGACGCTCGGAGGCGCTGGCGGCTTCGCGTCTTCGACGTTCTTCGTCTTCGGCGTCGAACTGAAGCTGGAGCGCGGCGGCGTAATCCGCGTCGGTATCTATCGTAGCCGAGGCAAACGCTTCTGTGAGTGGTGATGCGTTCGCACTGTCAGCGGCTCGTCGTTCGTCATCGCTACTCGTACGTAGGAAATCTGCGGGTAACGCCGCTCTTGAAGATTCCACTGTCAACGTTGGCGCCCGCGGAGGCGGAGCGCTCGACACATGCGCTTGAAATGGCGTAAACGTCGCCGTCACAAACTCTCCATCGCGTGCGCCACCCAAACATTCCCACACGACGTCAGGTTCATTCAAATATCCCTGATCCGTGACGAGCGTGTACAGTTGTTCGTCGCGTTTGTGCGCCACTGCGAAGTGATTATTTCTGAAAAAAATCACGTACGCGCCGTCCCGAATGGTATCTCGCATCTCCGCGACGCCCGTTTGCGTGAGCTGACCGCGCGTACTATCGAGGAAATCTTCAATGATCATCAATTCATGCATGGCGCGCGCGAGCTTGTCGGATTCATCGTCGTTATCAGCCGCTCGATGACCGCCTACGGTTGAAGACGAAGCCGCTCGCTCGCGAGAATATTCATCATCACCATCGCCACCGACGACGACGTCTTTACCACTCGAGCCCGAGACACCAGCAGCATTATCAACAGACCCCGTCGGCGTCGGTGGCGCACGAGAGCTCTCCTCTACTCTCGTCCTCAAGTCAATCAATCGCTCCACGAGCGCGTTGTACGACGCTCGCCTGACGACGTCTCGCGTCGCCTCCCCGTGCTCCTCCGCCGACACCACCCACGCATGCTTCAACACTAAATCACACGCATCAAAAATACCAATCGCACTCGTGTATTCAAACCCATCGCATGTGCTAAACTTGACGTTGACGTCCATTCCGCGCGCGGTGCTCGGCAACGCCTCTAGCGCATCCGCGCACGTTCGTTGCACATTCGCATCCTCGGCATCCTTCGCTTGCCGCTTCATGATGACGTTCGACACTGCGCGCAATAACCCATCCACGTGTACGCCACCCACGTCCTCCACGTCCTCCTCACTCCCCGTCGTCGTCGTCGTCGTTGTTGTCCCAACAGAATCATCAACAGCCGCTTCGTGATGCAAAAAGTCTCTGGGCGCCAGCGTGCCTCGCAACACGCACGCATTCACAATGGCAATCAACGGACACGGTCCATTGGTGTTTTGTAGCACAATCGTCCCCGCGCCGGGGATTTTTTTCGTCGCGAAGAACGTGTCACTGACATCAGGCGCCATGTCGCGTTGCGTCGCGCTCTGGCGCGCGGCGCTCGTGCGCTCGTTTTGATGAATGTTGTGAATTATTATAAATGACGGTGACACCATCATGGTGTTGATGTTGTATTCTATAAATCTCTGAGCTCGAGTTCGACGACGGGGACGCCCGTGGAGAGGCGGACGTACGCCGTCGGATGTCGCGGATGGTCTTCGCGGAGCTTGGCGGCGACGAGAGCAAAGCCGAGCGTGAAATTAATGAGCGATACGCCGGCAAAGAGGGCTCGACCGCCGAATTCATCGTAGACGATGCCACCGATGATTGATCCTAGGAGGCCGCCGACGTTGTTTGCGCCGGAAAATAATCCCGTCATCGCCGTGGTGAGGCCTCGAGGGGCGATGCTCTGCACCATGTCGTTCCCGGTGCTCCAATACAAGGCAAATGTGAGGCCGTGGAGCGTTTGCGCGGGTAATACCCACCAGGGCGAGCTAAAAGATGGAAGCATGGCGTACCACGCCTGACGCACGGCGTAGGCGAACGGCGTGAGGAGCAGTAACCAATTGATGCCAAATTTCGCCTTGATTTGAGCCTGATAAAAGAACACGGTGATTTCCGTGACGGCGGTGACGGCCAACGCCACGCCCATGAGATCTGGTTTCCCACCGTTGTCCTGTAGCCATAAATTTAAATATACATCCGTAATATACATCGACGCGCCCATAAATGTGAATAACGCAAATTGTATCGCGTTCGCGGGCTTTGTCACGACGCGCCACAGTCGCGTCGAAATCGGCGCCGTCTCGTCGTCGTCGTCGCCATCGTCGCTCGCGAGCTCCCGATGCGTTTCCATCGCCTTGGGCGCGTGCGAGTCTGGAACTATGTCGTGCTCCAACCACAGGCTCATCACCGCTCCCGCGCCGAAGAGTACTCCAAACGAGGCGAACGGCAGGATTTGTCTCG
>Ga0255756_1002352_pt1 | contig 20367 bp, 12 predicted proteins | sample 011ome_20_FD_179956 | JGI IMG/M metagenome (GOLD analysis project Ga0255756, IMG submission 179956) | Coastal salt marsh microbial communities from the Groves Creek Marsh, Skidaway Island, Georgia - 011509CT metaG (version 2) | ecosystem: Environmental > Aquatic > Marine > Intertidal zone > Salt...
CCATCCCGCGCCTCCTCGCGAAATCAGATCGAGGACGACCGTCGCGAGCTCGACGCCGCGCTGAGATCGACGACGCAGTCCAAGAAGCTGGACGGCCTGAAGCGCCTCATCGCGAAGATGTCCACGGGGCAGGACGTCTCGAGCTTCTTCCCGTCGGTCGTGATGAACATCGGCGAGGCGACGTTCGAGGTGAAGGTGCTGGTGTACATTTACCTCGTGCGCACCGCGGAGCAAAAGCCGGACGAGGCGCTGCTCTCCATCAACTCGTTTCAGAAAGATCTCACGCACGCCAACCCGCGCGTCCGCGCGCTCGCGCTGCGCGTCATGTCGAGCATCCGCGTGAACGTCATCGTCCCGGTCGTCATCCTCGCGGTGAAGAAGTGCGCGTTGGATCCATCGCCGTACGTCCGCAAATCAGCCGCGCACGCGATCCCGAAGGTGTTCAGACTGGACGCGACGCGGGTGGAGGAGCTGGTGGAGATCGTGGAGACGATGCTTCGCGACAGCACGCCGTTCGTGCTGTCGTCCGTCGTCGCGGCGTTTCAGGAGGTGTGCCCGGACCGGATCGACCTCATCCATCGGCACTTCCGGAAGATGTGCCGCATGCTCGTGGACGTGGACGAGTGGGGGCAGGCGCGTTCTGCTTTACAAACGTTTGTTTTTCACCCATCGCCCGTTCCTTTCAACACTTGATCGCGTGGGTTCCTTTCAACTGACCGATGAACACACCTGTTATCGTATGGAATGGCCCATCAGATTCTCATGGCGAAGCTGCTGCTGTCGTACGCGCGAACGCAGTTTTTGCGACCGGACGGGTACACGCGGGAGCTCACGCCTCTCGCGGTCGCGAGCGCGAACGGCGACGCGAGCGCGCAATCCATCGCGCTGAATCTCGGGATGGGCGGCGAGAGCGGCGGCGCGTTCGAGCGGTCGCACGCGGACAAGGATCTCGGGAACACGCGCGGGTTTTACTCGAGCGAGTCGGACTCGGAGGACGCGGACTCGGACGACTCGGACGACTCCGATGAAGACGAAGATGAAGACGAAGACGCCGCGAAAGAGGACGGCAGCGGCACGGACAGCGACGAGTACGCGGCGGCGAGGAAAGGGAGGAAGGTGGGCGGGTTCGCAAAGAGTAAGCCGAAGGCGAAGAAGCCGGCGAGCGCGAAGAAGGCGGCGAAAAAAGCGGAAAAACGCGCGCGGGAGAAGCCCAAGATGTCCGCGCTCGAGGCCGCGACGTCGTCCTCCGCGGCGCCGGAGTACCTGGACGACGACCACCGCCTGCTTCTCAAGTCCACGCGCCCGCTGTTGCAGTCGCAAAACGCGGGCGTCGTCATGGCCGTCGGCGCGTTGCACTTTTACCTCGCGCCCATCTCGGACATCCCGAAAGTGCTTCGAGCGCTCGTGTTCGCGATGCGATGCAAACCGGAGTCGCAGCTCATCATGCTGAAGAACATCTGCGCCATGGTCGCGACGCAGGCGAGCTTGTTCCGGACGCACTTCGCCGCGTTCTACGTCCACCCCGCGGACTCTTTGGAGATGCGCGCGTTGAAGCTCGAGATTCTCACGCACGTCGCCACCGCGGAGAACGCCCCCGCGTTACTCCGCGAGCTCCAGGCGTACCTCCGATCGTCCAACTACGAGTTCGTCGCGCTGACGATCCGCGCGGTCGGGCGGTGCGCGGCGATCATGCCGCAGATCGCCGCGGTGTGCGTGCGATCGCTGCTCGAGCTGTCGTTGCACCCGAGCGAAAAAGTCGCGGGGGAAGCCGTCGTCGTGATTCGCGCGCTCGTGCAGCACAACCCCGGGGAGCACACGCACATCGTCATGCGGTTGGTGCGCAGGTTGGAGATGCTGCTCGCGCCCGCGGCGAGGGCCGCGGTCGCGTGGCTCGCGGGCGGGGAGCTGTACGTGTTTAATAATAACGCCCCGGACGCGGACGTTACAAACTCCGCGGCGCCCGCGGCGGCGGCGGACGACTCGAAGAAGGCGATCAAGTCGGCGGCGAAGAAAGAGGCCGCGCGCGTCGCGGAGGCGGAGCACCGCGGGAAGTTCCTCGAGCTCTCCCTGGACGTTGTACGCCGCGCGATCAAAAACTTCGCGAGCGAGTCCGACCTCACGAAGCTGCAGATTCTGAACTCGACGTGCAAGCTGTACGTAAAGGACCCGACGCGCGTCGGGCCGCTCCTGAAACATCTCTTCGACCTGTGCGCCGCGGATCCCAGCGTGGACATCCGCGACCGCGTGCGCGTCTTCAAGGCGATGTTCGCCGTCGGCGGGAACGCCACGCCGCTCGCGACGCTCAAGGAGAAGGTGGTGCTGTGCGAGAAGGCGGCGCCGAGGTTGCCGTCGCCCGCGGCGCCGACGTGCGCGCACGCGCTCGGATCGCTGTCGCTCTTCGTCGAGCACGCCGCGCCGGGGTATCGACCGCTGCCGCCGCACCCGCTGACGCAGCCGAGCCGGGCGGTCAGGGAGCAGTACTACAACGCCGCGAACGCGAGCTCGAGGGACGACGGAAGGAAGGGGAGGAAAGGAGGGTTTTACAGCGAGAGCGAGAGCGACAGCGGGAGCGGAAGCGCGTCGTCCGCCGAGTCGGATTCCGATTCCGATTCCGATTCCGACTCGGACTCGGACTCCGACTCGGACTCGAGCTCGGGCTCGGGCTCGGGCTCGAGCTCGGACTCGAGCTCGGGCGGCGACTCGGACTCGGGCCCGAGCGACGCGGGGAAGAAGGGGAAGGTGAAGAAGGACGCGGACGACTCGGATTAGACGGGGGGTCTCGGATTGGTTGTACGTGTGCTATCATACGCGAAAACGTTGTTGCGCTTCTTTTCATCGCCGCCAGTTTTACCTGACAATGCATTGTCTCAACTAACAACGCCCTCGCTCGGGTCCACTCGACGCCGCACCTCGCGCGGCGGCGAGGATGCCCCCCGTCGTTCGATGGGTCTCCGTCCGCGCGCTCGCGTCCGCGTCCGCGCCCGCGTCCGCGCCGCGCCGGCCGTCGCGACCGCGGCGCGGCGCGCGCGTCGACCGTCGAGATTCGAACCCGACGTCGTCGTCGACCACGCCGCGCGTCATCGTCAGGAGCGAAGATGCGTTCGCGCCCCTCGAGCTCGACGACGGCGACGGCGACGGCGACGACGGCGGCGATGAAGGCGGCGGACGACCGCCGCGTCCCGTCGCGGAGGCTGCGGGCGCGGGCGCCGCGCCCATCGCCGCGCTCGCGGGATTCGGCTCCGACGACGACGACTCGGACGACGACTCGGACGACGACTCGGACGACGACGACGACGACGTCCTCCGAGTGCTCTTCGCCGCGGGAGGCACGGGCGGACACGTCTTCCCCGCGATCGCCATCGCCGACGAGCTCACGAGACTCGCGCGCGAGGGCGGCTTACCTCCGCCGTTCGCGCGCGTCCGGTGCGACTTCGCGGGGACGTCCACGCGGCGCGAGTCCACCGCGGTCCCGAGCGCGGGGTACTCGCTCAGCGTCGTCCCCGTCGCGGAGCTCGCGCGGCCGTGGGCGTCGTCGCCGACGAATCTGACGCTTCCGTTTCGGCTCGCCGCCGCGACGCGCGCGGCGATGTCGCTCGTGGATAAACTGAGGCCGCACGTCGTCGTCGGCACGGGGGGGTACGTCTCGCTGCCCACGTGCGTCGCCGCGGTGTTGAAGCGCGTGCCGCTGGTGATACAGGAGCAGAACGCGGTCCCGGGGGTGGCGAACGCGATCTTAGCGCGCGCGGCGACGACGCGGTGCGCGGCGTTCGCGAGCGCGGCGGACGCGTTAGGGGGGAAGTGCGTCGTTCGGGGGAATCCGACGCGGGCGTCGTTGCGGGTGATGACGAAAACGGTCGCGCGGGAGCGGTTACGTGGGATGTTCGCGGAGGGAGGGACGGAGGAGGTCGCGAGCGAGCGCGGCGGTGAAAACGGAGGCGCGTTCTTACACTGGTCCCCATACGACCGCGTTCGCGTGGTGAACGCCGATCCTTAAGGACTTTTCCCGGCGCATCTCTCCGCCCACCCCTCGCTTTCAATCCCCGACCGCGACGCCTTTCAACTCCGTCTGACGCCTTTCAACTCCACCCCGACGTTCGCTCGTGTAGAACGACCCGGCGACGAAAACGAAAAGGTACTCGTCGTCCTCGGCGGCTCGCTCGGCGCCGCCGCGGTGAACGACGCGATCGCCGCCGCCGCGCCCGCGCTCCTCGCGTCGTTCCCGAACCTCCGCATCCTGTGGCAGTGCGGCGAGAAAGCGCTCGCGGGGACGCGCGAGAAACACGCCGAAGTAACGTCCCACCCTCGGGTGTTACTGACGCCGTTCGTGCGCGACGTCGACGTCGCGTACGCGGCGGCGGATCTCGTCGTCGCGCGCGCGGGCGCGGTCACGTGCGCGGAGCTCCTCGCGACGCGGACGCCGAGCGTTTTAATTCCCTCGCCGAACGTCGCGGAGGATCATCAGACGGCGAACGCGGTGGAGATGGAAGCGAACGGCGCCGCGACGGTCGTCAGGGAGGCGGAGTTGCGAGAGGGATGGATCGATTTCGCGGCGGCGACGAAGGCGCTGCTGGTGGACGACGAGCGGCTGGGGAGGATGCGCGAGGCGGCGGGGAGGGCGGACACGCCGGACGCGGCGCGGCGGATCGCGTTCGACGTGATTCACGCCGCGAAGAAGAAGAAGAAGAAGAAGAAGAAGAAGAAGAATGGGAAGCGAAGGTAGCCGCAGTCGTCAACAGGTCTGGTACGACGATACATCTTCGCGGTCGATTGCTCTGAACGACAAACAGATCACTCATCACTCCTCGCCCATCATCCGCGCGAACCGCACCGGGTCCCGCTCCCTCGCCCGCATCGTCCACGCCCGCTTCTCCTCCTCGCTCAGGTCGTTGAAGATAAACACGCTCTTATCCCCGATGTCGTCCTTCACCTCTTGCGTGTACTTCCTCGCCGCGAACGCCGCGATGAGCGCGCACCACGCCACGATCGCCCCCTTCTCGAACCCCTCTGGGGGTCGTTCCATACAAAGCGAAGTCGGGGTGGAGTTGAAAGGCGTCAGTTGGCGTTGAAAGGCGTCGAGGGCGGGGATTGAAAGCGAGGGACCCTGGGCGGAGAGAAACGCCGGGCAGAGTCCTTAAGGATCGGCGTTCATCACGCCGACGCGGTCGTATGGGGACCAGTGTGATAAGAGAACGCGCCTGATCCAACCCCCGTGAGATGCCCTAACAGCGTCGCCGGGACGACGAAGAACAGCGCCGCGCACTCCGCCTTCCCGTAGCACATCCCCTCCTTGAAGGCGACGCCGGTGAGCGCGGCGAACATCGGGCCGACGAGCCACACGGCGGCGGGGTGCGTCGCTACGAACGCCGGGACGGAGACGTCGGGGTGCGTCGCCGCGATCCCGACGCTCCCTATGAACCCGGCCAGCCACATCGCCTGCATCGCCTTCTTGATCGGGTCGACGTACATGTGGATCAGGGTCAGCGCGACCCCGAGCGAGCCCGCGCCGGTAAAGTACGCGGCGTTGAGATTTACGGGCGCGTCCGGCGCGAAGGCGGCCGCGGAGCACGCGAGGACGGAGAGCGCGACGGAGCTCAGGCTGACGCGGTAGGACCACACCTCCGCGACGTCCGTTGGGGTGACGGACCAGTCGCAGTAGAGTCCCGGGTAGGCGGGTTCGCCGGGGATGACGTATGATGAGGCGTCGGAGCCTGGCGCGTCGGAGGACGATTCCACCGCGCGCGTCGCGACGCCATCAAGGCCGCCGCGTCGATGACGCGATTTCGATTCCGACGACGACGACGCGAGAGATCGAGATCTCGCTCTCGGCGCCGCGAGGGCGGGCGCGCGTCGTCTCGTCGCGCGCGCGGCGGGGGCGCGCGCGGTCGGCGCGCGGCGGCGCGACGCCGCGGGCGGCGCCGCGATCGTCGCGAGCCGCGCGATGGAAGCGCGCGCGGTCGTCATGGCGCGTCGCGGAGTGATGTCGCTGTCGCTGACGCTGACGTGTCGTCGTCCGAGGAAAAATAAAGATATCGCGTCGCACTCTTCTGCATCGCGCGCGCGCGAGGCGCACGCGCGACGACGACACCATGTCGTCCTCCTCGCAGTCGCAGTTCCTCAACGACCCGAACGCCGCGGTGTGCGAGATGCTGACGTCGCTCGTGCGCTCGCACCCGGACGCGGCGCTCCTCGACGGGTTCCCGGACGTCAAGGTGGTCGTCCGCGCGGCGAGAGATCCCGACCCCGACAAGGTGGCGCTCATCTCCGGCGGAGGCAGCGGGCACGAGCCCTCGCACGCCGGGTTCGTCGGCGCCGGGATGCTCGACGCCGCGGTGTGCGGCGACGTCTTCGCGTCGCCGTCCGTCGCCGCCGTCCTCGCGGCGATCCGGCACGTCACCGGGCCCGCGGGATGCCTCCTGATCGTGAAAAACTACACCGGCGATCGCCTCAACTTCGGCCTCGCCGCCGAGCGCGCCAAGCTCGAAGGGTACGCGGTCGAGATGTGCGTCGTCGCGGACGACTGCGCGCTGCCGCCGCCGCTCGGCATCGCGGGGCGGCGCGGCCTCGCCGGGACGCTGTTCGTGCACAAGTGCGCGGGCGCGGCGGCGGCGGCGGGAATGGACCTCTCGGCCGTCGCGCGCGAGGCGCGCGCGACGGCGGCAGTCGTCGGCACGATGGGCGTCGCGTCCGTCGCGCACGCGCTCCCGGGCGCCGCCGAGCGCGCGAGAGAGATCCAGCGCGGGCAGATCGAGCTCGGGTTGGGGATCCACGGCGAGCCCGGCGCGCGCGTCGCGCCGGCGGCGCGCGCGGATGAGGCGCGTTCTATACACTGGTTCCCATACGACCGCGTCCGCGTGGTGAACGCCGTTTCTTAAGGACTTTTGCCGGCGCGTCTCTCCGCCCACCCCCCGCTTTCAATCCCCGACCTCGACGCCTTTGAACTCCACCTGACGCCTTTGAACTCCACCCCGACATCGCTTTGTATGGAACGACCCTGAGATCGTCGCGACCGTTCTCGAGACCATCACGGACGACGCGCGCGGGTACTTCTCTCTCCCGGGCGGCTCGCCGTCCTCGCCGACCGCGCGACGCGGCAGCGTGGACGGCGTCGTCGGCGGCGTCGTCGTCATGGTGAACAACCTCGGCGCGACGACGGGGATGGAGCTCGCGGTCGTCGCGAACGCGGCGACGGCGTGGCTCGAGAAGAGACGCGTGAACTGCGCGAGGGTCTACGTCGGCGCTTTCATGACCGCGCTCGACATGACCGGGTTCTCGATCTCGCTGCTGCGCGTGGACCCGCCGAACCGCGAGGATTGCCCGTGGCAGATCGACGCGGGGCTGGCGAGCGGGCGGTTGGATCTGTTGGACGCGCCGACGGGCGCGCCGGCGTGGCCGAGGGCGGCGAAGGGCGTCGCGAAGCCGTATCCGCTGCCGTCGCCGCCGGAGGGCGCGGGCGCGGCGGATCACGACATCGTGCGGGAGAACATGACTTCGAAGCGCGAAATACGTGCGAGTGATGTATCGACGGAGATGTCGCGGATCGAGCGAGCGACGCGCGCGGTGAAGGAGGCGCTCGAGGGCGCGGAGAAGGCGCTCACCGAGGCGGACACCAGAGTCGGCGACGGCGACTGCGGCGTCACGCACGTCAGAGGCGCGGCGGCGCTCTCGAGCGCCACGCCGTACATGCACGACGGAGGCGAGGCGCTCTCGAAGAGCGAGCTCGCGCGGTCGATCGGGCTCCAGATCCGGAAGAGCATGGGGGGCACGAGCGGGGCGCTGTACGACATCGCGTTCGCGGCGGCGGCGGCGGCGATGACGACGAAGGACGAGTGGTTCGTCGGGTTCGAGGCTGGGACGCGCGCGATGATGACGTACGGCGGCGCGAAAGCCGGGGACCGGACGATGCTCGACGCGCTGATCCCCGCGATGGAGGCGGCGAGGGAGGCGCTGCGGGCGGACGGCGCGGACGAGATCGCGGCGTTGAGGGCGGCGGCGGCGGCGGCGGCGGCGGGGGCGGAGAAAACGAAGGAGATGACCGCCGGCGCCGGTCGGAGTTCGTACGTCCCGGCGGAGGTGTTGAGGGACGTCGCGGACCCGGGGGCGACCGCGGCGGCGGTGTGGATCGGCGCCGTGAGCGAGGCGTTCGCGAAGAGTTAGACACGCGTTGATGGAATGAAAATGTTGTCGTCGTCGTTTTCTCGGCCGCGCTTCGTTCGCTTCGTTCGCTTCGCGCGTCGCGCCCGCCTCACCCGATCTGCGTCATCCACGCCTTCTTCACCTCCTTCTTCATCTCCGCGTAGTCGTCCACGTCGATGATCCCCGCGGCGAGCCACTCGTTCAGCTCCTTGAACGCGTTCTCGATCGACCGGCCGCCGCCTCCGCTGGCGCCGCCTCCGACGGCGGCGGCGCCTCCGGCGCCGCCGCCGCTGGCCGCCGCCTCGGTTTTCACGCGTTTCTTCGCTCGCGCGAAGCTCGTGCTGTCCTCGGACTCGTCGTCGTCGCCGCTCGTAGCGGGCTTTGGCTTGACCGGCCTCGCAGTGGGCATCATCGCCGAGGGGGCTTTGCGCCTCTTCGAAGCCGGGGTCGCCGGTTTGACCACGGGATCCGCAGCCGCCGCCGCCGCCGGTTTCTTTTTCTCCGTCGCGGCGGCGGCGTCTTCGTCGTCCCTGAACCGGTCGTTCGCGCCAGCGAGCATGATGCCCACGAGCTCGTGCCACGGGAGGTCGGGCTTGTAGTTCGTGCGCGTGCCCTTTATCGTGCCGACGCCGTAGCTCTGGAGGACGCGCACGAAGATGTCGTGCGCGGCGGCGGCGCCCCATCGCGTGGGAAAGTGATACCCGAATTTGTGCTCGCCCCAGGACGCGTCGAAGACGACGGGCTGGAAGGCTTCGCGGTTCATCGCGTCGGTGACAGTTTCGAATCCGCCGAACCAAACGTTGCCGCCAGCTTTGATCGTAGAGGTGTAATTCCTCAACCTATCCAGAATCGCCTTCTTTGGGCATCCCTTGGTTTTGATGATGGCGTTCGTGAAAATGGTCGCGACCTCGACCGACGCCGCCGGCGCGCGATCCTCCTTCAGCACGAGTAGAAGCTCCTCGAAAATGAGATCTTCCTCCTCCTCCTCCTCCTCGTCCCCGTCCACGTACTTGACGTTGTACACGTTGCCGTACTCAGTGCTGTCGCTGCTGTACCCGATGACGACGCCCTCCTCGCGGTACGCCTCGCCGCAAGTTTTGCCGTTTCCGTCCACGGGGACGACCAACCTCGAGACTTTGGCGCCGACGAGCTCGGCGCCGGGGCCCGGAGGGGGGGGGGTTGGGTTCGAATCATGCTTAGCGACGGGCCTGCTCGGCGGACTCAGCGTTTTACACCACTTGTCCGGGTCTCGGAGCACGAGCTCAGAGCTGCCAACGCGGTCTGCGAACGCCCGTGCGGCTTCTATCTCCGTGGCGTAAGATCCGATCTGTTTGCTTTTATGTCTAACCCTCCAATTGTGACGTTCAGCAGAGACACCAACGTACTTGGACGTACAGGGGCGTCCTGCCGGCTTTTCCTCGACGTCTTCATTTCCACTCTCGCGTTCGGAGTCGGAGTCGGAGTCGGAGTCTTCGGACAGCTCGACCACGGGCTCGATCTTCATGCCTCGAGCGCTGCGAGTCAACGGACCGCCGTGTTGCAATCGTCGCGCGAGCTCTTCGTCCGCGTCCGGCGCGGCCGCGGCGGCGTACTTTCTTCTGGCCGCTATCCCCGCTCTGATTGCTGCCGAGTGATCATAATCCTTTCGAAGCACGGGCTCCGTCCAGCCGCGGTGCTTAGCGTACGCGCGCGCTGCTTCTTCCTCAGTGGCAAAGTAAGCAGCGCTCCCATCTCTAAAATTTGCCCGCCACGGGAGTCTGGCGAGGTTCTCATCCAACGATCTCACGCGGTTCCTGAGGATTTGGACGCCAACGTACTGCGACTCGGGAGTCTTGCGTTTGAATCGAACGACCCTATCGTCGGAGACGTTTCTCTCCGCTGCCGGTACCATTTCATGATATCGGTGCCACAACGAGTCAGCGCGCAATCGCGGTTCCGTCCAGCCGCGGATCTCAGCGTGAGCGCGCGCAGCTTCTTCCTCCGTGGCGAAAAAAACGCCGTTCAGAGCGTTGCCGTGGCGCCGATTTACAGACCACGGATGGGCAGAGATGCTCGGATCTAGAGATGTGAATCGGGTCTTTTCGAAGACGACGCCGACGTATCGCGGCTCCGGCGACGACGACGGTAAAATACCCAGGTCGGAGTTCGCGCTCTGAAAAAGAGACTCGGAACTCGCCTCCGTCAGGTCGAGCACCACGGGCTCGGACGTCGCCGCCGCGGGTCCGCCCGCGATCGCGACCGCGGGATCGAGATCGAGCGACGTAGGCACCGGCCACGGCGTCGCGGCGGCGAGGTCGGCGAGATCCACCGCGGGCGCGGCGGGTGAGGGCGGCGGCGCGGCCTCTTCCGAGACGTCCGCGGTGGCGGGCGCGGGGGCGGGCGCGGGAAGCGCGAGCACGGGGTCCGGCCACCGAAGCATCGCGGACGTCGGGATCGCGCCGCCCGCGTGATCGAGCGCGTCGTCGATCTCGATCAGGACGTAGTCCGGCGGCATCGCGCGCGGCGGCGTGTCGCGTGTCGCGTGCGCGCGGGGCGGGGCGCGGGACACTGGAGGGCGCGAACCACGACGGGCGAGAAAAAAAGGGTGAAATATTTTTGGCATTTGAAAAAAACACGTTCTCTCCGTTCGCGCCGTTCGTTCGTGCGCGCGCCTCACGCGAGCTGCGTCAGCCGCGTCTTCTTCACCGCCTTCTTCATCTCGAAGGAATCTCCGGCGTGGTGCGCATCCTCGGAAATCGCTCTGGTATTTGACGAAGTAGGCGCGCACATATCCCCGCTTGGGGAGGGAGTCGCCGAACGATGACCCTCAACCCTTTCCTCTCAGCCGCCGGCGACCGCGCTTCGTCGCCTTTCAGCAACCTCACGAGAGACGCCGCGACGTCTTCAGCCTTCTCCGCGTCGCTCGCGTCACCGTGCGACTGCACGAGCCGCGCGTCTGAGTCAGTCGGAACATCTGGATCCGTCGGGGTTATCGACTCGCCGCGCGCGGCGGCGGAGGCTGCTGGTGGTTTTTTCGACCCGGGTGGTTTTTTCGACCCGCCAACGCCAGTTCCAGTGCCCGCCGTGGCGGCGGCGGCGGCGGCGGCGACGCGTTCCCACTGCCTCCTCGCCCACTCGCTCGCGTCCGCGGACTCGTCATCCTCGTCCTCGTCGTCGTCGTCGTCGTCTCCGAACCCGTCCTCGTCCTCGTAGATCGTGTCGTCTTCGGACGACGGAGCCAGCGCGGTCGCTGCGGAGGGGCCGCACGAGTCTGGGGTGTCGGGCGCGGGCGGCGGGTTCGCGGCAGCCTCGCGCGAGTGATCCGCGCGATCCGCAGACGGCGACGAGCGAGTGGTACATCGCGTGGTAGCGGCCGCGTACACTGCGTCCGTGCGCGTCATCGCGGGCGCGGGGACGGATCGTGACGGCGCGCGCGAGGGTGTAGACGCGGGTGGAAGCTACGACGGCGGTGGTTTATTTTTGGAATCGAAAAAAACAGAAAATGCAAAAGAAAAGCGCTCGTTCGTCGTTCGCGTCGTCCTCGTCGTCGTCGTCGTCGTCGTCGTCGTCCTCGTCGTCGTCGTCCTCATCCCACCTGTTCCGCGTACTTGATCCACAAATCCATCTTCCACGTCTTTTAGTCCTCCTCGTCAATGATACCGTCCGAACGCCACTGTTTGATCTCGAGAAGGCTATCCCGGATGGACCGACCGCCGCCCGTCGCCGCCGCCGGTTGCGCCGGCGCCGGCGCGGTCGGTTGCGCCGGGAGCTGCGCATCTTCGCCGTCGTCGTCCGGTGGAGACGCGTCCAAGGCTTTCGCGCTGACCGTCGCTTTCGCAATCGTACCCGCTGCCACCGTGTCTTCGTCGTCCCAGAACCGGTCGTTCGCGCCCGCGAGCATGATGCCGATCAGCTCGTGCCACGGGAGGTCGGGCTTGAAGTTCGTCCGCGTCCCCGCTTTCACCCCTGGGCCTTCTTTCAAAAGCCGTACGAAGATGTCGTGCGCGGCGGCGGCGCCCCATCGCGTCGGAAAGTGGTAGCAGAAGTCTTGCGTATCGTTCGCCGCGTCGACGACAAACGGGCGGAACGCCTTGCGATCCATCACATCGGTCACCGTCTTGATGCGGCTGCGACTCGCCCTCCGCGGGATATCCGTTATTGTCGCAGTCCGTGAAAGGTTCCGTGCCGCCCCAGTCGGACTTCAGAAAAAAGTACCCGTATTTTCCCCGACGCTCCGTGCGCGGTCGGACGCGCGCGTCCAGGTCCAGTACGTCGCCGCCGCCGTCCGCGTCACCCCCGGCGTTCGAGTCCGCGTCGCGTCCTCGTCGACGTCAATCTCGCTCTCGCTCGCGTCCGTCTCGTTTTCGTAGTCGTCTTCGTCGTCGCCGCCGTCGTCGTCGTCGTCGTCGTCGTCGTCGTCGTCGTCGTCTTCGTCGGCCTCGTCGTCGTCGTCGGCCTCGGCCTCGGCTTTGACCACCTCGCGGTTCGAGGCCTCGGGACCCGTGCCGCGCGCATCGCGCGCGGGCGGGGTGACGATCGCGTCGATTGCGCGGTCATCTGTGAGGTCGATCACGTCGTCGTCGCACATCGTCGCGTGCGCGAACGCCGCGGGGAGCGGCGAGTTCTGAGGCTCGTCGTGGCTTTTTGCTCTCTTTTTGGCTGGCGGAATTTTCCATTTTTATTCGCTCCGTCACACCGCGCGACGCCGAGAGAGAAGTCGCGAGGACGGGTGATGCACGACGCGACGCGACGCGAGCGACGAGTTATGCTATCGTTTTCCTACTATAAATATCTACTCTCGTTGTGCTATGATGATACGATACCTTCCGGCGTCGTCGTCGCGATGGAACCTTCCTCGTTCACTTGCCGTCGCGTCGCTGCAGCGTCTTCGGCCCTTTTCCTCCGTCGCCGCCGCCGCCGCCGCCGCCGCCGCCGCCGTCGCCGCGCTTGAACCCCTCCGATCCAAAGTACCGCTTCGACACGTCCGCGGCGGCCGCCTCCTTCGCCTTCGCCCTCGCCGCGCGCTCCTCCTGCCGCTCCGTCACGCGCGCGTTCAACCGCGGCTCCGGCTCGGGCGCTCGCCGCACGAACACGTCCGCCGCGCGCGGCCGCGTGATGGTCGGCCTAGACCCCGCCGCCGCGGACGTGAGCTCGATCCTGCCGCCGCGCACGGACCGCCGCACCGCGAGCGGGTCGTCGTCGATCGCCGCGCGCTCGCCGTCGGGGTTGCGGAGGCCGTGGTACACCTCCACGGGCGCGCGCACGGGGCGAGGCGGGCCGACGGCGTCGGATGAGGAGGCGTACATGTCTCTCGCGGAGGACGCCCCGGACGGAGGGTCTCGTCCTCCGGCGCCGGCGCCTCCGGCGCGCTTCGCTTCGTCCCTGACGCGCGCTTCGCGCCACACGTTCGCAATGCGCGCCTGCGCGTTCGTGTGCGTCGCCTCGTGCTGCCTTTGGACGCTCCGCGCGAGCATGTCCTTCACGGCTTGGATCGTCGCCGGGTCGGGCCCGCCGCCGCGCGCGAGCGTCGCCGCCGCCGAGAGTTCCTCCCGCGGCGGCGATCGCATTGCCGCCGACGCGACGGTTGACGTTCCGTATTCCCCCGGCGCGTCGCCGAACGCCGCGGCGATCTTCGCGTCCGCCTCCGCGACCGCGTCCGCGTACCGCGGGTCGCTCGGATCCCGCGCGCCCGCGTCGCGCAGCGCTTTCTTCCGCGCTTTTTCAACCTCCTTGGCGCGTTTCGCTCGATCAACCGCCTCCGCGGCGCCCTCCTGCGCGCCCGCGCGGCGCCCCTCGCCTCCGACGTGATGCGCGCGCATCGCCTCCGCGGTCGCCGCCGCGGCGAGCCGGTGCACCTCCTCGAACGCGCTGTCCGCGAGCTCCTCCGGCGTGCGCTCGTCGTGTTCCGGCGCGGTGAAGTCGCGGAGGTCGTTTCGAACCAACCCGGGCGCGGCGGCGTGCTCGCGTCTTTTCGGCGGCCGCGCCGCCGCAACCTTGGCCGCGAGCTCGCCAGCCTTGGCCTCGGCGACGGCGTCGACAAACGTCGGCAGCGGCTGATCCGGGTTCAGCGCCGCCCACACCGCGACGTGCGCGCCGACGATCCCGCCCACCTTGTACCTCCCCGCGGCGAACCGCGCGCACGCCTTGGCCTCGAGGATCGCGTCCTTGGCGGAGAGCGCGGCGTCCTTAGGGTCGTTCCATACAAGCGAACGTCGGGGTGGAGTTGAAAGGCGTCAGGTGGAGTTGAAAGGCGCCGAGGGCGGGGATTGAAAGCGGGGGGTGGGCGGAGAGATGCGCCGGGGAAAGTCCTTAAGGATCGGCGTTCACCACGCGAACGGGGTCGTATGGGAACCAGTGTATAGAACGCACCTTGGCGTGCGCGTCCGGGTCGCGCGCGATCGCCGCCGTCAACGCGTCGACGCACCACGCGCTGTCCAGCGCCTTCGCCGCGGTCGTCGCGCGGCCGGGGAGGCGGACGCCTCCGCCGCGACCGACGTCCACGACGACGACGTCGTCGTCGCCCTTTCGCTCGTGGATGCCGTACGGATCATCCTCCGGGTACTCGTCCTCTGGCGCCAAGTCGTCGTCGCCCGGCCCGCGTCCGGTTTCAAAGTCGTCGTCGTCGACGGTCCAACGCATCCGCGGGATGCGCCCCGCGCCGCGCGCGTCGTCGTCCGCGTCGCCGACGCGCCGCGCGACGTCGCCCGCCGCGGACGTCGCCTCCGCGGCGACGAGGAGCTTCGCGAGCTCGCTCAGCGCTGCACAAGCGCCGGCGCGCACCTGCGGGGAACGGTCGCCGACGAGCGCCGCGACGCCGCGCGCCGCGACGGCGACGGATGACTTATCCGTCGCCCTCGCGGCGTCCGCGGCGGCGCGCGCGCGGAGCTTCAACCCCAGCGCGTTCTTCGCGAGACCCGTCTTGCCCTCGAGCGCGTCGACGTCGCCGCGGCGCGTCGCCTCCGCGACGAGAATCGCGAGCGACGCGGAAGCGCGGCGGTCCTTCAGCGCGAACGTCGCCGCGCGGCGCGTCGCCTCGATCGCCCGCAACGCCAGGTTCTCCGCGTCTGGGTCCTCGCGGAGCTCGTCGCTCGCGTCCCAGTCCTCCTCCAGCGACGCGCACACCTCGCCGAGGCGCCTGAGCAACGTTCCGCGGAGGCGGCGGCGATTGACGACGCCGCCGACGAGGACGCCCGCGCGCGAGACGACGCCCGGCGGGCGATCCGAGCCGCCGCTGGCGCGCAACGCCGCGGCGACGAAACGCTTCGAGCCGTGCAAAAACGCGGGCGCGCCGCCGGGGCGGTCGACGAGCTCGCCGCACGCGCGCATCGCGGCCGCGGCGCCGGGGGCGGGGAGGCTCGCGGGGCGCGACGCGAGGCGCGTCTCCTCCGCCTCTTCCTCCGCGGTCTTGCCCTTGTCCTTGGACGTCACCGCCGCGGATTTGGGTATTGGTTTCGCGAGGCCCTTCTGGCCCTTGGGCGGCGTCGGCGGCCGCGCGTGCGGGTCCACACCCTTGAGCGCCTTCGCCGCCGCTCTCGCCGCCGCGTCCTTGGCTTCCTTCTGCTTCCACGCCTCGGAACCGACGGGGAGGCATAAACGGTCGCCAGCGAAGCGTTTCACCTCGTCCCCGCGGCCGCCGAGCGCGGCGTCCAGAAGGTTCTCCATCAGCGCCTTGGCGCGCTTTCGCCGCGTCGCGTCGTGCGCCGCCCTCGCGCGCTTCAAAGCCGCGCTCGCGCCGATCGACAGCGCCACCTTCTTGACCGCGTTGAAACCCGCGTCGATCGGCGCCGGCGGCTTGAACCTCCGGAGCCGCGAGAGGAAGAGCTCCAGGTCCGTGAGCCGCCCGCTCTCCGCCTCCGCGTCCTCCGCGTCTCTCCGCGCGAGCACGTCCGGTCGGAACGTCGACAGCTCCTCCGCCGACATGGCGTCGGCGCGCGTGCGCATCGTGTACATCTCCTCCTCGTCGCTGATCTCCCCGGTCGCGGAGGACTCCAGCATCTTGGCGCGCGCGCGCTGAAGCTCCTCGCGTCGCACGCGCTCGCGGAGCTGCCCGAGGGACACGTTCGTGGGGCGGTTTTTGCCGTTCGCCGCGACGAGCGCGGTGCCCCCGACGGCTTCTCCGGTGGGATCCAAATCGACCAACGCGCGATGCAACGCGACGTCGCCCGAGCCGGTGACCGCGCCGTCGTCGCCGCCGACGTCCATCTCGAGGATCGTCCGCGCGCGGCCGCGCTGAATGACCGGCCACGGCACGATCCAGTCCCCGCGCCATGCAGCCTCGAGCTGCTCCTCGCGCGCCAAGCCGGTGTCCTCTAAATCTTGCGCTGTGAACAAGATGGGGTCCTCGAAGAGCGCGTCGACGACGCGTCGCCATTCGAACGCGCTCGGGCGTTTCAGCCCGACGTCGTGCCTGTGGAACAGCAGCGCCGCGGTCGCGGTCGCGAAGTCGCGCTCGGTCACCGCCTCCGCGGCGGACGCGCGCAGCGACGGAATCGGTGATTTGAGCGCCTTGAGGATCCACGGAATGGCGCGCCACGCCAGCGCCGGGTCGCGAATCGCCGCCGCGCCCGCCGCTCGCGTCAATGCGGTCAACGCGTGGTGCGCGAGGTCGTCCGCGCCGGCGCGTATCCACAGCTCGGGGTCCGCGAGCAAAACCTCCGCGAGCGTGAGGAGCTCCTCCGTCGCCGCGATCGCGACGGCGGGCGTCCCGGTCTTCGCCTCGGTGATTTTCGCGACGAGCTCGCGTTCGTACGTCGCGAGGCGTTGAAATTCGCACAGCCACGCGACGACGCGGTCTCGGAGATGCTTCGATCGCGCGAAGTCCACGGCGGTTCGTTTCCCGCCGCGACCGTCGCCCCCGTTTGGACGTTTCGAAGACGGCGACCGCGGCGAGGAAGGCGAACCGTCGGGACCCGGAGCGTCGTCGTCGAACGCGTCCGCGGTCTTGTTCACGCCGCCGCCGAAGCTGAAAAATCTCGACAACGCGCTTCGCCGCCGCGTCGCGCTCCCGGGCTGACTCGTCGCGCCGCCAGCCTCCACGTCGTCCGCGTCGTCGTCGTCGGTGTGGTACCCCACGGACTTCTTCGTCGTCTTCGGCGTGTTCGGCTCGCTCGACGTCGCGTACTTGGACGCCTTCTTGGACATCCCCATCCCCGCGCGCGTCTGCGTCTTCTTTCGCGCGCTCTCCTCCCCGCTGACGTCAGTCTGGCTTCGCTTGATCGCCGACGGCGGCCGCGCCACCTCTTCCGCGAGGCACACGTGCCGGAACAGCGCCTTGTTCAGCGCCGCGGCGAGGTACATCACGACGGGCAGCGTCCCGGCGAGGACCGCGCGCCACGTCATCTCGTTCCCGGTCGCGGCGTCCCCCGCGCTCGCCGGCGCGCCGCCGCCGGCGATCGATGGCTCGTTCAAAAACATCAACGCGACGTCCGGGTCTTGCCCGTTCGCCTTCGCGGCGATGGACAGCACGCCCGTCCACGCCGCGCCCGCGTACGCGGCCGCGCGCCACTGGTTCCACCCCGACGCGTCGCCGCGCAGGGATTGCATGCCGACGTGGCACCCCAACAGCGCGAGGAGGAACATCGTGACGACGACGTCGTGCGTCCACGCGAACTCGACGACGCCCTCGCGCGCGGCGGCGACGGGCTCCTTGCCAATCTGCCCCTCCCAGTACACGCCCACGCCCGCGATGACCGTCTTCGCGACGACCGCGATCATCTCGAACGCGGGCTGCGGGCGCAACGTCACGACCTCGTTCGCGGTCGCGTTGGCGCGGAACACCGCGCACGCGAACGCGGCGAAGGCGACGAAAAAGCCGCTCGCGACGAGCGTCAGGTGGTCAACGCCAAAGAAAAAAATCGCCGGGTCACGCGCGAAGTAGACCCACGGCCGCGCGTGGTCGTGTGCCATGGGAATCAACGTGGCGAGGCCGACGTGCACGGACGGGAAGAATCCGATCGTCGCGAGCACCGCGATCGCGACGACGCCGGTGAAGACGAGCAGCCTCGACAGGCGCTCGTACCGACGCGCGCGGCGGCGGTGTCGCATCGCGAGCCGCGCGTAATCTTCCATCTTGACCTCGTCGTCCTCGCGCTCTTGAATGACTCTCTGTATCGCCGCGTTGTCGATGTGGTCGTCCAGGCACTTCAACGTCTGCGCGTCCGTGCCGTTCTCCCACATCTCTTTCGGGATCGCGTACCCGGCTTTGCGGATGCGCTCTTGGCGGTCTTTGATCGCCTTGCGTTCGCCGTCTTTTCTCGTCTCGCCTTTTCTGCGGGAAATCTTCGGAAGGACGCCGCCGTTCTCGACGACGTCCGCGTTCTCCCAAACCTTCTTCCACGCCCTCCGCGCGAAATACCTGGCAACGCGCGCGAGCGCGGGCCCGCCGAACGTCATGAACGCCGCGCCGGTGAGAAACGACAGCGACGTGTACGTTTCCTCCCGCGTCATGTTCGGTCCCAAAAAGATCGCGGGCGTGAGCGTGTTCACGAGCGCGCTCACGCCGCCGCCGTCGCGCGCGAACGGCGGGCACGCGTCGCGGATGAACACCGCGACGAGCGCGGGGAGCTCGAGGATCAAGTGCGCTCGCAACATCACGCCCATCCACCCGCCGGGGACGTGGAAGAACCACATCCAAATCTTCACGAGCGTGGATCTGCACTTGAAAAACACGCGCGTCGGCGCGCGCGTCATCGTGTCCGCGAAATCCGCGAAGTAATCGCCGAGAAGCGTCTTCAGCGCGCGGTATCGATCACCCACGGACGCGTACTTCACCGCGAGCATCATCACCTTGCGCTCGCGCTCGTTCGCGGGCTCGCGGTCGCCGAGGCCGCGCGTGCGCGCGGTCACGCCCTTATTCGCCTCCCGCGGAGGCACCGCGCGAAACAAAATTTCCTTATTCGCGTCGCGTCGCGCTCGCCGTCGCTTCCGCCCCTCGATCGCGTCCGCCTCCGCCTTCGCGCGCAGACGCGGCCCGTCCACGATCGCCTCCGCGTGCGCGATGAGCCGCTCCTCCTCCGTCTTCCTCGCCGCCGCCGCAGCGCGCGCGTCGAGCGTGACCTGCCGCGGGTGCGTCCATCGCAGCGGCGGCAGCCTCGTCGCGGCGACGACGAGCAACACGAAGAGCGCGACGCCCAACGGCGCGGCGAGCGTCGTCATGTTCGTCTCCGCGTCCGTCACGCACGTCTCGTCCCAGACCACGGTCACCTCGAAGTACGCCGTCACCGCGCTCGCGCAGCCGTCGTACACCTCGATCTCGCCGCGGTACTCGCCCTCGCGGTCGGGGCGCAGCGTCGCGACGAGAAGCTCCTGATCGAAAGACGCGTGCGCGTCCTCGGGATCGGGATGCGCGTTGAGCTTGGACGCTCGCGGCGCCATCGCGAGCGACCACTTCGACGTGAACGAGTCGCCCTCCGGGTCTCGAGACGGCGACGCGTCGAACTCGATCTTCTTGAAGCACCTCGGGACGTCCGGCATCGGCGTGAGGTGCGTGAGCTCCGGCGGCGGCGGCGGCGCGCGGACCCGCGGCGGCGGCGGCGCCGCGAATCCCGGCGGCGAAAAGACGACGACGGGCGGCGGCGACGGCGGCGGCGGCGCCGCGGCGGGCGCGGGCGGGGCCGTCGGCGGGCTCGGCGGCGACGCGACGCCGGGGGTGAAGTCGTCGAGTTCGCCCCTGAGCGTCACGTCGTCGAGGACCGCGACCGTCGCGTCCGGGATCGGGGCTCGGTTGCAGAGCACGACGAGGCTCGCCGTGCTGCTGCTGTTTTGCCCGACGCACGACCCGATCGCGCTCACCGAGAGCGTGTACGTCCCCGGGCCGTCGGGCCGGAGGGAGATCTGCGTGTTCGTGCTTATCGCGCGCCCTCGGTTGTAGTCGTCTCTCCAAAACTCCGCGATCGCCTGGTCCAAGTCCGGCGGCGGCGGCGGCGGCGGCGACGGCGGCGGCGGCGCGCGGCCGGTGGCGGGCGGCGGCGGCGCGACGACGGCGTTCTCGTCGAAGCTCACCGGTATCGACGCGGCCGGCGCGGTCAACACGTGCCACTGCAGCGACACGAACGGGTTGATGCACTTCACGTTCGATATCGTCGTCGACAGCCGCTTCACCTTCTCCAACGACACGTACCCCAGCTCGAGGAAATTCTCCGTCGTCGCCACCGGCCCTTCGAACCGTTTCGACGACATCACCACGCGTTCCCACGTCGCCGTCGTCGTCTGCTGCGGCACCGGCACCTGCGGGTTATCCACGATCTGCACGGTTCG
>Ga0255756_1002362_pt1 | contig 20311 bp, 7 predicted proteins | sample 011ome_20_FD_179956 | JGI IMG/M metagenome (GOLD analysis project Ga0255756, IMG submission 179956) | Coastal salt marsh microbial communities from the Groves Creek Marsh, Skidaway Island, Georgia - 011509CT metaG (version 2) | ecosystem: Environmental > Aquatic > Marine > Intertidal zone > Salt...
TGCTCTCCGTTTTTGTTGTTGAGAGAATCGAAACAGTAGTAGGCGCTAAAGCGTGTTGTGTGCTTTTTATGCGCGCGTTGTTGTTGTTGTTGTTGTTGTTTTTGTGTGTTACTGAACGCAAAAGTCTGAAGACTGACGTTGTTTCTTCGACGAAACACAAAAAAGAGAGGCCCTCGAGAGAGAGTTTCGTCGTCTCAATCGAGAGCGGTTTTCTCTGTTTGACACCTTTTTTTCTTTTTTTTTTTCGGTTTTTTTGATTTGTCTGTTTGTTTGACTCTTCTTTTTTTTGTATTCTTCATTCTCAACGAGAAGGGGATACTAACTAGTAAACTACTCCTACTCCTAAACTGACTCTTAAAAGTATTAAGAAAAGAATATCAAATGGTTGAAGAAGAAGAAGAAGAAGATCCACCACCGTACGCCTCGTTAATCGCGATCAGCGACGACGCGAAGTCGATCCTCCACGTGGACCAATCGACGAAACAGTTTGAGAAATTCGGCATAAAGAAAGTCCCTCTCGATGGTCCGACAATCTCGCTTCGATATTCGAACTCGATTCTCGGTCGCATCTTGATGGCGAAAGATAACGTGACGAGAGCGAAGACGCAAGTCGCGGATTTAGCGTTGGATTTACCCAGTGGTGAGTCGTGGATTTTCTTTTCTCTCTCGTCTCGACTCGCGCGTAGAGTATTTATTATATATATAAATGCGTAAACGAAGAGCGCGATACGATTCATTCCTCCGAGTTGAGAGCATTTTCGTCGTTTCTTTCAAACGTTCGTTTTTTCTGTTTTGAGGCGTAAAGTGCTCACATTTATATAAAGTAGTATAAATAATTACCTTTACTTTTGTTTTGAATTCTGTTATCATCATCGAAAATCATCATCAAACAGTGTCCGCGGAACACGCGAAGATCATCTGCGTGAAAGATTCTTCGTCGCCGCTCGGGTACACGGCGACCATCACCGATTGCAGCCGAAACGGGTTATGGGTGAACGGAGTCAAGTTGGTAAAAGGGGAGCCGAATTTTTTGAAGGACGGAGACTTGATTGACTTTCCGTTTCAGTGCGTGTTTAAGTTTCGAGTGAACGAAGGCGTGGAACCGAATTACGGGACGCCGAAGCACCGATTGAAGAAGGGAGAGAAAAGCGCCGCGGCGTCGAAGAAGAAGAAAGAGGAGGTTGGCACGGCGCCGCCGCCGAAGAAAGCGGCGAAGAAAGAAGAGGAAGCGAAGGAGGTCGTTCTTCCAGTTCCTGCCGCGAAGAAACGAGCGTCGCCGGAAAAAGAGAACGTGGAGCAGAAGGGGGAGGAGGAAGAAAAGAACGAAGAAGGGAAAGACGCGGAGACTGGGCTTCCGTTGCCGCCGTCAAAGAAAGGAAAGAGCGTCTGGGCGAGCAAAACGGCCCCCGATGAGGAGCAACTCCAAGAAGAAGGAAAAAAAGAAGAAGAAAAAGAACAACAACAAGTTTTGGTCGAATCAAACGAAAACCTCGCCAATGTGTCAGCTTTGGAAGAGGAAATCGCGAATTTGAAAAAGTCCAACGAGACTGTATCGCGAGAGCGCGACGAGTTTGCGGCGATGAATAAAAAGTTAAAGACGAAAGTTAAAGAGGCTGAGGAGAAAGACGCCGGAACCACGAAGGCGTTCGAAGCATTTAAAGCGGAATCCAAGGAAGAAATGGAAGACTTGGACAAGGTGATTGAACGATTGACCGAGGGGAATGGCGAGAAGACGAAGGAAATCGAAGAGGCGCGCGCAAAGATCAATTCTATGGAAGAAGAGGTTACGGAAATGAAGGCGGCGATTGCGAAACACACCGAAGAATACGCGAGCATGGAGACGAACCTGAAAGAGTTGACGCAAAGACTCGAAACGTCTGAAAAAGAACTCGACGAAGCAAAATCGTCGCTCGAAGCGAACAAAGATGCGATCGAGCGCGCGGAAAAAGCGGAAGAGAACGAAAAGGCTGCCAGGGAAGAGTGCGTAAAATACCAAGAAATTTCCACCAAAGCTTCCAAAGAGTTAAACGACTGGGCGGATGTCATTGGAAAGTCTGAAACTTTACAAGCGAACCTCGAAGAGGCCGTGAAAGCGAAGGAAGCGAGCGAGAAGGAGTTAGCGACGATGAAGGAAACGCTCGCGGTTTCAAGAGCGGCGTTTGTGGAAGCGCAAAAAGCGCTCGTCCTTGTTGGAGAACGTTTGCACGTTAGTTCGGACGAAGAGGAAGAGGATGACGTGAAAGTCGATGAAACTATGGAAATGGACGAAGACGACAACCAAACGCACACCACGAACGAAGAAGAAACGGAGAATGGTGATTTCCACGCCACTCAAGTTGCTCCGCCGGTGAACGAAGACGAGGAAGACGAAAAAGAAGAAGAAGAAGAAGACGTTAACGGCGGCGAGGAACATAATGAACAACAAGCGGCGGCGTCGGCTTTCGATCCACAAACGCAGGATTGCGTTGATATTGAATTTCCGGCGACAGAAGTTCAAGAACCTGCGAAGGAAGACGAGGAGGAACAAATCCAAACGCCAGCTAAGGACGACGCGAGCGAAGAAAACGAGGAAGAAGGAGATGACATGGAGGCAAAATACGCGAGTATGATGAAAAAAATGACTCCAGCGCCTGAAGGAGCAGCAGTGGTAGCAGCAGCAGCAGCAGCGTGTGCAGCGTGTGATGAAGAAGAACCAAAAGAGGAGCAAGAAGACGAAGAACTCGTGCGAAGTACTCCAATTGCGCAAGCGCTCGTTGAAAACGCCGTCGCGAACATAATCGCCGCGGATGAAATGGTCGAAGATGATGTCAGAAAAGCATCGTTACCGACGCCATTTGAAAATAACAAAGGGTTGGGATTCACGCAAGGCGATGAAGACGAAGAGAAAGCCAACGAAAAGGAGGAAGAAGAAGAAGAAGAAAAAGAAGAAGAGGAGGAGGAGGATTTGACTTTATGCGGCGAGGATTTCGTGGAGAAGACGGAAGAGATTCCAAAGTCTGCTTTGAATAAGGCGAAGCATTTTCGTTTTCCGCAAACGCCGTTGTCACCGAAGCACTTAGTAGTCGAAGGCGAAGAAAACACGCCGGCGAGTAGTGAAGGTAAAACTTTCGAAGAAGGTGGAGAAAAAGAGGCGTCTCAAAAGCGTTCTCCGCTGGCGACCCACAGCCCGATCGTGCTCGATTAATAATAGAAAAAGCAAGTCTTTTCAATTCTATACAATCTGAGTTTTACATCCAAATAAATAATACATTCTATTTTTAGTTAATACATGGGCACGCACGCTCTTTTCTTTGTCACCTTTGCATTCACGGAGAGACGCGGAGAAAAGAATCGTTTTCAACCAAAACGCACGTTTGCTTATCGTCCCCGTCGGAGTTTTTGCGGATGATGCAATCGAATACGTCGCAGTGCGCTCCGCCAGAAACGTTAATATCAGTGCTCCCGTTGTTATCGATGAGGCACTCTTTCAAGACGATTCGGTGCGTTATCGCATAGCGTTGTCTCTGCGCTAACAAGAACGACATGAGCTCGCTTTCATACTCTTCGTCGTCCGTTTCGTTTCCTCCGATTTCATCGAAAGCGCCGCCACCACCGTAAGTAATGTAATAATCATCGCTTCTTTCCTTTACTGCGCCTAAGCAAGAAACGTCCACGCCAGTGTGCGAGTTTTCTCGAATCTCGCACCGAAGAGCTTCTCCGTAAGCACCGCCCCACACGGCAAATCCAACGCCTGTATTCAACGCGATCAGATTTTCAAACATTCTAATCCTAGAGTTTTTACCGACGCAAACTCCACCACCTTGGTTATTTGCAATCAAGCATCCACGTACAGTAGCGTTGGCGCCATCGAGACACGAAATACCGTGGGAAGAGTTCAAGACTATTCGACTATTTCTCACATCCACGGAAGTTTCGTTTCCCCCTTTCGCCGAATCTTCATCACCCTCGGAACCCAAAATGACGATCGACGCGTACACTCCGCTCGCGGACGAAGATTGACTATCGATCGATATCGCATCGTCCTCTTCGCCCTCATCATCCGTAATAATACCAAGCATTTCGAGATCATCAGCCTCATCAGATGATGAATTCGAAGACGCTTCCGAATCGATGTCGATTTTAGATTTTTGATCCTTGGCGATGGCAGAAGTCACCACGCAACCCGAGATGTCGCCGTTTCGCAAGATGATGCCAGATAAGGCGGTCGAAACGTCGCAATTTATAATTTCACAATCGTGCGCGACAACGCCCTCACCCGCCGAAACGATATCGCACGTCTCTAAAGATAATTTTATATTTTTGCTCTCAGAGTGCACGCAGGCGGTGTGTTTTGGATGATGGCCAAAGCATCCGATAGATCCGTCTCGAGCGGCGCGGTGTCTCCATAACGTTACGTTGGAAACCATTACGATGTTATCGTTGCTCTTTCTAGCATTTTCAACGCCCACTATTGCCGGCTCGTCGTCGGCTACAATATGCACCAAATCTTTTTGAGACGATTTGATACCGCGCAAATGTACCCCAGACGGAACACGAATCGATCCGTAATAAGTCCCAGCTTCTAACAAACACACGTCTCCATATCTCAGGTTTTTGATGCCTTCGTTTATATTTTCTACCTTATCTTTCGCCGCGCTAAATCTCAAGACTACTCGTGTATCATCATCACCATCATCGAGAAAAAACTTGGTCTTCAAAACTGCTCTCTTCATCGTGTTTTTCCACCCCTCGGCTGGTGGTTTGATTGCCTTTTTTTGCAAGCCGCTCGAGAACGGTAACGTCGCCGCTAACGCCCACCCTTGTTCCTCGGCGAAAGGTCTCCATCGGTATCTCTTCCCGTACAGATTCTTCCAACAGTGTTCGCTTTGCAAAAGGATCTCTCTGTATTGTTTCGACGTTTGCTCCAAACTCGACACGTCTTTCGCGCTCAGATATTTCGCGCTTATCTCGCACAAGACGTCGTTCGGCAAGCGCGAAAGTGCGTCTGTCGTTTCTTCTTCTTCTAGTTCTTCTTCTTCTTCTTTAGTAGTAGTAGTAGTAGTAGTAGTAGTAGAACTCGTAGGTGGTAACGGGGAGATCTTTATCTCTTCTTCTTCATCTTCTCCTCCTTTTTCTTCTCCTGGAATCAGAGGAAAAGTTTTTTTCAAAAAGAAAGGCTCTTTTGGAGGACTCGCCGGTAACGACGTGAACCCACCAGTACCACCACCGTAAACAGAACGACGATACGTACTGCTCTCGCTCGTTGTTCTCGTCTTCTTTTCAATCGTCGTCTTTTTTTTCGCCTCCTCCTCGCTTTTGTTGTTGTTGTTGTTGTTCTCGCCCCTCCCAGATTGGTGATCTTGTTTTTCATCTTTTCTTAACCGTCGTCCTCGTCCTCGTCTACACGTCGTTTCAAAACGGGCGATGATTTCCTCTTCCATTTCTCTTCGTTGTTCTCTCTCTCTCTCTCTCTCTCTCTCTGTATATATAAATATAAATATATATATCCCTTCCTCTCTGGCACGAAACTCTATAAATCTACTAACACTCGAGCGCAGCAGCAGTCATGATGATGATACTCTAAGGCGCGCGTAGTAATAAGAGTTTGTAAATATAATCAATGTGTGTCGTTTAAAAAAAAAGTTGAGTTGGGTGCCTTTTGAAGCAAAAAAAGATTCCAGTCGACCTTTTGTCTGTTTTTGTTCTTCTTTTTCGCGACAGAAAGCAAAAAAGATTTCTCTCTTCTTTTTTTGTCTTCTTTTTTTTTTTTACACTTCTGTTTTGTTTTGGACTTCACTTTTTTCTTCAATCTCCTCCCCTCTCGCTCTCTTTCTGTCGTCGTCGCGCTTTGGTGGTGGTGGTGGTGGTCGTTTTTGTCCTTAATAATAATAATAATGTGCGGAATATTCGCGTACTTGAACTGCGGGGTGCCGAAAACGAAGAAGGAAATCGTGGAGAAGTTACTCGTTGGTTTGAAACGATTGGAATATCGAGGGTACGATTCCGCCGGGTTTGCCATGGACGATAACGAGAAATGGTGCGAAGACGATGATGATGATGATGATGAAGAAGAAGGTGGAGATAAAAAAAGACACGACGCGAAGAAAGTCATCGTGTGCAGAGAAGTCGGGAAGATTGCCAACTTGGAAGCGCTGGCGAGGAAGGAACTGTTTGGCGAAGACGATGATGACGAGAATGAAGTTAAGGCGTCTAAAAGTAAGAGCAGCAACGGGAGGAAGAAGTCGTCGTCCTCGATTAAGCCTTTAGATTTTTGCGCGAGCATCGCGCACACGCGGTGGGCGACGCACGGACCGCCGAATAAAATCAACACGCACCCGCACACCTCGGACTCGCGAGAAAATGAATTCGTGGTGGTGCACAACGGAATTATTACGAACCACGCGCCGTTAAGGGCGATGTTAGAAAGAAGAGGGATGAAATTTGAAACCGATACGGATACGGAAGTTATACCGAAACTCTGTAAATTTTTGAGCGATAAGTTTGAGGAGAGCGGCGAGAAAGACGTGACGTTTCGTCAGTTGGCGATGGAAGTAACGCGACAGTTGCAAGGCGCGTATGCGTTAGTATTTAAATCGACAAAGTACCCGGGAGAACTCGTCGCCGCGAAGAGAGGCTCGCCGTTGTTGATGGGCATCTCCGACGACAGCGGCGAGGTTTCCTGCGTCATCGACGGAAACCTTTCCGACGGCGCAGAGGAGGACGTTCTTCTTAAAAAAGCTAGCGGTAATAAGAAGCGGAAATCTATGACAGGAGGAGCAGCAGCTGCTCCAGCAGCAGATGCGGATACGACGACGACGACGAGAATTACTACTACTACTACTACTACCACTACTACAAATAATCCAAAAGTTGAATTTTACTTCGCCTCGGATGCGAGCGCGATGGTTGAGCACACTAAACGCGTATTAGTTCTCGAAGACGACGACGTGTGTCACTGCCACGACGGCACGTATAAGATTTATAAAGTCGAGAAGCAAAAGCATCCGCACCCTGGGTACACCTCTGGACACGATTCACCGGAGTACGGGTTATATAAACCGGTCGTTTTGAGTAAAGAAGTCGAACGCACGATTGAAACGTTAGAAATGGAAGTCGAATCAATCATGAAGGGCGAATTCGATCACTTCATGCAAAAAGAAATTTTCGAACAACCGGAGGCTATTTCGAGCACCATGAGAGGACGATTGGTGTTGGACGTTCTCGGTGCAGCAGAGAGAGTAATGCTAGGGGGCATGTCCCAGTTCGCGGCGACGATTCGGCGCTCTCGTCGCATCATCTTGTGCGGATGCGGTACGTCCTACAACTCCGCGATTGCCATCCGACAGCTGTTCGAAGAGCTCACGGAGCTTCCGGTAACTTTAGAGCTTGCGAGTGATGTTTTAGATAGACGGTGTCCATTTTTTAGAGACGACACGTGCATTTTCATCTCGCAATCGGGTGAAACGGCGGATACGCTGAAGGCTTTAGAATACGCCAAGGCAAAAGGCGCGTTGTGCGTCGGCATCGTCAACACGGTTGGGTCGGCGATATCGCGAGCGACGGATTGTGGCGTCCACATTAACGCGGGTGCCGAAATTGGCGTAGCGAGTACAAAAGCGTACACTTGTCAAATAGTCGCGATGGTTTTGGTGGCTTTATCTTTGAGCGAAGACTCGCGCTCGAAGCACACGAGACGGGATGACATCATGCAAGGTTTGCTCAAACTTCCCGGGTGCGTGAAAGAGTGCTTAAAAATGGACGCGATATTGTTAGAGTTGGCGCAAGAGTTAAAAGAGGAACACAGTTTGCTCATTTTTGGGAGAGGTTTCAATTACGCCACGGCTTTAGAAGGCGCGTTGAAGGTGAAGGAAGTTGCGCTCGTGCATTCGGAAGGTATTCTCGCCGGCGAAATGAAGCACGGTCCGCTCGCTTTGGTAGATAAGCACATGCCGATTATTGTAGTGTGTACGAACGATGGGAGTTACGAGAAGCAACAGTCGGTCGTGCAACAACTCAAAGCGCGAGACGGGCGGTTAATATTAATCGTTTCAGATGACGACACGGAGATGGAGAAAACGGCGCCAGACGCGGTCATTCTGCGAGTCCCGAAAGTCGAAGATTGTTTGCAAGCGGTGGTCAACATAGTTCCTTTACAGTTGTTGAGTTATCACTTGACCGTCTTGAGAGGGCATAACTGCGATCAGCCCCGAAATTTGGCAAAATCCGTCACGGTAGAGTAAAGTAGTAAATAAATTACTAATAAAAAATACTGGTATAACAAACATTAAACATTACAACAACTCAAAACAAAAGTAAACTATCGGCTTTGATGCCGAATATTCTTCATACAGACGTATGCGACTATGATCCAGAACCAATACAGACCAAAGACGGCGATTAAATTCGAGGTAATAGTACCGCTCGCTCCGTAAAACTCAATAATCCCTTCCATTTTACCTTCTTTCGTTTGAAAAACCTTCGGTTCTTTGTTGTCGAAGTAATTAATCATCTGCGCCTGCCATCCGTATCGCACGAAGAGCGTATGCGAGTACCACTCCCAGCCGCTCGGCATGTCAGCTCTACGTATCAACATCCCAGAAAATAGAAGCTGAATGACGTTATAAACTGGCAAAAGCGTATTGGCGGCGTCCATGTTCGGAGCGACTGAAGCGCATACGTACGCGAGCGCTATGCCGCAACTCAACACCATATAGTTACATATCCAAAAGATGGCGAACGAGCCTTGCAACGCGCACCCCAAATACAACGCCGTTTGCGCGACTAGCGTCACTGGTATCGCTAAAACACCCTCTTCGATGAACTTATACGCAACGTACGAAAAGAGCGGGTACGAGCCGTCGTCGACTTCGCGATAAAACACCGCTCTCTCGAGTACGATGGATGGCATGTACCCACTCGCGCCAAACGAAGGTAAAATATTCAACATGTACAGTAAACTCGCGACGTTGAGTTGATTCGCTTGGTCCATAGCCTCGCCTTCTGCCTTGCCAATTTCCAGGAACAAGGTGAATTGTACGATGGCGAACAAAATTTGTCCAGCCGCGCGACTCATGACGAAATCAACAGATTTGTAATTTCGGATCGTGCGGTATTTCAAAAGCGTTTTAATCTTTGCAAACGCGCCTCTCTCCGCTTTCGCTAGTTTTGGTTTCGCCGGTAAAAGCATTTCTTTCTCCAAAATCGATTTTGTCTTTGTCAGCGCGGCTTTCCCGCATTCTGAATTTCGAAACGCGTCTTCAAAATCCAAATCCTCCGAAGCGCACGTCGTGGTCAAGAAATCCGCCAAGTTTGATTTCGTGTCCCATTTGAACCCAATTGATGCGAAATAGGAAATCGCCGAATATTTACCTCCGGCGGTTTCGTCAAATATAGGCCCAGTAAACGTCATCTTTCCGTTCTTCAACATGCACAGCGTATCGAAATATCGAAACGCGTCCGGCGTCGGCGAGTGAATCGTCGCCACGACCGTCACGCCCGTATTCGCCAAGTTTCTCAAAATCTCCACAACCTCCACGGACGATTGCGAATCCAAGCCGCTCGTAGGCTCGTCCAAAAACAACACGTCCGGGTCCGTGACTAAAGCCAAAGCGATGTTCGTCCTCTTCGCTTGTCCGCCGGATATCCCTCGGTTCAGCGCGTCGCCGACGACGACGTCTTTACAACTCGTTAAATTCAAGTGTTGCAATATCTCCCTCACTCGTTCTTTCTTCAACTCCGCGTCCGCGTGCGTTCTCGCTTGCATTTCGCTCCAGTAATACAGCGTCTCTTCCACCGTCAACATCGGCAACAAGGTATCGAACTGTTCCACGTACGCCGCGCACTCCTTGAACGTTTTCTTCGTCGCGTTTTGCGACCCAAACATCACGGTCCCGGAAATCACCCCTCTCGTTTTCCTGCACGAGAGAATGTCCAACAAGGTTGTCTTCCCGGCGCCACTGGGCCCCATTATCGCCGACATCGACCCGTTCTCGAACACCGTCGAGACGTTATCCAACAACCGAATGTTTTCAGACGAATTTGGTGACGACGACGACTTCGTCCCATTTGGGATATCATAGCACACCGAATCGACAATAACCGGCGTCGAGTGCCTCGTTTTCGTCTTCGAGAAGAATTCCGACGCCGAGGAGGACTTTATCATCTTTATGTAATTCTGTCTCTCTGTCTCTCTGTTCTTTGTAATTTTGAGGAAAATCAATCAATCCCCTATACGAGAAATGTCGAAAAGTGTCGAAAATTTTTAATTGTCGAAGAAAAAAAAATCAGAAGAGACTTTTGATGAACGAGACGGGAGAAAAAAGAGTCCTCGTGCAAAAAAAAAAGAATTGCACCTTTCAACACACAACACCTCTTTCTTTGATGAAGAAGATGATGAGAAAAAGAAGAAGAAGATATTAATAAAAAGATATAAACGACGAGACGATGATGCACCCACCACCCTCGCGCTGCTCAAACTCGCGCTGTGATGGCAAACGAGAACGATTTCAACACGAACAACGAAAAGATCAGAATCAGAATCACGTTTCTTCTTTGCGGCTCCCGATTCAGAAACACGAGAGAGAGATTTTGTATCTCTTGGAACGACATCAAGTGGTGATAATAATAGGCCAAACTGGATGCGGGAAAACCACGCAGATCTGCCAATACTTGAGAAAGGCGAAATGGACCATTCCTGGCGAGAAGATGGTGTGCGTGACGCAACCGAGACGAGCGAGCGCGCAAACCGTTGCGATGCGAGTGTGCGAGGAGATTTTTGCTTCTAATTCTTCTTCTTCTTCTTCGCAACGGTGTTGTTTAGGCGGAACGGTGGGAGTGTCCGTGCGATTTGAAACCATGAAATCATCAGAGACGGAGATTCTATTCTGCACGGATGGGAGTTTACTGAGAGAACTGTTGGAAGATCCTTTGTTGCAAAAATATTCGGCGGTGATGGTGGACGAAGCGCACGAGAGGAGTTTGAACACGGACGTGTTGCTGGGGTTGTTGAAGAAGGTGACGAGGAAGAGGAAAGAGTTGAGGGTAATTGTGAGTTCGGCGACGATTGATGCCGAGGCGTTTCGGGAGTTTTTCCGCGCGGAAACAGAAGAATTAGAATTAGAGGAAGACGAAGAAGAAGAAGAGAAGGAGAAGAAGAAGAAGGGAAACGACGACGGGAAATTTTCTTCCTCGTACGGCCAACCGGCTATTCTTAGCGTCGAAGGACGAAGGCAACATCCAGTTCGAACGTTTTATAGCGAAGAACCGGTGGCAAACTACATAAAAGCAAGCGCGGAGTGCGCGATGAATATAGTCCGGTTAGATTTGCGGAATAACCCGGGCGATATTTTGATCTTCTTGACGGGAGAGAAGGAGGTGGAAGAGTGCGCGGATATCTTGGAGGAACATTTGCTCTCGGAACGATTGGATAGAGAAGTTCTCGTTTGTCCGTTTTACGCGGGATTAAATAACGCGAAACAAGCGAGAGCGTTTCGCGCGCCACCGAGGAATGCTCGCAAAATTATCATAGCCACGAATATCGCGGAAACGAGCGTGACGATTGAAGGCGTGAGTTACGTCGTCGATTGCGGCTTTGTGAAAATCAAAGCGTTCGATTGCGAGAGGAATTCGGAGACGTTACAAGTCGTGCGCGCGTCGAGTTCATCGGCAAAGCAAAGAGCTGGGAGAGCTGGACGCGTTCGGCCTGGAACGTGCTTTCGTTTGTACCCTGAAAAATATTTTGCGAGTTTGGATAAAACGTCCGCGCCGGAAATAATTCGCGCGGATATCGCCGGAACGATTTTACAACTCAAAGCGTTAGGAATCGATAACATCGCGCACTTTGATTGGTTCGAAGCGCCGCCGGTAAAACACGTCGTCGTTGCGTTGGAACTTTTACACGCTTTGGGTGCGATTGATGACGACGCAAAGTTAACCTCAGTTGTTGGCGCTAAATTAGCGGAGCTTCCGTTGGAACCAAAGCTAGGTAAAGCGTTGTTAGCCGGTTGCGATTACGGGTGCGCCAATGAAATGCTCACAATCTGTTCGTATTTCTCGATTGAAAACACGTGTTTTTTACCAGCGAGAGGAGGCACGACGTCGAGAAATCTTCTGGACGAGGCAAAAGCGAATTTTGCCGCTCGAGAAGGCGACGGTATCACCTCTTTGAACATTCAGAGAGGGTACGCGTGGAACGACCGCAATCGTAGGGGATTTTGCGAGGAAAATTATTTAAATTTTCGCACCGTGCAACGCGTCCAATCCGTTCGCGCGCAATTGAAGAAACTCTTGACGCAAAGACTCGATTGTATGCTTATTGACAATAACAGAAGTAACGATGAGGACAAAGAAAAAAAGCTCGAATCGATATTGCGCGCGATATGCGCCGGTTTCTTCTCCAACGCGGCTACTTTGGCGCCGTACGGCGGCGGCGGAAGCGACGACGGCGCGGCGAAGTATTTGACCATTCGTAATAAAAGGACGGTTTACGTGCACCAAAGTTCAATACTCTACGGCGTGAGTAGTGGGTTACCGCAAGTGGTCGTGTACCAAACCGCCGAAGTGAATAACGAAAATAAAGAGTACATTCGAAACGTATCTTCGGTTGGAGATTTGCGCTGGTTCAAAGACGTCGCCGGACACTATTATACCTTTTAATACTAGTACATCATAGTTAGCGAGCATTAATAGCATTATGATAATAGAGAGTTTAGTACTAGATAAGAATGCAACATCATCAAAAAAAAGAGGTTCTCAGTCGAACGCAAGCTCCACGCACCATTGATCCCACCTCGAATTCAGAGTGGCACCCCGCGTGCTGCTTACTACGCGGCAGTTTTTCTGCTCAGTTTCCTGCCATCGAAGACTTTCCGCTTTAACGACGACAAACGCCTCCTTCAAGAAACGCTCGATCGTCGATAGCAAGCTCACGCGGACCTCTCGTCAACGTTCGAGAATAGGTAGAACGCTTCGCCAGGACCTCCTGCGCACAACCGGGAAGTTTAACCTTCCTTACAGCTTTACAGCCCGGACGATGTGCGCTAATTAGGGTTTAGGATTGCAATTATGAATAAAAGTTTTTTTAAAGTCTCAAGAAGAAGAAGAATTTCTCTTCGTCACACTTTTCTTCATTTCATCAGAGAAGAGGAGAAGAAGAAGAGATGGTGTGGCGCGCTATTCAGCGCGGCAACGCATCGGATGGCCCGCCGAATTCAGTCACCCAGAGCGATATCGACGCGCCGCACGTGGAAGCGATTACCAGTCAACGCTACGAGCGATGGATTATCGACGATAAACCAAACGACGGGTGGAGTTTAAACACTCCGGCACCGTTGCTGGAGATACAATCGTTTGAAGAAGATTTAGACGAACTCTCTTCAAACAACAACATGAATAACAACAACAACGCTGGTGGTCGAGATGAAAGTGGTATTAATAGTGTTGCGCATTCGAGGACTGGGTCCGTGTTGTCCTCCTTAAACAACAACAGCAACAACGGTGGAGAAAGAGAATACGCGAGGAGTGAAATTTCGAATCTCAGTCGAAGCACTCTCGAAGAGACCAGCGCTATCGAAAACGGTACGAGTATTCCCACGAACAACATTAACAACAACAATCGAAATCAAAATCAAAATCAAAATCAACAGAGAAGAGCGCCGGCATCTGTGGTCGATGGTCTTCCGTTTATGACGTTATACGACCCTTTGATACGAGACAAAATACCCTTCCCGGGCGCGCACGCCGTCACGGCGGCGCCAAAGACGGCGTTGCCGCGTTCGCCTTCAGAAGCGCCGCACGTGAGCCAAAACCAAAGGGCGAGAGAGATGAACAGTTTGCGGTTTTTGTTTCGGTTACAAAGCATCGATTTCGAGGTTGGAAACTACGAGACGATTGAATGCGTCGCTTTCTTGATTGATTTACAGCAGAAGAAGAGATTGTCGGAGGCTTTTTATTTCAGTTGGTCGCCGGGCGACGAGAGGGACGGGAATCCGGAGAAGCCATCGGCGGTGTTTGCGATTCCTCATCACAGATGCGCGGCATCGGTGAGGTTGTTCGTGCAGATTGCACACGTGACGCCAGAATTCGGTGGTTTGGATCCGAAAGTGTACACCATGCGGGACGACAAGAAAGCGAAATCGTACGCGGAAAGAGAGATTTTAAGAGTGAAGCAATTGAAGTACGGAAACACGGGAGGAGGAGGAGGAGGGATGCAAACACAACAACAGGCGGCAAATGGGAAGATATTTTCTATAGATGACGATGAAGATAGCAACAGTAACAATAAAGTAGGAGCTTCAGATGATGAGGATTCTGGAGACGACGGATCGGAATTGGACGATTCGAATTCGGTTTCGAAAAAGATGCAAAATTTCCGAAACGTCGTTCGAAAGACGGCGAATTCATCAACGACGACGAGTCAAAACGATGACTCGAGCGTCAAGAACAATAATTTAGGAATGGACAGAAGAGGAGGAGAAAACAGGAACGACGACGACAACAACAACAACAGATTTTCATCAACTTTTGACGAAGCGTCGAAACCGCGTTCGTTAATCGGATGGATCACCATGTCCATTTTTGAAAACGCCACGGATGCAAACGGTCGACCTTCTTTTAGAGTTCGCGATACCGCAGAGTGTTCGCAGTTGTATCGGGTGAAAGAAGCGTACACGGAAAGTGCCATCATCGATGCCGCGGCTTCAGCCGGTGTCAGCCATCCGTTGAAATCGCACAAACCGATTCGGTGCAAAATTTTTGCGGAAGTTTTGCGATTACGCTCGATAGCACCACAAAAGCAGAAGCAACAAGACAAACAAGAGCAGCAACAACAAGATACGAGTGCAACGATGCTTCCAGAGCCTAGATTACCTCCGTACGTCGTTCACATTAAGGACTTGTCGGAAACGAGCTCTCTGAAATCCAACTGGGAAAGCGCTTGGGGCAACACGCTTGATTGCGGCTTGCGAAGAGAGGTTTTCATCGACATCCGGAACATCGACTTGTGCAAAAGAAAAGATTTGCGCGTGAAGATGGAACTGCGCGACGATGATTTGAACATCAACGCAAAGGGATTGCCGGCGACCTTTCCTTCACCGGATGGGAGGAACAAAGTGAGCGAATTTTGGACGCCACTCTCAGTCGGGAAAACCAAAGGTGGCGTTTTTTGTTCCGAAGCTCGCGCGACGTTACCGGCGAGGCTAAAACCGTCGCATCATTTGATTTTATCCGTGTATGGAACGGATCAAAACGCTAAAAACCTCTTCTTAGGTTCAGTACAAAGTGAAGAAGAATTGATTGGACATTCGGTGATACCTTTGTGCGTGGCGCCAGAAACGCTCGCGCCGAATATCGCGAGTGCCAATAATCCGAACGGCGTTGAATTAGGTTTAGTCGCGGTGAAAGAGCTTTTGCCAAAGTATCTGCAAGCGAACGTAAGAGCGCATATGCCGTATTGGAACGAGAGAGTGCCGTGCGTGCACGTGAAAATGCGACTCGCGGACACGTTGCACACCGCGGATGGGAGAATAGGTAATTTCTATGCGGCTACTGCGGCGTGGGCAGAAGGTGCATCCGGACGAGAAGCCGTCGATAGACTCTTATCCGCCACGAGAAACTTACCTTTAGCTGAAGGAGCCGCGTTGTTGGCGCATTTGCCTGCGATATTTAAAATGTTATTGAGGTTAACCAGGTTGGAAGGCGCGCTCGACGATGTTTCGCACAGTAATAATTACAATAACCAAAGTGCGATTGATGAAAGCTACGGCGCAAAAAATGATAGCAACTTGAACGGGATAGATGCGTGGAATAATTTAGCCTCCGACGATAAAAAAGTTCCTGAATTCGCACACGTAGTCGGCGATTCGCGTTCAGAACTCTCCGGAAGCGAATTCCGAGATTCCGCGTTTGGCGGAAACTCTTGGTCGACGCGCTCAAAATCTTACGTTTTAATAGAAGAAGAGGATGATTTGAACAGGGACGTGGGCGACTTAGCATTCAGAGCTTTGATTCGTGTTGCCGCTAAAGTGCAGACGATCGAGCCGGGAGAGGATTTGGGTGGAGGTCTTGCGCCGCACTCGCCGCCTTTGGAAGCTTTCGTCACTTTAGCGTTCGGCACGGAAGCGTACAAATCTGGGTACATAGATAAGCTCGATCGATCGTTGCCTAGAAGTAAAGCAAGCGTTACTCCGATGCATACGATATTAGCGCGAAGGTTTTCAGCCGTGTTGACAGACAGAACTGGTGCGAGCCCTTACGAAGATGCGCTTTCAGTCTCTTGGTTTGCGCTGGGATTGATTTCAAGAGCGTATGCATTGGATCGTGCTCAAATCCCGCGAGATGCCGTTTCAGTAGATAAAGATGCCACGCCTTTGAAAGGCGTAGCTGAAGCGCTTTCGTTGGAAGTCTCTGCTCGAGCGAGTCGGGCAAACAAGAACACAAATCCAAGGGAGTTGATGCGCGTTCGAACGCTCAATGCCAACTTGGCGGCGCTCCTGAGTGATATTTTGGCTATTCCAGGAATAAAATCGTCCAAGAACAACAAAACGTCTTCATCTGAGAAAGCCACGGGCGAGAAGATTGGCGACAGCGGCGATCACTTTCGCCTGGGAAGTGGCTTGGCTGGACCACTCGGCCCGTTATCGATTGAGCTCGCCGCGGCGCACGCCCGAGCGCTCGCCGACGGGACAGCGGCGCACGCCGCGTTACTCAAAGAATTTTCTGAATTCTTAGCCGCATCGCCGGCATTATTGGATATCATCACCGCGGATGTAACTCGTGCGTGGGATCCAGCTATCACAGCTCGTGAAGAGCGGGAGATAAGGTGCGATGGGAATTACGATGATCGACCGCAGGATGATTTTTCGTCTTCAGGAATTCAGCGAAGACCCCGCGTTAGCGTTAGCGATGATATCGATGATATCGAAGACGTGGGCTCTTTGGATGATATTGTCGATGGAGTTCGAAAAACGTCTCTGGATAGCGATGTGTCTTTACCTGCGAACGCAAACATCGATGTCAAAAAACACGATGGCTCGAAAAGTAAAGCCATTGCTTCTTCGTACGACGGCGTGCGAGATGTTACGCTCGTGACACCAGGAGAGGCGTTCGTCTTTGCATTGACGGCCAGCACGGGGAGAGGATTGTCGCAATCAAAAACTGATGCCGCGCGCGCAGCGTGCGCAACCCGAACCGTCGCGTGCGTCACCGCGAGACACGGTTGGAATGCTGGCTGGCAAAAGCCGGCGGCTCGTCGAGCAATAGCTGCAGCATACGCGCCAATGTTACGTTTAATGATTCGTGCAAGAGATGTCATCGCGAATTTGCAGTCTTCGTTGGCAAAGAAGGATGCATTGGCTGTGTTTTTGGCTTTGGCGAGAGACTCAGACCCAGCAAAGCTGTGGGGATGGTTGTCGCAAGATCGTGAGCGAGTTCGTTCTTTCATATCGTTGTTGCGGGACGCAGCGGAAGCTTTTGAAGTAAAGCCTGACGATGAATTTATGAGCGAAGAAAATCCTGCGGTACTTTCCGGTATAAGTCAAAGCGGTGTCTTATCGTGGCTACCGCGTGGCCCAAGCACGAGGACAGAAGCGTGGTCACGAGAAGCTGCTGGGCACTTGTCCACAGCGGCGACGACCTCTATTTTACGTTTGTTGAGAGATGCATGGAAACGCGTCGACCACGAATCACAGTTTAATAAAAGGACGCAACAGATGAATTCCCCCGCACTTCAAGGCGCGAAGGAGGAAGACATCTTCTCCGAGCCGTTATCGATGGCATCCTCTCTGCTAGACAGCAAAAGTGAGCTGGCGCGTAAAGGAGTAAGCGGTGGCATCGGAGCACACGGAGGAAGCGAATTTAACGTTCTCGAAGCTATCATGGGTGTTTTAGCTGCTTTGCTTCGTCGTTCGCAATCTGCCACGGGTTGGGTTTTGCAAGCACCGCTTCTCAATGCAGTTATAAGGGAACGTAAATACGTACTCTTCGAGCCTCTGTACCGCGCGCCGTGCGAAGACGTGGATGGCGTTTTCCCTCCTCTCGAAGCTCCTTACCCGGGTGCAAAGCCGTTTGCATTCCTCGAATCCGCGTGTGTTGCTCTGTTGCGTTGCGCTGCGCGCCCTCAACCGGCGAGATCGCTCGCTGTTGGTGGGCTTCGTGCCCTCTTGGAATCTGCACTCGATGTTGGAGGCGGCGTCGAGTGTTTGAGACCAACTTTGACGTACGCCTTATTACAAGGTTTGCAGCCATTTGGTCACAACGCTCGCGCAGGAGGCGTTTCGAGAGCTCTCAGAGCGCTTTCGGAGCCAGTTTCATCGACCAACGGTTCGAGCCAATCGCCGGCGAATTGGAAATCTGCAACAAACTCTCTTATTCGCGCGATTGCTTTTTCAGAAGCTCGCGTCAGAGAGGTGGCTTTAGCGACGACCGGTAGTCGAAAGACATCGGATGTATGCCGCGCCGTTGAACTCGAAAGCGCTTTAGCGTTAGCTTTGGAAGCGTCATCATCTGCACAGATAAAAGTTCTCTCCTCGTTGTGCAAACGTTTGGAATCGGAGGAACATTGGGTGGAAGCCGGCGAAGCCGCTTGCGCGGCTGCTGTCGTTTGCATGCGCGCGCTGGCGTCCGTGGCACCGGATACTTCTACGTGGACGGCGGAAGATGCCATCCAATTACGAGATGCCTTTTTTGGACTAGGTCCGCGAGGTGCACCCGAACCAACCATCGCAGCGTTACGAGTTGGTGCCGAGGAAGTTGGTGAAAAGCGAGTGTTGGAACACCTCGCCGCGGCGGCGAAATGCTTCACGAGAGGTGGTTTCGATGAAGCCGCAATCAGAGTTGTGAAGGCAAGTTTGAAAGCATGGGAGAGGAGAAGAGATTTCAAGGCTCTCGCTGCGGCGCATCACACCTTAGCAGATTTGCACTTGAGATGTCCGATGCCTTTGTTGGATGAACGGACGCACTCGCGAAACGACGAGTTCTTCACAGACACACCGAAGCCGCCGAGGGAGCCGGCAACTTACTGGCGCGTGCGAGCGCTTGGTGAGGCTTGGGGATCACTTACTGGAGCGCAATGGCTCTATCGCGATGCGCGTGATCGAACGTTAGCAGATATGTCGAACAGAGTTCGGAAATGGTTACAGTCGTACGTTCCCGCTGGAATAAAGGTGAGTCAATTACCTACAGCCGGCGATCCAACGCCAGGATTTGGCATAGCCGGCATCCAAGTCACGGCCGTATTACCCTTCGATTTTGAATCCGAAGTGAAAGCATCATCTTCGAGCGATAATCAAGACATCAACGAAGCGTTTAAACGAGCGCTTCAGAAGCTCGACGAGGAGGAATTCGACGAGCTTGATGAGGAGGCTCGGCGCATCAACGGAGGCGCCGTCGGAGGATCCTGCTTCGAACGAGCACGAATCTTCGCATTCGATACGCCTTTTATGGTTGAAAACAATGCACGTCGCGAAGGTAGCGATGGCAACAACAACGGCGTCTATAACGACTTGCGATCGAGAGGTAGGCGTCGATTGACTTTGGCCACGAAAAAGGCGTTTCCAAGCTTCTGCCCCCGGTCTGAAATCGCCTTCACCAGAGTCGTCGAAATGTCACCGTTGAGTTCAGCCGCGGAGATGTTACGCGCGCAAGGACAAGCTTTAATGAAGGCGGCGAGACAAAGAAATGTGAATCCGGAAATGTTGCAAAGATTGTTGCAAGGATCGCTCGCGGCTGGCGTTAACGGAGGCGTTCCGGCGCTGGTGCGCGCGTTTTTCCCATTCGCGTACGAGGGTACTAATACCAACGTAGATTCCGTGCCGCCGCACGTGGCAGACGCGAACGCACACGTCGTTGGCGGTTCTGCAGCGACTTCTCCGGAAGGTACGATTAAATCCGGCAAGGCTGGTTTTCAGAAGAAGAACTCTTCCGTTCTAGGGGATTTGCTCGGAAGGCATAAGCGAGGTATTTCCATGTCGGATAATTTTGATGGCGTTCCGCTCGAAGGCCCGGATGGAGATATGCACTCGAGAGACCAATCTAGAGCAGAACAGGTCTTTCTGAGTCCGAGACATTCGTTTTCTGTGGATATTTTAACTGCCACGCCCGATCGCGCAAACGCAAAGCAAAACCCGCTCGATTTGACGGCGCCTCTCGTCGAGCCAATCTCGCCTTCGATGTTGTCCGGCAACGTCGACGACCCGAGCACTCCTCGAAATTCCACCAACATGGATTCCAAAGATTCTAAGGACTTGGTAAACGCCTTGTGGGAGCTCCGAGACGCGTGCGCCGAAGCTGTAAAAGCGCACGAAAAGTTGGACGTCGTCAATCCCCAGCTGCAAGGTTT
>Ga0255756_1002378_pt1 | contig 20259 bp, 14 predicted proteins | sample 011ome_20_FD_179956 | JGI IMG/M metagenome (GOLD analysis project Ga0255756, IMG submission 179956) | Coastal salt marsh microbial communities from the Groves Creek Marsh, Skidaway Island, Georgia - 011509CT metaG (version 2) | ecosystem: Environmental > Aquatic > Marine > Intertidal zone > Salt...
ACAAATTGCTAGCATTAATAATAAGAACAGCTTGAAACCTGGCATAAAAATCCAAAGGCCGAGACTGTGGTGTTCTCTCGGACTCGAGTTCAACAAGATACTAACTGCTCTAGCGTTTACAACAACCCGACGCAGAGAACGTTCGTTCACCTAGAACCGAATGGTTCAGAAATACCTCGATAATATAGTTTTGGCAGCCATCCCTTGATGTCCGCCAACCAAGAAACATCAAATGAGCGAGGCTCATAGGACTTTCGGCAATCGCCTAGCCCAACCATCGCCGCTACTACGGATAATCTCGGTTAATCAGACGCGGCTCACATTGTTGCTGGCACTCACTCTAGTCACCCGCAGCGCCACAAGAATCCACGGAACCTGCGCCGATCTCAATAGAAAACCGTTGCGATAGAGCTAGGCGGGATCGAACCGCCGACCTGCACACCGCCGATGCTCATCGAGTTAGCCGCGCAAAGCAATAAAGTCACATTGAATGCGCTTGAGTTAGCAAATATAAGAGCGAGACGCTACTTATTAAGGAGCCCGGGAAGAAGCCAAGGAGGCAGTCCGGGTATATAAGCCTCAGGCGTAATAGGTTCAGCTACGGCAGACGCCGAGCTTGTCCCAAATGAATTCGTAACGGTTACCGAACAGGTGTAGGCGTCCCCATTAGTCAAACCGGTTACCACTATTTGCGGACCCGTGCCGCTCCCTGCGAACGTATCAATGCCATTAGTGCAAGTCGCATCGTAGCGAGTGATAGGCGCGTCACCGCTATCGCTGATCCTGACGAACAACATGATCTCGCCATCACCGTAATCGGTAAAGTAAATGACCGGCGGCAGCGGCGGCGCTAGTGACCCGGGCACCGGGACGCTATAATCGCCCGAAACTGGCGTCTCTCCCAGTCGCGACAAAGCTGTCAAGCTGCAGCTATACTCCACGTCGCTCCCAACGCCCTTTACCGTAATTGGTGGCACCACCCCTCCGTCGGTGATGCTCTCTTCTGATATCTGCAAACTCCAATAATTGAGCTCTCCTTCACGCAGGATGGGACCTTTTCCAACATCTTCTACTACCAACCTCCAAACGCCACCCATGCGGTCTCGAGCAAGTGCGTTCAATGACTCTTTTGGCGATAGTGTCATTGGAAAGGTACCTATTAAGTTCTCAGAGTCTGGACTGCTCTGATCCCATAATGTAACGGGGATACCCTCTGGGTTCTCCAGTATGACCTGTAGGTCGACCGGATCTGTGTGGGTGATATCAATGCCTACCTCGATCTCGGCGACAAATGCCGAGTCGCTCCTACCCGCGGAGCCTGGCATCGCAAGCGTCTGCATGACGGGCTCAAAATCTAGGAGCGGAATTGAGGGCGGGAGAGTTGGATCCTTCTTAAAAGATACGCTGCTACAGGTCGCGCGATGTCCCGTCACAGGGAATATTGCTTCCCTCGCTATAGCCGGAACAAAGTCGAGCTTCATGTCGATGACAGAGCCTGCGCTACCCGCAGCTAAAGCGAAGTTAGCGCCAGATATTATCGGCGTTGTAGGGCCTTTTACGTTAGCTAAAATATCAGCCTCGCTGGCGCACGTGGGCAGGTTTCCCGATATGCTTGCGCTGCCGACGCGTTTGGCTGCCCCATCTGGCCAACCCAAAACAGGCGCCAAGGCCTTACAGTTGCCCAGAGCCTCATTCGCCTGTACCCCCAGAGCGCCAATGACTCGGTCTAAGTATTTGAGACCGTCGAGATTGGTGAGAGACGGATTACTCTTAATGACGATACTGTTCACAGCAATCACCCCCTCCAAGCCCTCAAGGCTCTCAAGAGATTGATTGTCCTCAATCACAATATCGATACCGGTACCAAAAACACGGGCGCTAGCGCAGAGGCTCCACGCACCGATCACAGCGATGAGCCAGCTAAATCGGTTGCCAGCCGACATGCTCGGTGCTCTCCCACGCTGTAACTGATAAGTTCGAATCATCTGTCTTCATCGCGCCTACTAACGCGGGTAAACCTTTATGTAATAAGCCTGGCTGTCGCCTACCCCCGGGAATGGTTCACCTACGGTGCAATTTTCTGGGGCGAGTTCTGCGTAACAGGCCACCTCCATATTAAAGTACAGCACCCGCTCAGCCGTACCCAGTTCACACCTGTACCGGCTTGGTGCGCTGGCCTGACTCCATTTCATCTGTAAAGGATTGGGGTTAGGGGAATACTTCCGGCAATAGCTATCGTTGTCATTCAACACCGCGCCGCCGGGGGTTGCGGAAAACCATCCCTTCCAAGCGTAATCCGACGCAGCTATATAAGGCATATTGTTCGAGAACTCCATGATCCCCTCTGCGTTGCTGGCACCGCCATTTGCCAAAAATGGATATGCCACGACTTTCCCATAGGGAATCGGTGTGTTCTCAAAGCCCCAAGTCTTTTCCCCCCACGAGTCCATGGTGCCGCCAGGATTGACCCGACCGTCGGCGCTGGGATCACATACCACTCCCTCGGGCACGTCGGAACAGTAATCCGCGGGGTTGTCGGAGAAGAAACTCACCACCACCGAGCAATCCTCCACAATTTCGCCCGTGACATATTGGGAGGCAGACGCCATGCCTCGTGGACAGGTCCCGCCAAAACTATTGCTACTGACAGAAAAGCCATCGTCCAACGTGATCGTGAAAGAAGCAGTGCCACCTTCTTCTACACTCTGAGACGGCGGACTGATCGATCCACCTACTCCTGATGATGCCGTCACCGTAAAGGTAGGGATGCTTGTGAAGCTCGCTATCACAGTGCAATCCGCACTAATTTCTCCGGTGGTATAGGTTGCTCCACTCAAACTACCCGAAGGGCAGGTTCCGCCCACGCCGCTAGCGTAAAAGCCCGGGTCCGCAACGAGCGAAAATTGTGCGCTTAATCCCGGGAATACCTGTTGAGAAGCAGGCGAAATTGAGCCGCCCTCAGAAGCTGAAGCAGATACCGTTACTGACGTTAGCGCAACAAGGCTGGATAACCCTTCTATGCTTTTAAGGGCGCTATTTCCTTTAATCGTTATTGAAGACCCAACCCGAATCAAACCGGACAAGCCATCAATATTTAAGAGCGACACGTTCTCTTGTATTGAAAAGTCCCGCCCAATTCGGGTCAAGCTGGACAAGCCATTAACGTCTAAGAGCGCTGGGTTCTCCTGTATGGAAAAGTCTCCCCCGACTCGGGTCAAACTGGACAAGCCATCAGTAGTTAAGAGCGCCAGATTCTCATGTATGGAAAGACTTCCATCAACACTAATGAGTCTATTGAATCCCGCCAAATTTTGAAGGCGCGGGTTGCTGTCGAGGATGACGTCTCCTGTTACAGTCACCAACCGCGATAGGCCCTCAACATCTCTCAGCATCGGATTGCCCGAGATACTCAGGCTTCCGACTTGCCTCAAACCTCGCAAACCGTCAACGTTCGTAAGAATTGTATTGCCATCGACGGAAACCGAGGCCGCAGTGGCAACGTTCACCAATCCATCAAGGTTCAAAAGCGCGGTATTACCGGATATCGTCAAAGCACCCTGAATTTCGTCAATGGGGGCCAGAGGCTCAAGATTGTAGATCTCGTCACTGTCTATTATCTCCAGGTTGCCCACCACTTTGTCGCAACCCTTCGCACCCAACGCATCGACTTGCGCTTGTGTCGCTAGCTTATAACTGTCTTCTGGACACGTATCCGCCCACACGCCCAAGGAGTATGTCAGGGAACTCGCTAATATAGTGCGTGCAAAACGGTTCATGCTAGCGTTGTACCCAATATATCGTGGTCATTCAATCCCATGTCATGTGAAGCAGAGTTGACTCTGGAGCCTGTGCTGAGGCGCTCTATTGACGTTCTGATGCTAACGTTGCGCTCGGCCATCGTCGTAGCAGATCACATAGCGTTTCGGTTGATAGCAGACATCATTCATCCGAGGCCAAAACTAAGTACCATCAGACCGATGAATGCAATTTTCGCGCCTAAATTATAAATGTCTGTATCAATTCAATATTTTATTGATTTTGGCGGAGCGCCGGCGGGGTTTTGCCGCTTTTTTAAAGACTGGTCGAACGAAAAAAAGAAGCCAAAATGGCCACTGGGGCTCTTGCCGTCATCAAACAGGCCAGCGAAGAATCCACCCCCCCCCCAACGGCTTAAAGCCTTTGATATTGCTTATGTTCGGAAAGGGTGAAGTGGTGGAGCTAGGCGGGATCGAACCGCCGACCTCAACACTGCCAGTGCCAAAGCTACTAGTCACAAGGCTTCACAACGAGTCATAAAACTACATTGAGTGTGCTGCGCAGAGCAAGCTTCAGGGCTTAGATGCTACTGAGTAGCCTGATACAGAAGCCAGATGGGTAGGCCGTTGCTTATCTCTGGCTGAGAGGACGCCTGTAGAGGGTCTGCCCCCTCATTAACCTCTTCTTTGTCCGACCAGCCGTCTCCGTCTGTGTCTCGTTTCAGGGGGTCGGTGCCGAGTTCAGCCTCTTCAGTATCAGTCAAGCCGTCGTTATCGTCGTCTGCGTCGCAAAGATCACCACGCCCGTCACCATCTGTATTTGTCTGCTGTGGGTTAGGCACTTCGGGGCAATTGTCGAGTGCGGAAGCCTCGCATAGCGGATTAGGGGGGCCAAAAAAGTCAAGATTCAGGCAATACTCATAAACGCCATCGTTATCGGTATCTACCTCACCTAACCGACAGTCGTCTACCGAGATACTAGCGTCCAATGGATCCCCACCACAGGCAATTTCAATGACGTCATCGACCCCATCGTTGTCATCATCGGGGTCGTCTAGATCCTTGAGACCATCAAGATCAAAATCTTTGAAAATTCCTGGAGGATTGGCGGGAAACTGGCCCCATATCCGGACACCATTATCGTCCAACGCTATCGTCTCTTTATCGGAATCGATCTGATGAACATTGTCTAGATCAGCAGGAGAAGTGCCACTACCAGAGTAGAGAGTGCCCCAACACACAATGCCCGTGTCGTCCATGGCGCAGGATTTATAGCGTCCAACCGCTATCTGAGTTGGATTTGAGAGTTCAGGCACATCAGTCATTTTATAAATATTTCCTCCCCAACACTGGACGCCATTGTCGTCCAAGGCGCAGTGATGATACGGCGCTGAAACGATCTGTCGCGCATTCTGAGTTTCAGGCGGCTGATTTGCTCCATCAATATCACTGCCCCAGCACACCACCTCACCGCTATCGATCGCGCACGCGGTACGACCCCCGACACTTACAGCACTAGCATTCGTTATGCTGGGAACATCCAACTGCCCCCATCCATTATCACCAAAGCACTCAACGGTGCCGATACGTGTCACTCCACAGGTAGCAATACCACCAGTGCCCACATCAGTGTAATCACCGTTACCAACTGCCTCGTCATCTGCTGTCCTGCTCCAGCACCGGATATCACCCTCACGACTCAATATGCAGGCTCTTCGCGCCGTATGGTAAATATCAATCTTTCTGGCAGGAAAAGAGCGCGCCAAATCCTCAGGCAACATCGGCGCCCCCTCGGTCGCTGTTTTTTCCGCACGAAATCCACAATGGATTCCTGCGTCATCTTGAAAGCAGTTATCCCAGCCTGCCGCCACTAAATAATCAGGAACAAGCGGATTGCGCGTTACGACCACCTCCTCCCAATCTGAGATGCCATCAAAATCAGTATCTGGGTCGTATGGGTTTGTACCCAGTTCTCGCTCACGAGCATCTGTTAATCCATCGCCATCAGTGTCTCTGTTAGAATCAGCCTCAGGCACACTCAAACTAAACACTCGGACATGCCCACTATCAGTGCCGTTTACTCCATCGTTCATGCGAGCACCTACTGCGAGCTTAAGACCATCGCTCGACAGTGCAACCTGACAACCGAACAAATCCCCCGCCGCTTCTCCTTCAATATCAGAGCCACGCTGAATCCAAGCCGTGTCTTGATAGTCGTAGATTCGTACATGCCCACTGTTTACACCGCTACCATCATTCTTACGCGCACCAACCGCTAACGTCTGACCGTCGCTGGAGAGGGCAACCGCACAGCCCAACGCATCGCCGGCAGATTCCCCGTCAATATCGGCACCCCTTTGAACCCAATTCGAGCCATTGAAGTCGTACACGCGCACATGGCCACTATCAACTCCATTGCCATCATTATTCTGCGCGCCAATGGCCACAGTCTCGCCATCACTGGAGAGAGCAACAGCAGATCCAGAGAAGTCTCGGGCGTTCTCACCATCAATGTCTGCCCCCAGTTGCGACCAAGATGATCCGTCGTAACCGTACACTCGAACATGACCGCTGTAAGTCCCGTTACCACCGTTGTTACGAGCTCCTATCGCTGCTTTTTGGCCATCGCTCGCCAAAGCAACCGCCCAACCGGACTGGTTGTCACTTGCCTCACCTATTAAGTCCTCGCCAAGCTTTATCCAAGAGGAGCCGTCGTACCGGTAAATGGCAACGTGCCCGATATAGCTCAAGTTGGGGCTGCCAATGGCGCCAATCGCGATAGTGTCTCCGTCACTTGAAAGCGCAACCGAACGACCAAATTGATCACCCTGCTCTGCTCGTCCGTCCAGGTTAGCTCCACGCTGCACCCAGGCTGAACCGTCGTAGCGGTAGACACGAACTCGCCCGCTATTTGAACCATTAGCGTCGTTTCCAGAACCAATCGCTAACGTCCGCCCATCACTGGATAATGCAGTGGCTACACCTAGACCACTGCCAGCCGCATCGCCATCAATATCCTGTCCCAGTTGAAACCACGCCGATTCGCTGTAGCCGTACACACGGACGTGTCCGCTGTTCGACCCGTTTGCATCATTCTGACGGGCACCAATAGCGACGGTTTTACCGTCGCTGGACAGCGCTAGCGCGCTACCCGATTGGTCATCAACAGACTCACCGTCAATGTCTTCACCCAATTGCAGCGCATCTGAGCGATAGTTAGCGAATACAGTGACCGTCGCTGTCTTTGCGACACTATCGCTAGTGCCGTCGCTGACCTTGTAAGTAAAGGTGTCAGTGCCTAGAAAACCTCTGGTAGGTGTGTAGGTTAGAACTTGACCTGCTATTGCTCCCGTAACCACGGTCGCATCACTGTTATTTGGATCCGTGAGCGAGCCTTGAGAGGGGCCACTGACAACTGTGTAAGTCAGCGAATCAAACTCAAAATCAGAGCCCTCAAGGACAACTGTTGCCGACTGCACTATCTCCGCAGTGCTTTTTTGCGTGGCCGCATAGACATCCACCGCCACAGGGGCACTCCCCGCCGCGTAGGCATCGAGATGGAAAAGTATGAGAGCCATCAGACTGGCGCGAAAGGTTTTCACAGCCCACCTTCAAAATCGATCAACAACAGAACCGGCTTCCGATACACGCCTACGCGCTCAATTCTGAACTGGATTCGTTTCAAGGGGAGAAACGGTATGCACCAGGTAAACACAACCCACTGGACGGACTGCGCTATTAGTGTGATATTTCTGATCATCAGGTTCCCCCCGATGCTATCGCATCTGGTAGCCCCTAGCGCATCAACTTCTGCCTGAGAGGTCAGGTCGTAATCGACGTCAGCGCAACTAACAGCCCACGCCCCCTCCACCCAAAGTAGGGGCAACAGAACCAATAATCGTGCGAACCTGATCATGCCTGTGTTTTACCCGACAACCTGATTTCAATCAAAAGGTACTTTTCCGCCGCCAGCCACGGGTATGGCACTCCTGGCTTTAACCAGCCGGTTGTCAGCCGCCCCCGGGACTTAAGGGCCTCGATAGCTTGATCAGTATTATCAGCGGTGATCGACTCTGCAGCGAGATGCCCTAACTGCTCATTCCAAAAGCGGAGTCGTGAATGTGCGGAGCAGTCGACCTGCCCACTTTGTTCCAGGGCGTCAATAAGCGCGCCCAACGTAAGAGAGTGCATAAAAGCCTCCAATTCGCTCGATTAAAAGAGCACCGCACTTCCCGGTGCCGTTAATCGCTGTAACATGCGATCTAAAGCTTTGTATTTACTGCACTTAACCTAAATGTGGTGGAGCTAGGCGGGATCGAACCGCCGACCTCAACACTGCCAGTGTTGCGCTCTCCCAGCTGAGCTATAGCCCCACATCAAGCCTCGACGAACGTCGAGGGGCGCAACAGTACGGATACCCCGAAAAGCTGTCAAGCGCTGTCGCATGATTACCAAATCAACCCATTGATGTTGATCGGCCGCGGCGCGATCACCCTCAGGTTTTAACCGCGCATTGTGCTGCGACTTTGGGGGTACTCGCTGAACAACACATTGCAACTCTGTCAGACATCAGTAGTAAACTAGGGTCTACTTCACTTTACAGGACAGCACCATGATCGCCAGAGGCGTGCTTATTATCCCGGGCTTGCTCTTCATCGTTTACGGCGCCATGTGCTGGTACAACCCTGAGATGCCCGCCGAATATGCGGGACTCTGGGTCGCGCACAAAGATGGCATGGCGGAACTCGCCGCCATGTATGGTGGTCTGCAGCTGTGTCTGGGCGCCATTATTTTTCTCTCGGGGGTGCTCAAGGGGTATCTACGGCCGGGGTTATGGCTGGTCATGATGTGCCTTGGCGGTCTAGCCGCCGCCCGAGGCAGTGTCGCATTTGGTGATTTTGAGATGACGGTACAGGCGGCCCGAGGCGCTACAGACGTCGCCATGAGCTCTGATTTTTCGGCTTATACCTGGTACGCGCTGCTGTTCGAAGCAAGTTTTGCCCTGTTCGCCGGGCTCTGCCTGCTCAACAAAGAAAATCGCAACTGAGCGCGGCTATATCCCAAGCGCTGCGTAGTCTTTTTCCAGACGTTTGGCGGCCTTCTTCGACACACCGCCACAGGCTTCAATCGCGAGGCGCAAACGCGCCCGGGTAATATCCGGACCGAGAATCGCCATCGAGTCAGGTATGGAGTACGCCACCACCTCGCCCGAGAGCGCCACAAAGAGCGGCGCAAACAGCACCTTGGGCTTCAGCGCCATGGCATCCGCCAGCGACTTGAGTTCCGCAAAAAGCGCATCGCGACTCCAGTCCTGCTGAGCCTCCAAGCGCCACAACACAAACTGCAATTGCGCCACGACGGGGTCGCGCGCCTCAGCGGTCTCGCCAAAGGCCTCCGCAGTCAGGCGAATTTCACCCGAGAGCAGGTAGGCTGCCTGGGGAATCAGATCCGAGAGCACCTCGATGCGCCCCTGGGCATGGGGCAAGATGCGATTGAGCATCTCCCGATTCAGCGCCCAGTCGCGCAGCCGATTGGCGAGCTCTTCCTGGCTCAACGATTCGCGAATCCACAGACCGTTAAGCCATTTGAGTTTTTCCAGATCGAAAATCGGTCCTCCCAGGGATACTCGAGCAATATCAAACGCAGCCTGCATTGCCTCGAGCGTGAACTTCTCCTCCTCATTGGGCATCGACCACCCCATACGCCCGAGATAATTCACCACCGCCTCGGGTAAAAACCCCATGCGCTGGTAATACAAAATGCTGGTCGGGTTTTTGCGCTTACTGAGCTTTGATTTGTCGGGGTTTCTTAACAACGGCATATGGCACAGCACCGGCATCTGCCAACCAAAATACTCATAGAGCAGTTGGTGCTTGGGCGCCGAGTTAATCCACTCCTCACCGCGAATCACGTGGGTGATTTCCATTAAGTGGTCGTCCACCACGTTGGCCAGGTGGTAGGTGGGCAGTCCATCCGATTTGAGCAGGATCTGCGCATCCACCATGCTCCATTCGAGCTCGATGACACCGCGTAGCATGTCGTCAATGACGCAGGCACCCTCCGCTTCAGGCACCATCATCCGAATCACGTAGGGATCACCCGCCGCCTTTCGCGCCGCCTGCTCTTCCTCCGGCAGGATCAGGTCGGAGGGCTTGAGCGCCGTCGTCTGACCGGCCTCCCTTCGCGCCTCACGCAGGTCGTTGAGCTCCTCCGGGGTGCGGTAACAGACAAACGCATGGCCTTTTTCCACCAGCTCCCAAGCATAGCCGCTATAAATGTCGGCGCGCTCACTCTGTCGGTAGGGGCCCTTGGGGCCGCCCACATCGGGGCCCTCATCCCAAGTCAGCCCCAACCACCGCAGGGATTCAAAAATTTTGGCTTCGGCCTCGGGAGTACTGCGCGCCTGATCGGTATCTTCTATTCGCAGAATGAACTGGCCGCCATGCGCATGAGCGAAGCAACGATTAAACAACGCCATATAGGCGGTGCCCACATGGGGGTCACCGGTAGGGGAAGGCGCAACGCGGGTTCTTACCGTCATGTTCTAGCTACCATGCAGCGTCAACAGGGAATGGGTTATGAGCGCGCAGTTTATCAAACGCACAGGACAGCGTTAGTGGTGATCATCGACATTATTGACGCTGTCGCAACGAGCACTCTCATCGGCGCCAAAACTCCGGTAGCATAGGCACATTCTGCGGGCAGGTAGTCAGTTTTGAAGCACCCATTATTCCTTGACGGCTGGGCACATCGTCGCTATTACGCCTCAGCCAAGACACCACGCTCCTTCATCACCACGCTATCACTCCTGCTGACTTTGGTTTTAGCAGGCTGCGGTGGCGGCGAGAGTAATGTAGTGAGTGGCAACCGCGACGGCGTGCTGCACTATGGCAACGGCGCCGAGCCCCAGGGCCTCGACCCGCAAGTGGTAACGGGCGTACCCGAGAACCACATTATCCGGGCCCTGTTTGAGGGCCTAGCGGTCAAAAACCCGATCACGCTCGAACCCGAGCCCGGCGTGGCGGAGCGCTGGGAGTTCAGTGACGAAGGCCGTGTCATTACCTTTTATCTCAACCCGGAGGCCAAGTGGTCCAACGGTGAACAGGTTACCGCGAGTGACTACGTGTGGAGCTGGCATCGCGCTCTACACCCCATGACCGGCAACGAGTATTCCTACATGTTATTCCCGGTGGTAAACGCCGAGGCCTACCTCAAGGGGCAGGTCACCGATTTCAATGAGGTCGGTGTCAAGGCGCTTGATGACACCACGCTCCAAGTCACACTTAATGCGCCCACGCCGTACTTTATCCAGTTGATGGACCACTACAGCACCTTTGCGGTGCACCCCGAGACACTGCTGCAGTTTGGCGAGATGACCGACCGCTACACTCCCTGGACGCGGGTGGGCAACATTGTCAGCAATGGCGCATTCAAGCTCACCGAGTGGTCATTGAACCGCCGCATTGTGGTGGAGAAGAGCGAGCACTACTGGGATCGGGACAAGGTGTCGCTCAATAAAGTGATCTTCTACCCAACCGAAAACGTGGTGAGTGAAGAGCGCATGTTTCGGGCCGAACAGCTCCATTACACGCAAGTTGTGCCCCTCGACAAAATCCCCCTGTATCGGGAGATGCCCAACAGCCCCTATGTGCAAGCGCCCTACCTCGGCACGTATTACTACCTCATCAATACCCAACGACCGCCTGTTAACGACGTCCGGGTGCGCAAGGCGCTCTCGATGGCAGTGGATAGAGACAAACTTGTGCGCTCAGTGCTCCAGCAAACTGCTGTGCCGGCATACTCGATTACCCCGCCCGATACGCTGGGATACTTTCCGCCCAAGCTATTTGATTACGACCCCGACGAAGCACGCCGATTATTAGCAGAAGCCGGCTACCCCAATGGCGATGGCTGGCCGGGGATCGAAATTCTTTACAACACCCAGGAAGCCCACCGAAAAATCGCGGTGGCGATTCAGCAGATGTGGAAGTCAGAGCTGGGTATCGACGTGACCATCTCCAACCAAGAGTGGAAGGTCTACCTCGATGCAGTCACACAGGTCGATTTTCAGATAGCGCGTCGCGGCTGGATTGGTGACTATGTGGATGCGAACAATTTCCTCGACCTCTTCATCAGCGAAGGCGGTAACAACAACACCCACTTCAGTGATTCGGTGTATGACGACTTGATTCTCTACAAAGCGCCCAAGGCGGCCACGCGTGAGGAACGCTATGCGCTGTTTACCGAGGCCGAGACCATGCTGATGGAAGAAATGCCGATCATTCCGCTTTACACCTATACCAGCAAACATCTCATTCACCCGAGTGTCGAGGGACTGTACGCCAATCTGATGGACTCGCTGAACCTGAAGTACGTGCGATTGGTTCCCGGACGAACGCTGCCGGAGTCTTTGCGCTGATGCTGCGCTTTTTGATCATTCGTATTCTTCAGGCGTTGCCGGTGATCTTTGTGGTGATCTCCGCAACATTTTTCCTTGTGCGCTCCGCACCGGGTGGACCATTCGATCAGGAAAAGGTGGTCATTCCGGAAGTAAAGAAAGCCCTCGAAGCACAGTACCGGTTGGATTTACCGCTGCACGAGCAATATTTTGCTTATCTGGGTGACCTCGCGCAGGGTGATCTGGGCCCGTCGTTCAAATACCCGGGCCGCAGTGTGAACGAGATTCTGTTCTCGGGCCTGCCGGTCACGGCAGAGCTGGGTCTATATGCCCTGATGATCGCTCTGGTGATTGGGGTTACGGCGGGCGTATTCGCCTCGCTTAAACCCAATACCGCCCAGGACTATGTGCCGATGAGTCTGGCGATGATCGGTATCTGTATGCCGTCCTTTTTATTGGGGCCCCTGTTGGTGCTGATCTTTGGTATCGGACTCGACTGGCTGCCCATTACTGGCTGGGGTGATATCCCCGGGGATAAGATCCTGCCGTCGATCACACTGGGATCAGCCTACGCCGCTTACATTGCACGATTAAGCCGCGCGGGCATGCTCGAAATTCTCTCCCAGGATTATATTCGCACCGCACGCGCCAAAGGCCTGTCCGAGTGGCGCGTGGTCACCCAGCACGCACTGCGTGGCGGGCTGATTCCGGTGATCGCCTTTCTGGGACCGGCATTCGCGGGCTTGCTCGCGGGCTCTTTTGTGGTCGAGACCATTTTTCAGATTCCGGGTCTGGGGCGCTTTTATGTGCAGGCCGCTTTTAATCGCGACTACACCATGATTCTGGGTACCACCGTGTTTCTCTCTACCCTGATCGTGTTTTTCAACCTCGTGAGCGACGTCGTTGCGGCCTGGCTGAATCCACGCCTGCGGGATCAATTCAAAGCGGGGGCGGGCTCATGAACGACACCTCGGCCGTCTTTGATAACGCCGAGGAAGGCTCATCGCTCTGGCATGACGCATGGATCCGACTCAGTAAAAACAAACTTGCCGTTTTTGGTGGCGGCGTATTGCTGTTCATGATCCTGGTGGCTTTGCTTACGCCATGGATTGCGCCCTACAGCTACGAAACACAGAATCTGGACCTCGGCGCCACACCGCCTTCGGCGGCGCACTGGCTGGGCACCGATATCTTTGGCAGAGACCTGCTCACGCAAATTATGTATGGCGGTCGTATCTCCCTCGCAGTGGGATTTATTGCCACCGCCGTGGCACTCCTCATTGGGGTGACCTGGGGCGCGATTGCGGGTTACGTGGGCGGCCGGGTAGATGCCGTGATGATGCGGCTGGTAGATATTCTCTATGCGCTGCCTTTCATGATTTTTATCGTACTGCTTATGGTGGTGTTCGGGCGCAATATTTTGCTCTTGTTCCTCGCCATCGGCGCGGTGGAGTGGCTCACCATGGCGCGGATCATGCGCTCGCAGGTGCAGTCTCTCAGGCAGCAAGAATTTGTCGAAGCGGCGGTGTCCGTGGGACTCTCCCCTGCCGCGATTATTCGTAAGCACGTGGTTCCTAATGCGCTGGGTCCGATCATCGTCTATACCACGCTGACGATCCCGAGCGTCATGCTACTCGAAGCATTTTTGAGCTTTTTAGGTCTCGGCATTCAGCCCCCGGCCACCTCCTGGGGGCTCCTGATCAGCTATGGCGCCGAGACCATGGAGGAGTACCCCTGGCTGCTGATCTTCCCAGGGTGCGCATTAACGCTCACCCTGTTCTCACTGAACTTCCTTGGCGACGGCCTGCGCGACGCCCTGGACGTGCGTGGATCCAAGGACTGACCATGGCCTTACTTGACGTCAACAACCTCTCGGTCAGCTTTGTCACCCGTAACGGCACCAACAAGGCCGTGGACAACGTCAGTTTCTCCGTCGAAGAGCGCGAGATCACCGCGATTATTGGCGAGAGCGGCTCGGGTAAATCGGTCTCTTGCTACGCCATGCTGGGGCTGGTACCCAGCCCGCCGGGGCGCATTGATGGCGGCACCGCCCATTTTCAGGGTCAGGATCTACTGGCGCTCTCCGAAGCAGAACTCAGAGCCATTCGCGGGCGCGATATCGCCATGATCTTTCAGGACCCGATGACCTGCCTGAACCCGTTCATGAAAATTGGTGATCAGCTGATTGAGCCCCTCACGTTACACCAGGGCCTAGCCAAAGGCCCGGCCCGCGAGCAGGCCGTGGCGCTACTTGATGAGGTCGGTATCCGTGACCCCCAAGGGGCAATGAGTGCTTTCCCCCATGAGTTCTCTGGCGGCATGCGCCAGCGCGTCATGATCGCCATGGCGCTCATCAACGAGCCAAAACTCCTGGTTGCGGATGAGCCCACGACCGCGTTGGACGTGACGATTCAGGCGCAGATTCTAAAGCTGATTGCCGAGCTCCAGACCAAGCGCGATATCGGCGTGTTGTTCATCAGCCACGACCTTGCTGTGGTGTCCGATATCGCCGATCAAATCGTGGTCATGGAAAAAGGCAAGGTCGTTGAAAGCGGCCAGCCGCAGGCAATTTTTGACAATCCTCAACATCCCTACACCCAGAAATTACTGGCGGCGATCCCCAGCGGGCAAAAGGCAGCCGATGCGGTGGCGCCGGACCCCCTGATTCGCATTGAGCATCTTCGTACCTGGTTTACCCCCACCGCAGGTGCCGAGCCCGTCAAGGCGGTGGACGATGTCTCGCTGGAAATTCACCGCGGTGAAGTGCTCGGATTGGTCGGTGAGTCTGGGAGCGGTAAGTCGACGCTGGGTCGCTCTATTCTGCGGCTCGTACCCATTACAGGCGGCCAGATCACCTTTGAAGATACTGAGCTGTCATCGCTGGAGGGCCGCGCACTCAAGCAGTTCCGCCACCGCATGCAGATGATCTTTCAAGACCCCTACGCTTCGTTGAACCCGCGGATGACCGTGTATGACACGCTGGCCGAACCCCTGTTACTGCATGGTCTGGTCAATAAGGCAGGGTTGGATCAGGCGATACGCGAGCTCATGGACAACGTGGGTTTAGCCAGAAGCTTCGTTCGCAAGTATCCTCACGAGTTCTCAGGCGGGCAGCGTCAGCGTATTGCCATTGGCCGTGCGCTCGCGACACGGCCTGAGTTCATTGTGGCGGACGAGCCCGTTTCGGCGCTGGACGTGACCATTCAGGCACAGATTCTTGACCTGCTCGCCGACCTCACCAAGGAATATGGCCTGACCATGCTATTTATCTCGCATGACCTGGCGGTGATTCGACAGATTGCCGATCGCATTGCTGTGATGTACCACGGCAAGTTGGTCGAGCAAGGGGCGACGGCCGAGGTGTTTGATTCTCCCAAAGAGGCTTACACTCAATCGCTGTTGGCGGCGATTCCGGGGGTGAACGCCGCCTGAGTGTCATTGGGCTGATCTAGTAACCATCAGCAAACTAAAAGGCCCAACGCGCCGCAGGTGAGCGCTACAACGTAAAGCCGGAGTCCAGCGTGACCAATTGCCCGGTGACATAATCAGAACCCGTGATCAGTGACAAAATGGTGTCGGCGACATCCTCTGGTGTGACCACGTGCCCGAGCGGCGTCTGATCCGCGAACATCTTTTTGAGTCCCTCGTACTGCTCGGCATCACCACCGCCCCAGGTATTAAAGGCCCAGTCTCCGTCAATCAGGCCGGGCAGAACCGCATTCACACGGATCTTCTTCTTGCCCAGCGTCTTGGCCAGCGTGCGGGTCAGGCTGTTCATGCCGGCTTTAGAGGCGCAGTAGGCGATCGAGCTACCGTTGGCAGTTGTGCTCGCAATACTGGAGGTCATGACAATCTCGCCACCCCCAGCAGCTTCGATGTGGAGCGCCACTTCGCGCGACATCATGAAGGCACCGACCAGATTAACCCGCAGTGTGCGGAGCCAAATGTCTTCGGTGAGGGCGTCGAGTTCATCGTGGGGGACAAAGGTGGTGGTGCCCGCATTGTTCACCAGCACATCGAGCTGCCCAAAATGTTCGACCGTCGTTGCGACGAGTCGCTTGCAGTCGGCCTCTTCCGAGACATCTGCCTGGACCGCGAGTGCTTGACCGCCGGCCGCCGTGATCTCGGTGACGACGGCTTCCGCCGCCTCGGCGGAGCGGCTGTAGTTCACCACAACCCGCGCGCCTATTTCGGCTAGTTTGGTGGCCAACGCGGCACCCACACCTGAACTGGCGCCGGTAATCAATACCACTCGATCTGCTACATCCATCCTCACCACTCTCCGACGAGACTATTTAATCCGAGGCAGTGTATCGGCTGGGGCGCGTTTCGCCACCCGTGCAGCGACTTTTATCGATGATAGACAGCACACCAGAACGCAAACGCTCTGGGGCACCGCGCACGCACTAGGGCGAAGAATTGCATGAAAGGCGCTCTTGAGCGGAGACCACAGCACCCATGAGCCCGCAGGCAAGAATGCTAGCGACAACTGGCGTGCAAACCCTTTAGATGTGGGAAATCAAAGCATCGGGTGGGCCAAGCCACCCGATAGTCCTTTCGGTGCTTAAGCCAACTGCAGCGGCAGTGAGCGCAGGCGCTGGCCCGTGGCCTTGTACACCGCGTTGGCCACGGCAGGCGCGATGGGCGGTAGCCCCGGCTCGCCCACACCGGTGGGCTGGGTCCCGCTGTCGATAATCACAACCTCGATCTCGGGCGACTCACTCATACGCAGCATGGGGTAATCGTGGAAGTTGCTTTCCTTGATCGCCCCCGCCTCGAGGTTAAGTTCACCGTAGAGCGCGGCGGTGAGGCCATAGATCACGCCGCCCTCGATTTGTGAGCGCACAATGTCGGGGTTCACCGCCTGACCGCAGTCGAGCACGCAGGTCACCTTGTGCACGCGGATCTTGCCGTTCTCCACTGACACCTCGGCGATCTCGGCCACGTCGGTAAAAAACGAATGATGCGCCGCAAAGCCAAGGTGATGGCCCGCGGGCGGATTCATCTTGGCCATGTGCTCACCCGCTACCCGAATCACGTTATTGAGGCGCGGCGCGTTCTGGGTGTTCTGCAAACGGAACGCCACTTCATCCATACCCGCGACCTCAGCCATTTCATCGATCATCGATTCCTTAGCAAACGCGGTGTAGGAATGCCCCACCGAGCGCCAGAAAGTCATGGGCAGTTCGTGATCGACCGTCATGTGGGTCACCCGGGTGTTGGGGTGATCGTAGTCTTCAAACAACCCCTCGGTACTCGACTCATCGGTCGCAAATTTCTCGAAGTACCACTCACTCAAATTAGCGACGCCTTCGATCATCCCATCGCCCATCCATGAGTAGAGGGCCGGCAACAGCGAACGGAAGGTATCGGGGGAAATATCGGCACCGGCGCGCGCGGCGTCCCAAGCGATCAGGTTGCCGTCAGTATCGACACCCGCCTTAATGCGCATTAGTGACGCTGGGCGGAAAGGCCCCTGCTGAATATCGTCCTCGCGCGTCCAAACCAGCTGAATTGGCTTGCCGGACACTTTGGCAATCTCGGTGGCTTCAATGATATGGGACGGCGAACCCCGTCGACCGAAACCGCCACCGAGGTAGGTTTGATGAAAGCGCACTTTCTCAGCCGGAATGTCCGCCACACGTGACACCAGCCCCGGCACCGCTGAGGGGAACTGAATGCCCGTCCAAACGTCGGCCTCCTCACCGTCGATGCGCACCACCGCATTCATCGGCTCCATCGGCGAGTGGGACAGCAAGGGCGCCCAGTACTCGGCTTCATGGGTCTTCGAAGCGGTCTCAAGCGCTGCGGCAATGTCGCCTTCGTTGGGTCCCTCGACGCCGTCACCAGAAGCCAGCGCCGCGGCGTAATCCGCACGCAATGTCGCGGTGTCGACTGACTCCAGGGGCATGGATTCCCACTGCACCTCGACCTTTGCGGCGGCCTGCTTGGCCTGCCAGAACGTCTCGGCCACCACCGCCACACCGGTGCTCATTTCGAAAACATTGATCACGCCAGGCATGGCTTGGGCGCCAGCGGCATTCACGGACTGCGCTTTGGCTCGGGTGACGGGCGCACGCACCACTACGGCATAGTGCATATCAGGAATATCCACGTCGATCCCGAACTGCGCTGTGCCCGTCGACTTGGCGATGGCATCGACCCGCTTGGTTTCTTGGCCAATATACTGGAACTGGGAGGCAGGCTTTAGCGGTGCGTCAGCCTCAATAGTCATCGACTGCGCAGTCTCAATAAAGGCGGCATATGGGTAACGCTTGTCACCGTGCACGACAAAGCCATTGTCGGTATTTAAGGCCGACATAGATACGCCCAGATCCTGCGCCGCCGCCTCAAGAATAAGCCCGCGGGTGTTGGCGCCCACCTGCCGCAGCTGGGTGTAGTGCGCGCGGATTGAGGTACTACCGCCGGTGCCCTGCATGCCAAAGGCCGGGTTGACGTAATCCTCATGAACGCCGGCGAGCCAGATATCCATATCGAGCGGGTTCACATCGAGCTCTTCACCGACCAAGGTTGCCAGACCGGTGGTGACACCCTGCCCCATCTCTGAGCGGGCGGTATAAAAGCGAATGGTGTTGTCGGGGAGAATCTGGAGGAAGGCGTTAGGTGTCCATGCGCCCTCAGTGCTGGCGACCGGCAGTGGCGCGGGCGTACTGGAGCAACCGGTGAATGCAAAGCCCACCACAAGCCCACCGCCCGTCACGGCACTGGCTTGCAATAAACGACGACGCGAGATATTCACCGTGTTCATACCCTGTCCTCAGTCTGCGCCATCGCATCGTAGGCTAACGCGTTCTCACTCACTGACCGGATCGCGCGCTTGATGCGCGGATAGCAGCCACAGCGGCAAATGTTGCCCGACATGGCGGCATCAATCTCATCACTGCTTGGGTTTGGGTTGGCATCGAGGAGCGCTGCCGCGGCCATGATCTGGCCCGACTGGCAGTAGCCACACTGGGGTACTGCGTGCTCGTGCCACGCTGCCTGCAGGGGATGCAAGTTATCCGGCGTGCCCAGGCCCTCGATAGTAGTGATCGCCTTGTTAGCCACCGCCGCGATGGGCGTCACGCAGGTTTTCAGAGCCGCGCCATCCACATGCATGGTGCAGGCACCGCACAAGCCGGCACCGCAGCCAAACTTGGAGCCTTTGAGTTTGAAATGGTCGCGAACCACCCACAAAAGCGGCGTGTTGGGGTCAACATCAGTCCGAACAGATTGTCCGTTGAGGATGAACTGAATCATTCGTGCGCTCTCCATCTGATTACGCTGCTATACGGTGGGTTATGGGGTCGTGGATTGAAACCAAAGTGTTGAAAAAACTAGAACTGAGGCATGCACCCGACGCCCCGGACCGCTGCGAGGCGGCCCGGTCAAACAAATGATAGCGAGCGTTGCCCTAGACAGCAGGCGCCCGGTTACTCCGGATCAGCGACTTTTAGCAGCTGCTTGCCGAGATTCTTTCCGGTAAACAGGCGCTGCAATGTAGTGGGAATATTCTCAAACCCCTCCTGCATGTCGATCTGGTACTTGAGCTTGCCTTCGTCGATCCAACCCAGCAGATCCTTGATCGCCGCGCCCGCCCTCGGCAGGTAATCGAGCACAATAAAGCCCTCCATGCGGCTGCGCATGATCACCAGATTCATGATATTAGTCGGGCCAGGCTGGGGTGTGGTCGCGTTGTAATTAGCGATACCACCGCACATCACAACGCGTGAACGCATATTCAAATGATTAAGCGCCGCCTCGAGGGTGTCGCCGCCGACGTTGTCGAAGAACACGTTCCATTTTTCGGGGCAGGCCTCGGCAATCTGTTGATCGAGGTTGCCCTGCTTGTAGTCAATGGCGTGATCAAAGCCCGCCTCTTCCGTGAGCCAAGCGCACTTCTCGGGGCCGCCGGCGATGCCGACGACGCGGCAACCTTTGATCTTGGCGATTTGCCCAGCCACAGAGCCCGTGGCACCTGCCGCACCTGAAACCAGCACCGTTTCACCGGGCTGGGGGTCACCTAAATCCAGCAGACCAAAATAGGCCGTGAGACCCGTGACACCCAACACCGACAACATCATTTCTGGCGGTGCACCTTCGGGC
>Ga0255756_1002385_pt1 | contig 20204 bp, 19 predicted proteins | sample 011ome_20_FD_179956 | JGI IMG/M metagenome (GOLD analysis project Ga0255756, IMG submission 179956) | Coastal salt marsh microbial communities from the Groves Creek Marsh, Skidaway Island, Georgia - 011509CT metaG (version 2) | ecosystem: Environmental > Aquatic > Marine > Intertidal zone > Salt...
CAGGAACTAAGAGCAGCACCGACTGACCCCCGTAAATAGTCGACTTCGCAGCACCAACGAACTCGGCCATCCAATTGGGCAGGAGAACACCCTCCACCAGCGCTTGACGTCCGCTTGCTAAAAGAGCCTGGCGAAATGGTTTTGATGAGCTCTCAATGGGCAATGCCGTGCCTTGCTCGGCAACGGCGGTTCTGGCCATGTGGTCTGGAATTGCCGCAGAGAGGACCTCACCAAGTGCTACACACTGCCTGTTAGCGACATCTCTGGCAAACTCATAAATCTCTCTGGTCAGGACCGGTCTGTCGCCGACAATCTCAATCAGTGAGGAGGTTGCGTACTCAGAGGCCTCTAGCAAATCGACGACAAAACCAGTCTGTTTGGTTTTTGAGCGACCTATGAAGAAGCTCACCCTATGACCAAATAGAAGAGACTCGGCTAGCTCGGTGGGTATAACAAAATCGAATTGCCTGTCTAATTGAAGCAGCTTCGATTCAGCTACTACCCGCGCGAAGCGAGCCATCTAGCGACCCGCAGCCTCGCGAAGCGCACTTGCACGATCTGCCTTTTCCCAGCTGAACTCTGGAAGCTCACGGCCAAAGTGTCCGTATGTAGATGTCTTTGCGAATATTGGTCGCTTTAGATTTAGGTCACGAATTATTGCTGCTGGTCTGAGGTCGAAGGTCTCCATTACCGCCTTTTGAATGCTTTCGACCTCGACCTTTTCGGTGCCGAAGCACTCTATAAAGACGGCCACTGGCTTGGCAACACCAATTGCGTAGGCAACCTGGAGCTCCACCTTGTCGGCAAGGCCTGCTGCGACGACATTCTTTGCCACCCAGCGCATCGCGTATGCTGCGGAGCGATCCACCTTTGAAGGGTCCTTGCCGCTGAACGCACCGCCTCCGTGGCGCGCCATCCCCCCGTAGGTGTCGACAATGATCTTTCTACCTGTTAGGCCAGCATCCCCTTGAGGCCCCCCAACTACGAAGCGACCCGAAGGGTTGATGATGTAGCGAACATTAGAGGTATCGAGCTTGCTTCCTGCCAACACCGGCGAAATGACTCTCTCAAGCACGAGGTTGGCAAGGTCATCCTGGGTGACGTCCGGGTGGTGCTGTGTCGATAGCACCACAGTGTTGATTGCGACCGGTGTATTGCCCTCGTAGTCAATGGATACCTGGGTCTTACCATCGGGTCGAAGAATGCCATTGTCTAGCTCACGCCTGACTCGGCTTAGGTTTTCCGAAATTCGATGAGAGAGCAAGATTGGGGCCGGCATCAACGTGTCGGTCTCATTCGTTGCGTAACCGAACATCATGCCCTGGTCACCAGCACCTAGTTTGCTGAATTCGTCTAGCTCACCTGCCCGGGACTCGAGCGCATCGTCGACACCGCTTGCAATGTCTGGTGACTGAGCACCAATGGAGACAGATACGCCGCAAGAGTTTCCGTCGAAGCCGATGTCTGAGCTTGTGTAGCCGATGTCTAGAACCTTCTGCCTGACAAGCTGCGGAATCTCTACGTAGCTGGAGGTCGTGACTTCCCCGGCAATGTGAACTAGTCCAGTGGTTACCAGGGTTTCTAAGGCAACACGAGCTTCTGGGTCTTGCTCCAGCATTGCGTCGAGTATGGTGTCGGAGATTTGATCGCAGATCTTGTCTGGGTGGCCCTCTGTCACCGATTCTGAGGTAAATGTTCTGAGCGTCATAGACGCAAAGTCTAGTAAGTCGCTATGACAATTGCGCTGCCACGCGCCTCATGATCTCGCGCGCTACATCGACTTTAGGTCCTGCAATTTCAGCTGCTGAATAAGCATCTACAAACTGAACTACAGTCTCGTTTGAATCCAGGGAACTGATGCGGTTTCCAACTACCACCTTCACTCCCTTTGCTTCAAGTTTGCTCCTGGACGCCTCAATGACGTCCTCTCCCTCGTCGACCAATGCAAAACCAACGGCAAAGCTCTTAGGAAAATTCTTTGTATAGGTCGCAAGTAGATCGGGTGATGAACTCAGCTTTATCTCTGGAACCGTGGACCGGGAGATCTTGCCTATGTCAGGATTGTCCACTTGAAAATCGCTTACAGCTGCTGCCATCACGAGCACATCACTTGGCTTTTGCAGAGCGGTACTAAGCTCGGCAACATTTTCAACGTGGGTTACCTCGATGCCCCTAGGGGTGTCATTGAGATTGCAAGCAATCAAATGCACCTTTGCTCCCAGATCTCTTGCTGCTATCGCAAGGGCAACACCTGTCTTTCCGGATGAACGGTTGCCAATAAACCTAACATCGTCGATGCGTTCTCTCGTTCCCCCAGCGGTCACAGTAACGGTCTTACCGGTAAGTGGGCTTGCTGAAAAGAGAAAGTCAATGATCTCTTCAACTTCGGGAAGCCTGCCTGGTCCTGTGTCATCTCCTGTTAGGCGACCAGAAGCTGGCTGCATCACCCTTATGCCTCGGGAACGTAGGGTCTCTACGTTTTCGATGGTCGCCTGGTTTTGCCACATCTCGGTGTGCATGGCTGGCACCACAACAACCGGGGCAGTTGATGCCAGGAGTGCATTGAGGAGAAGGTCATCAGCAATGCCGGCGGCATATCGCCCTAAGAAAGCTGCAGTTGCGGGTGCAATGACTATGAGGTCGGCCTCTTGGCCGAGTTGGACGTGCTTGACGCTTGCGACATCTGCGTAGAGATCGGAGTCAATGGCCTTGCCACTTAGCGCTTCTAGCGTTGCCTCACCTATAAAGCGGAGGGCATTCTGTGTGGGTAGTGCAGTTACTTCATGACCAAGTTCTGACATTGCCCGGAGCAGGCCAGCGGCCTTATAGGCAGCTATTCCGCCGGTGATTCCAAGCAGAATTCGCAATTTGGGCTACTAGTCGGTCTTCTTTGTTAGCTTGCCCTGGTGCAGCTCGTGGAGGGCGATGGAGAGCGCTTTGTCGTCAATTGAAGAATCGACAAGGGGGCCAACATAGTTGAAAAGCGATCCCTCGTGCAGCGCGGAGTAGTACTCGTTGATCTGGCGTGCTCGCTTGGATGCAAAGATCACTAGCTCGTAGTTGGAGCCGACCTTCTCTAGAAGCTCGTCAATTGGTGGGGCAATGATGCCTTCGGCATGCGTCATCTGTCTCCTCTAACTGTCCTAACGATTTCCTCTGCACATTCCGAGAGGTTGTCGTTGGTGACTTGGTGTTCAAACTCTCCCGCGGCAGCTATTTCCGAGCGGGCTGTAGCAAGTCTAGTTTGAATTTCTGATTCTGTCTCGGTCGCCCTATCGCGCAGCCTCCGCTCCAGCTCCTCCCACGATGGTGGGTGTACAAAAACTTGAATAGCCTCTGGCTCATGCTCACGAATCTGCCTCGCGCCCTGCAGGTCAATTTCCAGAATCAGGTGCTTCCCCAAAGAACTCGCTCTCTCCAACTCCGCTCTGGGGGTTCCGTAGAGGTGCTGGCCATGAACGGTGGCATGCTCGAGTAGTTGATCTCCAGAGATCATTTCCTCGAAGCTCTCGCGACTAACGAAGTGATAGTGAATACCATCCACCTCGTCTTGCCGGGGAGCTCTTGTGGTGGCAGAGACCGACAGAATGAAATCTTGGTGGTTTGCAAGGATCTGCTTCACGAGCGACCCCTTACCCACCCCTGCGGGACCAACCAAAACAACCAGGCTCATAGCTGCGACTTTAGCTGCTCAATTGAGCGAATGATCTCGTGAGGGCCTGCTTTAGTTGCGGCTCGCGAAACGTTGCAGATGACCCTTTTGGCGCTCAGCCCAAAGATCTTCTCTACGTCCGCCAGCGAGGCACCCTGATGTCCAAACCCGGGTGCAAGTATTGGAATACCAACGTCAGACTCCAAAACTGTCTCCAGACCGAACTGTTTTAGGTCTTGGGTAGCTCCTATCACCACTCCGCAGCTGGCACCGAGCTTCTTAGCCTGCTCGACGACCTTTGCTGCGACTGTTCCTTTACCAATCTTGGCTGTCTGAAGCTGCTTGGCCTCAGGGTTTGAGGTGGCTGCTAAGACAAACAAACCCGCGCCCACGTCCTCCGCGTAGCCAAGGGTTTCGGCCAAAGAAGTAGGTCCGAGGTATGGAGATACCGTAAGAGCGTCCGAACGAAGAGGCGAGTCGTCTCCGAAAAAAGCCTGGGCGTAGCCCAGCATGCTGGATCCAACATCACCGCGCTTAGCATCTGCTATGACAACGAAGTCTGCGTCTTTTGCTGCTTGAAGCACCTCTTCAAGGGCACTTAGTCCCGCTCCCCCAAACCGTTCAAAGAATGCCACCTGAGGCTTCAAAATTCCGACGCGACCCTCCGCTGCCTCGATCAGTGCAAATGCGAACTCTCTGAGTCCATAGGGCGAATCAGGTAGGCCCCAGTCAACGAGGGTCTGCTCTGCTGGGTCGATACCAAGACAAAGCGCACCATACTCATTTCGCGCCACTTCAAGTTTCTCAAGGTATTTAGGCATCCAGCAAAGCCCTTCTGTTTGCCGCATGCTCCTGCAGTGGGGTTACGTCGAACCTGCCCTGCCGAACTACCTCAAAGGACCCAATAGCAGCGCTCAGCTGAGCTGCTGTAGTGAAGATTGGCTTATCGGCGGCAGTGGTTGCAGCCCTGATCTCGTAGCCATCGACCCTGGCAAAGGCGCCGGAAGGAGTGTTTACCACGACGTCCACTTCACCGTCGGTGATCATTTGCACAATAGACCTTTGCCCCTCGGTTGCCTTGGAGTGCTTGATTACTGTCTCGGCTCCAATTCCATGCCTCTCGAGCATTCTCGCCGTCCCCTCTGTTGCAAGGATCCGATAACCCATCTGTGAGAGCCGTGCCACGGGAAGGATGATTTGTGGTTTGTCTCTATCCGCGACGGACACAAACACTGACCCAGACAGCGGAAGCGCTGAACCAGCTCCTGCTTGGCTCTTGGCGAAGGCAGCAGGGAAGGTCTTATCGATTCCCATTACCTCTCCGGTTGAGCGCATCTCAGGACCTAGCAAGCTATCGACGTAACGACCATCTTTGGTGGCAAAGCGCTTAAAGGGAAGTACAGCCTCCTTTACAGAAACTGGAGTGCCACTTGGCAGCTGCTTACCATCCGAGGCTGGAAGATGACCTTCCTTGATTAGTTCATCAATGGTTCTGCCAATCATCACCAGCGAAGCGGCCTTGGCCAAAGTTATTCCGAGTGCCTTTGAGACGAACGGTACGGTCCTCGAGGCCCTAGGGTTCGCCTCAAGAACGTAGAGCACATCCGAGGCTAGAGCGAACTGGACGTTGATAAGTCCTTTGACCCCAAGCCCCTTTGCGATCGCTTCCGTTGCCGCTGCAACCCGCTCAATTTGGGCATCGCTCAGCGTTATTGGTGGCAGGGTGCAGCTCGAGTCACCAGAGTGGATGCCCGCCTCTTCGATGTGCTCCATGACGCCACCGACATAGAGGCGCTGGCCGTCATAGAGAGCGTCAATGTCGATCTCTATGGCATCGTCTAAAAAGTGGTCCACCAAGAGTGGATGTCTCTCATCGACCAGTGCGTGCTCGGCAATGCGGTCGAAATAGCCCTCAAGACTCTTTTCGTCATAGACAATTTCCATGCCCCTACCACCCAATACAAAAGAGGGCCGTACCAGGACCGGGTAGCCGATTCTCCTTGCGATCTCCATCGATTCAGCCAGGTTGGTCGCGGTCCCGTTTGCGGGTGAAATAAGCCCGGCAGCGTCAAGAATTCTCTGGAACGCACCACGCTCCTCAGCTCTGTCGATTGAGTCAGGTGTGGTGCCAAGAATTGGCACGCCGGCTGCCTCGAGACCGTTAGCAAGCCCCAGGGCAGTCTGTCCCCCTAGCTGCACCATCACACCCAGCAGCTCCCCTGACTGGCTCTCGGCATGGATGACCTCGAGGACATCCTCTAGGGTCAGCGGTTCGAAATAGAGCCTGTCAGAGGTGTCGTAGTCGGTAGATACGGTCTCGGGATTGCAATTGACCATGATTGTCTCGATACCCGCATCACGAAGTGCAAAGGCTGCGTGGACACAGGAGTAATCAAACTCAACTCCCTGGCCGATGCGGTTTGGACCACTGCCAAGAATCACCACCTTTTGCCTGTCCGATGGAACGACCTCGGTGACCTGGTCGTAGCTGCTGTAGTGGTAAGGCGTGAGGGCAGGAAACTCCCCCGCGCAGGTGTCAACGGTCTTGAAGACCGGCCTAACGCCCTCTGAATAGCGCAAGGCTCTGATCTCCTCTTCGTCAACATTTCTTAGCTGTGCAAGCTGGCTGTCGCTGAAGCCGTGTCCCTTGGCTTTTCTTAGCGACGCTGCGTCAAGACTCTCAAGCGAGCCAACCCACTCCGCAACCTCGTTTATGAGAACTATCTGATCAATAAACCAAGGGTCAATCTTGGTCTGCTCAAAGACCTCTTCAGCTGTTGCGCCCAGTCTGAGTGCTTGTTGGACCTGCACGACCCGCTTATCGGTTGGAGTTTCAATAAGCTCGAGTAGTTCATCTTTGGTTTGGTCAATGGCGCCCCAGTGGAATGAGCTGCCGCGTTTTTCAAGCGACCTAAGCGCTTTTTGAAGCGCTTGTGTGAAATTTCGGCCAATTGCCATGGCCTCACCCACGCTCTTCATGGTTGTGGTGAGGGCTGGGTCAGCGGCTGGGAATTTCTCAAAGGCAAAACGAGGCGCTTTCACGACGATGTAATCGAGAGTTGGTTCAAAGCTGGCTGGGGTGACCTTGGTTATGTCGTTTGGAATCTCATCGAGGGTGTAACCGATGGCAAGCTTTGCCGCAATCTTGGCGATCGGGAACCCAGTCGCCTTTGATGCTAGGGCCGAGGATCTTGAAACCCTGGGGTTCATCTCAATCACAATGACTCTCCCGTCAGCGGGGTCAACCGCGAACTGGATGTTGCAGCCACCAGTGTCAACGCCAACATCCCTAATGATCTGGATGCCGATGTCCCTGAGATTTTGATACTCGCGATCGGTTAGCGTCATCGCAGGGGCCACGGTGATCGAATCACCGGTGTGGACACCCACAGGATCGAAGTTCTCGATAGAGCAGACGACCACAGTGTTGTCGTTTTTGTCTCGCATGAGCTCGAGCTCGTACTCTTTCCAACCCAGGATGGATTCTTCAAGTAGTACCTCTGAGGTTGGAGAGGCCTGGATGCCAGCTCCCGCAATCCGCCTCAGGTCTTTTTCGTCATAGGCGAAACCTGACCCAAGACCTCCCATTGTGAAGCTCGGCCTCACAACTAGCGGATAGCCAAACTCAGCCGCAACCTCAAGGCAATCTTCAATGCTGAGAGCTATCGCACTTCGGGCAACATCAGCACCAGCGGCTAGCACAAGATTCTTGAACTCTTGCCTATCCTCTCCGGCCCTAATGGCATCGACGTTTGCCCCGATCAGCTCGACCCCATACGTCTCTAGCGACCCGCGCTCGTAGAGTGCCATCGCAGCATTTAGCGCTGTTTGACCGCCCAGAGTCGGCAGGATCGCGTCGGGCTTCTCCTTTTCGATTATGGACTCGATAACCTCGGGGGTAATTGGCTCTACGTAGGTGGCATCTGCAAAGTCAGGGTCGGTCATGATTGTTGCCGGATTTGAATTGATCAAAATTACCCTGATGCCCTCTTCCTGGAGCACCCTGCAAGCCTGAGTTCCGGAGTAGTCAAACTCGCAGGCCTGGCCAATAACAATGGGCCCGGACCCAATAACCAGAACCGAGTTGATGTCAGGACGCTTGGGCATTAGTTCTCCTCGATAAGGTTCAGAAACTTGTCAAATAGGTAGTGGCTATCGTGGGGGCCAGCCGCTGCCTCGGGGTGGTACTGAACCGAGAAGGCGGGGATGTCTAGGCACTCAAGCCCCTCCACAACGTTGTCATTCAGCCCGCGATGTGAGACTTGCACCCTTCCAAAGCCCTCTGGCGATAATGCCTCGTCCCCTTCGAGCTTCACGGCGAATCCGTGATTATGCGCGGTCACCTCAACCTGGCCGGTTGACTTGTCTTGAACCGGTTGATTGATACCGCGGTGACCAAAGGTCAGCTTGTAGGTGTCAAAACCCAGAGCCCGGCCGAGAAGCTGGTTTCCAAAGCAAATACCAAAGAAAGGCTTTTTGGCCTTGAGCAGTTCCCTCAGCATCTCTACCTGTGACGCGCTTGCCTCAGGGTCTCCCGGTCCATTGCTAAAGAACACCGCACTTGGATTACTCTCGAGAATCTCATTCGCAGTTGCGTTTGAGGGGAAGACCTCGACGTCCAGTCCGCGCTCATTTAGGTGCTCGAGCGTAGAACGCTTGATACCCAGGTCGAGAATTGCAACGCTGCCCTTTTTGGGTCCAACAGCTGGAAGTAGGTATCGCTCACTGACGCTCACCTGGCCAGAGAGATTTTGCCCCTTCATCTGCTTTTGAGACCGTACTTCCGCGAGCATCTGCTCTTCCGAGGTAGCCTCCGAACCGGAGAAGATGCCAGCCCGCATTGCTCCCGCATCTCTGATTCTTAGGGTGATGGCACGAGTGTCGACTCCGGAGATGCCGACTATCTCAGACTCGATGAGTGCAGACCCTAGGTCTTTCTCGGAGCGAAAGTTGCTCGCGATGCGGCTGGGTTCCTTGACTACATAGCCCGCTACCCAAATCCTGCTCGACTCGTCATCACGCGCATTGGTTCCAACGATACCAATGTGGGGAGCGGTCTGGAGAACGATCTGTCCCGCGTAGGAAGGGTCGGTCAGCGTCTCCTGGTATCCGGTCATTCCTGTGGCAAAGACCAGCTCACCAAACGTCTTACCCTGTTTCCCATAGGACTCCCCCGTGAAGACGGAACCGTCCTCGAGGACTAAGTAGGCGTTATCCAATATCAGCTCCTGTCACGTGTGCAAGTTGTCTCAAAAATCCCCCCGGGTCGCTGACTACTCTCAGATGAGTCACCAGGCGCTCTTTGCCATGGGACCAGTGGATGGCAATTAGACCATCCTGCTCAACACCCTTGTCGATGGTTGCCGTTTCCCTTGTGAAGCCTGCTATCGAAGCTGTGGGTATGAGAAAGTTACTTTCCCCCACCCGCTCTATCGAGACTCCATCCTCAGAGGCAAAGACCTTCGACTTACCTCTGGATCCCAAACCAAAAGCCCATAACCTATCCAGAGGCCTAGCCGCAAAAACTGTTGAGACGTATAGGGCAGAACCCACCTCAAGACCACCCTTAGACTCCATCAAGCTGGGCATTGTGGATTCCTGGACGCTCCTTCGATTTGCCACCGACCGCCAGATTCGGAAGGCGATAGCGAACACAAGGGCTACCAGCATTGCTCCGATGAGCTCCCTAAGCATTCTTCACCTTCCCATCTTTGACACTGAACTTGCCCCTAAACACGGTGTGAAGGACTCGGCCCTTGAGCTCCCTGCCGGCGAAGGGGTTGTTGTGAGAGAGCGAGTGTGTGACAGCGGTCACTCTCCTGCTTGGGGCTGGATCTAGGAGCACTAGATTGGCGGGCTGCCCCTCAGCTATGGTGCCATGTCCCTCAAGGGAACCGATCTCAGCTGGCTTCGAGGACATCACCTCGGTAAATCGCTTCCAATCAGAGGCTCCGGATTCGATGAGCACCTCCTGTGCCACCGAGGCCGCGTGCTCAAGACCGACCATTCCAAAGGCGGCCTGTTCCCACTCGCAATCCTTCTTTTCTGAGGAGTGTGGAGCGTGGTCGGTTCCGATGATGTCGATGGTGCCGTCGATAAGTCCTTCGCGAAGCGCGAGAGTGTCTTCGGTCCTTCGAAGTGGCGGGTTCACTTTGTAGACAGGGTCGTAGCTTCTAACCAGGTCCTCGGTGAGCATTAGGTGGTGCGGAGTAACCTCCGCTGTGATCTGAATCCCTCTGGCTTTGGCCCATCGCACAACATCTACGGCTCCGGCTGTTGTGAGGTGGCAAATGTGGAGCCTTGCCCCCACCTGCTCTGCTAGCAGGGCGTCTCGGGCAATGATGGACTCCTCTGCAACACTGGGCCAGCCCTTCAGGCCAAGCTCGGTGGAGAGCTCGCCTGAGTTCATCTGAGAGCCTTCGGTGAGCCTAGGTTCCTGAGCGTGCTGAGCGATTACTGCCCCAAGGCCCTTCACGTAGGTAAGTGCTCGTTGCATAACCAGTGGGTCGTGTACGCAGTGCCCGTCATCACTAAAAACTTTGACCTTTGCTTTCGAGTTTGCCATAAGCCCAAGTGCACTCAGCTCAGTGCCAGCAAGTCCCTTGGTGACTGCTCCTATTGGCCTAACTTCCAGTAGCTCAGCCTCTTCACCGAGCTTCATTACCTGCTCAACCACCGATGCGGTGTCGGCAACCGGGTCGGAGTTAGCCATTGCAAACAGGGCTGTGTAGCCGCCAGCGGCTCCAGAGCGCGAGCCACTTAGAACTGTCTCACTCGCCTCGTAGCCTGGCTGCCTTAGATGGGTGTGAAGATCGACAAATCCCGGTAGGGCCATAAGCCCTGAACAATCGAGGCCACTCTCTGTGGTCTTTCCGACCTTGGTTACCTGTGAACCCTCAACAGTTATGTCCGTAGTCTCACCAGAGGCAAGCAATACTCCCTTGAATACCTGCATCAGCCCTCCCCCGCCATGAGTTTGTATAGGACGGCCATGCGAACCGACAGGCCATTTCTAACCTGAGTGAGCACGGCGCTGCGCGGATCATCGGCAGCCTCATTCGAGATCTCAAAGCCTCGGTTCATCGGTCCGGGGTGAAGGATTATGGTCTGATTGCCGAGCATCTTGAACCGCTCACCCGATAGTGACCATTTCGCAGCGTATTCGCGCTCCGATGGGAAAAAGGTTCCCTGCATTCTCTCCCGCTGAACCCTGAGCATCATCACTACATCAGGTTTCTCAGCTAGGGCTTCTTCAAAGGAGTGCGAAATCTTGCACCCCATAGCCGCAAATGTCTTTGGTAGAAGCGTCTCTGGCCCCGCAAGAGTTACCTCAGCCCCCAGGAGACTTAGCAGCAGGACATTACTGCGAGCAACCCTGGAATGCTGAATGTCACCAACGATAAGCACCTTGATTCCAGCAAGGTCGTTGCCGCTTTTCTTGATTTGTCTAATAGTTAGGGCGTCCAGGAGAGCTTGTGTTGGGTGCTCATGAGAACCATCTCCGGCATTCACGACTGAACCTGAGATCCAGCCCTTGGTGGCAAGGGTTTGGGCAGCACCACTCATGGGGTGGCGAATCACAATTGCGTCAGCGCCCAACGCCTCTAGGGTCTGGGCCGTATCTTTTAGGCTCTCACCCTTGCTCACAGAGCTGGTAGCTGCGGCAAAGTTGATGACATCGGCGCTGAGTCTTTTTGCTGCGATCTCAAAGCTAATTCGGGTTCTGGTTGAATTTTCGTAGAAGAGGTTGACCACGGTCTTGCCCCTAAGCGCGGGCAGCTTCTTGACCTCTCTTGAATTGACGGCCCCAAGCTCATCAGCATTATCCAGAATCGCGATTGCCGAGCATGTATCCAGTTCCCTTATTGAGGTGAGGTGCTTCATTGCTCGATCACCACCTGGTCTGAACCATCGGTATTTGCGAGCATCACATTGACTCGCTCGGCGGCGGAAGTCGGTAGATTCTTGCCGACGAAATCCGGTCTTATTGGAAGTTCGCGGTGTCCGCGGTCAACTAAAACAGCTAGCTTCACCTGTCGTGGACGCCCAATGTCTACAAGGGCATCCAAAGCAGCCCGAACCGTTCTGCCTGAGTAGAGAACGTCGTCTATTAGGACCACAACCTTGTCGTCGATGCCGGATGTAGGGATCTGCGTCGGGCGAATCTCCCGCTCTGCATCGAGTGAGTCATCGCGATACATGGTTATGTCTAGAACCCCGAGGTTGGATACGTAACCTGGATCAATATGAGCAAGGCTTGTGTCTATTCGTTCTGCGAGCTCGACACCACGGGTCGGAATGCCAAGAAGAACTAGGTCCCCAGAGCCGGAGTTGGCCTCAAGGATTTCGTGAGAGATGCGCTTAATCGCTCTGGAGATATCAGAGCTATCTAAGACGGTGCGCAGCGGCATGAGCCTCTCCTTCTTCGCCTCGCTGGACGAACTTAAAGGACATTTGAAAAAAGCATAACAGCTCTAGATAGCTTCGCTACCTTTCGCTAGGCGAGCCAGAACTCCGTTGATAAATTTTGGGGAGTCATCGGTTGAAAACTCACTTGCAAGATTGACGGCCTCTGAGATTGCGACCTCGTTAGGTACTTCTGGGTTGTGGAGGATCTCCCAGGCCCCCATTCTCAGAAGAGCACGGTCTAGATTCGGCATTCGCTCAAGCTTCCAGCCCTCAGCCAGATTCTGGAGCCTCGCATCGAGTGTGCTCAGCTCGGTAGTGACTCCTCTGACAAGGGTCTCTGCGTAATCAAAGATTGCGTCCTGGTTCTGACGTCCTTCAGCCGCGGTTTGGGCATCGGACAGTAGTTCCATTGCGTCGAGCTTGTTTAGCTCTGCCGCGTAGAGAGCGTCCAGGGCTCGTTTACGTGATTTACTGCGGCTACTCAACTATTCACTCGCCCGGCCGAGATACTCACCAGTTCGAGTGTCGACCTTGACCTTGGTGTTGTTCTCGATGAAGAGCGGAACCTGAATCTGGTGCCCAGTCTCAAGAGTTGCGGGTTTTGTTCCGCCGGTGGAGCGGTCTCCCTGCAATCCGGGCTCGGTGTACGTAATCTCCAGAACCACTGATGGTGGCAGTTCGACATACAGCGGTGAACCATCGTGGATTGCCACCGTTGCCATTTGGTTTTCGAGCAAGAAGTTTGCAACCTCACCAACAACAGCTGAATCCAGAGACATCTGGTCGTAGGTGGTGTTATCCATAAATACGTAACCGCTGCCATCGTTGTATAGGTACTGCATGTCGCGCCTATCAACGGTTGCGGTGTCGACCTTCACACCAGCGTTAAAGGTCTTGTCTACGACCTTGTCGGACTTTACGTTCTTGAGCTTGGTTCTAACAAAAGCGGGGCCTTTGCCAGGCTTGACGTGCTGAAACTCGATAACGCTCCAGAGCTGCCCATCAATCAGCAGCACCATGCCGTTTTTAAGATCGTTTGAGGTTGCCATGAATCTCCCTTGCTAAACCTGAAGCAGTTTAGCCCTTAGCAAGCTGCCTGAGCGCAAGTGCATAGGAGTCGAAACCGAAGCCAGCAATTTGACCGGTAGCCACCGCAGAGATCACTGAATTTTGACGAAACTGCTCGCGCGCGTGTGGATTAGAAATGTGCACTTCGATTAATTTGACTCCGCTTGAGGTCAGTGCAGCGCAGGCATCCCTGAGCGCATAGGAGTAATGAGTGAAGGCAGCTGGGTTGAGAACTACCGGGGATTTGGCCTTCAGGGCTTCGTGTAGCCATTCAATTAGCTCGTCCTCGCTATTGGTTTGCCTAAAGTCCACCTCGCAACCGATCTCAGTTGCCTCAACCTCAAGCTTGCCCTCTAGGTCTGCAAGTGTCTCAGTTCCATAGACATCTGGCTCTCTGTCACCGAGCAGGTTTAGGTTGGGGCCGTTTAAGACGAGAATCTTCATGGTCTTACGCTATTCCACAATCGCCTGAAAAGCCGTAAAAAGAAGCTCTGGTGTTGGAGCCGAGAGAATCGAAGGCTTACCAACCTTGTCCAGTACCACAAACCTAAGGGAACCACCTCTTGCCTTCTTATCCCTCTGCATTACCTCGAGAAGCTGAGGCCACTTGTCAGATTTGTAGGTGATCGGCAGGCCTATCTTGTCAAAGACCCTTCGGTGCAGTTCAACATCAGAATCGGAGAGCTTGCCCGAAAGCATCGATAGCTCAGCGGCAAACACCATGCCGATAGATATCGCAGCTCCGTGACGCCACTTATAGCGCTCGACATGCTCGATTGCATGACCGAGAGTATGTCCATAGTTGAGAAACTCTCGCTTTCCGTCCTCTCTGAAGTCTTCGGTCGTAACGCTTTCCTTGATCGCAATTGACCTTGCGACCAGGTCAGCAAAGACATCGGATTTTGAATCGGTGGCACTCTCGTTCGCCAGAACGATTTCAAGAATCTCAGGGTCGGCGATAAAACCGTACTTCACAAGTTCCGACATCCCTGCGAGCAGCTCGTTACGAGGCAAGGTCTCAAGTGTGTCCAGGTCCACAAATACCTTGGTAGGCATGTGGAAGACGCCGACGAGATTTTTACCCTCTTGAGTGTTTACCCCAGTCTTGCCGCCAATCGCTGCATCGACCATGCCAAGAAGCGTTGTTGGAATTAGGTAGGTACGAACCCCTCTGAGCCAGGTTCCGCCAACAAAGCCGGCAAGGTCCGTTGTCGAACCTCCACCTAGACCAATTACCGCATCATTTCTATGGAAATCAGCCTGTCCCATGATGCCCCAGCAAAATGCCGCAACCTCAACCCTCTTCGCCTCCTCGCTTTGCGGAACCTCGGCCAATAGGGCCTCGTAGCCACTCTGCACCAAGGTCTCCCGCAGTAACTCGGCAGTCGCAGCAAGGGGTTGGGGGTGAATGATGAGGACCTTGTCAACTCCATCAAGAGATTTGGGGACCTCGTCAAGTAGGCCTCGGCCGATGACGCTATAGGACATTTCTTGCCTTACTCTCAAGTTCCTCTAGAACCGCCCGGATTGGGCGATTGGCGGTAATGACCGTCTCATCCGCTAGTTGCCGATAGTACCCGAGTCTTTCTTCGTAAAGCCTTGACCACATGCCTGGATCAGCCTTCAGGAGCGGTCTCTTATCTAGGTTGATTCGCGCAAGGACCCAGTCGCTGTGGGTGTCCAGAAAAATCGTGGGTACGCCAGTAAGCAGTTCACGATTTTCCTCGGTGACTACCACCCCTCCCCCGGTTGCAATGACGCCGGGGGTCATCAAGGCCTTCTTCAGGGCCTTGGTTTCCAGCGTTCGAAAAGTATCTTCGCCCTGTGTTTCGAAAATCTTGGTTATTGGACCGTGGCTTGCACTAACCAGCCGGTCGGTGTCAATGAACTTGCGCTCCAATATCTTGGCTAGCTTGCGACCCAGAGTTGTCTTGCCGGCCCCCATGGGCCCAATGAGGACAATGGGATTAGTCACTAGGGCTTAGAAATCTTCGACTTGAGGGTCTCTGGGATTGACGCTAGGTACGTATCCATGTTGCGTTTGGTCTCTGGCACGGAGTCACCACCGAACTTCTCCAAGACCGCATTTGCGATTACCAGTGCGACCATTGCCTCAACGACTATTCCTGAAGCGGGCACTGCACAAACATCGCTGCGCTGGTGATGTGCTGTGGTCTTCTCTCCAGAGGAAGTGTCAATGGTTTCCAGTGCCTTGGGAACGGTGCTGATGGGCTTCATACCAGCACGAACACGCACTATCTCCCCGTTACTCATTCCACCCTCAATGCCACCCGCGCGATCGGTCTTCCTGGAAACTTCGCCGTCTGCCCGCACAATTTCATCGTGAGCCACAGAACCGCGTCGCTTTGTGGTCTCTAAACCATCGCCTATCTCAACGGACTTCATTGCCTGGATACCCATCACCGCGGAGGACAGCTGGGCATCAAGTCTTCGGTCCCAGTGAACGTAGCTACCAATTCCTGGTGGCATACCGTAGACGAGAGTCTCCACAACACCACCCAAGGTGTCCCCTGACGCATGGCAGTCATCGATCTCAGCAACCATTGCAGCAGATGCTTGCTTGTCAAAGCAGCGCAGCGGGTCGTTGTCGAGCGCTTCAACATCCTTTGGTCTCGGAAGCGCCTCGCTGGTATTGGCGATTGGACCGATAGCGACGGTGTGGGTTACTAACTCGATTCCAAGCTCGCGTAGGAAGTTCTGTGCAATTCTCCCGAGAGCAACCCTCGTGGCCGTCTCCCTCGCACTTGCCCTCTCGAGCACAGGTCTTGCCTCATCGAACCCGTATTTCTGCATCCCGGTAAAGTCTGCGTGTCCGGGCCTGGGCCTGGTTAGCTTGGCGGCCCTGCCTCCAGTTAGCTCCGCTTCATCAACGGGAGCTGAGCTCATGACGGTTTCCCATTTTGGCCACTCCGTGTTGGCAATCCTCAGGGCGATTGGGCCACCCTGGGTGAGTCCAAAACGGATCCCAGTTGAAAGCGTGACCTCGTCTTGCTCGAACTTCATCCTTGCTCCGCGGCCATAACCGAGTCTTCTTCGTGCGAGCGCGTCTTGAATGTCCTGAACCAGAACTGGCACACCCGCGGGGAGACCTTCAATGACCCCAATTAGTTCGGGCCCATGGGATTCACCTGCGGTCAACCATCTAATCATCTGCCTATTCTCCCATGCCTATCGCTGAGCGCATTGCAGCCAACACAGCGACCTCGTCCTCCAGTGGCGATTCGAATTGGCCGGTTCTGAACAATCTCTGTTGTCCTACCGCCTGCCAAAGCAGCATCTCCAGGCCGGAAATGCTTGACGTAAAGCGAGATCCGGTGCCCTTGTTTGCATATGCCGCGTCTATAAGCACGCCCTGATAGGTGCCATGAAGCAGCGGTTCCAGAGCCCCTGCAGGCAATGTCGAGACCACGAGGTCGCAGCTAAGGGCGTCATCCAGGGAGGAAACTCTGCCGCCGTAGCTTTCGGTTATCGCCATTGCACGATCAGTATTCCTTGCCCAAACGAGGACCTGATAATCCTCGAAGGCAACCGCCGCACTCCTAGCAGTCGCGCCGTTCCCCAAGATGCCCACTGTTTCAAAAGTCTGATTCGAAACTGCTTGCTGGAGCCCCAGGACATCAGTGTTGTAACCAAGCCAAGCACCAGATACACGAATCAAGGTGTTTGCGGCTCGAGTAGAGATTGCTAGGGGGTGTAGCTGTTCGGCCACATCCAGTGCCTCTTCCTTGAGTGGCATCGTCAGCGAAAGTCCCTGCCAGCTCTCGTTCAGTGTCGATATGTAGTTAGCCAAATCACCGGCAAGCTCATGCGCCACATAGCTGGCTTCGATACCAGATGCTGCAAATGCGGCTCTGTGCAGGGCGGGCGACTTAGAGTGGGCAATTGGTGAGCCGAGAACTGCGTAGTTACTAGTCATCCCAACCTGGATTATCTCTTAGCCACTGCCGATAAAGCTCTGCAGCACGCTCATGCTCAGCAAGAGTCTCGGAGAACACCGTTTCTCCAGTAGCAAGGTTAATCGACACAAAATAGAGCCAGTCCCCGGTCACGGGGTTTATTGCTGCATCGATGGCAGCTGCTCCTGGCGAACTGATTGGGCCAGGAGGCAATCCAGGGTAAACGTAGGTGTTGTAGGGGTTTGCCGTGTCCGCAAGACCCTCCTGGAAACTTTCTATGGAGCCCTCGTAGTAGTACTTCACCGTAGGGTCAGACTGTAGAGCGATATTTCTATCAAGCCTGTTATTGAAAACGGTGGAAATCTTGTACATGTCGTCCTCGGCACGGCCCTCAAGCTGAATTATTGAGGCGAGAGTGAGGTACTCAAAGCCGTCCTGAACATCAAGACCATGTCCTTCAAGTTCAGCATCCATTCGCGCAAGCATTGTGTCGATTACCGTGCGCTCGTCGACGCCAGGATCAAAGGTGTAGCTCGCCGGAAACAGCCATCCCTCAAGTGTTTCACCAGGTCGCTGCGCATTTTCCAGCTCAATTGCCTCCAGTAGCTTGTCTTCCGATAGCCCAAGATCAGCTACTAAGACTGAAACAATCTCAACAAGCTGAAGGCCCTCAGGGATAGTTACCTGAACAACAACTCGGTTCGCTCCGGAAAGCAGGATTTGCAGCGCCTCTAGCCCTGGTATCTGAGTGGGGAACTCAAAGTGTCCCGGATAGATGGTCAGGTCAACGTTGAGCATGTCTCGGTAAATTGCATCAAAGCTCTTAATCACGTCCGCCTCGACAAGCTTGCGAGCCACGTCCTCACCGGTGTCACCCGCTTCAATCACAACGACAACAGGTGGACCAGGGTTGCCGTCGTAGTCCTCTACGCTAAAGCGACTGATAATTGCCCCGACGCCTCCTGAGAAGGCATCTCTAAAGGCAAAGTATCCTGCCGTTAGACCTCCACCAACAATGGCTATTGAAACCAATGCAGCCACCCAGGAGCGTGCACGCTTTGGCTTCTCCTCCGTAGCCTCAAACTCGTCAAGCATCGAAATCCCCAATTTTCATCGCAGAATGCGGCGATTCCAGCGCAAAATCAAGAATTGCTCTCGCACTCTCCGCATCAATCATCGACTTTGTCTGCTTGGTATTTTTCCCTGCTTCACGTAACAATCGCTGCGATGAGACTGTCGATAACCGCTCGTCGATTACAAATACTGAAGCATCCGTGAGCGCTGCAAGCTGACGGGCAAAATCGGCAGCCATCTCAGTGCTTTTGGTGCGCTCACCGGACAGCGACAGAGGAAGTCCCACGAAAATCTCATTGACACTCTTCTCGGCAGCAAGTTCGGATAGGCGAAGCGCAGCTGAGTCATTCGCAGCCAGGGTTTCATGGGCGAGAGCAAGGGAACCCTCAGATAGGGCAACACCGATTCTCACGGCCCCTACATCGACTCCCATGGACCTCAAAGCATTGCCTTAGCCTCGGCGATTGCTTGCTCAAGCTTTGAAAGTTCAGGACCACCGCCCTGGGCAAGGTCTTTCTTGCCTCCACCGCCACCACCTAGAACCTCAGCGGCCTTCTTCGCGAGCGCTCCGCTGTCCTTGCCTGAAGCAACGGCTTGGGTCCCGGCTGCCACCATTACCGTGGCGCGGTCAGACGAGCTTGCCCCAAGAATTACAACCGAGTCGCTGCCCATACGCTCCCGTACCTGAAGGATAAGTTCCCTGAGCGAATCGGAAGTCAGCTCTCCAACTGACGCGGCTATTAGCTTGCTCCCGGATACCTCAGTAGCACTAGCCAAAAGGTCAGGTATCAAGGCCATGGCGGCCTTGGTGTTCGCCTCGGCCAGGAGTTTCTGGGCGCGCTTTACCTCTTCCAGGGCTTCGGAAATCTTTGTCTCAACCTCAGCAGCGGGTGCCTTAAAGCCAGCGGCGATCCGGCGAACTGCATCTCGCTGCTGGATTAGGGACCTTAGTGCTTCAATGCCGACCTCGGCTTCGATTCGGCGACTTCCCGACCCGACTGAGGACTCTCCCGTAATTGATACCAAGCCAATCTGGGCGGTACGGGTCACATGTGTCCCACCGCATAGCTCCCTAGACCAGGGACCACCAACCTGCACAACCCTGACCATCTCGTCGTAGGTCTCATCAAAAAGGGCGATTGCTCCCCACGTCTTCGCCTCTGGCAGTGTCATGAACTGTGCGCTGACAGCTAGGTCTGAACGAATGGCCAGGTTTGAGACCTCTTCGATCTCGCTCTTGGTAGCTTCGCTGAGTGCCTCGCCCCAAGCAAAGTCCAGCCTCATATAGCCGGGCTTGTTGAAGGACCCGGACTGAAGAGCCTGAGGGCCCAGTACCTGTCTAAGGGCTGCGTGAATGACGTGGGTAGCGCTGTGGGCCTGGCAGGCGCCTAGTCGCCACTGAGGGTCCACCTTTGACAGCGCCCTAGAACCCTTTGAAATCTCGCCTGAAACTACACGCACGCTATGCGAAAAGAGGCCCCTCACCGGTTTCTGGACATCCAGCACCTCAAGTTCAAAGCCGTCTCCGACAATGTGGCCTGCATCCGCGGCCTGGCCTCCAGACTCTGCATACAGAGAGGTGCGATCCAGAAATACTTCGCCAAGCTGTCCCTGAGCTAATGAGTCAACGGCGCTGCCTTCGCGGACTAGTCCGAGTACCTTACCTTCAGCCTCTAGGGTTTCGTAGCCTGCAAAGTCGGTAGCACCGGTAGAGCGGAAGTCGCTGTAAACCTGAAGCCCTGCTCCTCCTGTCTTCTTGGCCTTTGAGTCAGCCTTGGCGCGATCTCTTTGTTCTTGCATCAGTTCGTCAAAGCGATGTCTATCGACATCCAAATTGCTCTCGCTGGCAATTTCGACTGTGAGGTCAATGGGGAACCCGTAGGTATCGTGGAGTAGGAAAGCCGTCTCACCATCTAAGAGCTTTGAGGCCTTGCTGATTGCTTCCGAGAGTACGGCGGATCCAGTTTCCAAGGTCTTTCGGAAGCCAGTCTCCTCCTGAATCGCTGCCCGCTTTACTCGATCGAAACTCTCAGCTAGCTCTGGATAGGCCTCCACCATGGCCTCATACGAAGTTGTGAAGAGTC
>Ga0255756_1002387_pt1 | contig 20195 bp, 7 predicted proteins | sample 011ome_20_FD_179956 | JGI IMG/M metagenome (GOLD analysis project Ga0255756, IMG submission 179956) | Coastal salt marsh microbial communities from the Groves Creek Marsh, Skidaway Island, Georgia - 011509CT metaG (version 2) | ecosystem: Environmental > Aquatic > Marine > Intertidal zone > Salt...
CACCGCGTGCTCGTGTCGATGAAGTCCGGGACGGAGCACTTGATGGACAAGCTTGACGTCGTCGACGGCGGCGTCGCGCAGCCGCCGGATGTCGTCTCGGACGAGACCGTCGTGGAGGTCCTCGCCGCGTGCGAGCAGAAGCTGATCAAGGCGCTCCAGGAGGTGGGAGACGCCGCGAAGACGGCGCTTCTCGCGCTCGACGACGGCGCCGCGGCGGCGACGAAGACGATCAGCAAGCACAACGTCCGCGTCGACATGAGCCTCGAATACGGCGGCAGCGACAGCGACGGCGAGGAGGACGAGGAGGGCGCGGACGAGGTTCCCGACCGAGATCGCGTCAAGGTGAGCGCGAACGAGCTCGCGGAGAAGCTCGCGAAGAGGAAGAAGGGCGGGCGGGGGGGGACGCCGCTGGACGGGCAGGGCTCGAAGGGGAGCCGGCCGTCCATGGCGTGATGTGATGGATCGAAAAAATCGCACGTCGCGTCCGTCGTCTCGCGAGCCGGGGTGGGGCGCGCGTCGCATCGTTTTATCGAACGCGTCACGCGTCTACATCACACAACTTCTACTACCGCTCTCGTTGCATCTACGTTAAATATACGTACTGTAGATCTTCCGTCGTCACGCCCCGGCGAGGATCGTGTCGCCGACGAGCTCGTCGAAGATCTCCTCCGATAACCGAATCAAGATGGACTTCTCCGTCGCGCGCACGTCGTACCACCCCAAGTCGTCGCTCGAGCGCACGTCCTCGCGCACGATGTCGTCCACCTTGACGCCGCCGTCGCGCGCGGGCGCCAACGACGCCGCCGCCCTATCGCCGACCAACTTCACCAGACGATCGTCCGCGAGTTTCTCCGCGCCGGCGGCGGAGCCCGCGGCGACGACGAGCGACGACCCGATCCCGCCGACGACAGAGTCCTCGCCGGGCTCGAGCGCGGCTGCGCCGGGGACGAGCTCCGCGAGAATCTCCGATATCGTGTCAAACACGAGGCGGTCCGGGACGCGCTCGGCGATCTCCGCGTGCGCGGGAGAGGCGGAGGAGGAGGTCGCGAACGCGAACGCGGCGTCGTCGAGCCGGGACAACGTAGCCGCGTCGACGCCGCCGGCGACGGCGCCTGCGGCGTCGAGCACCCTGCGCGCGAACGCCTCGACGTGCTTCTCCACCGCCGCGCGCGCGCGCTCTTCCGTCGTCGCGCCCGGGACGACGACGCGCTTCGGCGGCGGCTCGTGGCGCGGCGCGTGGTGCGGCATGTGGATGTTCGCCTCGTGGTGCGTCAAGAAGCCGCTCTCTTTGTGCGCCGCCGCCGACGACGGCGACGGCGACGCGGACGGCGACGCCGCGGCCGCCTTCTCCGCGGCGCCGCCGACGACGGCGTCCGCGGCGTGCTCTGACGGCGACGGCGAGATCTTCCCCGACGCGTCGTCCGCGCGCGGCTCCGGGTCCGATCCCGCGGACGTCCGCGGGGAAGGCCCCGGCGACGTCTCGAACTCGTCGCCGCTGTATCCGTCGTCCGAGTACACCTCCGTCTGGATCGACTCCTCGGGTTCCACCGAGGACTCCGGCGGCGTCGGGAGTGACTCCTCGATCTCCGTCGAGCGCGACGCGGCGGCGGAGGCGGACGTGGACTTCGACGTCGCGGCGGCGGCGGGGGCGGCGGACTCGACGCCCCGCGATTTCGGCGGCGATTTCGGGGGCTTCCCGCCCCGCGTCTTCGCCTTCGCCTCCGCTTCTTCCACCGCGGCGGCGGCCGCGGACGCGACGCGACCGACGGACGCGACCGACCCGGACGCGGTCGTCCCCTCCGTGGAGCCAATCTCCGACGGCGCCGGCGACGTCGTCGCCTGGGAGCCAATCTCGAAATCCTCGGGGATCGTCGTCTCCGCCGCAGACGCCTCAGCGGCGGCGAACTCGCGCGTCTCTCCATCTTTCCGCCGCTCCGTCCGCTTCTTCTGCACGAGCGCTTCCACGCGGTGCAGCTCGTCGATCGCGCCGTCGACGTCGCTTCCCCCGGGACTCTCGTCGTGTTCGACGACGACGTCCTCGTCGTCGACGCCCGGAGCGTCCGACCCGGACCCGGACGCGTCGTCCGCGAACGCCACCTCGTCCGCTATGGACTCGGAAACGTCCGCGTCTCGGGCGTTTCTTCCTTGCGGTCGCGGTCGCGGCGACGGCGCGAGCTCCCCGCCCTCCAGCGCGAGGAGCTCCGCCTCCATCTGCCTGACGCGTCTCTGTTTCTCCTCGAGCTCGCGCGCTTTCAGCTCGCGCTTCCGCTCTCGGAGCTTCGTCTCCACGTCCTTCTCGCGCGCGGCGATCTCGCGCTCGACGGCGGCGGCGCGCGCTTCGAAACTCTCGTCCACCGACGCGCTCGCGCGCGCGGCGAGGCCGGGATCCTCCTCGACGACCGTGGGGGACGCCCGCCCCGCGTCCTCGTCCTCGCGTTCGTCCCCGCGAACGTTCGCCGTCGACTCCTCCAAGATGGACGCCTCCGGAATGCTCTCGTCGACGGACGACGACGTGTCGTCGTCGTCGTCCCGACGCGGCGGGACGACCGCGACCGCCTTCGCGGTCGCCTTCGCGTCGTCCGCCGCGGGGTGGCTCGCGCCGACGTCCGGCGCGGGCGCGAGCCGTCTCGTCTCCTCCTCCGCCTCCTTCGCCTCCCTCGCGAAGAACGACGCGGCGTCCGCTCGCGCGGCGGCCGCCTCTCGTCGCTCCACCTCTTGCGACTTCCTCAGCGTCGAGACGAGCATCTCCGTCACCTCCCTCACCTGCGCGAGGCTCTCGTCGCGCATCTTCGCGGTCATCTCCAGCGCGACCCGCTCCAGATCCGCCGCGCGCGCTTCGAACTTGTGCTCCATGTCTTCCTTCGCCAACGCGAGCTGGTGCTTGTAGTCCATATCCGTCCGCTGCCGCTCGACGACGCTCGCGTACGCCGCCGCCTCTTGCTCCGCCCTGAACAGATCCCTCGCGCGCTGCACCTTGCTCAGCTCCGCCTGCATCGCGCCGAGCTCGTCGAAGAGAGAGAGCTCGTTCTGGAGCTGGCGCTCGAGCTCGGACGGGGTGAGGCGATCAGCCGCGTCGTCGTCTTGCTCGGCGGCGAGCGCGGCGAGCGCCGCGGCGCGGTCCTCGGCGTTCTCTACACGGGTCCCCATACGATCCCGTTCGCGTTGTGAACGCCGTTCCTTAAGAACTTTTCCGTCCGCGTCCGCGTCCGCGTCCGCGTCCACCCCGTGGTCGATCTCGACGTCCGCATCCTCCTCGGGCGAGGACGAGCGGACGGATAACGCCGTGGAGGCGCTGGGCGGGCGAGCCTGGCGCGCGGGCGACCGCCGCGCGGGCGAGACCGGCCGGCTTCGCCGACGCGTCGGCGTCGGGGTCTCCGCCGTCCCCGCCGCCGCCGCCGCCGCCGCCTGGGCCCGGCGCTCGACGACGATGGGCACCGGCTCCGTCTGCGCGGACGACGACGTCGACGCGCGCGCCTCGGCGGCGAGAGGCAGCGTCGGGATCGACGCCGCGGCGAGGCGCGACGCCTCGGCGGCGGCGACTCGAGACGCGTACAGACTAAAGACGGACGCCGGCGCCGCGCTTCGCGCGGGCGGCGGCGGCGGCGGCGGCGGGAGCGGATCGCGATCCACCGCCGCCGGCGCCAACGCGCGCATGACGTCCTCGGCGGCGTACGGCAGCCGCTCGAGCGCCGTCGTCGCCGCGTCGTCGTCGTCCTCGCCCGGCGCCATCGCCATCGCCTCTACGCGCTGTCCCGCGCGCTTCACGAGTCGCTTCTTTCTCGCCATCCCGCCCGCGCCTTGCGACAGCCAGTCCTCGCGTCGCGGCACGTGCGCGTCCCCGGGGAGCGTCGTGTGCGTCTCCGGCGGCCCGAACTTCACGCCGAGCAGCCGCGGGGGCGGCGCGGGATCGGACGGCGGCGCGAGCGCCAGCGCGTCCCTCTTCGGAGGCGATTCGCGAAGCGTGAGCTCCTCGTCGTGAATCACCTCGACGTCGTCGTCGTCGTCGCCGCCGCCGCCGCCGCCGCCCGCCGTCGTCGTCTTGGGCGCGAACGAGATGCGCCGCCCGCTCGCGTGCGCGTACGCCTTCGAGGGCGACTTCAGCGACGACCGCAGCGATCGCCCCGCGGCGGGACCGCCCGCGGTGAGATCCCCGGACGCGACGCGCCGACGCGCTTGGTACCCGCGGACGTGCGACTGCACCGTCGTCGCCGCGGCGTTGGCGCGCATCGCGAAACCGATCCCGCCGTCGCCGTCGTTCCTCGCGCGCGGCGGGGGCGGGCTCTCGCTCGAGGACGGCGACTCGGAGGACTCGTGCGCGGCGGCGTTGTCGGCGTTGTCGGCGTTCGCGTCCCGCATCCCGCGCGAGCGCGAGCGCGTAGTCGGCTTCGCGTCCCTCGCGCGTTCGAGCGCCTTTTCGCGGTTCGCCTGCTTCTGCGTCGCAGAGAAGGCGTCGATCGTCGCCGCGAGCCTCCGCGCCACCTCCCTGAGCGCGAGCGCCTCTCTCGCTTCCTCGTTCGCCTTGGCCTCCGCGGCCGATTTCCTCTCCGCGATCTGCCGTTTGATCTCCTCCGCGCTGTGGGGCTGATGCCGCGGCTCGCGCGTCGGCGGCGCCGAACTCGTCGACGGCGGCGGCTTTTTTTTCATCCGAAGCGGCGGATACTCCACGCGTCCTTTCCCGGTCGGGTCCCTCGCGCCGCCTCTGCGCCCGCGCTGGACCATGCCCTGGATGTCCACGATCTCGGGGTTCGCGCGGAACGCGGACTTCTCCGCGCCGCCGGCCGCGGCGCGACGGATCCCGCCCGCGCTGACGAGCGCGACTGGAGGTCCAGGGTTAACCCGATCCGACGTCTTCGCCGCGTCGGAGCTCTCCGCCGTCGCCGCCTCCGCCGCCGCCGCCTCGACCGGGTCGCCGTCGTCGTCGACGTGCGACCGCTTGATCGGCGTCGCCGGGTCGTCCGCGCGCGACGACCCATCGTCCAAGCCTGGGTCGACCCACGCCGGGTTCTTCTTCGGCGGCGCGTCCTCGTCCGCGTCCTTGTCCTTGCGCGCTCTGATCCTCGCCTCCGCGGCGAGTCGCGCCTTTTCGCGGCACCGCTCCTCTTCCTCGCGCTTAATCTTCGCGCGCTTCTCCTCTTGTTCTCTGAGGAGCGCCTTCTCCTCCGCGAGTTTCTTCTTCCACCTCGCCTTGCTCTCTAAGATGAAAGCCCGCGCTTTCGCCTGACGCTCGGCCGCCGCCGCGGGGTCCTCCGCGGGCGAGGGCTTCTTCGCCGCGTCGTCGGGTTCGACGCGCGATTCGTTCGACGTCGGCTTCGCCCACCCCATCTTCTTCCCCGCGCCCTTCCTCGCCGCCTCCTCCGCCGCGAACTTCGCGCGTTTTCGTCGCGCGGCCTCCTGGTGCCGCCGCTCGAGTTCTTCCGCGTCGACGCCGACCCGCCACGGCCGCTCCGGCGACCGCGCGGGGACGCGGCGTCGCGCCGCTTCCCTTCGCGCCGCGCTCGCGGCGTCGAGATTCTCCTTCGACGACGCGCCCGCCCTCGCGTCGCGCGCGGCTCTGCCGGGGTCGTACACCGACCCCTGTCGTTGGCCCCTCCTCGCGTTCGCGGCGGCGGCGTCGTCGGGTTTCGCCGGCGGCGGCGCGTCCTTCGCGCGCCTCGCCGCCGCCGCCTGATTGCGCAGCGCGACGCGTTTCAACATCTGATGCACCGCGTTGTGCCTCCGGAGCTTCTCCTCTTCGTCGCGCTCCGCCATCAAGCGCTTCGCCTCCACCTCTCGCATCGCGAGCTTCGGCGGCGGGAGCGCGATCCCGAGCGGGACGTTCGCGGGGACGACGCCGTCCGCGACGACGTTCGCGTGGCGCGAGATGAGCTCCAGGAGTTGCGCGCGCGCTTCCGAGTGCGACGTCGCCGGCGGCGCGGGCGGCGTCTCCGCGGGGCGTGGGCACGCGGGGCAGTCGCGTCCGGGGGAGCGGAACCCCGCCGCGGGCGCGGGCGACCGCGGCGGCGTCGGCGTGCGCGACCGCGGCGGCGGCGTCGTGCTCCTCGCGCGTCGTGGCTTGTTCGGATGACGGTGTCCTCCCCGTCCGTCGTCGTCCCCAGCGGATCGATTCGCCCGCGCCGACGCGACCGGGATGTCCCCGAGGCGCGTCCGCGGCGGCGCCATCGCGATGTCTCCTATCGGCGCCTCCTGTCTACGCGCGGAGACGGCGCGCGGCGACGCACGCGGCCGGGTCCTCTCGCGCGGGGTGGTGTGCCCCCGGCGCGAGGACGCCTTTCCCCGACCGGCGTTTCTTTCAACGGTCGTCTTCTCGGATCGACCGATGAGCTCTTCTTCAATTTCATCGCGCCGTCGCCGACCGCGGACGTCACTCCATCGAGCGAACGCGCGCGCGGACGAAGATGGCGGACGAAAAGAAAGAAGAGCCGAAGAAGGACGTCGCGGTCGACCTCGAGTGCGACGACGAGTTCGAGGAGTTCGGGAACGAAGGTGCGCGCCGACCGGGGGAGCCGGCGTCGACGTCGCGCGCGCGCGCGCGATCTGACCTAAAAAAAAGTGCTCCCGCCGCGAGATCTCATCTACTCCGCGCTCACCAAAACCTCTCGCCCCTCGCGCCTTTCGTCGTCGCAGAGTGGGCCAACGAGGACGAGGACGCGGAGGACGTGCAGCAGTGGGAGGAGGACTGGGACGATTCCGACGCGAACGACGACTTCACGAAGCAGCTGCGCGCGGAGTTAGATCGCTTCGAGCAGACCAAGCAGTGATGTGCGCGAGGGCGGACGGCTGTGTTTGAGGAGGAGACCGGGCGAGGGCTCGGCGCTGACGCCGCGCGATGCGCCGCGCGACGACCGCCGCGGACGCCCCGCGCGGCGTCGACGAACGCCGTAGTGTAGAGACCTAGCGCGCGAGCGATCGACCGGTCGCGTGTTCGTAACCCGACCTCAGATCTCGCGCTCGCCCCTCGCGCGTCTCGTCGCCCCTCGACGTCGGTCCTCTCTCGCTCTCGTTCGAACCACCTGATACCTGACGATGACGAGGGCGGGAGTCAACATCGATCTCGTCAACGGCCGCACACGATCTCGCGCGTCGTCGCCGCCGTCGCGCGCCATGGGGGGATGGAAGGACGACCCGTCGCCGTCCCCGTCGTCGTCGCGGCGCGCGCCCGACGTCGACCGCGCCAAGCCGTTCGCGCCGTCGCGTCGCGACGGCGCGGCGGGCGGGGACTGGAGAGACGCGATGCGCGACGTGAAGCGCGCGGCGAGCGCGAGCGGCGCGAGCGCGAGGGACGAGCTTCGTCGCGCGACGCGCGCCTTCTTCGACGCCGCGTCCGGCCGCGCGCACCCGCCGCTCGGGGACGCGAAGCCGAGCGAGATCGCGGCGGACGTCGTCCTCCTCGCGCGCGCGATCAACGCGAGCGACGCGTCGTCGCCGTCGCCGTCGTCGTCGCCGTCGCCGTCGCCGCCGCGCGATGCGTTCGACGCGCTGCTGACGGATCTCCTGAGCGCGGGGAGTCCGTCCGCGGGGAAGGTGGCCGTCGACGCCGAGACCGTCGCCGCGCTCGGGGCGTACTACCGCGGCGTCCTGTCGTCGCCGTCGTGCGCGCCGTCCACCGCGGACGACGCGCTGCGCGTGACGACGTTGCTCCTGCAAGAGGGCGGCGCGCACGTGACGCCCTCGGAGGTGGACGCGCACCTGTCGTGCCTGCTCTCGAGGATCGACCCTGACGCCAACGCGGCGGCGGCGGCGGTGTACAAAGAGACCATCGCGACCGCGGACGCGACGGCGACCGCGTCATCGGAGGCGTCGTCGCCGTCCGGAAGCCGCCCCGGGAGCGCCAGGAGAGGCGGCGGCGGCGCGAGGGAAACGTCGAGGCACGCGTTGAACGCGCTCGCGGCGTTGACGAGCAGGTCCCCGGCGGGCGTCGCGTCGCGCGCGGCGACGGACGCGATCGGCGAGGCGCTCGTGAAGCTCCTCGACAAGCACACCGGCGGCGGCGCGAAGGGCGGCGCGAATAATCCGAATTCGCCGCCGGAGGATGCGGGGAGCAGCAAGTACTTCGCCGCGATGTTGCGGTGCGTGCACGCGTGCGCGGGCGCGGGCGCGCACGAGAAGCGATGCTGGGACGACGCGACGGTGGCGAGCGTCGTCGCGCACGCGCGCCGGTTCTTTCACTACGGCCTCGGCGCCGGCGGCGCGGCGGGGCAATCGGACGGATCCGGAGCTTTTCAATCCGTTCAATCCGTCATGACACCGCAGCCCCCCGCGAGTCCGTCCAAGGGCGGGTACGTGCCGCCGCATCTGCGCGGCGGCGTCGCGGCGGGCGCCGGCGCCGGGTCCTCCGACTCGGACGCGCAGTCGGACGCGGACGCCGCCGCGGGGTGCGGGCTCGGCGGCGGCGCGAGCGACCGGTTCGGCGCGTCCAGAGTCAGAGGCGCCGCCGCGCTGTGTGTCGGCGCGCTCGCGCGCGCGAACCCGCGGTCGCTTCACGCGCACTGGCCGAAGTTGTTGCCCGCGTCGAGCGCGCAGCTGCTGCCGCGGTCGCCGACGACGACGCTGTTGCGCGTGGCGTTCCAAGACCCGGCGCCTCGCGTGCGCGCCGCCGCGCTCTCCGCGATCGCGCACCTGCTGGAAGGGAACGTCACGAGGCAGTACATGGCGGTCGCGGAGGTGCGAACGAACCCGAAGACGGGCGCGGTGATTCGAAGGAACTTCGCGTCGTTATCGAGCACGCTCGGCGACGTCGCGGCGACGACGCACGACGCGCTCGTGCGAATCGTGCAAGCGGAGCCGTCGCTCGCGTGTCTCCCCGCCGCGTGTAAGGCGCTGAGCGCGTTCGTGGACGCCGCGCCGTTCGGGAGGTTGCCGCCGACGCTGTTGCCGAGGGCGATCGGGGTGATTTGGACGCGCGTCGGCGAGCTCAGCGTTTGCGGCGGGAACGGCGGCGGGTGGGCGAGCCGCGCGGAGGGGTCCTCATCTGAGACGACGACGGCGCGGACGTCGCTCCTCGCCGCGCTCACGGCGGCGCTCTCCGCGAAGGACGCCCCCGACGCGGTCACGGCCGCGCTCTCCGGGCGCGCCCCCGAGCCATTCCCCGCCGACGTCGCGGGTCCGCGCGGCGCGAGCGGCGACCTCGCGAAACTCGTCGACGTCCTCCCCGGCTTGGCGTCGTTCGCCGCCGCCGCCGGCGGCGTCAACCCGGCGACGCGGTGCGAAGCCTTCGGCGCGCTGCGAGCGGCCGCGACCGCGCACGCGCCCGCGGTCGCGGCGCTGTACCTCTCCGGCGGCATGCGCGACGTTCTCCCGGGGACGACGTGCGGGGTCACGAAGAGGGAGACGACGAACGACGCGGCGGACGCGCTCGAGACGTTTAGGTGCGTTCTTCCTTACACTGGTTCCCATACGACCGCGTCGGCGTGGTGAACGCCGATCCTTAAGGACATTTGCCGTCCTCTCTCTCCGCCCAGGGTCCCTCGCGTTCAATCCCCGCCCGCGTTGACTTTCAACTCCATCTGACGCCTTTCAACTCCACCCCGACGTCGCTTTGTATGGAACGACCCTTAGTCTGACCGAAAGCGACGGCGGCGACCGCGTCGCGCAGGCGTCCGCGCGGCTGCTCGCGGACTTCCTCGTCGCCGTGAGCGGCGTCGGGATCATCGGCGGCGGCGGCGAAGGCGCGGACGACCACCCGGGCGGCGAGAGCGGCGGCGCGAACGACGCGAGCGACGCGTCGCCGTCGCCGCTGTCGCCGACGGAGCTCGCGACGCTCTGGGACGCCGTCGCGGCGTCGCACTTTCCCGCGGCGACGTCGCACGCGTCGCCGCTCGTCCGAGCCGCCGGTCTGGCGGTCGTGAACGGGCTCACCGCGTCCGCGCTGAGCGCCGTGACCGAGGCGCACCGGGAACGGTTGATCGCGATCCCGCACGACGCGTTGGAGAGCGACGCCGCGCCGGCGGTGCGATCCGCGGCGTGTCGCGCGATCGGCGCGCTCGCCGTCTTAGGGTCCCCGGTCGGCGGCCTCGAGCGGTCCGCGGACCTGCTCCTCGCCGCGCTGAGGGACAGCGCGAAGAGCGTGCGATTCCCGGCGTCGTGGGCGGTCGCGAACTTGTGCGACACCGTCGCGAAAGCCGCGGCGAGGGGCGTCGCGGAGCGGCTCGCGTTCGACGGCGGCGCCGACGCCGACGCGGCGGGTACTTCTTCTTCTTCTTCTTTCGCTTCTTCGCGCCGCGTCGTCACGACGCGCTCGCTCGCGCGTGTCGCGCGCGCGTGCGTCGCCGCGTCCACGGAGGAGGGGGACAAAGTCCGCGCGAACGCGGCGCGAGCGCTCGGGCACCTCGTCTCCGCCGCGGACTTCTCCGCGGCGGGGTCGGACGACGCGTCGTCGGACGACGCCCCGCGCGCGTGGCTCCCCGAGGTGATCCAGGCCCTGATGTCGTGCCTCACGACCGGCAACGCGAAGGTGCAGTGGAACGCGTGCCACGCCGTGGGCGCGCTGTTCAAGAACCGCACCGCGGCCGCGGCCGGGTCGTCGTGGTCCCCGCTCGCGGTGCGGATGTTGCTGATGCTCGTGCGCGACGCGCGAAATTTTAAAATCCGAACGCACGCCGCCGCCGCGCTCGCGACGCCGTCCTCGCGCGAGGACTTCGGGAACGCGTACCCGGACGCGGTGCAGGTGGTCGTCGCCGCGATCGAGGGTCTGGACTCGGAGGGATCCGGACCCGGCGGCGGCGGCGGCGGCGGAGGAGGAGGAGGAGGAGGAGGAGGAGGAGGAGAGCCCGCGGCGTCCGCGATGGACGTCAAGTACAAGCCGCAGCTCAGCGCGCAGCTCGCGCGCGCGTTGCTTCGCGTCCTCGCCGTGGGCGCGATCGACGACGCGGGCTCGGTGCGGGACACGCTCACGAAGAAGGCGGACGTCGTGCGGCGCGCGATGGAGAGCGCGCTCGCCGCGATCGAGTCGTCGCGCGTCGCCGCGGACGACGAGAAGCTCCCGGAGGATCCGTTCGGCGTGGAGGAGAAACGCGCGAGGGCGTCGGCGGGGGGCGGGTCGGGCGAGGACGTCGCCGTGGGCGCGGGCGGCGCGAGCAGCCCGTGCCGGACGTCGTCGATCGACGTGTCCGCGCTCGCGAGGGCGCTGTCGCCGAAATCCGAGGGTCCCGGCGCGAGAGGGGCTGATGCTGATGAGAGAGACGGAGACGACGAGGGACGCGCGGACGTGTTCGCCGCCGCCGCGGGTTTGGCGCGAATGTACGGCGCGTCGGGGGGTGACGGCGAGACGCACGCGGGGTTCTACCGCGGCGTTGTGCGGAGGTAGCGTCGACGACGTGTACGTGTTGTTGTTACAGACTATCAAAGATATAGCGAGAATCGTTCTCTCTCACTCGTCCCGCAGCTCTCGGTTCCCGGTGCCCTCGCCGCTGTACACCGTCGCGGTCGCGTCGTTCGTCCCCGACAGGAGCAACAGACGGTTCGGATGAAACGCGAGCGATCGAACGGCGCCGACGCGTTGCCCCAACACGGAGTACCGATACCGAATCGCCGCGACGTTGTTGCCTTCCAGGTCCCAGAGCTTGATCGCGCGCTCGCTCGAGCCCGACGCGATGACGCCCGCGTGCGCGTGCGCGACGAGCGCGGTGAGCGCGTGCCCTTGCGGCGGACGCGCCGTCGTCGACCCTCCTCCGCCCGCGTTCGATCCTCCTCCGAGCGCGCCGCCGCCCGCGGTGCTTTGCGGTTTGGGGCACACCTCCGCGGTGAAGAACGGCTTCGCCGCGTTCCTCAGGTCGCAGAACTTCATCTCGCCGTTGACGCTGCCGGTCACGACGAGGTTCGACGTGTTTCCCGGTTGAAGTAAAATCCCAACCACCGGATGCCTGTGCGTCTGAATCACGGACAGCAACCTCGCGGGCGTTCGAAGGTCGTACGACAGCACCGCGCCGTCCGCGGCGCCCGCCATCAACAGCGCACCCTCCGCGGTGAGGCACGTCCCGGGCGATTGCATCTGCAGCGACTCCAAGCACAGCTCTCTCGTCATGTCCCAGACGCGGAGCAACGGCGCCGGGTGCACGTCCCCGGCCGCGTAGAGACACCCGCTCTGCTGCTGCCACACGACCACCGCGGGGCGGTGCCGCGCGGCGGACGTCGAGACGCGGCCGCGGCGGTGCCCGTGCCGCGGCGGCGGTTGCGACTGCGACTGCGACTGCGACTGCGACTGCGCGGCGATGGAAGCGACCGCGGCGACGGAAGCGACCGACCCGTCGCCGCCGGCGCCGGCGTCGGAGAGGCGATCCGCGCTCCCGGAGCCGGGGTGCCGTTCGAGGTTCAGCCCGACGCCGCTCCCCTGCGGGCTCGACGCGACGCGTATCCCCGACTCCCTCGGCGGCAGCGCCCTGAACGCGGTCACGAGCGTCTCCTCGCCCCTGGATGCGAAATCGCGCCACACCCTCACGGATCCATCGCCTCCGCCGCACAACAGCAACGCGTCGTCTAAATCGTTCACGAGGCTCAGCGACGACGTCGGCTTCCCCGGGGCGCCGCCCGCGTGGAACTTGTTCAGCGTCTTCCCGGAAACGTAGTCCCACGCGCGCACGATCCCTTTGTCGTCCGAGATGCACGCGATCGACGACAGCGGGTGCATCAGCAGACGCGACGGCGACGCGCCGTGCTCGAGCTCGATCGTCGCGATCTGATCCGCGAGTTTGACTTGCTCCTTCCCCGCGTACCCCGACCGTCGCGCAGCCTCCTCCGCGACCCTTCTCCGCGCGAGTCGCGTGTTCGGCGCGATCACGCGCCGCTTCGGCGACGGAGGCGGCGGCGGCGTGACCCCGCTTCGCGTCGTGGGCGGGAAAAAATCGTCCTCCTCGTCGCCGTCGGCGTAGTATCCGCCCCCGCCCGCCGCCGGGGACGGCTCGAGCAGCGACCGCGAAAAGTGTTCGCAGCTCCACGCGAACACGAGCGACTTCGGGAGCGCGTCCGCGCCGGCGCCGCTCTCCCCCGCGACGCCGCCGCCCACGCCCGCGCCCGCTCTCGGGGACGTCAGGAGGTCGTGATCGCTCCCGCCGTGCGACAGCTGCGAGAGCAGTCCGGGTCCTTCCCCGGCGGCGGCGCCGCCGCCGCCGCGCCCCGGGGACGCGTGCAATCCGCCCTGCGTGGACATCGTCCGCTTCATCTTGCTCGACAGCGGCGACATGAGGCGCTGGAAGCTCGACGTGCGCTGCAAGTTCACGCCGCTCGCGCTCGACGTGAGACTATCTCCGTCCGCGGTCGACGCCGCCGCGCCGATCGCGTCTCGACTCGGGACGCGACGCGGCGAGCCGAGCAGCCGCGAGGACAAGTTGCTCAGTTTCTGCGACCAGCTCGCGGTTCTTCCTCCGAGGCCGCCGCCGCGGCGTCCGTGCGGGCTCGCGCCGCCCGCCTCCCCGTCCCTCGACTCCCGCACGCCGTCGTCCGCGGCGGTGGACGGTCGCGAGCCGCCGCCCTCCGGCTCCGACCCGCCTTCCGCGAGCCCGGCGGCGATCAACACCGCCCTCGACAGCGCCGGTTTCAGAAGCGGGTGCGCGTGGTCGATCCCCGTCGCGAGCAGCGCCTTTTGCGCGGCGACCGCGACCCGCGTCGACGGGTCCGCCGCGAGCTCGAGGAGCCGCTCGAGGACGTGGTGGTACAGACCGCCGCCGACGCGCGCGGCGTCCGCGCTCGCGAAAGTTCCCGCGGGCGGGGAGGAGTTGGCGCTTCCGTCGCCCGGCGCCGCCGCCGCGTCCGTCGACCAAAAGCCCGGCTCGCGCGTCCCCGGGGACGCCGACGCCGCGTACGCCCCCGGACTCCCGCTCTGGAACGTCGTCCCGTCCTCCGCGATCGCGTCGCCGCTCAGGCTCCCGCTCGCGCGCCTCCGCATCCCGGCACCCCGCGAGCCGAAGCCGAAGCCGGAGCCGGAGCCGCCGCCTTCGCTCCCGGCGTCGCTGAGACGCCGCTCGCGCCACATCCACGTCGCCGCCGATTGGAACTCCGCGGCGTGCGACCGCGCGAGCCTCGCGAGCGCGACGGCAGCCTCGCATCGCACGAGAGACGACGCGTCCGCGGTGCACGGGACGACGTGGCACGCGATCGCGCGCTCCGCGGCCGCGCGCTCGCCGAAAAATCCATCTTCCTCGGCGTCCTCCGCGCCCGCCGCGCCCGCGCCCGCGCCCGGAGCCGTCTCGCCGCCGCCATCCCACGCGCCGCTCCCCGACGCGCTGCCGCTCGTCGCGCTCAGCTCCGTCGCGCTCTCCCCGGCGGCCAAATTGACCGTCCCCGCGGAGGACCCGCCCTCGGGCCGCCCATGCTTCTTGACGTGGACGAGCGCGCCCAACGCGTACACCGCCGCCGCGCGCGCGTCCGGGGTGGGATGATTCAACAGCGACGCCACCGCTTCGCTCGCGCGGACCCTGAACGCCTCCGCCTGCAGCGACGCGTAGCCGTCCCACAGCTTTCCCATGCACAAGCACAACCAGCGGACGAACAGCGGCGACCCGGACGGCGACGCCGCGCCGGGGAGGTTCGCGAGGCACACTTGGAGTAAACCGGAAGACGCGCACGCGGCCTGGCCCTTCGGGTGATCGTCCGCGATGGCGGCGAGCACGAACGCCGCCATCGCCCTCTCCTCTGACGGCACCGACGGCGAATCAAGAAACCGGACGAAATACACGTGCCCGCTGTCCTTCACGAGGTCGAGCTGGCACGAGCGATCGAGCGCGAGTATCTTCGTCCATATGAAGACCAAAATCTGTCTCAAGTCCGGCGCCGTCGTCTGCAGAAGCTTCAACACGTACGGAAAGATGCCCACGCTCAGGGCGAGGTCCACCGCCCACGGGCCCATGTCTGGGTGGAGTTCAAAGGCGTCAGGTGGAGTTGAAAGGCATCGAGGGCGGGGATTGAAAGCGAGGGGTGGGCGGTGAGATGCGCCAGGAAAAGTCCTTAAGGATCGGCGTTCACCACGCGAACGCGGTCGTATGGGGACCAGTGTACAGAACGCGCCTAAGAACCGCCCCAACAACACGAGCGCGCGCAAGCGGTGCGACTGCGACAGCAGCACTTGCAACACGATCGGAAGCTGCTCCGGCGGCGCCTTGCGCTCGCTGCCGTGCTCGAGCCACACCTCGAACGCGGTGAGCTGCTCCGTGAAGAACGGCGACGGCGTGAACTCCACCGTGGAGTCGCCGTTGATCAGCGTCGGCATCTGCAGGAGGCAAATCTCAACCGCCATGTCCCACGCGTGCCACATCGGGTGCTGGTACGCCGGCGGCAGCGCGGGGCACGAGATGGGCGCGCAGTTGTTCGCTCGCATGATTCGCTCGGCGAGGAGGAAGTTGCGAAACAGCGACGCGACGAGCAGGTCCTGCCGGAACAGCCGCTGGAACAGCGGACGCGGGAGGACGTTCCACGCGATGGTGTCCGTGATGGCCGTGAAGATCCAGTTCAACTCCCCCAGCGGCGTCTTCCTGTTGTTCTGTTGCCCGGGGATCTTATCGATGACGTCCACGCTGATCCCGTCGCCTTTGAGGATCGAACGACTGACGAACCATCTGAGCGCGATCTTGATCGGCGTCGTGAGACACGCGGAGAAGACGTCCGCGGGGAGATCCGCCGACTGCGGCAGGAGCTCCTCCGCGCCGCACGCGGCGAGGAGGATGCACTCGCTCGCGCCCGCGCCCAGGGGCATCGTCCCGCCCGCGGTGTCCGGGCGCGCGGCGGCGCCGCCGACGCCGACGCCGTCGCTCCCCGCGGCTGCCGCCGCCAACGCCGCGGCGGCGGGGCCCGTCCCCACGTTCCCTTGCTCCGCGAGCTGCAAGAACGAGTTCACGACGAGCCCCGCGCCGGAGCAGTCGAAGACGTAAATCGCCGGGTTCCCGGTCCACTGCTGCAGATCGTAGATGGACAGCGGTATGTACTGCGTGTACGACTTGTTGAAGACCCACACTTCGCCGTTCACCGTCGGACGCGGGACGCCGTGGCCGTTGTAGTGCAACAGCACGCGCTCGTTCTTCGCGTTCCGTCGGCACGACAGACACAACTTCTTCACGTCCTCCACGGTGGGGTCCAGCTGTAATTTGTACTTGGCCCGCGGTTGCCACCGCTCGTACTGCGCCTGGAGCGCCTTCCCGATCGCGTCCAGCGCCTTCTGCGGCTGCATCGACAGCGGGTTGATCCAGCACTGCATGCGCGCGCACGGGGATATTTTCAAGACGTCCGGCGGGTCCACGCCGATGTTTAAGCACAAGACGAGCGCCACGGACGTCGTCTTCATTCGATCCTTCATCCGCCACTTCGACACCACCTTCTCTCGCGACGTGGACACGTCCGAGCCGTCGTCTCTCGCGCCGTGGCGTTCCTCGGTGAGGAACATCGGGTACATCGCGAGCTGCATCTCCGGGGTCATGTGATGCACGGCGCTGCCCGATGGTCCGGGGCCGTGGATGCTGTTCTCGCGCGACCGCGCGAGCTCGGACGGGGACGATTCGTTCGTCGTCCCCGCGCCGGGCGTCGCCGTCCGCGGCGGCGTGGAGACGTCGAAGGGGGGTGCCGGAACCGTCGGCGCGGGGGAATTGGGCGACGCCTCCATGACGCGCGTCGGAGGGCGCGATACGGACGACGTCCTCTCCGAGCCCGACGCGTCGTCCCGAGACGCGAGAGGGCGCGCGTAAAGTCCCGCTAACCCTCGCCGACGAAATTCACCAACCCGTCGTCTCTAACTCCGACACCGCTCGCGGACGCCGATCGCGCGGGCACGCGTCTCCGGACCGCGCGAGCTAGTCCCGCGCGGCACTCCAAACGACGCGCGCCTAGCGCGGACGCGTCCGAGCGCCGTGCGGTGTGTCCTCCGCGATCGACGCCCCTTCGCGCGAAAACCGACTGATACACTGAGCATTTTCCTCGGTTTCGCGCGACCGAAGGACGCGAGCCTTCTTTTCGTGGCCCACGGAGCCCCGCCTCCGGTTCGCTCGCGAAGGCGCCGTCGACTATCAATCTATGGCTACGTCGTTCGTTAAAACGACCTCATGGACGCGTGAATCGGCGGGACGATCCACGGCGGCGCCTCCGCGGCGTGCGCGCCGCGACGACGCGCGTCCTCCGCCTCTTCCTCGTCCTCGTCCGCGCGTCCCCGCCACCACCACCACCAATACGAAGCCCACGCCCGGCGCCACGCCCACATCCGCGCTTCCTCGTCCTCTTCGTGGGAATCGGCGTCGTACGCCTCCTCCTCCTCCTCCTCCTCCTCCTCCTCCTCCTCCGCGACGGCTTCGCGCGCGTCTTCGTCCAACGCCGCCGCCTTCGCCGCCGCCTTCGCCGCCGCCTTCGCCGCCTTCGCCGCCGCTTTCGCCGCCGCCGCCGCGTTCAACCGCTCCAGCCGCCCGCCGTCCTCCTCGCTCAGGTCGTGCTCGTACCAGTCCGCGGGCACGCGCTTCGGCAGCGGCTCCAGCGCGATCGCGTCGCGGCCGTCCGCGCGCTCGACGCCCTCGCACAGAAGCGCCCGCAGCGCTTTCAACTCCCGCGCGGTGACGACGGCGACGGCGACGCCGCGCGCGCCGAATCGCCCCGCGCGTCCGACGCGGTGCAAGTACGTCTCTCGGTCGCGCGGGATATCCAGACAAACGACGAGGTTCACGCGCGCGAGGTCGACGCCGCGCGCGGTGAGATCCGTGGAGACCATCACGCGCGCGTCGAACGCGCGCATCGCGGCGACGACGTCCATGCGTCGCCGTTGCGGCAGCGCGCCGCCGATGAACTCCGCGGCGAACCCCGCGGCGACGAGCCGCTCGGCGACCGCGCTTCCCCACGCGGGGCGTCGCGCGAAGACCACCGCCTGGTGGAACGACACCTTGTCGAAGATCTGCCGAAGCGCGGACTCTTTCTGTAGTCGCATCGTCTCCGCGCGCGTCACGTCGTCGTCGTCGTCGTCGTCGTCGTCGTCGTCGTCGTCGTCGTCGACGAGGAAATAAAACTGCCGCACCGCCCGCAAGCTCTCACCGCCCGGCCCCGCGACCGCGCCGCCGCCCGGCGAGGAGGAAGCGCGCTCGCCGAGCGCGCGATCCGCGACTTGGGACCCGGCTGGCCCCGGGCCACACAACGCCACCTCGTGCACGTCCCGCCGCGTCAACTCTCGCACCCTCGCGCGCATCTCCGTCGGGTACGTCGCGCTGCGACGACAGTCCCGATGTTCATCGGTCAGTTGAAAGGCGACGCGATCGAATGTTGAAACCGACGAAACCGATGCGTAGGGGTGGTGACGGGCGAAACGCTACTTTCGCACCTGAACGCCATCGTCTGCTTCCGCGCGGGCAGCACGCCGTGTATGAACAGCACGTCCGCCTCGAACGACCCGCCCATGAGCGCGTCCGCCTCGTCGATCACGACGCATCGCACGCCGTCCGGGTGAATCGACCCCTCCTCGAGGAGCTGACGGAGGCGGCCCGGCGTGCCCACGCACAGCTGCGCGCCTCGAACGAGCGCCGCGCGATCGCTCGCGACGGGGAGGCCGCCGAGGCACGCGCGGAGCGACAGCGACGGCGGCGCGAGCGAATTCGCGAGCGACGCGACGACGTCGTGCGACTGCAGCGCCACCTCGCGCGTGGGCGCGACGACGACAGCCTGCGGGTGCCTGAGCGCGCGGTCGACGCGCTCGAGGAGGATGGCGGCGAACGCGACCGTCTTGCCCGTGCCGGACTTGGCTTGGACGACGAGGTCCGCGCCGAGGCGGCCGAGGGGGATCGCCGCGCGCTGCACGGGGGAAGGGACGTGGAACCCGGCGGCCGCGAGGCCTTCGCACAGCGCGTCCTGCGGGGGTGGGGGGGAGGAGAGGCGCGAGCGACGGAGGTCAGAGATGCGACGACGACGAACGACGGAGACTGCATCTCGAATGCGCGCGACGCGCGGACGCGCGCGACGCGGGGGAGCGGACGCGCACCGGGAGCTGGAGGTCCTGGAACGTCAGCTCCTCGTCCAGGGCGACGTCCTCGGACCGCGGCCGCGCCTTGCGAAGCACGGGCATCGCGCGAGAGAGCCGCCCGGCGCCGGGCGAACTCTGATCGCGGCGTCCGACGAGCGACAGATCTCGTTGACGAACGAGTCGTCGTCGGGCACTACTTCGTCCGTCGCGGCGCCCTGTCATCACTCCTCGCGGCGCGGCGATGGGCCTGTTCGACGAGCTCCCCGCCGCGAAGCGCGCGGCGCCGGAGCCGAAGGACGAGCCACCGCCGTCGCCGAAGCGCGTCAAGACCGAGGACGACGCCGCGGTGGACGCGCCCGAACCCGCGCCGCCCGCGCGCGAACCCGCGGTTGCGTCGAGATCGCCCGCGGAGGCGCTCGAGAAGCTGACGAAGCACTGCGCGAACCCGGGGAAGTTCAACCGCGCGTCCGCGCTCGCGGTGCAACTCATGCGCGGCCGCGAGCTCGAGAGGAAGCACGGTAAGGCGCTGTTCGCGCTGCTCGAGGCGTCGATGACCCCGAACCCCGCGATGAGGGCGTGCGAAGCGTCGAGTCGATTCGAGTACAGAGAGCTCTTCGAAGCGGCGCGCGCGTGCGAGGACGACGGCGTCTTCAACGCGAAGCAACGCGCGCGGATCGCGGTGTGGAGCTTCTACGCGATCGAGATGAACGCGCTGTACACGGACGACAACTTTCAGTTCGCGAAGGCGCTGAAAGGGTTGCGCGAGAGGGTGGAGGCGATGACGCCGTGGTCTCCGCGGCCGTCCGTCGCGAACGAGGACGAGGACGAGGAGGACGACGAGAAGGAAGACGACGAGAGGGAGAAGGAGAGGGACGTCGGCGGCGGCGCGGACGCGGACGCGGAAGACGCCGCGGAGGCGAGGGCGCACGCCGCGCGGATGAGGCTCGCGGAGCGCGCCGCCGCGGCGGAGGCGTGGGACGTCGAGGAGGCGAGCAGAGTCGCGCTTCTGGACGCGTTGGACGCGGCGGCGAAACAGTACAAGTTCGCGTGGGCGCAGACCGCGATCGACGTCGCGGCGGATCTCTTCCACGAGCGCCGCGACGCGTTCGGCGCGGAGCACGCCGCGCGGATCGTCGCGACGTGGGAGCTCGTGAGGGATAAGAAGAACGCGAGGCGGGGCGGGGGCGGCGGCGGCGGCGGGGAGGACGCGACCGCGTTCGACCGCGGGGCGGCGATGTACAAGGGCGCGACGATTAACCTCCGCAAGGCGGTCGGGAGCGAGCGAGGGGGG
>Ga0255756_1002388_pt1 | contig 20191 bp, 19 predicted proteins | sample 011ome_20_FD_179956 | JGI IMG/M metagenome (GOLD analysis project Ga0255756, IMG submission 179956) | Coastal salt marsh microbial communities from the Groves Creek Marsh, Skidaway Island, Georgia - 011509CT metaG (version 2) | ecosystem: Environmental > Aquatic > Marine > Intertidal zone > Salt...
AAATCGAATTTCTCGTTTCTCTGACAGAACCGCTGTAACTGCGATCTGGAAATGAAGATGCCGGCGAATCCCCCGCGCCCGCCGGCGCCCCAACTATCACACGTTTCAATGGAACTGCACAGGATTTCAAAGTCCCCAATTCGGGGGACAAGAGGGCGAGTTGGGGCTGCAAGTTAATCAGTTTCTAGGAAACCGTCATCCCTCGCAGCCGCATAGAGTTCGGTCCGTGTGCGTGCCTCGCGCCCTAAATGCGCATATTTGGCACGAACTCGATCGAGATATTCTTTTGCCGTGTGTGGGGAGATCTCCATTCTTCGGGCAACTGCATTGAGAGTAAGACCCGTGGCATATAACTTGAGCGCATCTGTTTCACGCGGACTCAGTTCGGGTTTTTCCCTGGCAGAATTCAGAATCGCAGCCAAATCCACGGAGAGGTAGATCTCACCTGCAATTGCTGTAGATAATGCCTCGGTCAAATTCAAATAGCTCACTCGCTTCGGAATAAATCCCAAAGCTCCTTTAAGGATGCCACTCCTTATTGCATGCGCATCATCGTTGGCGCTCATGAGCAAAGTCGGGATTCCAGCATTCGTCAAAAGTTCCACATTGCGATAAACAGGTTCAGAGTTCGGGCCGAGATCAACGTCGAGCAAGGCTATTTCTGGTTGTGCATTGATGGCTTCGGTGACTACGCCGCCGGAATAGACCACTTCGAATGAGGGTTTGATCTGACTATTTGCAGTCAGCAGCGCAGCCAAACCCTCACGAACTAATTCGTGGTCATCAACTATCCCGATTTTCATTCTGATTTCCCCCTGCCACCCTCATTGCCTATGTGGATAGTGAAAGGCCAAGGTTCTAAAGGTCTGAGTCTAGGTAATGGATCATGCGCCCGCTGAGTTATGGGGAAACTAATTCGGGGCTCGCCGCCTGCCACATGTAGACCATTGAACCATCAGCCTCATGAAAGAACTCACTAACTCGTGTCGAATATGGTTGCGAATGTATGACACTCGTGTCGAAATTCGAGTTCACATCAATATGCACAACAAGATCGATAACCAGATCGGGGCTAATGCGTTCAAATGTACATCTAGCCGAGTCTGCCATCCCCATCTGTTGAAGTATCCGAGCACAATAAAGACCCAGTTCCAACTGATCCTCGCAATCCCAGAGGGTTGCTTCCGAATGAATAACCAGTACGGCTTGGTTATGGAACGCATCAGTGGCAACGCGTTTTAACAGACTATCTTCAGTTGCATAGCTCACAAGGATATTTCGCAAGTATGAATCAATCACGGCGCACTTATGCCGACTAGCCCTCGAGTGAAAATTGATTTCGCCGCGAGCAACGCGTTCCAGAAATTCCAATGACTCGAGAATCTCGGGCGTCGAAAATTTTTGAAGAGATTTGGCGGTTCCCAACTCAGCAATGTCGGATTGAATCTGCGATTGTGTGGTCGAAAGGATTGCACCCTCCCTTGTGCGTCCAACACTGCGCAGAGATCGGCCGAGTACTGCACCTGCAACGATCAATCCGAACCCAGGAGCGATCAATTCTTCTGGGAATCCCCCCTGAAAGAAAAGCCAAGAGGCTGCCACCGCAATCCATGCCCACCAAGGTCCAGCAGCCGAAACAATAAAGAACAGAGCGGCAATTCCTTCAGAGGTCCAATCACCCCATGGCGCACTCACCCCCGTATCCTGAGCCTGTCCCTCCAACCAATAAATCACGGGCGCGACCACAGCCACCGAAATCACGACGTACCAAGGAATAGATCCATATAAACTCGTAATGGCAATTGCAACGGCGAGAATCAATACCATGATCATGGCAAAACTGTTGATGAGATTGTTATCGTACTGCGTCCAGGTGAGGACAAAATTGACCATTGTGTAAGTGATTCCACCCACTACAACGGGAATAACAAAAATACTGGTTGGGGTCTTATTCGTTGCCACAAGGCCAGTCCACCAGTCAATTCCATCCTTGAATTCAATTGTTACCTCAGTTCCTGAGCCAACCGTTGATGAAATAAGAGTGTGCACATTCACCGCCTGTAGGTCTCGACTGAGAATGTGGCGCAGCCCCAAACCCATGTGGCCACTTGTGACCTTTCGCGATCTACCTACTTGGTCAAAGCCAATGCCATTGTCTTTGATAACTACTTTGAACTTGGACGAGCTCACTCGCATGAAATCAATTGAAATTTCTCTCGCCCGCGAGTGCCGTAATGCGTTAATTAGGACCTCCCGCAGCGCCGCAATAATTTGGTCGTGGATCGACTCAGGGACCACTCCGCCAACGTTGCCTTTGATGTCTACCCTCATGCCGCGAGCCGCACATTCTTGGAGTAAATCACCAAGCTGATCCAGTAAGCCGATCAGTTGCGGCTGGTCTGACTCTTTTTGCTCGGAGATGAGTGATCGCAGAACAGAAGCCGATTCCGCCGCTTTCTCCCGAACGTTTTGAGTCGAAATTTCCGATGAGGCAAGGCCGCCTCGGGCAATCGCCGTTAACGTGTTGAGCACGGACTCGTGGATTAGTGCCCTTCGCTTAGCGAGCGCCTCATTTGCTTCACGGATCTTTCGTGCGCGTAATTGAGTTAGCACGGTCTCCTGAAGTGCACCGTCGGCCGCTCTCGCTCGACGCATGAGGCCCAATTGAGAGCTTGCCGCTGCGACACCAATTGCCATTGCGTAAAGCGGATACAAGATCGCGGAGTTCACAGAGATTTCAATTGCGAGGTTGAGACCGAGGAATATGAAAATGAAGGCTTCGGAGATAACCACACCCGCTACCCACCACCACTGGCGCGGGTCTTGGATCAAAATTCCAGCCATGCCCGCCGCTAAGTTGAAAAGTGCGGCCGACACCAACCAATCATTGGTATTGGAACCCATCGAATTGATCGAAATTGCAGCGGCCGCGGCTGTTAATGCAAGGACATTTGTAATTATGAATACGTGCCTGACACGTAAAAACGACCCGACAACAATGCGAGATGGGATAAGACCAATGGCAAGAACAATCCATGTCAACCAAATGAGCGCAATCAGCGCATCCTCATGCGGAGCGCTTTGCCGTCCGGGCCACAAATTCGTGTCACTTGCAAGCCAGAGGCCCTGCCAGATAAGCCCAAAAAGAAGTAGGCCTCGACGCGTGAGGACTTCGGCAGACGGCACTCGAGTGGGCATGTCGAGTAGCCTGACACACTCGGACAAAGAATTCCATCGCGCAGGTTAGGAATGGTGGGAGTGCAGGAAACGGACTTGGGCCTGAAAGGGGGTTCCTGATGGATTCACAATCGGATGACGATTCGCATTCAAATATGGATTCTTCGCATGCGCACCTACCTCACCCGCACCTACCTCACCCGCATGTTCCTGGTGAACATCTTGCCCACACGAACAGGGACATTCACGTCAATGCCCTTGGAATTGGTTTAGCCACAGGCGCATACGGCCTGTCATTTGGAGCAATATCTATTGCCAGTGGTTTAAGCATTGCTCAAACTCAAGCTCTGTCACTCTTTATGTTCACCGGTGCGTCGCAGTTCGCGCTGGTCGGTGTCATTGGTGCCGGCGGTGGCGCATTTGTTGCCATAGCCACGGCCCTACTCTTGGGTGCACGAAATTCACTCTATGCACTCTCTCTGTCACCCAGACTCAATTTACGGCGTAGCGCCGTACCTGCTGCCGCACTGCTCACAATTGACGAGTCGACCGGCATGACAATCCGATACTCGGCAAATGTACAAGATCGACGGCGGGCATTCTTTGCAACTGGTCTCAGTGTTTATGTGCTGTGGAATATTGGGACGGCACTAGGAGCTCTTGGAGCATCAAATCTTTCAGATCCGGGAATGTTTGGGCTCGACGCAGCGATACCGGCAGGATTTCTCGCCTTGCTCTGGCCCCGGCTCACGTCCAACTCACGCACTGAGAACCAGAAAATGTGGACCGTAGCAATTGTGAGCGCACTCGTTGCATTTTTACTTATTCCCGTACTGAAACCAGGTCTACCCGTTTTATGTAGCGCTCTCGTTGCCGTAGCTGCAAGCCTTATTTGGGGACGCAGCCATACGTCTGGGCACCTAGATCGAATGGACCAATAGCCATGTGGCCAATCGTTCTGATCGCTTCATTGGGCACCTACCTCGAGAAACTTTTGGGGTATGTACTCCCCCATAGCCTGCTGGAACGGGAATCAGTTCGGCGCATGACCGGCCTGCTCCCTGTATCACTCCTCGCAGCACTCGTAGCCGTTGAAACATTTGCCGATGGATCCAACGTTACGGTCGACGCTCGGGTGCTTGGATTAGCCGTCGCGTTTATCGCTCTTGCCTTCAGGGCACCGTTCCTACTCGTGGTGGTGCTCGCTGCACTCTCTACTGGCCTTGCTAGATGGTTTGGGTGGATGGCCTGATGCCCGAACCGCAGTTTCAAAAACCAATCTTTCGCAATGTCTGGAAGAGCGATGTTGAAGTGAGAATTGCTGAACAACTGCGCTATTTGCGCATCGGACATCGGGGCCTTGTCCGTCTGACGCTATTGATTCTCTTGACGCTAAATCTCGTAGGCATCGCTGCTATCTCTATTGTTTATCTCACTTCTTCCGGTGACCTTGGAGCCTCAATTTTGTTGGGGTTTGGCATCGCAACTTTTGCAGTTTTAGTCTTTCGCGGTTGGATGCTTGGGACCTATGTGAATGATGCGGGCTGCAAGGTAATTCGACTGCTGACTACCCGAGCCATTCCATGGAATGACATCGCCAAAATTGAAGAATTGTCTAGCCGCCTGTACGGGCTGCCTCTCAGGTTGCGCACACGACACCTTGCAATGAGCACCAATAGTCTCGAGCTTGTAATGACACATATATTCATTGGAAGCATTGACGGAATATTCACCGAAGAGAACTATCAAATGAAAAAATCACTCTTACAGCGTTGGCTCGATTCGAAATAGTTTCTCCGCCGTTCGCATAGACCTGCGGGCCCTTTTCCTGTCACGACAATCTTCATAGGCCATGGCGATGAGATACCAATCACGCCAATTGGTGGAATCGTTCAAATGGCTCAATGTTGAGAAGTACGCATCGGCCAAATCTTGATTCACCCTGCCCGAAGAGTCTCGAGCAAAGTCCCGTTCTGGTAACCCCCCTTCGAGAGCCAGCTGCCGACCCATGCTCTGCATTACCATTCCAAATCTCAACTCTCGCAAAACCAATAGGCACCCGAGAACCGGAATGATCACAATGGCGCCTGCAAGAAGTTGAACAGTTAAATCCCCCGATTGGAACACTGCCCATGCGCGCCATAGGGCAAAACCCGCGTAGATGAAGCAAGCCAGAGTAAGGAGAACAACCCAAAATTTGATGTCGCGCAGCAGGCGCATGTCAGGGCCCAAGGAGCAAAGGTGCCAGTCCCACGGTCAGACCTGATAGGTGATCAATCTCCTTGATCGCCAGCAATACCCCTGGCATGAAGGATTCCCGAGCCATTGAGTCATGCCGAATTGTCAAAGTCTCGCCGACTCCACCCAGAATTACCTCTTGGTGCGCCATCAAGCCGCGAACGCGAAGTGAATGAATGGGTATTCCGTCGACGAACACGCCTCGAGCCTGCATGGATTCTTCAAGGGTTGCATCTGGCGACTGAGCAAGATGTTCTCGAGCCTTGGCAACCTTTGCAGCCGTGTGAATCGATGTGCCAGACGGCGCATCAAGTTTCTCGGGATGGTGTAACTCAACAATCTCGACAGACTCAAAGTACGGTGCAGCCATTGCAGCAAATTCGGTCATGAGTACCGCACCAACGCTAAAGTTTGGAGCGATGAGAACTTTGACACTATTGCGTTGTGCGAGCCACAGTTCCACTTCAGCCATGCGCTCAGCGGTGAAGCCAGAGGTCCCAACAACCACGTTAATCCCAGATTTGATGCAAAAAGCAATATTGTCCATCACCACATCGGGACTCGTGAAGTCAACAACGACCTGGACGCGCTGCTGAGTCAACTGGTCAAGGGAGTCACCCAGGTCCAGCTCGGCGACCAATTCACATTCAGAGTCACCCTTGACCGCCTCGCAGACGGTTTTGCCCATGCGTCCACGCGCACCAATAACTCCGACCCTGACGGGAAGAGCACTTGGTGACCGTGACATCAATTCACACTCCTGCGTTGACGGCTAAATATCCTGGGCGATTTTCGATGGAATCGTAAGGCCCAATCACGCTCAAGGCTAGTGGATTCGACAGCAGTTCACTGGAAAGAATATTAATATCATCAGCCGTGACAGCTTCGACTTTTCCTAATACCTCCGGCATGGAAAGCAATGGGTCGCCGTAAAGCTCGCCCTTTCCGATCCGACTCATGCGTGAACTCGTGTCTTCCTGCCCAAGGACAGTACTGCCTTTGACCTGACCCTTGCCGCGAGTCAATTCAAGATCGCTTACTCCATCCCGCAAGAAACTTTGAAGTTCTTCATGGCAAACGTCAAGCACGCTGTCCAGTTTGCTGGGTAAACAGCCAGCGTAAATACCGAAGATCCCGCTGTCTCTGAATCCCTGTGAATATGCGTAGACGGAATAGGCAAGGCCACGCCTCTCTCGCACTGACTGGAAGAGTCGGCTGCTCATGCCTCCACCCAATATGGTGGACAACACGGCAGCAGTGAATCGGCGCTCATCGCCTCTTACTAAGCCTGGACCACCCATGACTACATGGGCCTGTTCAGTTGGACGGTTGTCTATCTTGGATTGCGCCAGTTGAGATTCGGCTGCAATCGTTGGAGTGCGTTCACCACGATGCTGGAAATGTGCGGTCTCTGCTCGAAGGAGTGCGCGTTCGGCTAACACGACAGCTTGGTCATGATCCACGTTGCCCGCGATGGAGATAACGAGCGACTCTGGTTGGTAGTAACTCCGATAAAAATCAACAATTGAGTCGCGGGAAATGCCAAGTATGGTCTCCTGGGTTCCCAGTATTGGTCTCCCAAGCGGGGTATCACCGAATAAGACAGTAGCAAAATGATCATGCACGAGGTCACTTGGATCGTCGTCGACCATTGCGATTTCTTCGAGGATGACACCGCGCTCGGCCTCAATATCCTCGGCGTTCAGAAGCGCGTCGGTGACGACATCGCACAAAACGTCAATCGCCAGTGGCAGATTCTCAGCCAAAACACGGGCGTAATAGCACGTGTGCTCTTTACTGGTAAACGCATTGATATCGCCACCCACTGCCTCAATGGAAGAAGAAATATCAAGCGCGGATCGCGCATTGGTTCCTTTAAATAACAAATGTTCCAAATAATGTGCTGCGCCCATATGCGCACCCTGCTCATTACGTGAACCCGCATCAACCCAAATACCAATACTTGCCGAGTGAACACCCGGCACGAACTCGGTGATGACGCGAACTCCATTAGCAAGAACGGACCGACGTACGAGCGAGCCGTCCGCCCCTGCTAGCAGAGTAATTGCTGAACTCATACGGGCTAATCAGCGCTATTCGAGCTGTCAGAATCAGCGGGAACCGCGATCAGTGACAATTTCCCACGTTGATCAATTTCCTTGATCTCAACCTGAATCTTGTCACCAACTTTGAGAACCTCTTCGACGTTTTCAATGCGACCCTTGCCTGCAAATTTCTTGACCTCTGAAATGTGGAGAAGTCCATCGCGACCGGGTACCAATGAAATGAAAGCACCAAAGGTCGTTGTCTTAACAACCGTACCAAGGTAGCGCTCTCCAACTTCGGGCATCGTTGGGTTAGCAATCTGATTGATTGCGTTGCGAGCAGCCTCAGCAGAGGGGCCATCGGTGGCGCCAATGTAGATCGTTCCATCGTCCTCGATGGTGATATCCGCACCAGTTTCCTCTTGGATCTGGTTGATGATCTTGCCCTTCGGGCCAATGACCTCACCGATTTTGTCAACTGGAACCTTGACTGATATGACTCGGGGTGCGGTAGTAGCCATTTCATCCGGTGCATCAATGGCTTCGGTCATGACGTCAAGGATTGTCAACCGTGCGTCACGTGCCTGAGTCAAAGCACCTGCGAGAACCTCCGCGGGGATTCCGTCAAGCTTGGTATCAAGCTGAAGCGCCGTGACAAAGCTGCGTGTTCCTGCGACCTTAAAGTCCATATCACCAAAGGCGTCTTCGGCACCCAGAATGTCTGTGAGAGCAACATACTTTTGCGCTCCATCGACGATGCCAGAAATAAGTCCCATGGCGATGCCTGCGACAGGTGCCTTCAATGGCACGCCCGCATTGAGCAATGACATTGTTGATGCGCAAACAGATCCCATTGAGGTGGATCCATTCGAACCGAGGGCTTCTGATACCTGGCGAATCGCGTACGGGAATTCTTCACGCGAAGGAAGCACAGGCACGAGGGCCCGCTCTGCCAGAGCACCGTGACCGATTTCGCGACGCTTTGGAGATCCCACACGTCCCGTCTCTCCCGTGCTGTATGGCGGGAAGTTGTAGTTGTGCATGTAACGCTTGCGATTTTCTGGATTCAGCGTGTCCAACTGCTGTTCCATGCGCAACATGTTCAACGTTGTAATACCAAGAATTTGTGTTTCACCACGTTCGAACAATGCCGAACCATGAACACGAGGAATAACTTCTACCTCAGCAGACAGCGTACGAATATCGGCCAAACCGCGACCGTCGATACGAACCCCGTCTCGCAGTACTCGCTCACGAACAGCGTTCTTGGTCACGGACCGAAGGGCCGCACTCATTTCTTTCTCTCGCCCTTCAAACTCGGACCCAATCGATGCCATGACGTCAGCTTTGATTTCATCCAGTCGATTCTCGCGCTCGGCCTTGGACACAATGGTGAGTGCTTGTGCAACGGCTTGGCCCGCAGCCTTATCAACTGCTGCATAGGCATCGTCTTCGTATTCCAGGAACACGGGGAAATCGGCCACAGGCTTGGCTGCGGCGGCGGCTAGTTCGGCCTGTGCCTCGCACAGGAGTCGAATGGACTTCTTAGCGGCGTCAAGACCTTCTGCGACAACCTCTTCGGTTGGGGCGGTGGCACCGCCCGCGACCAATTCGATGGTGCGCTCAGTTGCTTCGGCTTCCACCATCATGATGGCAACATCGTCGCCGGCTATACGGCCAGCGACGACCATGTCGAAGACTGCCTCCTCGAGCTGCTCGTGAGTTGGGAATGCAACCCATTGTCCACGAATAAGTGCAACGCGGACACCGCCAACAGGTCCGCTGAATGGCAAGCCACTCAGTTGAGTGGACGCTGATGCAGCGTTGATTGCCAGTACATCGTAAAGATCTTTGGGGTTGAGCGCCATGACGGTCACGACAACCTGAACTTCGTTGCGCAGGCCCTTTTTGAACGTTGGGCGCAACGGACGATCGATGAGCCTGCAGGTCAGAATTGCGTCTTCGCTGGGACGACCCTCACGTCGAAAGAATGACCCGGGAATGCGTCCTACCGAATACATGCGTTCTTCGACATCAACCGTCAAAGGGAAGAAATCGAATTGATCCTTGGGCTGCTTCGAGGCCGTAGTGGCACTCAGAAGCATTGTTTCGTCGTCTAGGAAAGCGCAAACAGAGCCTGCGGCCTGCCTGGCAAGACGACCAGTTTCGAATCGAATGGTACGAGTACCAAATGATCCATTGTCAATGACGGCACTAGCCGTCGTTACGGAACCCTCCACGGGTACCTCCTTTTAGAGAGGACGCTCGCACAGACTTTCCGCGGTATCGGCGGTCTTCGATCGAGATTCGCGGAAAAATTTCCGAAAATCACTACCGAGGACCGACATCTACGCAAAGTTTGCTCTGAGCGTCATTATTTGATTGTTATAACAAAATCGGCTGGAACTCAGGGTGAGTCAACCGAAAAAATATGAATGCAGCCCGCCAAGCGAACTGCATTCATCACGACTATCGGCGCAATCCGAGGCGTTCAATGATTGAGCGATAACGATTAATGTCAGTCTTGGTCAAGTAGTTGAGCAAACGGCGACGTTGACCGACCATGATGAGCAGGCCGCGCCGGCTATGGTGATCGTGCTTGTGAGTCTTGAGGTGACCGGTGAGGTCATCGATCCGACGGCTCAGCATGGCAATTTGAACCTCTGGTGAGCCGGTATCTCCGGGCTTGGTGCCGTATTCGGCGATTATTTCTTGCTTTGTTGCAGTGTCGAGCGACATGTGTTCCTTCCAAGCGTGAAATCACGCATTTTAAGTGTCACGAATCCGGGAGCTGAGGTGCCGCCTCCAAACCGTCCAATGACCGTAGCCTAGCAGCCCTCAGGATTGAGTACGCATGGGCGGGCGAGCGCGGGCTACGTCGATCTTCATTTGATCCAAGTAGGCGTCAAGATCTGGGAAAATCTCTTGACTGCGCAGAAAATCGGTGAACTCGAATTCGACTGTCTGCCCGTAGAGGTCGAGGTCATCTCGATCCAATACATAGGCCTCAATGCGCTTCTCGGCACCTTCGAACTGAGGATTTGTGCCCACCGAGATTGCCGCCGGGTACCGGTGAGAGTTCCACCTGAGAAACCCTGCATACACACCGTCACCCGGAATGAGCCGGTTCATGTCCCACCGCAGATTGGCTGTCGGGTACCCGAGTTGTCTGCCACGCTGATCTCCATAGACGACAGTGCCTGCCAAGCTAAATGCTCGTCCCAAAACCTGCATTGCCCCCGCAACATCGCCTTGATGGACAAGGCCACGAACACGGCTCGACGAAAGCGTGGCCCCATCTCCATCTGTGGCCAGGTCAACCGGATGAACTGTGAATCCATAGGTCCCCCCTAGGTCTCGCAGAGTCTCTACTGTTCCTGCTGCGCCCGCACCGAAAGTAAAGTTCTGCCCGACAACAACATGGAGACATCCGGCAAGATGTTGTTTGGCGAACTCCTCGGGGGTTTGTTGCGCAAGTTCAATGGTGAAAGGGATCACGCGAACGCCTTCCACACCTTCAGCTAAAAGGAGTTCTGTTCTCTCGGAGATACTGGAAATCATTGGGGGCGCAGACTCCGGTTTAACAACATACGCAGGATGCGGATCAAATGTGACCACCTCAAGTTCGGTATCACTGTCACGAGCCACCGCTCGCCCTACCTTGAGCATCATTTGATGCCCGCGGTGCACGCCATCAAAAACACCAATACACACTGTTTTCGGCGATGAGTGGCTACGCCGCTGGGGAGCCGCACTCGTCGACACCTCTGCCATGTGTGCAGGATATTCGGTCACGAGTTGTTCACAAAAACAGCCTTATAAGACACCACATCTCCTGTGACCTCAGCGAGGGCAAGAAGCTCTGAGTGCTGATTCAATAGTGCGATGGTTCCTGCGCCGCCAGGATCAGGCGTTGGGATCCTCTGACCGAGGCTTATAGCCCTTTCTTGGCTTTCATCGACAAAGAAGCTGGGCCACACCATTTGCGCTACGGATCCGAGATCCAGAACCTCGTTCCAAGGATTTTCTGCGCGAATAATGGATTCGAGCGAATGCGAACTGTCGAGGCCGAAGGGACCTACGGCTGTACGCCGCAACGCCGTCAGATGTCCGCCTACTTCAAGTGATTCGCCCAAATCACGTGCGATCGCTCGTATGTATGTTCCTGATGAACACACAACATTTACAGTGATATCGCACCACACACCGTCACGAGAAATTTTGTCAATATCGATCGACTGGATAGTTACTTGACGTTGTGGAAGTTCGACGCTTTCGCCGGCTCTCACGAGCTCATGGGCCCGCTTGCCATTAACTTTGATTGCACTCACTGAACTGGGACGCTGCCAAATAATGCCAACTTGCTGAGCGAGGTTTTCACGAATCTGCGAGTCCGTGAGGTGTTCAACACTTGTTGTCGATGAAATAGTTCCCTCGGCATCATCCGTTGAACTCGATGCACCCAGTCGAATCGTGGCGCTGTAAGCCTTTGTCGTCAGCGTCAGGTGTCCAAGGGTTCGGGTACCAGAGTTAACCCCAAGGACCAGCACCCCTGTGGCCATTGGATCGAGAGTTCCCGCGTGGCCGATTTTGCGTGTTCCGAAAACTCGACGCAAGTCTCGGACAACATCGTGCGAGGTGACTCCGCCCGGCTTATCAACAACAACGACACCACTCATGTGAGGCACTGAATGGGCTTCTAATCGTCAGATTCGCGATACGGATTTGGCTCACCCGCATACGTTGCTTTCTCCGCCTGTTGGTGTACGCGTGCATCATCTTCTGCCGCTGCGCGCAGTAAGTCCTCGACATGCGCCGCATTCTCAGGGATCGCATCGAGCACAAATTCCAAGGTCGGAGTGAATTTAACCCCTGTGCCCTTGCCAACTTCCGTGCGCAAAAGTCCCTTGCTTGAAGCAAGTGCATCGGCAGTTGCTGCCCGATCCTCATCTGAGCCGTAGACGGTGTAGAACACAGAAGCATCGCGCAGGTCCGCGGTTAAACGGACGTCCGTGATGGTGATGAAGCCAAGCCGAGGGTCCTTGATCTTGAACTCCAAGGTTTGGGCAACAATCACCTTGATGCGGTCGGCAAGTTTCCTAGCCCGCGCTTCGCTTCCCATAAGTTCCGTCCCTACTTGCGCTTTATTTCGCGCATTTCGAAGGTTTCGATGATGTCGTCAACCTTGACATCCTGATAGTTTCCAAGGTTGATACCACACTCAAATCCTTCCCGGACCTCGGTCACATCGTCCTTGAATCGCCGCAATGAGGCGATGTTAAGGCTTTCGGCAACGACAACACCGTCGCGCACAAGTCGTGCCTTGGTATTGCGCTTTACCTCACCGCTGCGAATTAAGCAGCCGGCGATCGTGCCAAACTTGGATGACTTGAACACATCGCGAACCTCAGCTGTTCCCAGTTGAACTTCCTCGTATTCAGGTTTCAACATGCCCTTAAGCGCTGCCTCAATTTCATCGATGGCCTGGTAAATCACACTGTAGTAGCGAACATCCACGCCCTCTTGGGCTGCGAACTCTGCCACTTTGCCTTCAGGCCGCACGTTGAATCCCAGAATAATTGCCTTTGACGCACTCGCCAAAGTGACATCGTTCTGCGTGATCGCGCCAACTCCACGGTGAATAACGCGTAGGGAAACCTCATTGCCTACATCGATCTTGAGCAATGCATCTTCCAGCGCTTCAACCGATCCAGACACATCGCCCTTCAGAATCAGAGTTAACTCAGATACTTCGCCGCGCTCAATGGATTCGAGGAAGTCTTCCAACGAACGCTTGACACGATTCTTAGCCAACATGGCGTTACGTTCACGCGCAGCACGAGTCTGAGCAATCTGCCTGGCAACTCGATCTTCCGAGACCACTAGGAAACTGTCACCAGCACCGGGTACCGATGTGAGGCCCAACACCTGCACGGGCGCCGATGGGCCGGCTTCATTGACAGGGTTCCCTGCATCATCGAGCATCGCGCGAACGCGCCCAAAGGCATCACCTGCAACAATTGAATCTCCGAGGTGCAAAGTTCCCCTCTGAACGAGAACGGTCGCAACAGGCCCACGGCCACGGTCCAAATGAGCCTCAATCGCAACGCCCTGTGCATCTTGATTCGGATTCGCTCTAAGGTCCAGAGCAGCGTCTGCTGTCAACAGGACTGCCTCCAATAGAGACTCGATGCCGATGTCATTCTTGGCGGACACATCAACAAACATCGTGTCTCCACCAAAGTCCTCAGCCACTAGACCGTATTCGGTCAGTTGTCCACGAACCTTTGTTGGATCAGCACCTTCCTTGTCAATCTTGTTGACGGCCACCACGATGGGAACTCCTGCTGCTTGCACGTGGTTGAGTGCTTCAATCGTTTGTGGCTTGACACCGTCATCAGCTGCGACAACCAAAATCGCAATGTCTGTGACCTCAGCGCCACGAGCACGCATTGCGGTAAACGCTTCGTGACCCGGAGTATCAATGAAAGTGATTGGCCGCTCACCGTCAGGCGTGTGGGCAACCACTTGGTAGGCGCCAATGTGCTGGGTGATCCCACCCGCTTCACCTGAAATCACATTAGTTTTCCGAATCGCATCGAGCAATCGAGTTTTACCATGATCAACGTGACCCATGACCGTGACAACAGGTGATCGAGGTGCGAGGTCGGCGCTGTCTCCTTCATCCTCTCCAAATTCGAGGTCGAAGGTCTCAAGCAGTTCGCGATCTTCGTCTTCCGGAGAAACGACTTCAACGGCGAAGTTGAGTTCGGTTCCGAGCAGCATCAATGTGTCGTCGTCGATTGACTGTGTCGCGGTAACCATTTCACCGAGACCGATCAATACCTTCACGAGATCAGCAGAGGATGCATCAATCTTCTCAGCAAAATCGGTGAGACTTGAGCCACGTGGAAGCCGAACTACTTCACCGTTGCCACGTGGGAGGCGGACACCACCCATCGATGGTGCCTCCATGTTGTCAAATTCTTGACGCTTGGCACGTTTTGATTTGCGCCCACGCGAGGGTCGACCACCGGGCCGACCGAAGGCACCTGCGGCATTTCCTCGTCCGCCCGAGCGGTTGCCAAAACCACCGCGGCCACCGGGTGCACCACCGGGCGCACCACCGGGCGCACCACCGGGTGCACCACCTGGAGCACCACCTGGAGCACCACCTGGGCGAGCACCTGGAGCACCTCCGGGACGTCCACGGCCGGGAGCACCGAAGCCACCAGGGGCTCCTGGCGTGCGCGCTCCTGGGCGCGCTCCTGGACCCGCCGGACGCTGTCGCGCAGCAGGCATGGTTCCTGGATTGGGCCGTGGAGCGCCGGGCACTCCGCCGGGACGCGGGGCGGCTGGTCGCTCGGACGCGGGTGTGCCGAATGGGTTATTGCCCGGACGTGGAGCGGGCTTGCCCATTCCCGTGCTGCCACCAAATGGATTATTTCCGGGTCTTGGACCTGCCGGTTTTGGAGTTGCTGGTTTTGGAGTTGCTGGAGTTGCACTCGAACTCGGGGTAGGGCGTGGTGCCTGTGTGGGGGCAGCGGACGGCACCGGAGTAGCGGGAGGAGCAGGCGTTGTTGCGCTTGCAGTTGTCGCTTCTGGTGGCGCTGGAACTGCCTTCATGGAGGGTGCAGTCGTACTCGCACTCCCGTCTGAATCGAGATTCTCAGAGGAAGACTCTTGGGTTGCAGCAGCCTTCTTGGTCGTCTTTTTGGCAGCCTTCTTGGCAGGCTTTGGTTCTGCGGGAGGCATCGCCTCTTTGAGTCGGCGAGCGACTGGCGCCTCAATCGTGGACGATGCTGAACGAACGAACTCGCCCATGTCCTGTAATTTGGCTAGGACGGTCTTGCTGTCATAACCAAGCTCTTTAGCGAGTTCATAAACCCGGACTTTTGACACAACTCTCCTGTCTTGGCCCGGGCATTGCAGTCCGAACCGTTACTGGGCGCGATGCACTTTCATGCCTGCACGCTCATGTGAGGGGCCTCATTAGGAAGCGCTCATTTGCATGTTCACGATGATCCTTACGGTGGACATTTATGGACAGAAAGCCAAGCCAGGGACGTCTACTCCGACGGAATAGCAGCCAAAACTTGACCAACGGCATCCAAATCTACCCGATCACCAAGCCGAAGCGGCGCTCGGACCCGCCGAGATGCGATCGAAAGGCATTTAGAGCCACGATGTACATAGGCACCCCGTCCCGGGAGCACACCATCTTCATCGATCACGATGCCGGATTTCTCGACATCGGCCACAATCCGAAGGAGTTTGCTCTTGGGTACTGATTTCTTGCATCCCAAGCAGGTTCTCGATGGTTCGCTCACTCGCTCAGAGGGTCCGGGCTCACTGCGACCGTTTGCTCATCGACAACAGGCTGGGCATCTGAGCGGATATCGATTCGCCAACCCGTTAAACGTGCAGCCAATCGAGCATTTTGTCCTTCACGCCCGATGGCCAGCGAGAGTTGGTAATCCGGGACCACCACCCGCGCACTTCGCGTCGCAAGGTCAACAATGGTTACCGACGTCACCTTGGCGGGAGATAAGGCCTGCGCAATCATTTCCGCTGGATCATCACTGTGGTCGACAATATCAATTTTCTCGCCGCTGAGCTCACTCATGATTTGACGCACGCGCTGGCCCAGTGGACCAATACATGAACCTTTGGCATTCACTTCAGGCTTGTGCGAACGCACCGCAATCTTGGATCGATGTCCGGCTTCGCGCGCAATGGCGGTTATCTCGACCGTGCCATCAGCTATCTCAGGAACCTCGAGAGCAAAGAGTGATCTCACGAGGTCTGGATGTGTACGAGATACCGTTACTACGGGCCCTTTAAACCCTTTACGCACGCCTGTCACCAGACATTTCAAGCGTGCGCCATGCGTGTAAATCTCCCCTGGCGATTGCTCTTCCGGGGGCAGGTTCGCTTCAATTTTGCCCAGATCTACTCGAATCATGCGCGGATTAGTTCCCTGTTGAATAACCCCAGAAACCAAATCTCCCTCGCGACCCGTGAACTCGATGAGAGTTGCGTCTCCCTCAGCTTCACGCAATCGACCGAGAAGCACCTGTCGAGCAGTGCTCGCTGCTACCCGCCCAAAATCACTGGGAGTGTCATCGAATTCTGGCCCAAACGACGGTGGCTGCTCAGGATCCTCGTTGGGGAACTCTTCTTTCGCCCATACGGTCACGTGACCTGATTTTCGATCCAACTGCACGCGAGCGTGTGAGTAACACCCCGGAGTTTTGTGGTAGGCCACTAGGAGCGCCTGTTCGATGCTTTCTACAACCAGCTCTAGTGAGAGATTCTTTTCTCGAACCAGCGACTTTAATGCGCTAACGTCGATATCCATGATTACTCTCCTTTGTTGAATTCCACTTGAACCACCGCATGGGACACAGTCGGTATTTGAATGATCGATGGACCAACCCCTGCAACATCAAGGGTCACTGAATCTCCTTCAACGTTTGTGATTCGGCCCAACAGGGTAGGCGACGAGTCAGCAAATTTCACTTCAACCAAGTGTCCTGTGGCTCTGCGCCAGTGGCGCTCCGCTGTCAAAGGCCTGTCGACCCCTGGTGAGCCCACTTCAAGAACAAAGGGAGATTCATCGGCCAACGGGAGGGCGTCAAGTGCGTCAGAGATCGATCGACTTATGTCAGCGACAGCATCAAGATCTATTCCACCGTCACGGTCAACCACGACACGCACCACTTCCCGCCGACCTGCTGTGGTGACAGAGAAGTCTTCTAAATCAACCCCGGCTTCAGCACAGATCGAAGCGGCAAGTTCACGGCATTCGTTTACTGGCAATCCCATGTCACTCACCGTTTCCTATTGTGGTCAATCAATTGTCGAATCTGAAGTGCTCGCCTTGCTGTCCGCCTAGTGTAGCCACATATCCCAGATAAGCCGAATAATCAGTAGGGCTACCACGGATAGAAAGACGATTCGAACGAATCCGCTCCCCTTGGCCAATGCCGTTCGAGCCCCCACGATGGCACCTGCCACGTTGAAACTCGCCATCAACAGCCCAAGCATCCATAACACTGAGCCATTGAGTCCGAATACAAGCAATGCCGCAGCGTTGGTTCCAAGATTCACCAATTTGGCAGTTGACGAGGCCATGAGAAACGAATATCCCAGTAAACCCACGAGGGCGATGAGTAAAAATGAGCCTGTGCCAGGACCAAATATGCCATCGTAAAATCCGATAACCGCACCCACGAGTGTGGCGATGACGTAGTGCTTCTTGGTGTGGCCCCAGCGCAAGGACGTCGCTGCACCAAGGGCAGGGTTCAGAAGGGTCCACACCCAAACAACGCACAGGACACCGATGACAAGTGATCCGAATACTGCACTTGGAATCAGATGTGCGCACCATGCACCAAGGGCCGCGAAGACGAATGCCACAACGGACATAGGGATGGCTGTTTTCCAGTCCGGTGACAGATGCCTAACGTATGTACGAGCAGCTGAAGCGGTTCCAAAAACACTCGAGAGCTTGTTAGTGGCGAGGGCATTCACCTCGGCGCCTGCCGGAAGTGCTAAAAACAATGATGGCAATTGCAACATTCCACCGCCACCACTTACCGCATCAACCCAACCTGATGCTGCAGCCGCGATGCAGAGAAGGACAATCGTCCAAATGCTCAGGTCGTACATATGCGGTGCACATCAGCGACCACGGTGTCCACACTCAAGTCTGACCGTTCACCGCTGACACGATTCTTTACTTCGATCACACCTTTTTCCAAGCCACGGCCAACTACTACGATCGTGGGAATTCCAAGAAGCTCGGAGTCGTTGAACTTGACGCCCGGTGACACACCCTTTCGGTCATCGAGGATGACCCTCAGTCCTAATGCATCCCATTGATCGGCCAAGTCCTCCGCCGCAGCGAAAATTTCTGGAGTTTTGCCCGCAGCCACAAGATAAATATCTGCAGGAGAAATCTCGCGAGGCCACACCAGTCCTTTGTCATCGTGATGTTGCTCCGCGATTGCAGCAACAGCACGTGATACGCCAATGCCGTAGGAACCCATGGTGACCGTTACCAGTTCACCATTTTCATCGAGGACTCTTAGCCCTAGTGCTTCCGCATACTTTGTACCGAGTTGGAAGATATGACCAATCTCGATGCCTCTTGCTTTTTCTAGGTGACCTCCGCATTCATTACACGTATCGCCGTCAATGACTTCGGCGACATCGATAATTCCATCTGAATCAAAATCTCGCCCAAATACCAAGTCGAAAACGTGCTTGCCAGAAACATTGGCACCCGTAATCCATCGAGTCCCTCGAACTACTCGGGGGTCGGTGAGAAATTCGATTCCACTTTCGCCGTTTTTCCCTAGAATCTGAGGTCCTATATACCCCTTGGCCAGCATGGGATAGGCGGCAAAATCTCCTTCTTCGAATGGGCGGGCAACGTCGGGGTACAAAGCGGCTTCAAGCCGACGCATGTCCACCTCTCGATCACCGGGCACGCCAATAGCGAGCGGACGGTCAGTCCCGCTTCCATCCCTGACCATGAGTAACAAATTTTTCAAAGTGTCTGATGCAAGCCAAGCACGATCTGGTCGAGCAAGGTCCGTCCGCGCATTCGACATTGCAACAAGGGAATCAATTGTCGGAGTCTGAGGAGTCTCTTCCACATGTGAACTTGGAAGGTCCACATTCAAGTTGAGCTCGGGGTCAAATTCAGCCATTGGAATAATCAGTGCTTCCACATTTGCTGCATACCCGCATGAACATTTCACATAGGTATCTTCACCGACTTCTGCTGAAGCCAAGAACTCTTCACTGCGCGACCCACCCATTGCACCTGCCATGGCGGAGACAATCACGTAATCCAAATTCAAGCGATCAAAAGTCGAGATGTATGCCTTGCGGTGACGTTCATAAGAAGCTTCCAGACCCTCGTGATCCACATCAAATGAATAGGAATCTTTCATGACGAACTCGCGACCCCGCAAAATCCCTGCTCGTGGTCGGGCTTCATCTCGGAACTTGGTTTGAATTTGATAGATCGATAAAGGCAAATCTCGATACGATGAAAATTCCCCTTTGACCATCAGGGTAAACATCTCTTCATGTGTTGGACCGAGCAAGTAATCGTTGTCCCTACGATCCTTCAGGCGGAAGACATTGTCGCCATATTCGGTCCAACGCCCCGTAGTTTCATATGGCTCGCGCGGCAGTAGAGAGGGAAAATGAACCTCTTGGAATCCTGCCTTGTCCATTTCCTCGCGCACAATTCGTTCTACATTTCGAAAGACTTTGTAACCCAAGGGAAGCCAAGAGAAAACGCCAGGCGCAATTCTGCGAACGTAGCCACCTCGGACTAGCAATTTGTGGCTAGGGACTTCAGCATCGGCTGGATCATCGCGCAATGTTCGAAGGAACATGGTTGACATGCGCGAAATCACAATTGCCTCACTCGTGTTTGGGTACCTAGCTTTGGGTAGTCAGAGAATAGTGTGGGGCTGGTCTTGACGAGTGATCGCCTCGCGCAGTGAATTCCCATCTAGAACAGTACGGTTGCAAACTCTCCAACCTGATCAAAACCGATTCGCGCATACACATTTCGCGCCGCACGATTAAAGTCATTGACATAAAGGGTCACATTGGGCGCGATTTCCTCTTGGACAAAGTCCACAACAGAGGCCAGAGCAGGGGCTGCCAACCCTTGTCCACGAAGCTCGGGGATTACCCACACT
>Ga0255756_1002408_pt1 | contig 20128 bp, 19 predicted proteins | sample 011ome_20_FD_179956 | JGI IMG/M metagenome (GOLD analysis project Ga0255756, IMG submission 179956) | Coastal salt marsh microbial communities from the Groves Creek Marsh, Skidaway Island, Georgia - 011509CT metaG (version 2) | ecosystem: Environmental > Aquatic > Marine > Intertidal zone > Salt...
CGTCGGCTCCAAGGCGTTCAACGAGTTCCACAACGAGTTCCACAACGAACTCCAACCGTTCTTCCTCATCCTCTAAGATCCGCCCGACACGCTCGCCTGAACAGGGAACATCGGCCCCCCGTATTTCATCGAACGCGATCAGTAGATCGAACTCTGCTTCCTCGGTTCGCTCGAATCGTAATGGATCGGAAGCGATTCGATCTGGAAGCCGATCTACGGGCATTACGCTCCGTTCGAAAACCAGTTCCAGTTCGAGAGGTTTGCCATCTGCTGGGCGGTCCAATAGTGAAGCGAGAAACCCAGTGGTGGCGTATTCAAATTCTACTACAGGCACTCCCCCGAGAAGACAGAGTTCGATTAGTGAGCAGGCAAGCACGGGGAATTCAGCCCGCGCCAATACAGGGACTCCACCGGAAATTCGGAGCTCGGCTTTGATTCAGCCTTCTAGGGCGAGAGAGCGGGAAATGGGAGTGCCTCTGGAACGGGACCTATCAACAGCAGCGGCGGTTTACTCTCAAGATCGGCAGGGATCTAGAACAGCCTACAACGGTTCGAGAAGAGAAGTGGCAAATCGTTCGGAACTGCAACGCGAGCGGCAGCGAGACGCAACCGTTTCCCGGCTCACAACGTCGGTAGGAGATGCTCCGAGGAGACCGAACCTAGCTGCCTCGCAAAGCAAAAATGTACATTCTTCGCATGGAGCGCCTAGAAAGGTAGCTAAGATCGCCCATTTCGACATAAATCACAAGCACGTACATGGCGCCAACTGTGGGCATCATAATTACGATGGCCGATGGCATGACTACTCACGGCGCCATCGACACGGGCCCGGCTGTGGACATCACTTCCATGGGGGCTCATGGGTTTCTTTCTCTATTGGCCATCGGCATGGTCCCGGTTGTGGTCATTTCTATGACCATGGAGCTTGGCTTTCTCATTCGGGTGTCCATCATCATGGAGTAGGGTGCGGCCATTACTTTTGGGGAGGTGTCTGGAGAAACTATTCTAGGTTCCATGCTCATTTCGATGGTTGCGGGCACTACAGATCCGGTAGCGCCTGGTTCGATTTTCCACTCTCTCATCGGCATTCCTCAACATGCGGTCATCTGTACGATGGCTTAGGCTGGTACACTCACGGCCATGTGGGACATGTGCATGGTGCCGGTTGTGGGCATTACTACTATGGAGGAGTTTGGAGTGTGTACCCGAGAACCTACTACACTCGAGGCAGAAGGAACAATTTCTACTTTTTTGTGAATCTGGGAGACTTTCGCCGTCGAAATGTACCAGAATATGTATACGAAGAATCGATATACATTGAGGAAGATCCAGTGGATGTTTATGAGGATTCATCTCCACTCAGTCGGGCTTACGCGGCATTTGCCAAAGGAAGTTTTTACGAATCGGTAATCGCTTTTAACGAGTCGATCGATGCGGATCCTGAAAATGGGGTTCTTTATTTGGCGCGGGCGCAGGCCCACATAGCCATAGCAGACTACCGAACTGCTTATGAAGACTTGATTCGCGGAATGGAGCTGGTCCCAGAATGGACGGAAGTTGAATTCAGTGTGGCGGAGTTGTATGCGAATCCAGATTGGTTCGAAGAGCACTACGAATCGCTTGCTCGCTGGGTGAGCGATTATCCGAGGGACTATAAAGCGCACTTCGTCTTAGGATACATCCACTATTTCCAGCAGGACTATTCCGCAGCTAAAAGCGAGTTTATCTATACGTTGGCTTGGGATAAGGACCATCCCCAAGCAGCGATGTTAATGGACTCGATTTTGGCTTACGAGGCAGAAGCTGAAGTGCGTGCGGTGGAAAAAGAGGACGTTGAAGCCTTCGAGGAAGAGCAAAACCTTTAATAACGCTGCAACCCGAAGGTATGCAGCGTTCGAATGGATTAAATTGAAAGCGTGTGCCGTTCAGGCATCGCCACCCCTTGAGCCGCGTTGCCCACCACCAGGGCCGCCTCGTTGTCCACCACCTCGAGGTCCTCGGCCTTGGGGCATTTGGGCAAATTCCTCTTTGGTGAGTTCTCCGTTCTCGTCGGTGTCCGCTTTTTTGAAAGCGACACTGAGCTGTTCCTTTACGCGGGTCGCCATTGCTGCTGGGTCGCCTCTACCCTGGCGTCCTTCTGCCTGTCCTGGCCTTTGTCCCTGTCCACCGCGACGACTCATCATCTCGATTCTGGATTTTACGAGTTCATCTAGACTTACCGTTCCGCTTTCGTCTTTGTCAGCCAATGCAAAGAAATCAGGGCGTTCGCGGTTGCCGCCTTGTCCTCCCGGACCGCGTGGTGCGTCTTGGGCGATAACTGTGGCGTTTCCCGCAATTAGAAGTGTGGATAAGAGAGTGATAGTACGTTTCTTCATAGGTGTCTTGGAATTGAGATTTTTCTCGGGAACCGTCTCGTTTTGAAAACGGATCCTCTAGCTGAACGGTCGCTCGAGTTCGTGGGTTTCAGTTTTTTCTTTGACCGGTAGACCAAGAACCATGGTTCAGAATGGATTCTCGTACCAAATGACTCCTAAACCCATCCGTTTTTCCCCAACTACGTGATGTTCTTCGCAGATAAGAATATCTAAATCGCTATCACGGTCGAGGTCGACGAGTTCGATTCGATCAAATTTAACGCCTTCGGGTCCGCTGATCCCAGTCGCTTTCATATTATCCCGATTGAGATCTACGAAGGTCGCGTCCTCTGCGGAACGGGTTGCCCCGATTGTAGTCGCCGGCCACATCTCGGTGACGGCCTCTTTTCCTGGATGAAGATAAACTCGCGCTAGGCCGCCTTCTTCCCATCCAACGGTGGGATCGATCAACCCGTCCTAGTCCAGATGCCCCAGTTTCACTCCGTCGGCACCTCGAGAGCTGTTGTCTATGACGTGGCGTGCCCAAGGAAGGTCGTTAGAGAAAGTCTCTCCACAGGCAAAGCCGAGGCCTACGGAAAAAGCGAGCAAGGTAACTGGTGGGCGAAACATGGGTGGAATTGTCGCGGGGTGAGGTATTAAAGCGGTAATGTTGACAGGAAAAGCGGTGCAGCATTCTATCTCTCCGACACGTAAGTTAGTTACTCTCAAAATCACGCATTATGAAAACATCAAAACTATCGTTAGCGGCTCTCCTCGTTTGGGGGCTTTTAGGATCGGCATTCGCGGATCATCACAAAAAAAGCGGTCATTCCCTATTTCAACAGACTTTTCTAGCAACCTACTCAGGTGAAACCGACAAGATGGTTAGCCTAGCGGAAGCGTTCACTGCCGAAGGGATGGAATGGCGTCCCGCCGAAGGCGTTCGATCAGTTCGTGAGGCGATACTACACGTAGCGGGAGCTAACTACGGAATCGGGGCGCGGTTTCTGGGGAAAGAGATGCCGGAGGGAATCAATCCTCGTCAGTTCGACAAGACGATTAAAAGCAAAGAAGACACGATTAAGGTTCTCAAGGATTCGATCCAGTTTGTTAAGGAAGCAGTCGGAGGTCTTGACGAAGCCAGCCTTGCGGAGTCCACAAAATTGTTCGGCAACGATTCGAATAAGATGGGAGCGGTACTGGTGCTAGGCGGGCATGCCTACGAACACCTGGGACAACTGATCGCCTACGCCCGCTCCTCAGGTGTGGTCCCCCCTTGGAGCCAGTAGAACCATAGGCCAGTCCCCAGCGGCGCGCTCTTGGAAAGTGAAGTCGGCAAGGGTAATTTAAAAGAGACCCGCCTTATTGGACGGGTCTTTTTGCGTACCTAGAATATTGGGAAAACCTTTTCTTTGAGACCTTCGCCGGGGGACTGGATCGTAGCCGGGATTTGGCGACATCACTTATGCTTTGTGATTTACCTCTCCCCCTAATACAGTTCCTAAGCGGTTCGGCTGGCGTCGCGAGAGTCGAGACAGGCCTGTGTCACTTTGTGCATGAACTCCAAATACATCAAGCGTTCCGCTTCGCTTAGGCTATTCATGATTTCATCTTCAAGCGCGTGGGCGACTGCCTGGGCTTTGAAATACAGAGCTTCCCCGGCTTTCTCGATGATGAGTTGCTTGGCGCGCTGGTCGTGGAGGTGGGGTGAGCGCTTGACCCAGCCGTTTGTTTCCATGCGGTTAATGATGGAGGTGATGGTATTGTTATCGCTCGACATCAATTGCGCTAAGTCGGATTGGCGGACGCATTCGCCTCTCTTCTCATGCAGCCAGCGCAGCACGGTGAATTGGTCAGGCGTCAGCCCGAGTGGCTTTATGCGAATGCGCAAACTCTGATTCAGACCAAACCAAGCGGAACGCAGCAAGAGCGGGAAGCGTTTTTGCGAGGCGTTAGGTGGGCTTTCGGGTACTTGTGAGGGTGGGTTCATTGCGGGTTATTAATATGCATGCGTAGTAAAATCATCTCTCCTTGTCTACTGAGAACTGATTAATTCTGAAGTTTAACCACTACATAAGTGAGCCAAACGATTAAACGCTAGATAAACAGATTGACACTATGATACGTGTTCGTATCAGTTTCCGCTCTAAATCGCCGTTCTCGATTAATGCGTCCCAACCGCTTAAGTACCTACCACCCCCAAATTTCTGCAAGAGTTGCTTGTTTGGCTTCACTTGCTGTCACTATTATGTTTTACACAAGGGAAACCTTGGAAGAAATCCAATCGTTATGTTTTTCAACACCTGATCGCTATGCATGGAAATAAAATAGGCGTTTCGTCTACCTCCACGAATACTCACTCCCGTAGAAACAAAGCAGGGCTGTCAGCAGTGCTCGCAATCGCTAGTCTGGCGCTCATCCCGGTCCTTTCGGCGAAAAGCGTTGATGGCTGGTTATCATGGCGAGGTCCTTTGCAGACTGGAGTTTCCCTGGAAAAGAATCTTCCGGACTCCTTGGAGTTAGATGGAGAAAGCCACCTTTGGAGCTATCCTGTCAGTGGAGGGGGTGCCCCAGTAGTCGCGGATGGGAGAGTCTATGTTTTCGGTTATTACGAAGAAAACGAAGGGAAGCTAGTCGAGGAAACTTTGCTTTGCCTCGATGCAAATTCGGGTAAGAAGATATGGGAGTATCGCTCGCGCGACTTCCTGAGCGACAACGTTTACAATCGTTACGGTATTGGCTCGCCGTGCGTCGATCCTGAAACCGGCAACGTCTACTTTATGCCAACGTCGGGACTGGCTCTGGCTTTTGACCGGGACGGCAACAAGCTCTGGGAGCATTCAATGCTGGAAGAATACTGGCGCTTGACCTTCCCGAACGGCAGAACGGGTGGACCCGTTATTGACGGCGATTTCGTCATATTTCGTGGCATAACGGCAAATTGGGGCTCTAGCGGGCCTCCTGGTGACCGGTTTTATGGTTTTGATAAACACTCGGGAGAGCTTGCCTGGTCATCGGCCCCGGACATCCGACCCGTTGACAGTTCCAACTCGTCACCCACGTTTACCGACCTTGATGGACAACGCGTTTTCATCGCGGGAACAGGGTCGGGCAGCATCATTTGCTCGAATGCCCGTACGGGAGAGCCGGTGTGGCGCGTCACGATTTCCACGGGTGGGGTTAATGCGTCGGTTTTGCCCTACGGAGACGATAAGTTCATTGCCATCCACGGCAAAGAGAACATCGACTCAACCGCGAAAGGCCGGCTGGTATGCTATCGAGTTCCATCCAAGTACCCGTCGGGTGACACACCGGTTATCTTAACGGAAAAGGATGAAGTGTGGCGAAACGACGAGCATGTTTCGTTTAGCAGTTCCCCGGTCTTACATGATGGTCGTGTTTATAGCACGATCGCTACCGGAAGCCTTCTTTGTGTCGATGCGGAAACGGGAAAAACGATTTGGTCGCTTAAACTCGCTCCTGACCAGCTGCACGCGTCGCCGCTTTTCGCGGACGGAAAACTCTACGTGCCGATGGCAGATGGAAAAGCCTATGTGGTTAAGCCCCACGATGATCATGGCGAGATTTTGAATGAAGCGGATATGGGGGCCGTTTGCCTAGCAGCTCCTTCTGCCTACGCAGGCAAGGTGTATGTCCAAACCAAGGAAGCCTTGCATTGTTTTGGAGAAAGCGGCGGCAAATTTGTAGGCGTGAAAGCCACCAAGGAAAAAATCAAGGACAAGAAGATCGTGGATCTCCAAATCGTTCCAGCAGAGTTTGCGTTAATGCAAGGTCAGTCTGTCGATTTTACCTTATGGGGTTTGAATGGAGTAGGGCAGCGTATCAAGAAATTGAATAATGCTAAATGGGATGCAGGGCCGCTAGGGGCCAGTTTCTCCGGGAATACGATGGTAGTAAAGAAAAACGCAGCTTACGCGGCGGCCGTGGTTAAGGCTACTGCCAACGGAATCACGGCTACTACCCGAGGAAGAATTGTCGCAGGGCCCTCCTACACCGAGGACTTTGAGAGTTTCGATCTAACTGCCAAGAATCATCTGGGAGAGGCCGTTTCGTTTCCGCCTTCAACTTGGCTTGGAGCTCGTGTTAAATGGAGCGTGGTTGAGCGTGAGGGAGAAAAGGTGGTAACCAATGTTCTCGATTCCGTCATCAAGCAACGAACCATGAACTTTGTGGGTCATCACGATCTTTCCAACTACACGTTCTCTGCTGATGTGCTTACGGACGGTAATCGCCGAATCATGTCTTCTATTGGATTGGTCAATCAAAGATACTTGATCGCCCTTGTCGGCAATTGGCGGATACTTGAAGTGTCCAGCAATCATGATCGCCTTAAGGAGTCAGTTCCATTCAATGTGAAGGCCAACACTTGGTATCGACTTAAAACCTCAATTAAAGACAATGGAGATGGAACCGGAGTAATCCTGGCCAAAGCGTGGGAAAGAGATCAACCCGAGCCTGATGCTTGGACGATCGAAGTTCCCGTAGACAAACTTCACGAAAAGGGGGCACCCGCGATTTACGCGCTTTCGCCCCAAGCCCAAAAACGTGTTTATTTAGACAATCTTGAAATCACGCCCAACAACTAAGCAGCATGAGTATTTATAAATTAAGTATAGGTTTAGCCGCACTCGCAATGGGAGGCGCATCGTTCGCCGACCACCACAAAAGCAAAGGTTCTGATTGGCCAATGTGGGGTAGGACCCCCGATCGCAACATGGTTGGCGAAGCAAAGAACCTACCGGTAAATGTCGAGCCCGGAGATTATGTTTCAGGTACCGACGATATTGATCTTTCCACTACGGAGAATGTACTTTGGGTGGCAAAGCTCGGTTCACAAGCGTATGGAAACGTGACCGTAGCGGGTGGTAAGGTATTTGCGGGCACCAATAATGAATCCCCCCGCGATCCTAAACAGCTGGGTGACCGAGGCGTGCTGATGGCTTTTGACGAAGAGACTGGAGAATTCGAATGGCAGCTTCTGATACCAAAGCTTGGCGCCGGCAAAGTGAGTGACTGGGAATATGTAGGTCTCTGCTCTTCTCCTGCTGTCGAAGGCGACAAGGTCTATGTTGTTACCAATCGAGGCGAGGCGGTCTGCCTTGATATCAATGGATTGGCCAATGGAAACGACGGCTCTTTCCAAGACGAGGCAAACTACATGTCTGCGGACGGCAACCCGGTAGAGTTGACGAATGGACATGCCGATATTTTGTGGATTTATGACATGCGAGAAGAGCTGGGTGTGTTTCCTCACAATGTGAGCAGTTGTTCTCCTCTCGTCGTTGGCGATTTATTGTATGTGTCCACTTCCAATGGGGTGGACTGGTCACATAACAACATTCCTGCTCCATTCTCACCGGCGTTGGTGGCTCTCAACAAGTCGACTGGTGAACTGGTGGGTGAAGAGGCTTCCCAAGTTTCTGAGCGAGTGCTTCACGCTAGCTGGAGCTCACCTGCTTACGGAGATATCAACGGTACGCCTCTCATCATTTGGGGTGGAGGTGATGGAATATGTTACGGATTTGAACCGGAGCCCGTTGTGGGATCCGAGGGATATGAGATTCTCAAGGAAGTTTTCCGTTACGATTGCAATCCGCCTGAGTACCGAATGAAGGAGGGCAAGCCCATCAAGTACGCCACCTATCCGGGGCCTAGCGAAGTCATCAGTACAGTCGTTGTCCATGACAACAAAGCATTCGCGTTGATTGGTCAGGATCCCGAGCATGGTGATGGCGTTGGCATGCTGAGCGCCATTGATGCTTCCATGAAAGGCGACATCTCGGGGAAAGCCATTTGGACCTACAAGGACATTGGCAGAACGGTCTCTACTCCCAGTATACATAATGGAATGATTTTTGTCGCGGAATACGATGGAGATATCCATTGTTTGGATGTTGATACGGGCAAAGTGAATTGGGTGCACGCTACTGACAGCCGGATTTGGGGATCTACACTGGTGGCAGATGGTAAAGTGTATTTGCCAAATGAGGACGGCCAATTGGTTGTGCTCGCTGCGACAAAGGAAAAGAAGGAACTCGCTACCGTTGAGTTTTTTACACCTATCTATAGTAGCCCAGTGGTCGCTAAGGATGTCCTTTATATCGCTACTCAAACTCACTTGTACGCGTTGAAGAAGGGCGGAAAATGAGCAAAGGAGTCGTAATCACCTTCATGTTGGTTTTGTTCGTGCTTCACCAGGATTTTTGGTTCCGGGATGACGCTACATTGGTTCTGGGTATCTTACCCGTCGGCTTGGCTTATCATATGGCATTCACCGTAGTGGCGGCGCTCGCTTGGCTGGTTATTGTGAGGTTTGCATGGCCAAAGTATTTGGTGGAAGAGGAAAATGAGGGAAGTGAACAATGACCCAGACGCTAATTGTAGTTATTTACCTAGTACTTCTTTTGGTCCTTGGCTATTTTAGTAGTCGGCTTTTCAGGGGAAATTCAAACGACTATTTTGTGGCGAGTCGTTCAATCGGCCCTCTGGTCCTCTTTATGTCAATTTTTGGCACTACGATGACTGCCTTCGCAATGGTGGGCAGCACCGGAGAGTCCTACCGGGTAGGAATTGCAACTTATGGAAAAGTAGCCTCTTCGTCTGCTCTCATTCATTCCGCGTGTTTTTTCCTAGTCGGATTGCCACTGTGGGCTCTGGGAAAACGCAATGGTTTCCATACACAGATTGAGTTCTTTCGGGCTCGGTTTGAAAGCAGCAAGCTGGGATACCTTTTGTTTCCGATCCTTGTAGGACTCATTATTCCTTATCTGCTTGTCGGTTTGATGGGTGCAGGAAGCGTTATGCAAGGAGTAACGCGAGGAGCGTTCCCTGAGATTTTTACGAGTACTGGAGGGGCAGTCCCGCCTTGGTTGACGATGCTCGTCATTTCATGCGTGGTTCTCTACTATATTTTCGCCGGTGGTGTAAGAAGCGCCGCTTGGGCGAATACCTTTCAAACGTGTGTATTCATCGTAATGGGATTTATCGCGTTTGTCACCATCTCCTCTAAATTGGGAGGCATGCAAGCGGCGTCAGCGATGGCGGATCCGGGCAAAGCGGTTCGTGCAGGAAACCTGACGGAGATGCAGTTTCTCTCTTACTGTTTCATCCCACTCTCGGTGGGAATGTTTCCGCATCTATTTCAAAACTGTCTGACGGCAAAATCTGCGAAGTCTTTCCGACTGACTCTAGTCGCGCATCCCATAGCAATCATGATAACGTGGATACCTTGTATCCTAATCGGGCTTTGGGCAACGGGTGCGGTAATGCCAGACGGAGTGACACCGGTCATCCCTGAAGGAACCAGTCCAAATGCGGTACTCGGAATGATGGTTGGGAAGTTAGCGACTCCGATCATAGGCGGACTCGTAACCGCAGGTATCATGGCTGCGATAATGTCCTCTCTAGATTCTCAGTTTGTCGCAGTTGGGACCATGTTTACGAAGGATATCGTAGTCCACTTATTTGGGAAGGAACGCTTCTCGGAAACGCAAAAGGTGCTGCTGGCTCGTGGATTTATATGTACCATCGTTTTCGTAACGTACCTGTTTACTTTGGCAGAACCGAGATCGGTCTTTTCGCTAGGGATATGGTGCTTTAGCGGTTTCGCAGGATTATTCCCGCTTGTTTTTGCAGCAATCTACTGGAGAAAGGCAACCAAAGCGGGAGCCTATGCAGCTGTCATCGGAAGCGCGCTTTCATGGTTTATTCTCTTCAGGGAGTCTGACTATGGGGCCAATGGTTCCTACCTAGTGGGTGGTGTGATGCCAGTTGCCGTCATTTTCGCTACCTGTGCCATCTGCATGGTGGTGGGTTCCCTTTTCACGCAAGCCCCGTCCCAAGAAACGTTGGACAAGTTCTTCAAAAAGAAGGACTAGCGATCTACTAACACTCTCAAGAAATTCTGCTCAAAGGTTCTCCGCTCTCTATTTCATATAGTAGGGAGTGACAATTGCGGTAAAACTCCCCTTAAAAATGACTCAGACAATGGATATCACAAATGCGGTGGACGCCGCCAAGGAAAAGTTGGACCAGTACACTCGGGATATGGTCCAGTGGCATTTTTCGCCGGAAACAGGTTGCCCTTACTGGCTAGACTGGGCGAAGGAAGCGGATTGGAACCCACTCACGGAGGTGTCCGGGTTTGAGGACATGATGCGCTTCGAGAATTTTGATGACGAAGTACTTCGAGATACCGATCCGGCTCAATTTATCCCAGCGGCCTTCAAGGATAAGCCTTACAACGTATTCGAGACCGGTGGAACGACTGGGATGCCAAAGCAACGGATTGGTTGGGAAGACTACAAAGTAGATTACTCCGAATTTAGTGATTTCTACTCGGACGACTTTTTCCCGAAGGGAGCGAACTGGTTGATGGTGGGGCCGACTGGACCCCGTCGTCTGCGACTGGCGATCGAGCATTTGGCGAACGTTCGGGGCGGCGCGTGTTATTTTATCGATCTGGATCCTCGTTGGGTTAAGCGGCTGATCCGTGATGGTGAGTATGACATGGCTCGTAAGTACAAGGAGCATGTTGTCGAGCAAGCAATCACGATTCTAAAAGGGCGTAACATTGGTTGTATGTTTACGACTCCTACTATCCTAGAAGCGCTGGCTGAGCGCATCTCAATCCCGCAAGCGGGAATTAAAGGCGTCTTCGTTGGAGGCACCACAATGACGCCTCAGTATGTGAGGTTCCTTACGGAGGAAGTTTTGGAGGGAAAAGTGAATTTTGCCCCTACCTATGGCAATACATTGATGGGTCTGGCGATCAGCCGTCCATTGTCCGCGGAAGATAACTACAGTCTCACCTATTATGCGCCGCAACCAAGAGCTGTCTTGAGGATCGTGGATCCCAAAGATTCGACAAAAGGAGTGGATTACGATTCCTACGGGCGGGTCGAGCTCACCACCATGACCAAGGAATTCTTCATGCCAAGGTTTCTAGAGCGCGACGAAGCCATTCGACGCCGGCCATGCGACCTGTTCCCATGGGATGGTGTCGGGGATGTGCGTCCGTTCGAATCGACAAAGAAAAAGGTAATCGAAGGCGTCTATTAATCGTTAAGCAAATTGTAATGCGGTCCTTCTGTGATTCTCGTGAGAGGGATCGCAATTGAGAGCCGCGTCTACTACAGGAGCAAAATTTGATGGAAGAGAAAGTATCACATTTACCAGTTCTTAGGTTCGGCGAAGTCTACAAGAGCCTAGACACAAACGATTTGGGCAAGGTATTGAAGTCGGGCGCCCGACTGGAAGTCAGCGTAGCCAACGCGGGGATTATACGCCGCGACAAGCTGTCGATTGAAAAAGGTCGGGCAGCTTTAAGGGCCATTCCGGCTGATACGTTGTTGAGCTATGCCGAAAAGGCGGCCGACATCTACCTAGATGGCGAAGTTCCCTTTGGAATAGATGGTGAGACACAGGGAGTTGCCGACTACGTGACCGCGCTATCGGAACTGACTGGATTGCCTCACTCGCTTTGTCGATCGAATATGTTCAAAGTGGCCGCTGCTCTGCAAAACATCCGTGCGGTGTTGGCGGGCTTGACTCGCGGATTGCCTCCCGAGCTGTTTGACAATGGATGTGCTCGTCTCGGCGATATTGATATGAACTTCTTCCCGATAGCGGATAGCCTTGGGGTCACATTACCAAGCAATTCCCCTGGCGTTAATTCGTTGTGGCTGCCGGCTTTGGTAATGAAAACGCCTGTATTCTTGAAGCCAGGACGTGAAGATCCCTTGACTCCTTTCCGGATTATCCAAGCCATGATTCAAGCAGGGTTTCCGAAAGAGGCTTTCGGCTTTTATCCTACAACCCATGAAGGTGGGGATGCGATACTTCTTTCTTGCGGACGAGGCATTGTTTTCGGGAGCGACGCAACGGTTAAAAAATATTCCAAGTACAGCAACATACAGGTTCACGGTTCTGGAAGAAGCAAGGTTCTGATAGGCGAGGACATGGCGAACGATTGGGAAAAACACCTCGATGTGATGGTTGAGTCTGTATCCGCTAATGGAGGACGTAGCTGCATCAATGCTTCTTCTGTTATGGTTCCTTCCCATTTTGAAGAGATTTCCAATGCAATGGCAAAAAAGCTTGCTGAAGTTGAGCCAAGATCGAGGGACGATAAAGATGCTTTGCTTTGCGGATTTGCTAACGCGGATTTTGCCAAAGCAATGGATGAAGCTATTGATGACGCCTTAAAGACACCGGGCGCTGTGGATTTGACCGCCAAGTATCGTAACGGTCCTCGATTGGTCGAAAAGCATGGACAAACTTTCCTTTGCCCAACGCTGATTGCGTGCTCTGATCCCGACCACCCCCTTGCGAATACAGAATACATGTTCCCGTTTGTGAGCGTCGTAGAGCGACCTCAGTCGGAGATGCTGGATGCGATCGGTTCAACCTTGGTCGTATCTGCGGTGACGGAAGATGAGGAATGGATGAGAGAACTCATGGCCAGCCCGGACATTGATCGCCTGAACTTGGGTTCTGTGCCGACGAATTGGGTACAATGGGAGCAGCCGCATGAAGGAAATTTGTTTGAATTCTTGTATCGCCGCCGGGCCATCCAGTCAAAAGCTTTAAAAATCGCTTAACCGTGGATTTCGTAACGAGACCCAGCCCGAGGATCGCATTCGGTCTCGGAATGCTTGAGAAACTACCGGAATTCATTAAAGAAATCGGGGGTTCGAAGACTTTGATCGTTACGGATAAAGGAATCCGAGCTGCGGGACACGCTGATCGGGCGCTCTCCATATTGGAAAAAGCGAATTGTGAGGCATTGATTTTTGATGGTGTTCAGGAGAACCCGACAAACCATTGCATTTCGAATTGTAGAGACTTTGCCCGTGATGCAGGAGTCGATTTCCTGATTGGTCTCGGTGGTGGTAGCAGCATGGATACGGCTAAGGGCTGCAATTTCCTCCTGACTAATGGGGGTGAGATGAAGGACTATCATGGATACGGGAAAGCGATGAGTCCCATGTTGCCTTTTATTGCCGTCCCAACCACATCAGGCACCGGAAGTGAATGCCAGTCTTACGCTCTCGTTAGCGACGACAAGACGCATGTGAAGATGGCCTGCGGAGATTCGAAAGCCCTGGCGAAAGTTGCGCTTTTAGATCCAGAATTGACGGCATCCCAGCCCAAGCTTGTCGCCAGCCTAACCGGTCTGGATGCGCTGGCCCACGCTGTGGAAACAGCGGTCTGCATTCCACGAAATCCGATTTCAAATATTCATTCGTTGGAAGCCTTTCGATTGCTCGCTCGTTCGATACACTCAGTCATCACGGGGACGGCACTCCCGGAGGATCGAAGCAATATGCTGCTTGGGGCTGCCTTCGCGGGGCTGGCGATCGAGAACAGCATGCTCGGAGCGGCTCACGCCTGCGCCAACCCACTGACTGCGTTCTTTGACGTGACTCATGGACATGCGGTGTCGCTCATGCTGCCCCATGTCATTCGATTTAACCGCTTGGATCCTCAAGTAGATGAAATCTATCGATCCTATGAATCGTTAATCCCCGTTAGTGGAATGGAGAAGGTCGATATGGCGGATTGGGTAGATACTCTAAAGGAGACTGCAGGTTTGAAGAGTCTCTCAGATATGGGAATAGGCGCGGCGGATGTTAAAAGACTGGCCGCGGGAGCATCGCAGCAATGGACAGGGCGTTTTAATCCGCGTCCCGTGGGACTATCCGATTTTGAAGCCATTTATTCGAGCGCGATCAGTAACGTGGTTGGGAGTGTGTGATGAAGGCTGCGTACCTCCTGACTCTTCTTTTAGTTCTGGCATCCTGCAAGTCGCAGGATTCGGGAGAGGAGAACACATCCCAAACTAAAGCTGATCCGTTTCAAACAATGAGTTGGGCATTACCGAGAGGAAGCTCATTGATGAGCGGCTCGATTCCCGACAAGGTGATCACTTCTCCGCGTATTGCTTGGAGTTTTGATGCTGCGGCACCCATTTCGGGAGATGCGGGTGTCTATGGGGATCGGGTTTATTTTGGAAATGACGACGGCTTGTTTTTCGCGTTGGATCTAGAAACTGGGGAAGAGTCATGGCGTTTCGAGACCGGGGATGTGATTGAGTCAGAACCTGCAATTTCTTCCGGTCTTGTATTTTTCGGCGCGAATGACGGGCAGTTCTACGCTTTGGACCGATTGACAGGAGAGGAACGATGGCGCCGCCAGTTCGATGACAAAGTCCCCGGGGGAGCTAATTTGGCTAACAGCCCGATCGACGGGGAACCTTGGGTGCTCGTTGCGGGCAATGACGGAATGCTCCGGTGTTTAAAGGCAATAGACGGGAGCGATGTTTGGTCGTACCAAACAGATAATCTTATTAATGGGTCTCCAGCTATGCTCGACGATAGTCGAATCATTTTTGGGGGATGTGACGCTTTCTTGCACATCGTTAATCTCGAAAATGGAGAATCGATTGAGCAGTACGAAACGAATGCATACATTCCCTGCTCTGTCGCGGTGTACGATGGAATTGGATACAGCGGAAACTATGCGAATGAAGTGTTGGCATTCGATCCAGGTGATCGGGGTCAAATTTGGACGTATTCGGATCGCCAATTTCCTTTTTTTAGCTCGCCCGCGGTGAACGAAACTCACGTTTTCATAGGATCTCGGGACAAGCGGCTTCACGCTATCGACCGGGAGACGGGAGTCGCCGCTTGGACGTATCAGACCTCAGGTAGGGTGGACAGCTCTCCTTTGGCTTTCAGCGATGCGGTTGTGGTGGGTTCCACGGACGGGTGGCTTTACGCTGTCAGTCAAGCGGATGGAACTGAGCTTTGGAAAATGGAATTAGGGGCGTCATTGATCGCCTCGCCAGTCTTTGCCAATGGAAGACTGATCATTGGAAGTCAGGGTGGTACCCTTTTCTCATTGGAATCGGGCGAAACCAAAATATAGTGTAAACATTATGAGTTCTAGTGCAGAGGCTGTTGAGCCAAAGAAGACGCCCACGGAAGCGGGTAACTATTTTATTTCTAACTACCCTCCCTTTTCGTTCTGGTCGCCAGAAAATATCAAGGAAGTGGATGCGGCTTTCGAGCAGCCGCATGATGATGGAGCGTCTTTAGGGGTGTACCACCACATCCCGTTTTGCCGCAAGCGTTGTCACTTTTGCTACTTTCGGGTCTACACGGACAAGAATGCCTCGGAGATAAAGGACTATTTGGACAAGACGATTACCGAGCTCGAGTATTTCGCTAAGAAGCCGCGAATAGCAGGGCGGAAGCCACGGTTTGTCTATTTTGGTGGGGGTACACCGTCCTATCTCTCTGGGCCTCAACTTACGGAATTGACCGATAGGATGAAGGCAATCCTGCCATGGGACGAGGCAGAAGAGGTTGCGTTTGAAGGGGAGCCGGGAACGCTCAATCCGCGAAAGGTCAAAGCGATTAAGGACATCGGTGTCACGCGACTGAGTTTGGGAATCGAGAATTTCGATGGCCGCATTCTGGAAATCAATGGACGTGCCCATAAGGCGCCCGAGGTCTATAAAGCCTACGAAGCGGCCCAAAGTGAAGGCTTTGATCAGATTAATATCGATCTAATCGCCGGCATGCTAGAGGAGACGGAGGCGAATTGGCAGCGTAACATCGAAGAGACGCTGAAGCTTCGCCCCGATAGCGTGACCATCTACCAGATGGAGATTCCGTACAACACTACGATTTACAAAGAGATGAAGGAAAGCGGATCGTTGACCGCTCCAGTTGCTGACTGGCAAGTGAAACGTCGCTGGGTCAAAGAGGCCTTCGAGGCTCTCGAGAGCGCGGGGTACTCGATTACCAGTGGATACACCGCTGTCCTGAATCCGGATAAAACAAAGTTCATCTACCGCGACGAGCTGTGGACGGGAGCGGACCTGCTGGGTCTTGGGGTCGCGTCGATTTCGCACATAGCGGGTGTCCACTACCAAAATGTAAACGAAATCACCCAGTACGCGGAAGCGATTGAAAAGGGTGAACTTCCGATACATCGTGCTTTGAAGACGAGTGTGGAGGAACGTATGATTCGGGAGTTCTTGCTCCAGATGAAATTGGGTCACGTTTCGATAGATTACTTCAGAACGAAGTTTGATGTCGATTTATCAAAGCGGTATGCCAACGAGCTCAAGGAACTCGCTGAAGAGGGACTGCTTGAATACGATAGTGAAAACATTCGCTTGCATCGCCGCGGCCTGCTTTGCGTCGACAACCTGCTTTTCAAGTTCTTCCTGCCAAAGCATGTGACCTCGCGCCTTGTATAGTTTTTATACCGATCTGATCGAGAGAACATCGTTTATTGTGGATCAATTCCCTGATTTTTTAGAGAGAATTGCAGACGAGCCGAGTTTGTCAGCTGGCTCTTTTCATTGGATCGAGGGCTCTGAAATGCCGTGTCCCTATCGAGATCTACTCGTGCATAAAAAAGACATGACCTCGACACTGGCCGACTTCCATCGCTCTGGAATTGGCTTGGAGGTCCTCAAAGTGGCGAACGAGGAAAGCGGCTACGTACGGGAAGTCATTCTTTTTGCCGAGTCGACGGGGAAGCCCGTTGAGTACGGAGCGATTCGGATCCAGTTAGACCACTTTCGACCGGAAGAGCCCGATGCCATTGTGGGGGGCAAAGAGCCACTTGGAAGTATCCTGAACCGGATGCGATGCACCTATTTCAGCCGGCCGAAGGGCTTCTTCTCTATTCAAGCTCCCTTGGTGTGCCAGAAACGGTTTGGCTGTAGCGGAGACTCCATCCTTCACGGGAGATACAATCAGTTAGTTAATGGCGAGGAAAACGAGCTAGCGTCGATTATCGAGATTCTACCGCTTGCGTGAAGGATTATTGAAGTCTAAGAATGGCATTTACCATGGGTGAAACAGAGTTGAATCATTGTTGGACTGGATTGAAGCTGACTTACGGTCGGCGAGGACTTGAAGATTGGGTTTGTCGGTACGATGGTAAGCTTGATCGATCTGGGTATTCATTCCGATTTTCATAAGCCTATATTAAAATGAAAAAATACGATGCGATAGTGATTGGCGGAGGGCCAGCGGGCTCGACCGTTGGGGCGTTGTTGGCAGAGAAGGGCAGGAACGTCGTCATATTGGAAAAATCGAAGTTCCCACGCTACCACGTGGGCGAGTCGCTTATGCCGTTTTGCTATTTCACTTTCGATCGATTGGGTATCATCGAAAAATTAAACGAGCGAGCATACACGAAAAAGCACAGCGTGCAGTTTGTGACGAGCGACGGTAAGATGTCGGCCCCTTTTTACTTTTTCCAGCACTTGGACCACCCGGCAGCGACTACTTGGCAGGTGAAGCGGTCAGAGTTCGACGAGCTCATGCTCGACAACGCTCGGAGCAAGGGAGCCGAAGTCCGTGAGGAAACTCAGGTAGTCGACTTTATTTACGAGAAGGAAAAAGTAGTCGGGGTGATTGCTGAGGACAAGAGTGGCAATCGGTCCGAGCTTCGGGCTTCCATGACGGTTGACGCCTCGGGTCGTGACTGTTTGTTCCAGTCGAAAAAACGCTGGCGGAAAAGGGATCCCAAGTTGAACAAGGTTGCGATCTGGACGCTTTTCAAAGGAGCCAAGCGGGACCCCGGTCTGGACGAAGGGGCTACGACTGTGGCCTACCTTGAGGACCGCGGCTGGTTTTGGAACATTCCTATGCAGGACGACATTGTGAGCTCGGGAATCGTAGCGGAACGGGACTATCTCTACCGGGATACACGAGATCCGAAAGCGATATTCGAGCGGGAAATTGAGAATAATGTTTGGATCAAAGACCACCTTTCATGTGGTGAACAGTTTGGAGAATATTGGGTAACCGGAGAGTACTCCTACCGTGCCGAGCATTGCGCGGATGACGGAATCGTCCTCGTGGGGGATGCCTTCGCCTTCCTTGACCCTGTCTTCTCGTCGGGAGTTTTTCTCGCGTTGAAGAGTGGTGAAATGGCAGCGGATGCGATTGACGGGGCGCTCGAAGCGGGAGACACGTCCGCAGCACGTTTTAGCGATTACGGTGAACAACTCTGCAGCGCGATCGAAACAATGCGAAGTCTAGTGTACGCCTTCTACGACAACGATTTTAGCTTTGGTAAGCTGATCCGCAACCACGCCGATCTAAGGGGCACGTTGACTGATTGCCTGATCGGTGACTTGGTTGACAAGGATTTCGCTCCACTGATGGAGGCGATCGGCGAAATCACGGAACTTCCCGAGCCTCTATCTCACGGCCGCCCGTTGATTCGCTCTAGCGCTTGAAGCCCGACGACGCGCCCGCTTAATTTTTCACTGGTTTTTGGTGAGGAAACCCGCATCGTGTTGCTTTGGGCAGGGACTGTACGTAAGTCTCCATCAATCGGCTACCCTTAAAGCGTCGATAGGAGTTTTTGCCTGATTTCTAGATGAAGATCACTTTTTTAACGCCAGGGACAGGAAGCTATTATTGTGGCGCGTGCATGCGTGACAATGCTCTAGCGAATGCTTTAATCCAATCGGGGCATGAGGCGGAACTGCTGCCAATGTATCTGCCTTTGATGCTAGACGAAGAATCTGAAGGGCTCGATTCGGATTCACCGGTATTTTTCGGAGGCATCAATATTTACCTGCAGCAGAAGTTTTCGATATTTAGGCATTCCCCGGAGTGGATGGATCGACTGCTAAACAAGCCCGGGCTTTTGCGATCTGCGGCGAAGCGGAGTCATATGACTTCCGCCCGTGATCACGGCGAAATGACCTTTGAAATGCTGCGACTAGATGGTGAGGACTTCGAAAAGGAACTTCGCAAGTTGTATTCATGGATCAATGATCACGGACGACCGGATGTGCTTTGTTTGTCGACGGCGCTGCAGTCTGGATTAGCAAGGGAAATAAAAAAGCAATGGGACATCCCAGTAATTTGCTATTTCCAGGGTGAAGATTCCTTTCTAGATTCGCTTCCAGACGAGTTCCGTGAACGTTGCTGGTCTTTGATGGCAGAGCGTTGCCGGGACGCAGACCTGCTGTTGGGACCGAGTAACTTTTATGGTCGTCTAATGGAAAAGCGACTGGGCTTGGATGAAGGGGTGATCAAAACTCAGTACAACGGGATAAACCTCGAAGGCTTTCGCGGCAGAAAGACGTTGGATGCTCCTGCAATCGGATACCTGGCTCGCATGTGTGAAGTCAAGGGGCTCGCGTTTTTGGTGGATGCGTTCATTCATCTTCGCGTTCAGTTGGGCAATGAAAATTGCCGACTGAAAATAGCTGGAGCAATGACACAAGGGGATGTTTCCCTTGTCGAGTCTCTGAAGAAGAAGCTGTCTGATTCGGGCCTAGCCGATGCGGTTGAGTGGCGACCCAATATTTCCCGCGACGAGAAGCAGGATTTTCTGAGTGAACTCTCTATCTTTACGGTGCCGGTTCAATACGAGGAAGCTTTTGGTTTGTATGTGATCGAAGCGATGGCCGCTTCGGTACCTGTGGTTCAGCCGAATCGCTCAGCCTTTCCCGAATTGATCGAGTCGAGCGGAGGAGGCGTATGCGTAGATATGGATAGCCCTGAAAAACTTGCTGCTGCCTGGCACGACCTACTGGAGGAACCAGATAGGCTGGTGCAGCTCGGTGACCGGGGTCGACTTGGCGTGGAAGAAAAGTATTCGATGGAGGCAATGAAGAACTCGTTTATTACTATCGTGGAATCATTGGTACAATCAAAAGCAGAAAAATGAGCAGACTAGAGCCACAGCCATATTGTTTTGAA
>Ga0255756_1002429_pt1 | contig 20050 bp, 15 predicted proteins | sample 011ome_20_FD_179956 | JGI IMG/M metagenome (GOLD analysis project Ga0255756, IMG submission 179956) | Coastal salt marsh microbial communities from the Groves Creek Marsh, Skidaway Island, Georgia - 011509CT metaG (version 2) | ecosystem: Environmental > Aquatic > Marine > Intertidal zone > Salt...
GCTCTAAACATACGGCAAATGCCAAAGTGTTTTTTGAACTACCGCAGTGGCATCTTGATGGTTCATTGAGAGCGACCTACCGAAGTGCCTTTGGCCTTTTTGACACCAATGGCAACAGCTATTTAGATCAATATGATGATTTAGTAGCCAATTTTGCCATTTATGATTTTAGCCTAAACAAAGCCTTAGGTAAAAAATTCCGTGTCGGTGCTGGCATTGACAACATCATGGATTATACGGACCCAGGACGATTGACCAATCTTCCAGGACGATTGATTTATGCCTCCCTAACTTTTAAAACAAAATAACGCTATGAAAAAACAAATTCTTTTAACCTTCGGCCTTGCGGGTCTCCTTACTTTCTTCTCATGTAGCAAAGATGATAGCGATACGCCTCAAAATACCGATAATGACGGTATCCTTGTAAGCAATCTGTATGCGCCACAAGACACAGATTACACTCAAAATCCTCCGGCAGCCTCAGGACCTTTTATCAAGTTTGACTTCAGCACAGGAACCACTACAACCACTGACACGGATTGGGATATTGCTTTTAGGGGCACGACAATTATTATCAATGGCGGCAACAGCAGCGGGATTCTAGATGCTCCAAAACGCACAGGAAATGCGGGTGCTTATATCACCGATGGGATTTTTGAAGAAATCACAAACATAAATCTAAGCGCTTTTGCTCAAGATGGTCCTGATGGTTTAGCGATCCCGACAGGGTCAGGAAATGGCTGGTACACCTATGACCCGACTCAATTGACCATACTGCCTATTCCGGGTAAAGTAATTGTTTTGCGCACAGCAGATAATAAATACGCTAAAATCGAAATCTTGAGTTATTACAAAGATGCCCCACAGGTCATCAACGATCAAATTGCCCTGAACGATTTGCGTTATTATACCTTTAACTACGTCTATCAAGATGATGCTGGTGCTGGTGGATTTTAATTGAGACCCTCCATAAATCAAAGCCGCCTTTTACAGGTGGCTTTTTTTATTCAGAAACCTTTGAGCGTTTCGGACTCAGGTTTTTTGTTTACTTGTTTTTTACAACTATTTAATTTTTTATATATTGCATTAAACAACAAAATCAATTCAAATGAAAAATCTATTTTTATTGGGCGCGACATTAATATTCGCAGCCTGTAGTGGTCCGAACCTTACAGAATCTGAGGTCCGTGAATTTGCCATCAGTCATATTGAAAATCAAGTCGGCCTATATGATGCTGTCCCCGGATATGTTTCGGGTATTGCCGAAGATGCCCTTCTCTGGAATAATCCATTTTGGCGTAATAAACCACGCTCTATTGATTTGACTAATGTGGATGGACGTGTATTTTATGAAGATTCTATCAAAGTTACCTTACATGATGTCTACCTAATGGGGCAGCACGCCAACGTTATGGGTACCATCGAATGGTATGTCATGGGTGAGAATACGTTTTATCGAAACTTTTCGGGTGTGGTCACCAAAAATAACGGACAAATACAATGGGAACGCTTTGTAGGGGCCGATAATTCTGCTGGTTCATCAGGATTTGTTTGGCCAACTACGGAAATAGAGGGCGGTAACCGTGCCTTCCGTGACATGCGTATGGCTATGATGAATTTGGATAATGAACGTGCTCTGGCCCTCTCAGATTCGTTAGTTGAAGTAGATCCTAATTGGGCAACGGCGCACCTAGGACAACTACATTATTATTGGTTTAAAAGAGATAAAGATAATTTTATGGCTTCCAAAGATGCTGCAATGTCAAAAATTGACAATGCCTCTCGCGCTGAAGCTCATTTAATTAAATCTTATGATTTAGATCGAGAAACACGCCTGTCTGAGTTGCGCAGTGCCATGATGTTTGCTCCAGTAGATCCTATGGTTCGCATTTGGTACGCCTTTAACGAACAAGACAAAGACTTAGCAAGAGATGTCGTTCAAATTGCTTGGAATCGCCTACCGCAGAACGGTGCGGTGAATAATATGATGGGATACATCTATATGGATTTGGAAGATATGGAAAAAGCACAATTACACTTTGAGCTTTTTATGCGGGCCAATCCCGATGTAACCAATGCCTACGATTCCTACGGTGATTTTTATGCTGAATTAGGCGAGAACGAAAAGGCCAAAGAAATGTATATGATGGCTTATGCCAAAGATTCCACATGGACTGCCTCGAAAGAAAAAGCTGAAGCACTAAAATAGTGCGCATTTTGTGATTATTTTTTTCGATGAAACCCGCCGCGTCGGCGGGTTTTTTATTGGGATCGAGGAATCACGTGGGTTTCTAAAATCTGCTTTTTCCCTTTTTGAACCGCTGGTGTTTTGCGGTAGGACCAAATCTTATCGCGCGCTGATTTGGCGCTCTGATTTAAATCGACAATGGGTTTCGGGTAATCTTTGCCCAATGTAAAGCCATACATGGCTTGTTCTAACTCGGAAAGTTGCCATGGGGCGTGCACTAAATCCCCTGGTAATTCTCGAAGCTCGGGCACCCATTTTTTAATAAATACGCCTTCTGGGTCATGTTTGAGGCTATTGGTCTCTGGATTATACATGCGAATGGTATTAACCCCTGTGGTCCCTGCTTGCATCTGAAATTGTGGGTAGTGAATACCGGGATCGTAGTCTAAAAAAAGTTGCGCCAAATGATATACGCCGCGGCGCCAATCTTGATCCAGGTTAAAAACCAAAAACGAAACCAGCATAGCCCTCATCCTAAAGTTAATCCAACCGGTGGCCTGCAGGGCGCGCATATTAGCGTCTACCAAAGGAATCCCGGTCTGGCCCTGTTTCCAAGCCTTTAAATACTCTGGGTTGTTCTCATGAGGCATGGATTCAAAACCGGGGTTGACGCAATGGGTCTCGTAATCGCATTGGACTTCAAACTTTTGGATGAAATGACAATGCCATCTCAGGCGCGTGAGCATCCCTTCAAAAGCACGTTTATAGCGCGACTTATTAGGATGAGTGTAGATATACTGAAAAACTTGACGCACACTCAGGTTGCCCCAGGCGATATAAGGCGAAAGCCGACTGCAACTTAATCTACTCTGCTCTGGTTTGGAAATATGACGGGCATAATTAGCGCCACGCTCCTGGGCAAAGCTCTTTAGATATTGCCATGCCCGTGATTGTCCTGGCGGTTGCATTTGGGAGGGATTGTGCTCAAAGATTGTAGCGAAAATACTTTGAGCCGATTGGTCGTCTTTTGGCTGAACCTGGCCCGTTTGATCTTGGACAATTAAATTCGATAAAGACAAATTTCCGATAGCAGAAATCCGGGACAAAACCTCAGGGTCTTGGGGCGTAAATGTATTGACTATAATTTGTTCCGACATGATTGTATACCAATGCTTGACCCAATCCTTTCGATGACTCAGACCCCTTTGCACGCCGTTTTGTTGAAATTCGTTCCATTGAATACCGTGAGCCTTACACCACTGCGCTAAAGTTTTATCCCGACGCCAAGTCAATCGAACCCCGCTTTCCTGGTACGAAAAAATATTTTTAATCTCAAATATGGCCCATATTTCAGCTAAGACTGTTAAGGTCGGAGCGTAAAAGGTCTGAATCCCCTTACCATAGGGCTCTAGAATCTTGTTCATGTCCTCTAAAGAGCCGTGTATAAAATTCAAATGTCTTGGGCTTGTATCGGGATGTGCGATTAATTCTGGGTCCAAAATATAGATCGGTAAATAGGGAATGTTTTGCTGTTCTGCCGCTTGGAAACTTGCGTGGTCTTGGGTACGCAGGTCGCGTTTAATCCATACCAAATTAATGGCTGGACGTGCGTTTAACCCCACAACCGCATTGTTTTTCATAGCACTGTGAAATTAATCAAATTGATTGGATTATGACATTTATCAATCCCATTGACGTTATTCTTGTTATCTTGACCTAAGTTTTTTGGACTTAACCCTTTTGCAATGATCAGGGTCTAACCAATGCCGTGGTCGCAAAAAGACTCAATTGATCCAAAAGCCTAATATAAAAAACAACCTTATGAAAAATTTCTCTTACGCCTTTATGGCTGTTCTGGTGTTGGCTTCATTTTTTAGTGGAACCATCGATCTAGACAACCTATTTAATTATGCCAATCAAGACATCCCGTCCTACATAACTCGGGACAATACTGGCAATAATCCTATTGATGATAAAATTGCTACTCTTGGAAGGGTTCTCTTCTACGATAAAACTCTTTCCAGAAATAATACCGTTTCTTGTAGCAGTTGTCATCAGCAGGCTTTAGGATTTAGCGATGCGCAAATACAATCTTCAGGGGTTGATGGGGTCACTGGACGTCATTCTATGCGCCTCATTAACAGTCGATTTTCAGAAGAAGTACATTTTTTTTGGGATGAACGCGCAGCCACTCTTGAGCAGCAAACCACCCAACCCATACAAGATCATATCGAAATGGGCTTTAGTGGGACCAATGGAGATCCAAATATCAATGATTTAATCGATGTGCTCTCGGGATTAGACTATTACCAACAGCTCTTTCCTTTCGCTTTTGGGGACGGAGAAATTACCGAGGAACGCATGCAATTGGCCTTGGCTCAATTTGTGCGCAGCATTCAATCTTTTGATTCCCGCTTTGACCAAGGGATGGCACAAGTCAATAATGATTTTACCGTTCCTTTTCCAAACTTTAGTACTCATGAGAATCATGGGAAAGACTTTTTTATGGATCCTCCACCAAATGGTGCCGGATGCGCAGGATGTCATAGACCGCCAGAGTTTGATATCGACCCGCTCAGTTTAAATAATGGTGTCATTCCCACCGCAGATGGTTCGGGCATTGACCTATCCAATACGCGTTCACCATCACTAAGAGATGTGGTGCGCGCAAACGGAACACCAAATGGTCCTCTAATGCATAACGGAGCCTTTAACACCCTTTTGGATGTGGTGGCTCATTACAACCAAGTTCCCAATAACCCAGAAAACACAAACCTTGATCCGCGACTTCTTGGCCCTAACGGACTGCCACAAAATCTGAATTTAAACACTGGTCAACAAGATGCGATTGCTTCATTTCTTAGAACCCTTGCCGGCTTTAACGTCTACACAGATGAAAAATGGTCCGACCCTTTTGATCCTGATGGAACCATAGAAATTATTGGGGGCAATTTGGGAATATATGATGCCAAAAAACCTGAAATAGAAATAAAGCTTTCCCCAAACCCGGTTAAAGATTGGACACAGGTACGTTTGGACTCAGGCCAGTACACCTTGATTTTAATCAATAATCTAGGACAAGAGCTTTATCGCTGCTCTATTAACAATGAGGCTGATCTAAACCTAAGTCACTTGTCTCAAGGGATTTATTATTTATGGATTCAAGATCAAAACTCTCAGCGTAAGACTTCGGTTAAATTAATTAAATCTTAAGCGGATTGCGTTAAATTTGCTTTATGTCATATGCTTCGAAGCGACTTAATTGGATTGATCAGGCCCGGGGATTAGCCATTTTTATGGTGGTTTATGGCCATAACTTCCCGAGTGTTGAGCCGTATATTTACAGTGTCCATGTTCCTTTATTTTTTCTGATTTCTGGCCTATTTCAGTCAGATTCTGTCAGCAATAATCAAATAGTAAGACGGGCCAAACAACTCTTAATCCCTTATTTTATTTGGGCCTTTGCCCTATTTGGTTTTTGGTGGGCTGTAGGCCGAAAGTTCGGCAAGAGCAGCACCCAAGATTTATCCGTATTGGATAATTTTATAGGTATTTTTTATGCTCAAGGCGGTCCTGAATATATGGATTGGGGCATTCCTTTGTGGTTTCTGCCCTGCATCTTTTTGGTGTTTTTATTGCACGCTGGAATTACGCGATTTATAAAGACTAAGTCACAAAATATTTTGGTGTTGATCCTGGGGTTTTTAGGGATTCTTTGGGCCAAATTAACTGATATCCACTTGCCATGGAGCATTGATGTGGCCATGGTAGCCTTATTGTTTTTTCACGGGGGTTATGTATTAAAAAACAATCTTAAAAGCCCCGCTGAAACCCGTCAATGGTGGTTAATAATCGTGCTTTTTGGGCTTCATATAACCGCCTTTTATTTTAACCCAGAAAAGGTTGATATGTACCGCTCCACCTATGGAGCGCCGCTCTTATTTTTGATTAGTGGCTTCACAGGGGCCTTAGCCTATCTTATGTTGTTTAAAAAACTAAGTGAATTTGGCCTCTCAAAAATTTTTAAACCACTCGTTTATTTAGGACAAAACACCGTGGTTATTTTAGCGACCCATTTACGGGCTTTGACCCTAATCAAAGCCGCACTATTGATGGTATTGGGTTGGGGTGTTTTTGAATTTACAGAGCCCGAAAAGTTCCTTTTGGCATGGGGTCAAATCGCATTATTGATGCCTGTAATTTATTTGATCAATCGGTATGCGCCGATTTTAAACGGAAAAAATGCGACTCGATAAATCAAGCGTGTATTTTTTTATTAGTCTTAACCTCATTGTGGTTTTGCTTATTACCGGGGCCTCCTATTACCACATCCCGTTAAAGGGAGGAAAAGATACATTGGTCTATCTATTACATTTAATCTCTTTACAAGTCACAGTAGCAGGTTTACTCTATTTTTTGAGCTTGCGGTCCTGGGTTCATTTCTGGTTTCTGAGTCCTTTTCTTTTGATTTTGGCTGGTTTTGCCTTTTGGGGCTATAGTCAGGACCTATCGGTTACCCCGCATTTGATCCAGGCTATCCTAGAAACTAAGGCCGATATTGCCGTGGATTTAATCAATGGGCCATTTGTCCTTTACCTCTCTATCACCTTGCTTTTCCTTTGGGTTATGGCACGTTGGCGTGCTCAAATCAAAACAATTCGTCTGTGGTCCCTTAATAGTTTTGCGGCGGTCCTTTGTGTATTATGCTACCCTACCCTCGAGACCTTGCGTCCTGGGAGTCTTCAAAATCGTTTGCCCTATAATTTAATCTACGCCCTAGCGGAGTACGGACAGCAGCCAAATCTTAAATTAAATTTAAATCCTGACTTTGAGTTCATTAGAAACCATGATTCTCTTTTAGTCGTTTTGGTCGTAGGCGAAAGTGTCCGCGCAGACCACCTGTCTATAAATGGCTATAAACGCAAGACAACGCCTAATCTAGAGGCTTTGGAGGGCCTAATTACCTTTCCAAATATCTCCACAACTCACACCTATACGGGGGCAAGTCTACCGCAAATCTTAACCGACCAAGGACAAGAACGAAAAGACCAGGTATATACTTCGATTTATTCTGTACTTAATAAAGCAGCATTTGAAACTTTTTGGGTGGGCAACCAAACCCTTGAAAAATCCTATGCCCCTGTTGTGGCGACAAATGACAGTGTGGTACTGATCGATGCCTTTAAAAGTGTTTTCAGTTTTGATAAACGCAAGGACAATGATTTACTGACGCCCCTTGAGCATTACTCACCCTCTGTGTCTCGATCAGTGGTTAGTTTACATATGATCGGGAGTCATTGGTGGTATGAGGATCGATACACAGAAGCGGAGCGCCGATTCACGCCGGTAATTGACAGTAAGTACATCCCGTCGCTTACCGAAGAACAATTGATTAATTCTTACGACAATACCCTAGTGTACTTGGATCGCTTTTTATATCAAGTTGTTGAAAAAGTGAAGGACTTTTCTGGACCCTCTGTGATGGTTTATATCTCAGATCACGGGGAACAACTTGGAGAAAATGGCAAATGGCTCCATGCCCAGGCAGGAGAGGCTGCAAAAAATCCGGCCTATATGATTTGGTTTTCTCAGCGCTATCAAGAACGTTTTCCTGAAAATGTCGCCTATTTCCGTGAAGCTGCCTCAGAAAAAACAACCACGGATCGCGTTTATTATGATTTACTCCATATTTGTGGTTTAAAAACCCCTAACCCCTGATACTAAAATATTATGTCTGATTCCATGAAAACATGCCCACAATGCAATTCTCCATACGCCTATTCTATGGGCGACGACACCTATACTTGTCCTGAATGTGACCATAATTGGAATCCGTCCGAATCAGCGCAAACAAAAGAAATGGAAGTCCTTGACGCTAATGGTAATGTTCTGGTCACTGGTGATTCAGTGGTAGTGATCAAGGATTTGCCGGTCAAAGGCGCGCCTAAACCAATTAAAGCAGGGACCAAAGTAAAAAATATCAGACTCGTAGAAGGGGATCATAACATAAGCTGTAAAATAGACGGTTTTGGTGCGATGGGCCTCAAATCCGAGTTTGTGAAAAAGGCATAACACTTTTCGTCGCTTTTTTTTGTCAATCATCTACTTTGGAACTTTTGGTATTAAAAAAATGATACATTTACCAAGCAAAATGGAACAAGTGAGTGAAATGAAAAAGAACATGGGTACTGCGGACAAAGCGGTCCGAGTTATATTAGCGCTTACATTTATCTATCTTTACGCTACTGAGTACATTACAGGCACCTTAGGGCTAATCCTTATGCTTGTCACTTTATTCTTCAACATCAGTAGTGTTACGGGGTATTGTCCCCTCTATGCCGCATTAGGCATTAATACGTGTAGGAGAAAGTAAGCCCTTTACAAATCCGCAAAAAGATTTCCTAAACCGTCTTTAAACTGAAATCCTTCCAGGGTTCTGTATTTATTTAGTTTTTTGTGGACCTCGAGTCCCCAAAGTAAAAACTCCATTAAAAAGTATTTGTCCTCTGGAGCACAATCGCTTTGGAATTCATCGACTAGATCCTCAAGACGCGGCACAGAGCGCAATGTATCCTGATAGACGTCTTCTGGCAAACCATCCTCGATAAATAAATCATTATCACTGTAGAACCAACCCAATAAACTGTCGTAAGGGCCCTCTTGGTCTTGTTTCTTGAGCTTTTTGATTTCTGGGAAATATATAGGAAATAAGGTTTTTACAGCCTGATTGATTAGGTGCAGTGAAATTTGCTCAGCCCCCTCCTGCTCTCCTTCGTAGACCAACTCTACTTTACCGTTGATGGCCGCGATTATGCCCAAAAAGTCAGACATCCGAAGGGTCGTTTTATCCTGGGCATTAATCAGCATTCGGCGCTCTGCGGTACTGATCAAATTCTCAAAAGCGGTAATGCTCATACGCGCACTCACTCCACTTTTTGCATCAACATACTCACTGCGACGCGCTTCAAAGCCAATTTGTTCTAGGATATCGCGCGCCAATTCAGGAATGTATATGTTTTGATCTGCCACCCGCGGTTTTACCTCCTGCTGAGTAATGGCCTTGGCCACGGTCAAAGAATGCGGATAATGGGTCAAAATTTGAGAGCCTATTCGGTCTTTGAGCGGGGTCACAATGCTCCCACGGTTAGTGTAATCCTCGGGATTCGCGGTAAAGACAAACTGAGCCTCAATAGGCAGACGGAGTTTAAACCCACGAATCTGAATTTCTTTCTCTTGAAGTATGCCAAAAAGCGCCACCTGAATGCGCGCTTGTAAATCAGGAAGTTCGTTTAGCACAAAAATACAGCGGTGTGCTCTTGGGATCATCCCAAAGTGAATAACGCGCTCATCAGCATAAGAGAGCTTGAGATTGGCCGCTTTGATGGGATCTACATCACCGATTAAATCGGCTACGGTTACATCGGGTGTAGCGAGTTTTTCAAAAAATCGATCATCACGATGCAACCACGTCACAGGCGTTTCATCCCGGTGCTCCGCTATGAGTGCTTTGGCCTGATAACTGATTGGATTGAGCGGATCGTCATTGATCTCAGAACCAGCAACCACAGGAACCCACTCATCGAGTAGCCCCGTCATTTTGCGCGCCAAGCGGGTTTTGGCTTGACCGCGCAGCCCTAGGAGATTTATACTGTGCCCTGAAAGCAAGGCGCGCTCCACATCAGGAATCACCGTGTGCTCATACCCAAGCAATCCTTCAAAGGTCGGTTCACAAGACTTGATGCGCGCACGCAGATTATCAGCGAGTTCTTGCTGTATGTTTTTTGGGGTATATCCTGAGGCTTTTAACTGCCTGAGGGTCTTAATTTCTTTACTCATCCTAATCTCTTTTTTCTATTTTGCTGGTAATCTTCAAATATCATTTCGCCAAGACCTTTGAGCCCTGTAAAAAAGGCTTTGCCCTTATTGGCCTCGGTAAAGGTGCGCACAAAACGCATCAGGTAAGGATCTTTGGCAATCATAAAGGTGGTAATGGGTATGTGCAGTTTAAGGGCCTGCCGGGCCATGTTATAACACTTATCAACGATGTATTCATCTAGACCCACACTGTTTTTGTAATACGTCCCCCCTGGTTCCTTCAGACAACTGGGCTTGCCATCGGTAATCATAAAAATCTGCTTGTTGCTGTTTTTACGGCGACGCAGTAAATCCATAGCCAGCGAAAGCCCAGCCACCGTATTGGTGTGATAAGGCCCTACTTCTAGGTATGGGATGTCTTTAATGGCTATAGGCCATGCATCATTGCCAAAAACCAGTACATCCAAAGTATCTTTTGGATAGCGGGTGGTAATAAATTCGGCCAAAGCCATCGCGACCTTTTTCGCCGGAGTTATTCGGTCCTCGCCATAAAGGATCATGCTATGGCTAATGTCAATCATCAGCACGGTACTCATTTGGGTGTTATAGGTGCTGTCTTCGACCACCAAGTCTTCTTGTTGCAAGTCAAAATCCCCACCAATGTTGCGTATTTGCGCATTTTTAATGCTCTCGGTAATGGATATCTTTTCCAAAGCATCTCCAAATTGGTACGCCTTGAACTCTCCTGTGGCTTCATTGCCTTGACCGGTTGATTTAGTCTTGTGGTCCCCAGACCCCGCTTTCTTTAATTTCCCAAAAACTTGTTTGAGCGCGTGCTCCCGCAGCAGCTTCTCCGTCTTTGGAGTCAAGGCCATACCAGAACCCTCCCCGTCTTTTCCACCGCCTTTGGGCTGAATGTAAGCGCGCTCGAGTAGATCGCGTACAAAATCGTCTATGGTGTAATTCTCGTCAGTAAGGGTGTATTCTTTGTCCAGTTCTCGTAACCAATCAATGGCCTCATCAAAATCGCCCGAAGTATGGGTGATGAGCTCTTTGAAAATTTCAAAAAGACGCTCAAAGGGCGACTGCTCCTTTGGCACATGGCGGCTGAACCGCAATCCTGTGGCAGAGAGATCAAATTTCATAGCGTTGTAAAGATAGCCAAGAATGCCTAATTAAGGCCTCAAATCCAAGGCTAAAATTCAATAAAATAGTCGCGCCTAAACAAATTTTCGACCCGCCGCATAAATCATAAATAACTGAAGCAGTATCCCGAGCGCAAAGGGAATCCAGTAACCCCCACTGAGTGTTACCCCGATCCAAAAAGCATTACCCAAAGAGAGGGTTAAAACACTAAACAGGGATAAATTATCAAGCGCCTTTTTTGGAATCAAATAATAAAACATCAGCCCGCCGATAATTGAGGAAAACCCCCACCCCAGATAATTAGTAAACGGAATGGTATAATACACCCCGGGGTCATTCCAGGTCCAAAAGGTCATCAGTACTGCACCCGGATCCAAAATTAAATCTGCAAAAACCAGAAGCCCTGCTCCTACGCCGAATTGAACCCGCCTTTTGTCAAAAACCCAGGACGAAACGGTAAACGCTCCAATGACCAAAGGAACCCAACCAAAACTCACGGCCCATGGGACTAAATCAAATAGTTTGTAGCCTAATTGGGCGTTGTAATTAAAGGAACCATAAGGAAATGAGGTAACAATACTCAAGGCCTCAATACAGGTCGCATAAACACTTAAAATCGCAATGAGTAGCAAGCCCTTTTTTAATTCTACCCTGAGCAAATCGCAATAAGCCGGCGCCGCCAAGAGAATCATAGGGATAATCGAAAAATAATCATCTTTGACCACCACGGCATAATAGCCGATAAAAGCCATCAGCCCGGATAAAAGAATCAAGATCATTGATTTTGTATTCATAGGTTCCGCTTAACCGAGTAGGTTGTACTTGAAGAAAATATAAATAAATAAGCAGCCCCCACAAATAAAGTTTATCAGCGGAAAGGCTTTGTAAACCGAGAGTAATTTTTGATTGTCCTTTTCGGTCAAAAACAAAACATAAATAGTGGGAACACAATAGGCCAAAAAACCTAGCAGTCCCATCCACAATTCTACATAAAGCGCGCTGAGGATTGTTGCGATAGCAAAATACAATAAGCTCAAGAAGGTGGCGTATCTATGGCCCAGCCACACCGCGGTCGTTTTGACATTGGCGTTGCGATCAGCCGCAATATCAGGCAATGCCGAAAACAAATGCATACCCATAGACCAGGTCCAAGCACCGACGACCAGCGGCCAGGACAACTCCGAAAGTGGCTTGTAGGCTAAATAGACGATAACGCCGGGCAAAATGTAGAGCACGTTTGAAAAAGAGTCCAAAAACAGCCTAGATTTTAATCTAAGGGGTCTTAACGAATAAAACGAGGACAAAAGGAGCCATAGCAATAAGACATATTGCGACTCAATGCTCGGAAGCATCCACCCGAAAATTAAGGACGATACGAGAATACCCCCGCAGATCATTAAAAGTGTTCTGTCTTTATCGCTAACGTAAAGGCCTTCATAATTGCCTTTTTTGGGATTCCATTGATCGGTATCTCTATCGGCAAAATCATTTAAGCCGTAGAGAAAAAAGTTAGCGGGCCACAAGAAAAACAACATACCGACCCAAAACAAAAGGTCCGCAAAATCACTAAACTGGGTTACGGCGGTGACCATGCCTACGGCCCAGGGACCGGCCAAATAGGTCCAAAAACGAGGACGACTGATATTGATGATCCAATGATACTGTTTCATGATTTTTTGGGTCTCAAAAATTTGTATCATCGGCGCTTAAAGGTCTGCCATGTTTGATGCCATGGATGCGTTTAAAAACAATTTGTGCGCTAATAAGGCACATGGGAACCCCGATGCCTGGATTGGTGTTCGCCCCTACAAAGTATAGGTTGGTGACTTTAGAGGATTTAGTTTTTGGCCTAAATACTGCCGTTTGGGTTAGATTTTGTGCCAGCCCGAGCGCAGTGCCTTTAAAGGCATTGTAAACACTTGCAAAATCATGTCCGGTAAAAATCCTTTCGTAAATAATATTTTCCTCAAGGCCAGGTAAATCCATGGTTTCCCGTAGATGACTCAAGGTTTTGTCACGATAAGCCTTTATGGTTTTTTCATCCAAGTTTAACCCTGTGGAGGTAGGCACAAGAACAAACAGGTTTTCACAACCCTCAGGGGCCACGGCAGGATCTGTTTTACTCGGGGCGCAGACATAATACGAAGGGTTTTCAGGCAATTCAGTGTGATCAAAAATGGCCTCAAAACTCTCTTTCCACTTTTCGGTAAAGTAAAGATTATGATGCACCAAGGTGTCGTATTGTTTTTTAAGCCCTAAATAAATGATAAACCCAGATGGGGCCACACTCTTACTTTCCCAATAACGCTTGCTGAACTGTCGGTTTGGTTTTTCAAGCAGATGCATCTCGGTATGGTGGTAATCGGCATTCGAAATCACAATATCCGCAGACAATTCCTGACCCTGAGTGGTTTTCACTCCAGTTACCACTTTGTCTTTAACCAAAATCTTCTCTGCCGGGGTGTCAAATAAAAACTCCACCCCATTATTTTGCGCTATGCGATATAAGGCCTCTAAAACTTTGGTCATCCCACCCATGGGGTAATGCACCCCCATTTTAAAATCGATGTGGTTCATCAAGGAGTACACCGCTGGTGCTTTATAGGGCGATGTGCCCAGAAATACCAATGGATACTGGAGGATCTTTCTTAGAATAGGATGCTTTACAAAATGAGCAATATGTTTGTGAAACGAAGAAATCACTGAAAATTTCGTCCACAGAAAAATGGTTTTTCGGTCGATAAAGTCAAACACCGTATCGAAGGGCTTGTAGATAAATGTATTTTTGGAGACTTCGTATTTGGCGGCGGCTTCCTGAAGATAAATCTTGATTTTTTTCATCACCCCCGGTTCATAAGACTCAAAAAGGACTGAATCTCGCTCCAGGTCCGAGGTCATTTCAATAGGGTCTTTTTGCTCGCCAAACCAAATCTTATACGAGGGATCGAGTCGCTTGAGGGTAAGATGCTCCTTAATATCTTCTCCGATCAAGTCAAAATAGTGTTCAAAAATATCGGGCATCAAGTACCACGAAGGGCCCATGTCAAATTGAAAGCCTTCTGCAGAAAAGACACTACCGCGACCCCCAAAAGTGCTGTTTTTCTCCAGCACAGTGACCTTATAGCCTTTTTTGGCAAGTAAAATAGCACTGGAAAGTCCTCCAGCCCCTGAACCGATAATGATTACGCGTTTGCTCAAGTAAAACGGATTTTATTGAAACATTTATGATTTGTTTACTTTTTTAAGCACAACCTTAAACATTTTGGTAAAATTATGGCAAATCACTCGGCTATACTGCACAATGCAAATTTTTATTAAATAACTAATCAACATTTAATCAATCGGTACAGATTTTTGGCGGCGAAAGGGGTTTAATTGGGCACAGTAAAGCTTTGGGGGTACTGAAAATTTTATTAATCTTGTAGAAGACTAGTATTGAATGAAACCAAGCTTGAATAGAGTCATCATCGAGAACTGCTTTCCTGTTCTTGAAAATCCTGACCATTACATCAAAAAGACCCCAGGAGAGTGTCTTGTTTTTGAATCTGATTTACTTGCTGATGGGCATGAAGTCATTACCGCGCGACTGCGCATCACTGAAAGAGGCAAGCGTTCGGGGACCATTATAGCGATGAGCCTCATTGATAATAATCGATGGATGGCCACCTATATTTGTGAAAAAGAAGGACATTTTGATTTTAAAGTTGAGGCGTTCATCGATTGGCCTATAAGCTGGTTAAAAGGAACTCAAAAAAAGATACAAGCAGGACTTGATGTCTACTCTGAACTCATAGAAGGCGCTGCTTACATTCAGAATATAAGTTCAAAATTAAAAGGCAGTAGCGCAAAAAAAGTGGCCAATTATTGTGCCATTCTGCAAGACAAAACTCAATTGGTAAAAGCCACTGCACTCGTTTTAGGAAGTGAGCTTGAGAGTTTATTCTTAAAATATCCTCAACCTGTTGTGATATCGACGAGTCCGACCTATTCTCTTCGCGTAGAACGAGAAAAAGCCCGATTCTCTACATGGTATGAATTTTTTCCCAGAAGTGCTGGCGAATCTGGGCATGGTACTTTTAAAGATTGTGAAAAACAACTCGATCGCATTGCAGACATGGGATTTGACGTCCTTTATCTCCCACCGGTTCATCCCATTGGAGAAATCAATAGAAAAGGAAAAAATAATGCGACCACGGCTCAAGACGGCGATGTCGGTTCGCCTTGGGGAATTGGTAGTAAGCATGGCGGTCACAAATCACTTCATCCTGAATTAGGGAGCGAAGCTGATTTTGCCGCATTAATTAAAAAAGCCAAAACGCTGGGAATTGAAATTGCTATGGACTTTGCTTTGCAAGCGGCACCGGATCATCCCTGGGTTAAAGAACACCCTCAGTGGTTTAAGTGGCGCCCAGACGGCACGGTTCAATACGCCGAAAACCCCCCTAAAAAATATCAAGATATTTTACCGATCTACTTTGAAACGCCAGATTGGAAAAATTTATGGAATGAACTGCTCGTGACCGCACTCTACTGGGTCGAAAAGTTTGAGATTAGGATTTTCAGAGTCGACAACCCACATACTAAACCCTTTTCTTTCTGGGGTTGGCTTATCCGAGAGGTCCAAAAAAAATATCCAGAAGTTCTATTCTTATCAGAAGCCTTTACCCAGCCAAAAATCATGCAACAACTGGGTAAACAAGGATTTACCCAGAGCTATACTTATTTTACATGGAGAACAAGTAAGTCTGAGTTAACGGAATATATGCGCGAACTCACAACTGGGCTTATGCCCCACTATTTTAGACCAAATTTCTGGCCCAATACACCCGACATTAATCCTTGGCACCTGCAAGGGGCAAACGAAAATGCACATATGATTCGCTATGCACTAGCAGCCACTTTGAGTTCAAACGTCGGGGTTTATGGACCGGTATTTGAACATGCCATTTCTGACGCCGTACCGGGAAGAGAGGAATATTTAGATTCAGAGAAATATCAAACAAGACAATGGGATTGGTCCGCCTCTACATCGATCAGTCGACTGATGAAAGCGCTTAATTTGGCAAGAAAAGAGCACAAGGCCCTTCAACAAACAAATCAAATTCAGTTTTTAGATACAGCCAATGATGCCTTAATAGCCTATTATAAGTGGTCTTTAGATCAAAAAGAACACATAGTGGTTGTGGTGAATTTAGATCCTTATTATCACCAAACAGGAAGTCTTCATCTACCCGAGCATATTGCTGGTAGAGCTTCAGGACAGCGCATTCGGGTGACTGATTTATTGACCAAAAATAGCTATCACTGGCGAGAGGATAAAGCGTATATCGAACTTCATCCGGTTTTGCCGATCCACCTTTTTAACGTTGAACTATTGTGAGTCACCCAAGACCTGAAAAATCGAAATTAAAACGGAAACGGGATTATTCAACCGTTTTCAAAACACCATTTGAATTCAACTGTGCTTGGTCCAAAGCATTTGAAACTGATTCGTTCGTTTCTGTGCTCACCCAAGAAATCCTGCCGCGTTATCTCGTTCAAAAAAGATGGTTCGCAGGTAAAAGCGCTACGGTGAAGTACATCGATATCATGGATGTTTTTGAGGTGCCTTCTTCAAAACACAATTATTTTGGGCTTTTAATTGAGGTTATTTTTACAGAGGCGGTTTCACAAAATTACTTTATCCCCATAAGTTTTATGCTTCATGAGGAGCTCGACGAAACCAACACCTTGATCGCTCCTGCCTTTATGAGCGAAGGGAGCGGTTATCTGGTGGACGCCTTACATATTGAGGATTTCCGTAAAATGCTTTTCAATAAGATCGTTGGAAATCATAAAGGTAAGGTTCATCCTAGATTACTTTTTGATATTAATAACAGTGTAAAAGGGACTGAATATAAGAGCTCACGATTCATGTCTGCTGAGCAGAGCAATACGAGTATCGTCTACAACGAGATCTTTGTCCTAAAGATATTTAGACGCATATTTTCAGACCCAAATCCAGACTTTGAAGTCAATCGTTTTTTAACGGAAATTCAGGGCTTTAAAAACTGTCCAAAGTATTGTGGGTCGCTGAACATGAATTTCGAACACGAAACCGTAACCCTTGCACTCATGCAAGAGCTGATTCCAAATGAGGGCGATGCGTGGAAACTCTTTACCACAGAGTTAGGCAATGCGTTTCATGTGTTGGAAGCCAAAAAGGTAAATATCTCGTCCTTACCTTCAAACCCTATGTTTAACGGCATTGAAATCGCACAAGTTCCTTATGAATTTATAGACTGGGTAGGTCTTCGCCTTTTCAATCTAACCGTACAGCTCGCGAAAAGAACGGCAGAGATGCATACTTATTTAGGGGCAAGTACTATACACACCGCCTTTACTCCCTCCATTTTTAATGGGGATTATGAAGTATGGCTAAAGAATCGGCTTGTCTATCAATTTCAAAATAGAATTAACAGTATTGAAAATAATTTGCACCAGCTCAAGGGCGAAACCCTTGAAATGGCTGAGTGGTTTTTGACTCAAAAAAAAGAGATTCGAAAGCGATTTTTAAATTTTAATTGGACCAAACTCAAGAGCGAACGGATTCGTATTCACGGAGACTATCATTTAGGGCAAGTCCTTGTAAAAGATGAAGATTTCTATATACTGGATTTTGAAGGAGAACCCGAAAGCACTATTCGAGATCGAAAAGTTAAACAGCCCCCCTTAAAAGATGTGGCTGGCATGTTCAGAAGCTTTCACTATGCCGTATATAGCGCAATTATTACAAATTCTGAGACCCTAAATTATCAGACAGAGCACTTGTATGAGGCCGCGGAAAAATTATACTCATACCTTGTGGGTGTGTTTTTTCAGGCCTATTTGAATCAAGTCTATTCCAAAGGAAATTTGAGTCTGGGTTATACCCGAGAACGCGAATTTCTGTTGCGCTACCACCTTCTGGAAAAAGCGGTCTACGAACTGGGCTATGAACTTAATTCAAGGCCCCGATGGGCTATAATTCCGTTAAAAGGGATCAAATCACTATTATAAGCCCATGAGTCAACTCGTCCAACCCTATTCCCTATTCAGTGAATTTGATATTTCATTGTTTCAGTCCGGCAAACATTTTCGACTCTACGAAAAGTTTGGCGCCCATGTCGTCCAAAATAATGGCGTAAGCGGGACTTATTTTGCTGTCTGGGCCCCTGCAGCCTCTCAAGTTTTTGTTACGGGCGATTTCAATGGCTATACGAATGACCATGAGCTCAATGTGCGATGGGATGGGTCAGGAATTTACGAAGGATTTATCCCGAACTTGAGTCTAAAAGGAAGTTATAAATACAGAATTTACAATGCTGCAATAAATCAATGGTTTGAAAAAGCAGACCCTTATGCACGGGCTCAAGAACATCCTCCAAAAACAGCTTCGGTTTTATATAACTCAAGCTACGTTTGGTCGGATAACCAATGGATGAAAAACCGCAAGCAGCACAATTCCCTAGATAAACCTTATAGTGTTTACGAAGTTCATTTGGGGTCTTGGAGACGCAATGCTGAAGGTAGATTTCTCACCTATCGTGAACTGGCCATAGACCTTGTGGAATATGTTCAATCGATGAACTTTACCCATATAGAACTGATGCCCGTGATGGAATTTCCTTATGATCCCTCATGGGGTTATCAGCTCACAGGCTATTTTTCGCCTACCTCTAGATTTGGCACGCCCGATGATTTTAAATACTTAGTCGATGCCTTTCATCAAGCGGGAATCGGTGTGATTTTGGATTGGGTTCCTTCCCACTTTCCAGAAGATAAACATGGTTTGGGAAATTTTGACGGTAGCGCCTGCTATGAACACCCCGATCCTAAAAAAGGATACCACCCGGATTGGAAAAGCCTTATTTTCAACTATGAACGCCCGGAGGTCAGAAGCTTTTTAATCAGCAATGCATTGTTTTGGCTTGATCAATATCACATTGATGGATTAAGAGTTGATGCAGTAGCCTCCATGCTTTATCTGGATTACAGCAGAAAAGATGGAGAATGGTCCCCAAATGAATTTGGTGGACGAGAAAATCTAGCAGCAGTTTCATTTTTCAAGGAATTAAATGAGGCCGTTTATGGAAATTATGAAGGCATACAAACTATAGCCGAAGAGAGCACCAGTTTTCCTATGGTAACGCGTCCCACCTATATTGGAGGATTAGGGTTCGGTATGAAATGGATGATGGGCTGGATGCACGACACCTTAGAATACTTTAAAAAAGACCCTATTTACCGGCAATTTCACCAAAATGATATTACGTTTTCGATGACCTATGCTTTTACCGAAAACTTCATGCTTCCCTTGAGTCATGACGAGGTCGTTTATGGCAAAAAAAGCCTTTTAGGGCGTCAATGCGGCGATCTCTGGCAGCAATTTGCCAACCTGAGACTGCTCTATGGGTTTATGTTTACCCACCCAGGGACAAAACTTCTATTTCAAGGCGCAGAGTTCGGACAAAGAGAAGAATGGAATTTTGAACAAAGCTTGGACTGGCACCTAACTGAATACCCAGAACACAAAAGCATTCAAAAGCTAACCCAAGATCTGAACCTATTTTATCGTTCTGAACCCGCTCTTTTTGAAAAACAATTTTTGGCTGAAGGTTTTGAGTGGATTGCTTATGACGACCATCAAAACTCTGTATTGGCCTATATTCGCTCAGGTAGAGATTCCCAAATAGTCGTGGTTTGTAATATGACTCCTAGAGTCCTTCACGACTATCAAATCGGCGTTCCCACGGCTCATTCCTATTCAGAAGTTTTCAACACAGACCGTGGAGAATATTCTGGATCTGGAGTCACTAACGGCAAATCAATTACCCCAAAAAATGTACCTTGCCACGGTAAAAAACAATCCATCAAATTAAG
>Ga0255756_1002430_pt1 | contig 20046 bp, 22 predicted proteins | sample 011ome_20_FD_179956 | JGI IMG/M metagenome (GOLD analysis project Ga0255756, IMG submission 179956) | Coastal salt marsh microbial communities from the Groves Creek Marsh, Skidaway Island, Georgia - 011509CT metaG (version 2) | ecosystem: Environmental > Aquatic > Marine > Intertidal zone > Salt...
GCAATTATGACAAGATGGTCTGGTTCGGCATATTGGTTGCGGTGAACTTGCAAACCGCATGGCTCAGCCCGCCAGTTGCCCTATCCGCCTATTTCTTGAAGGGCGTGGTGCCCAATTGGGATCTCAAGGACATCTACCTGGGCATGATGCAATTCATGATGATCCAGCTGGTTGGCTTGATCTTGCTCTTCACCTTCCCATCGTTGGTCCTCTGGCTGCCGCGTATGATGGGCGGATAACAGATCAAAGGGCGACCCCAGGCGGGTCGCCCTTTTCGCATTAAAGACCCCTGCCTAATGCTATTTCAACATAAAATGAGGGCAGCGCCTGCCTGAGCGGGCGCTGCCCTGTGTTGCCACCGGGCGAAGTATCAATGTTTTGAAAGCTCACTTTGGTGGTCTTTGGCAAACCGATGTTGACCGCGGCCCGCTTTTTTACTGGCGTAGAGCGCACGATCCGCATCCGAAAGCATGACATCGGGATCGGGGTTCGGGTAATCGATTGAGATGGATGTGCCCGCACTGGCAGAAATACAGCAGACATGCTGATCAAACTGCACCGGCTCCTCAAGCTTGGTTATCATACGCTGAGCAATGCGCTGTAGGAACACCGGATCTGTCACCCGGACGAAAATCAGCACAAATTCATCGCCTCCAATCCGCGCGACACAATCTTCGGCCCGGGTCTCACTGTTGAGCACCTGCGCAACTGCACGCAAGACATAATCCCCCGCCGCATGGCCGAAGGTATCGTTGATCCTTTTGAAATAATCTAAATCCATGTGCATACACGCAAAAGGCACGCGGCTGGTGATCAGCTGATCCAAATATTGCGTCATAGCCCGGCGATTTTGCAGGCCTGTCAAAGCATCGGTTTGAGCAATTTGCTCAGCAGCCTTGCGCGCGGCATCCAAACGGCGGTTCAAATTCCGACTTTCCGCCACAACGGCCGATTTTGCCTCAAGCACATAGAGCAATTCACTGGTCAGATCGGTCGCCGCAAAGTCAGATGCGCTCAGGTCAAATTTTTCCACCGCCGCGCGAGTTCCTGTGCCAAATGAGAGCGTCACGATTGTTTCATCTCCGCTTGGCACCACTGCGGCCTTAAACTCGATCCGCGGTGACTTGCGCAACTTGAGATGCGCGCGGGTACTGGACTGGCTGGCAAGGTGCTCAAAGGAGGTGATTGTTCCGGGGCGCTCGATCGCAAAAACATTATCAAATGTCTCTCCCATGAGTGCCTCAAGCCCCATTTTGCTAAGGGTTGGCCCAAGATGCACGATTTGGCCCGCCGCATCCAAGCGCAGATTCAAAGGGCATAGGTGATCCAACACCTCTGGAGGGTTAAAATCAGGCATGAAGCGCCGCCTCTCCCGCCCGTTGCACCGAGTTCCGGCGCGCAGTCTGCTGCACTGTGACGCAAACCACCTCCGTTTGCGCTCCTTTGTTTTGCAGCTCCACCTGCGCCTCTATCTGGCAGTCTTGCGCCACGGCGCGGAGCAGCCCTGTGGCGATAGAGCCCAGGCCCCATAGCCCTGCACCACAGTGCAGCTCAAACCGTCCAGGGCTCGGCTGCAAGACCTTGAGCGGTGGCAGGTAAAAATCTGGCAGCGCCAATTGAATTTGCCCAGGCACGTCTTCGAGCGATACCAAAAAGCTCGAAAAATCCGGACCGCCAAAACGCAGGAGTGCCCAGAAGGATGCGGTATGGTCAGAGCGGGTCAAAAAAGCGCCAAACCCCTCCCAAATCTCAGCTCGTGTGCAATTCAAACGTCGCGCCGCTGCGGACATGAGCCCGCGGGTCACCTCATCATCGTAAAGTAGCAAGGCTTCAAACCCGCTCTCTTGATCCAAGCTCACCGCCAACTCGCGCCAGAAATCCTCGCCATATTCTTCGATCAAAAACAGCTGCAATCCGCGATTAACAATGCCGTGCATAGGCCTTCCCCATTGGTTCGGCACCACTGTGGCAAAAGCAGGTTAAAATAATGAAAACGCCGCGCAGGCCTTGCGGATCAAAAATCGGTCGGCGCACCACCTTCGCTGACCCGGCGATCGACGAAAGCCCGCAACTCCTCATGAATGGCCTCATCCATAGGCGGTTTCTTATAATCCGCCATAATTTCTTTGTATTTGGCCGAGGCCCGCTCCGCCGTCCAAATACCACCGGCCAATTCCCATCCTTCGTAATTGCGCCAATCGCTTATAAAGGGCTGGTGGAAGGCAGTTTCATACCGATCTTGGGTATGCTGAACCCCGAAGAAATGCCCTGATGATCCAACTTCCTTTATGGCCTCAATGGCGATATCTTCTGGCTCTGTCCGCGTGATGATCGGTTCAAAATAGCGCTGAATAAGCTGCAAGACTTCGCAATCCATGATGAACTTCTCTGGCGAAGCAATCAGCCCGCCCTCCAACCAGCCGGCGGCGTGATAGACCACGTTCGATCCCGACTGCACGGCAGCCCAGAGCGAATTTGAGGTCTCCCACATCGCCTGCCCGTCGGGGACATTGGCGGCACAGACCCCTGAGGAGCGGATCGGCAGTTTGTAAAACCGGCCCATTTGCCCGGTCATCTGCGTGGCCCGCATATATTCCGCAGTGCCAAAGGCCGGAGCGCCCGTTTTCATGTCCACATTCGAGGTAAAAGTGCCAATCACACAGGGGATTCCCGGGCGCACATATTGAAACAACGCGATGGCACAGAGCGCCTCAGCAATCGATTGCGTCACAGCCCCGGCCATAGTGACCGGAGCCATCGCACCGGCCAGGGTGAAAGGTGTGACAAAAATCGCCTGCCCACGCCGCGCGAGCCGCAAGCAGCCGTCAATCATCGGCCAGTCATGCTTCAATGGGCTGGTAGAATTGATATTGGTATACATATGCGGTTTGGCTTCAAACTCCTCATGACTGAGCCCGCCAGCGATGCGCACCATCTCCATTGTGTCTTCGACACGCTCTGAGCCCAAGCAATAGGTATGGGCCGCTTTGTCCGTCAATGTGAGCTTGTCATAGGTCGCCTCAAGATGACGAATGGAGGCATGCACATCCACAGGCTCCACAGGGTAGCCGCCTACAAAATGAATGCAGTTGAAATATTGACTGAGTTTGAAAAAATCTTGGCATTTTTCCCTTGTGCCCGACACTTTCCGGCCCAATTCCATATCCCAATAATTCGGCGGTGAAGAAACATTGCCAAACAGCATTTTATTGCCCCCAACCGTCAACTCATGAGCTGGATTGCGCGGCGTGATGGTAAATTCCGATGGCGCTTTTCCGATCATCTCCATGACCCAATGGCGATCAAGAAAAACTTTCTCACCCTCGACCTTACATCCGGCATCCTTAAAAATCGCGAGCGCTTCCGTGTTCAGAAACTCGATTCCTATGTCTTCCAAGATGGTCATCGCCCCTTCGTGGATGGCTTCAATACCTTCCTCGGTCAGCGGCTCAATTGGGCGGTCTGTGTTTTCCACAATGCGCCAAGGCATCTGCTCAATCGCCCCGCGATTGCCACGGGTATTTCCAGCACGTCCTCCGCTCCGGCGTCTTGGGGCATCACTCATCATCATCTCCAACGGTTGCTTGCCTTCAAAATGCCCGAGCCCCGCGAAGTTTGCGGTCAAATTGCGACATTTTCTGTCTAACTCTGAGCCTAACTGTTTTGCGCAGATATCCAAGCGGGAAGATGGGACACATCGGGCAGCACAGCATCCGCCAGCGGCGCCAATTCATCCGCCTCGGCCAATCCCGTCAGCACGGCCACTGCGCGCATTCCAGCCGCACGGCCAGCACGCAGATCATGGGTGCTGTCACCCACCATGACGCAGGCCGCAGCTGGGATCTCCATTTTATCCGCCAAAGCCAGCAATGGCGCGGCCTGTGGTTTTGCGCCGAACCCGCTGTCACTGCCGATGACAAAATCAAACAGATCTGACGCCTGAACGGATGCGAGATGCGCGCGTGCCGGGGCCTCTGCATCATTGGTCATGACACAAAGCCCAAGATTTATGCGCCGCAACTCCGCAGTTAACCGATGCAAATCGGTAACCAATACCTGCGGCGCGGTTTTCGCCTCCTCATTGAGCCAGTCACAGATCTGAGCTTGACTCAGGGCAGGAATGCAGTCCTTAACCACCGCCGCGATGTCCATCGGGGTGGCTGCAACGATGACACTGCCGGGCTGCACTCTTCGGGTTTGTGTGTCATAGCCGAGGGCCTCGGCAAGCTGCTGCAATAGCGCCTCATCAGAGCCGGCGATGCGCGCCAAGACCTGCGCTGTCCAAATGCCCCAGGTGCTTTGGAAATCAAACAGCGTTCCGTCCTTGTCGAAAATGACCCCACGAATATTCATCAAGTCCAATTCACCTGTTCACCTCCGGGCAAAGCCTGCCTTGCCATCATGGGATCCATGTAATTGGCAATGCCCACATCATCACAAAACCGCGTGACCCAGGCGTCATCCATACAGATAAAATCAAGCAATGAGGCCAAAAATACAGGATCAGACACCCCCGCGCGCAAATCACTTTCTGAGGCCCCAGAAGCGCCCAAAAACACCTCTCTCAAATCATCTTCACCAACCATCCAAGCCAGTGCTTTTACAGCCAAGGTTTGTGCGAGATCCGGGGTCATATCATTGCCATTTTACGCATATATCTCTCTTCATAGTCTCTCCCCCAGGCCCAGCGCAAGAGGTGCGATGCCGCTTATTTTCGTCCTTTGAGCAGGGCCTGCGCCAACTTTGCACGCGCCTCGGGGGGCATAGAAGCCAATTTGTCGAGCAAGGCCTCCCGCGCGATGGCTTGTCGCTCTTCAATCGTCATCGCCTCATCGTGCAACACCGCCAAAACAGCCGCGCGATCAAATGGCACGCTGCTCAGCAAATCAGCCAATGCAGCCGTCATCTGCGCCCGCAAGTCACGATCCATACGCCGATCCCGCCCCTGGGCCTTTTGGATCATGCGCCCTAAGTCACGCCGATCCTTACGGTCCATGGCCCGCACAATAGGCCCCAAGCTGGTCGCGGGGCCGCGCGGCCGTGCCTCGTGCCGGGTGGACAGGCTGTCCAAGCGCACATCCTTATGGCGCCCAGATCCAAAGAAGCCCCCCACCGCGCCAAGAACCAATAGATTGGCCGCCAATGAGACCACCAGGCATATTTTCAACATTCTATGTGACATGATCATCCCCTAGGTGTCTTCCCAATTAAATTCAGCCTCAAACCCGATGCCGGTAAGCTCGCTGAGGCTTTCGGTTTGGAAATAAGCGCTGGTGATGTCCAACACTGCATCCGGTGGGCTGATACCGATGACCACCCCGGCCGCCCCTGCCATGGCCAAGCCCGCCCCTGCCGGCCAGCCGCCAAATTGCGCCACGACCCCAGAGAGCCTTTGAAACAACCGGAGCCGTGGCGGTTTGGGGCGCGCAGATTGCGGCACGGCCGCAGCCGCCTGCGCCTGAAGCCGCATGAGAAACTCTGGATCCAGCTCCGGCGTGTCGCGCTGCGCGGCCTCGAAGAGCGCGTTCAAATCTTGATCATCCAAAGGAGCGGGGGAGAAATCTTTATCCATCATCTTTCAATCCTAACGCTTTTTTCTGCGGTGCCAATGCATGGGCCAGGCTGCGCTTGCCACGCGACATGAGACTCTCGACCGCTTCAACCGATATTTGCATGATCTGAGCGACATCAGGGTTGGACAGCCCCTCGAGATGGCGCAAGACCATCGCCTGTTTCTGCCGGTCCGGCAGATCGCCCAGCGCCGCCCGCAGCGCCTGCGCCCTGGCACGATCTTGAAGGCGGCGTTCCATGTCCGGACCCTCATCAGGCATGTCTGGGACCTCTTCGCCCGAATGACGCTTGCTCTTGCGCATTCTGTCAATGCACAGGTTAGAGGTCACGCGATAGAGCCAGGTCGTCACTTTCGCCTGCCCGGGCTGCCAATCAGGCGCCGCGTGCCACAGACGCAGCAAGCTGTCCTGCGTGACATCCTCAGCCTCGGCCCGATCTCCGAGCATCCGAAACGCCTGCGCAAACACCAAAGGCGCCAAACGCGCCGTCAAAACCTGCGCTGCTGTGCGGTCGCCTTTAGCAAACCGCGCCAGAAGTTCCGCATCTTCAAGATTTTGACTCGCATCAAGGGCCATCATCTGTCCTGATTAGAGGGTTTCACGGCTTCGGTAAATGACCAGCCCACCTGAGCAGACCGGCCAAAAAGAGGGTATCACTCGTCGTCGGACTTATGCTTTCCTCTGCCACGCCGCTTGCCTTTCATGGCGTCAAATTCTTCTTGGGAAATAACCCCATCTTCGTTCTCATCCATGCGATCAAACATCCGCATCCCGCCGTGCTTTTCCTGCATCTCTGCCAGCTCGATCGTGCCATTGCCATCACTGTCCAGACGCTTCAGCATCCGCTTGGCCCGTTTGCCCATTTTCTTCGACCGGTCGGCCTTCGCCCGGGCGGTCAGCTCTTCAAGCGTCAGGCTGCCATTGCCGTCCGTGTCTGCCTTGGAAAATTCCGCCGCGCCAAAGGCCTTCACCTCCGCTTGCGTAATTTGACCATCCCCATTGGCGTCCAATTGAGAAAAATCAGGGCGCGGGCCACCATGCTCACGCGCCATCACGGGCGCACTCGCCACCATTGCAGTTGCAGCCAATGCGAAAATTGCAATTTTGTTCATTATCTTTGTCCTTAGTCTATGCGTTTTCATATGCACCGCGCAGTGTTTTGCGCTTGGTATAGGTAAAACGCAGCAGCCATAATTTTCCGTCGCAAAATTTTCAAAAAATTCTTGTGGCAGTTTGCCCCAGTGTCATTTTCTGCACATGGCTTGATAAGGGCCGCAGATACAGGAGATCGCTATGTCGATAAATCGCCCCCTAAAACCCGCCCTGCTCCGCGGCTGGCGCCGGTGTTGCCCGAGTTGTGGCAAAGGTGCGCTGCTTTATAAATATCTCAAAGTCCATGACAGCTGCGACGCCTGCGGCCAAGAGCTGCATCATCATCGCGCTGATGACGGGCCGGCCTATCTGACGATATTAATTGTCGGCCATATCCTTGCGCCGCTGTTGCATGTGGTATTTGTGCAGTTCCGCCCCGAGCCATGGATCATGGCCCTGGGCTTTGGGGTCGGGTCCGTGGCGCTCTGCCTCTACCTGCTCCCGCGCATCAAGGGCGGGGTCGTTGCGTTTCAATGGGCGCGCCGACTCAATGGGTTTGGAGCGGACGCCTCTGGCAATGTGCTCAAAACCCAGTAGATTGGGTCTATGACAGATACACCTATCCGCTCCGCCGCAACAATCATCACTTTGCGCAACGTGAACGCCTCTCCGCAGGTCCTCATGGGGCAGCGTGGATCCAAAGCGGCGTTTATGCCAAATAAATTCGTCTTTCCGGGCGGCGCAGTCGATGCCGATGACAGCGCCATACCGCTGGCCAAGCCTTTGGTGCAGACCTGCCACGCGCGGCTTTTGGAAGACAGCAGCGGCCCCTCACCCGAGACCCTCGCCGTGGCGGCCATTCGCGAGCTGTGGGAGGAGACCGGGTTAATCCTTGGCGCGCCAGAGGAGTGGCAGGATGCGCCAAAAGATTGGAGCGGTTTTGCCAAGGCGGGCTTTCGTCCCTCGGCCGAGAAAATGTATTTCTTTTTTCGCGCCATCACCCCACCCGGCCCGCCTCGCCGGTTTGATGCGCGGTTCTTTTTGGTGGACGCCGATCAACTGGCCGGAGACCTAGACGATTTTTCCGGCGCATCCGATGAGCTGTCCCATTTGCAATGGGTGCCGCTGGATGAGGCCCGCGCCTTGAATTTACCCTTCATTACCTCAATCGTGCTGGGAGAATTGGCCGCATTGCGCGAGATCCAGCCACCCGTCTCAGTGCCATTCTTCAAAAATCAAGATGAAGAAAGCCTGTTTCTGCGTCTGAACGGCTCAGAGCAGCAGTATCAATAGAACCACCGAAACCGATAGGAACGCGATTCCCACAGCCTCGCTCCGGCGCATTTTTTCGCCGAAGACACACACCGATATGGCGAAAGAGGCCAAGATTTCCACCTGGCCCAGAGCTTTGACATAGGCTGCATTTTGTAAGGTGAAAGCGGTGAACCAGGCCAAAGACCCCAGCAAAGACAGCAGCCCGACCCAAATGGCCACGCGCCAAGCGCGGATCACCTCGGTGATTTGCCCCGGTTCGCGCCAGCGCAAATAAAAAGCCATGCCTAAAAACTGCATTGAGATTGCCGCCATGAGAGTCACGCTGGAACGGGCGAATACATCTGCGGCAGAAATATGCAGGGTTGCGCCACGATAAAAGACGGCGCATGCGCCAAACAACACAGCACAGGACAGGCCCAATGCCGTCGCTTTGTTGAAAAAACGTGGACCCTCAGAACCGGCCACTTGCGGCGCGTCCGAGATAATGAGAACTCCCAAAACACCCAGTGAGATCGCCCCCAGCGCGGGCAGGCTGACGCCTTCGCCCAAAAACAAAAGCCCAAAGCCGGCAGCCAGCAAAACCTCAACTTTCTTGAAGGTGATGCCGATGGTGAAATTACGCTGCTGAAACAGGGCCACAACGCACATGGTGGCGCAGATTTGGCAAAACCCGCCCGCCGCCGCAAAGGCCCAAAACTGCCAATCCATCACAGGCAAACCATACCCACGCACCACCGCATAGCCGGCGGCCACCAGACCAATCAAAGGTGCTGCATATAAAAATCGCGCAAAAGTCGCGCCGCCCGTTGACAGCGTGGCAATGCGCAAACGCTTTTGGAACATAAAACGCAGGGTTTGCGCCAAGGCCGCCAGAAGGGTGATGGGAATCCATAACATGGATCAAGACTTAGGCGATCCCCCGGTGCGAGGCCAGAGCGGATGGGGCACCGGTTCTTTGCATTGCAAAAAGTAACGCGCGAAAAGGTGACGATAGTTCTTGTAGATATACCCTTGGTTGCGCTGCATGAATGTCTCTTTTTGTGCCTGATAGAGGCCGGGCAAAGCATACCACGAGATATGCGGATACATATGGTGAACTGAATGGAAGTTATTGTTCAAAAACAAAAATGCGAAAAACCCGCGATCTTCAATGACAGCTGTGCGGGCCTGCACGTCTTCATGCGCGCGGTGCTCGGCAAATGTACGGATCTTGAGCAGCGCGAGCCCACCGTAAGCGGCAAGAAAATAGGCCCAAAGCGGATAGCCGGCCGCTATGACGATCCAGATCACCAGAGCAGCAGCCGGAATATGCAAGAGCCAGTCTCGCAGCACATCCCGGCGCCCTGCGCATATGTCCCGAACGTCACTGCGCATGAAATAATATTGCGAAATCAATACACCGATCAGCAGGCGCCCTGCGAGAGTCGCGTTGAACATATGCACCCTTTGCAGCCAAGTCGGCAGAGCGTGCCAAACGGCCGGATCTAGATAATTGCTCTCGGGATCATCATAGGGATCGGTCAGCCGCTCATCGGTATGATGGGCCAAATGCGTGTCGCGAAACCGGCCATAAGGGATAGCAAGATTGAGCGAGGCGTATACCAAAGCCGCATTCAGCCAAGGGTATCTTGTTGGATGGCCGTGAATGATTTCATGCTGCAGCGAAGATTGCAGCGCGATCATGACCGCCAGACCCGGCACAGACAGCCACAGCGGGCTGAAGAGTAAAACCATCCATCCGCCATAGCAGCCCAAAAGGGTCGCAAATGTCGGCCATTCGGTGATCAAAGACGGGCGCTGAATAGGTGCCATGGGCGCAGAGTAGATCCTTTTGCCTCCTTGTGGAATTTAGAGAATTGTGTAATTTTAATCATGTACGTTAATTAAAATCATCAAAAGTGACAAATATGGACAAGCGCGCCCGTTCCGATCTCTTTCGCCATCGGCTGCAACAGGCCATGGCCCTCACCGGTGAGACGCAGTCAAGCCTCGCGCGCAAAACCGGGGCGGACCGCTCAACCCTGTCACAAATCCTGTCGGGCACGACAGCGCGACTGCCCAATGGACAATTGGTGGCCCAATGCGCTCAAAGCCTTGGCGTTTCTGCCGATTGGCTCTTGGGGCTGTCCGATCAACCGGACTCCCTCCCGCAAATTTTGGCGCAGGCCATGACCATGGTCGATGCACCACGCGCGCTGATCGACGCTCAGATTTTTGCTTGGCATCAAGAGGCCGCAGGATATAAAATCCGCCATGTGCCCGCCGGATTGCCTGATATGGTCAAAATTCGCCCGATGCTGGAATGGGAATATGCCCCCAGCCTTGGACACACCATCGATCTCGCAATTGCCTCTGCCGAAGATCGACTCAATTGGATGCATCAAGCGCAATCAGATTATGAAATTGCCCTGCCCATCCACGAGTTGCAGGCCTTCGCCCGTGCCGAAGGCTATTACAGCGGTTGCCCTCGGCACATTCGCATTGAACAGCTCAAACATTTGGCCCGTCTGGCCGCGCAACTTTACCCGGTGATGCGGGTCTCTTTATTTGACGCCCGCAAAATTTACTCGGCACCGATTACCATCTTCGGCCCCTTATGCGCTGTGATCTACCTCGGGCAAAAATATTTGGTGTTTCGCGTGCCTGATCGCATCCAAGCGCTGAGCCAACATTTCGACGGGCTCATCCGTGAAGCGGAAATAGGCTCGCGTGACCTGCCCGCAGTCATCGACGGCCTGTTGCAAGAGCTGGGTGCAGTGGCCGATTAGACCTTTGGATCTGGATTTTCTGTGTGCCCATCAACTGCGATGACCTGCCCCGAAACCAAACGTGCCCCAGCACTGCACAAAAACACGGCCATATTGGCAATATCTTCCGCTGCGACCAGACTGCGCATTGAAGTTCCAGAAGCATAGCCGTCATAGATATGCTGCACATCTGTGCCCTTAGCCGCCGCCTCGCGCTCCATCACCCCTTGCATCCGCGGCCCCTCGACCGCACCGGGACAAATCGCATTGGCGCGCACGCCCTCAGGCCCCCATTCCATCGCAAGGGTCTTCATCAAGCCGATGATGCCCCATTTCGCCGCCGCATAGGGCGCCCGATTGGGATAGCCGTATAGTCCAGCCGTCGACGAGGTCAAAACAATAGCACCGCGCGCAGCTTTGAGCATCGGCCCCCCATATTTTGCCGCGAGAAAGGCGCCTTCCAAATTGACCGATACGCAGCGCTGCCACGCAGACAAATCAATCTCTTCCACCGCCGCCGTGGGCCCGGCAATGCCCGCATTGGCACATATCGCCTCGAGCCGGCCCCAGGTCTTTTGAATATCCGCAAACAGCCGGGCGACCTGCGTCTCATCGCTGGCATCAACCAGGCTTTTTTGCCAATCTGCGGGGCAGGCCTCCAGACTGGCGGGCTCCACATCCGTGACCCAAACCCGAAAGCCCGCTGCTGCAAAGGCCTGCCCCATCGCCCGGCCAATGCCATTGCCGCCCGCTGTAATCAGAACGCCGTTCATTTGCGCCCCACACTGCGGCCGAGGCCCTCGGGCCGCGCAAGCGCGCGATGGGCGGTTGCAATACGCTCCAAGTTTTGGGCCACCTGCGCAGATGGCGCGCTGGCCTTGCGGGTTTCAAGCGACACATGGATCAGCATATGCTCGCCCGTGGCCAAAAGCCGGTCCCCCTCAAACATCTGATGGAACAGATGCATTTTCTTGCCCACCCCTTCGGCACAATAGGTCTCAACCCGGATCACTTTGCCCGCATGTACCTCGTCAATATGGCGAATATGGGTTTCGGCGGTGAAGTAACTGCCGCCAGAGGCAATATAGGCAGCATCACAGCCCACGATCTCCATGAAGCGGTCGGTGGCGTCGCCAAAGGCCTGCAAATAGCGCGCTTCATTCATATGGCCGTTGTAATCCGTCCAATCCAAAGGCACCGCACGGCGCAGGGTTTCGGTCAAGCCGCCCGCTTGCAGATCCGCCACATGCCGCACCATGCCCGCTTGCGCGCTGAGGTGCTGGTCTTGCCCCTTGAGCAGCGCTCCAGCGCCCCAGTCTTGCGCCTTCAAAGCGCGCATCATACCAACCAGATTGTTGTCCCGGATGCGTTCCAGCTCGCGAATAGAATGCATACCCGATTGCGCATCTGATTGGTCAGAAATCATGTCCACCAAGTCATCGGTAAACTCCGGCACATCCATCAATTTTGTCCAGGGCCATTTGAGAGCTGGGCCGAATTGCGCCATGAAATGCCGCATTCCCGCCTCTCCACCGGCCACGCGATAGGTCTCAAACAAACCCATTTGCGCCCAGCGAATGCCAAAGCCATAGCGAATGGCATTATCAATCTCTTCGGTGGTGGCGATGCCATCTTTGATCAGCCAGAGGGCCTCGCGCCAGACCGCCTCCAAAAAGCGATCTGCGATATGGGCATCAATCTCTTTGCGCACCCGCAAAGGATACATCCCCATCTGACGCAACATATCCTCCGCACGCGCGACAATCGCGATGTCACTTTGCTCTGTCGGCACCACTTCAATCAGCGGTAATAGATAGACGGGGTTGAAAGGATGGCACACCATGATTTGCGCCGGGCGCAGGGCCGCCTCTTGCAGCTCAGAGGGCTTAAATCCAGAGGTTGAAGAGCCCAAAACCGCCGCAGGATCACAATGGGCTTGAATGGCCCGATAGACCTTTTGCTTCATAGCCAGTTGCTCAGGCACGCTTTCCTGGATCCAGGCGGCTCCGGTCACCGCCTCAGAAATTTCTGAATGAAAGCTCAAGCGCCCTTCGGCGGGCAAGGGGGCCTCATAGAGCCCCGGCAAGGAGCGGCGAGCATTGGCCAGCACCTCGCCAATTTTGCGCTCAGCCTCGGGGTCAGGATCAAAGACACGCACGTCCCACCCGTTGAGCAAAAAGCGCGCGGCCCAGCCACCGCCGATAACTCCACCTCCGATGATTGCTGCAACCTGTGTCATAGCAAACCCCTATCTAATTACATTAACTTCAAAATCTCACTTACCAACCGGCGCGCGCTTCACAAGCCCCAGCTTTTCGCGCACCTCTGCCGGGCCAATGACCCGCGCGCCCAGATTTTCAATCAAGCTGACGGCCCGATCAACCAGCTGGTAGTTCTGCGCCAAAACCCCGCGGTCAAGCATCAGATTATCTTCCAAGCCCACGCGGACATTGCCCCCGGCCAGAACCGAAGCGGCCACCATCGGCATTTGATGGCGCCCCAGTCCGAAGGCGCTAAAGGTCCAACCGTCGGGAATATTGTTGACCATGGCCATCAAGGTGTTGAGATCATCGGGCGCCCCCCAGGGCACGCCCATGCACAGCTGGACCAAAGCATTGGCTTCAAGCACCCCGTCGGAAACCAATTGCTTGGCATACCAAAGATGACCGGTGTCAAAGGCTTCAATCTCAGGCTTCACCCCCAATTCGGTCATCATCCGGCCCATTGCGGTCAGCGTGCCGGGCGTGTTGGTCATGACATAATCGGCCTCAGCAAAATTCATCGTGCCGCAATCGAGTGTGCAAATCTCCGGGCGGCATTCAGCCACATGCGCCACCCGTTCGGTCGCGCCGGCCATATCGGTGCCCGCAACCGGTGGCAGCGGGGTTTCAACGTCGCCAAAAACCATGTCACCGCCCATTCCGGCCGTCAGATTGAGCACCACATCAACCTCAGCATCCCGGATCCGGTCAGTGACTTCGCGAAACATTCCCGGATCTCGGCTCGGCGCGCCGGTTTTAGGATCGCGCACATGGCAATGCACCACCGCCGCCCCAGATTTGGCGGCCAAAATCGCGCTCTCGGCAATTTGCTTTGGACTGCGCGGCACATGGGGGCTTTTGTCTTGCGTCGCGCCTGAGCCTGTGACGGCACAAGTGATAAAGACCTCACGGTTCATTTCTAAGGGCATGATCTTCTCCTTCTGTCTTGAGTAATCTGCGAGAGTTGCAAAAGGAAATTTGCCAATATACGAATGATTTTTGATGAAATACGCAAATAACATCTGGCAAGCGGGTAGCAAGCCGCTGCATGTGGGGCTTTTGCTGCTTGATGAGAGCAACACGCTGTCGCTTGCCGCAGCTGTTGACCCTATGCGCGCCTGCAACCGCAGGGCCGATCGCAGGCTGTTTTCTTGGCAATTTTTATCACAAGCGGGCCAGCCTGTGCATCTCACCTCGGGCATGACGGTGCAGACCGAAGAGCTGCGTGGGTTTGCAGGGGATCTGTTGATCCTTGTCGCCGGTTTTCGCCTTGAGACCCAATGCACCCCGCCCCTGATTGCCGCCCTAAGGCGCTACGTCGCGGACGGTTGCCAGCTATGGGGCGTTGATGGGGGCAGTTGGATCATGGCTCAGGCGGGGCTGCTGGATGGCCACCGCGCGACCTGCCATTGGGAGGATGCAGAGGCGTTCTCCCGCCGGTTTCCATCTGTCAATCTGGTGCCAGATCGCTATGCCATCAGCGCGCCCTTTGCCACGACAGGCGGCGCATCTCCCTGTATTGATTTAATGCTGCATCTCATCACCTGCCGCCACGGGCGGGCTTTGTCGGAGCGCGTGGCCTCGGCCTTTATCTATGATCCGCTGCATACCGGCGATGCACCACAGCAGATGATTGCCACAACCCGCATTTCCAGCAAACATCCCCGGATTGCGCGCGTGTTGAAGCAGATGGAAAACCTCATCGACAGCCCGCCGACAATCGCGGCCCTGGCCCGCGCCAATGGCATCTCCACCCGCAAATTGGAACTGGAATTTAAAGCGGCCACCGGCCGGGCGCCGGGGCGTTATTTTTTGGAGCTGCGCCTGTCCGAGGCACGCCGCCGCGCCATCGACAGCGCGCAAAACGTGCAAGAGATCGCTCTGGCCTGCGGGTTCACCTCACAGGCCAGCCTGGCCCGCGCCTTCCGTCAAGCTTTTGGTCAATCCATCAGCGCCCTGCGCCGTCACCATTAACCCGCTCAATAGGGCATCGGGTGGGCGCGATGGGTCTTGTTGAGATCTGCAAGCACCTGGTCCGACAACTCAATGTCTTTGCCCGCGATGATATGCGCCAATTGCGCCGCCGTCGTGGCCCCAAAGATGACCGAGGCCATGAAGGGGCGCCCAGCGCACCAGGCCAATGCCATATGCACCGGATCCAGCCCATGTTTTTGCGCCACCTCCATATAGGCTGCGGCCGCCAGATGGGCCCGGGCCGTATTGCGTCCGCCCAGTTCAGGCGACACGCTCATTCGGCTGCCGTCCGGCACCGCATTGGCGGCGTATTTTCCAGTTAGAAACCCGGTCGCCAAAGGTGAGAACGCCAAAAGGCCCACGTCCTCATTGACACTCAACTCTGCTAAATCCGTGTCATACATGCGGCACATCAGGGAATATTCATTTTGAATGGATGCGACGCGCGGCCCGTGCCCCTCCTCAGAGGCCCGCAGCCATTGCGCCGTGCCCCATGCGCTTTCATTCGACAGGCCAAAAGCGCGAATGCGGCCGCGCGAGACTTCGTCTTGCAGCGCGCCCAGGCAGTCATGCATATGCTGGATCGTCTCGGCTTTATTTTGCTTTGAGGGATCATAATTCCAATTTTGTCGGAACATATAAGAGCCACGGTTTGGCCAATGGAATTGGTAAAGATCGATCACATCGGTCTGCAACCGCTTTAAGCTGCCGTCAATCGCCGCCGGAATTGAGCGGGCGGTGATCGGCGCTCTGTCACGGATATGTTTAATCCCCATGCCAGAATGTTTGGTGGCCAGAACCACTTGATTGCGCTTGCCGCTGGCCTGAAACCATTCGCCCACCATGCGTTCACTGTCACCTTGGGTCTCCGCCGTGATCGGATTGACGGGATACATCTCCGCGGTATCAAAGATATTGATCCCCGCATCCACAGCCATATCCATCTGCGCAAAGCCATCCGCCTGATCTGTCTGTGTGCCGTAAGTCATCGTCCCAAGACAGAGGTCGGAAATCATAATCCCGCTGCGACCCAATTCATTCATTTTCATTCTACAGTCCCCTTGTTGCAGGTAAGTTAGCCGAAGGTTGTTAAGCTGCAAGCTGAAAATATCTTGAGAACAAATAGGGAACAATGTACTCCTATAAAGATGACACCCTATGCCCCGAATCTGATTTCATCTGTCCGCAGGCCGAAGGCGGCCCTATTGGAGCTTTGGCCGGGCATTAGCCTGACGCTGGCGCGCGCCCATGAGGCTTGCGGCCAATTTCGGCGCAGTTTTGCAATGATGGTGGCGCAAAACACACAAGGGCCTGTGTTTTGGGTGGCACCAGAGTGGAGCACAGATCGGCTGCACGCAGAGGGGGTCATCCCTTTTTTCTCTCCTGGGCGTCTGACCTTTGTGAGCCCCAAACGCGCAGAGGATATCCTGTGGTGCGTTGAAGAGATCCTGCGCAGCAGCGCCGTGCCGCTTGTGGTGGCCGATCTGCCTGGCCTGCCCGCCCTAACCCCTGTGCGGCGCCTGCATCTGGCGGCCGAGACTGGCGCGCGCGAAGGCGGCTGTGCCCCGCTGGCTCTTTTGCTCACCCCCGGCACGGGCGGTGCACCGGGCATCGAAAGCCGCTGGCACATGGGCCCCATCCCTCAAGCCGGCATGGACCACTGGCAACTCACCCGCATACGCAGCCGCAGCGCGCCCCCGCGCCGCTGGCATGTGGCGCGGCATGAAGGGCGCTATCGGCTGACCTCTGCCACGCAGCCCCCCCAAGTTTAGAGCCACCACCAAAGACCTGACCAAGCCCGAAAAATCCATGCCAAGGATCAAATCCCACTTGCCACTCCGCAAGAGCCGGCAGATGGTTGCGCTATGCGACTCATTTTATCCTTTGCGGCGCTTTTCTTGTCCGTCATCCTCTTGCAGCTGTCCTCCGGTGGGGTTGGCCCCTTGGACGCCCTCACAGGGCTTGAACAGGGCTTTACCAAGGGGCAAATCGGCATCTTGGGCTCTTCGCATTTCCTTGGGTTTTTCATCGGCTGCTGGTGGGCGCCCCGGGTGATGGGCAGTGTGGGGCATTCACGCGCTTTTGCGGTCTTCACCGCGATGGGCGCCATTGGCATGCTGGGCCATACCTTGCTCATAGACCCCACCGCCTGGGCTGTGATGCGCGTCGCCTCAGGGCTTTGTGTGGCGGGCTGCTATACGGTGGTCGAGGCCTGGCTACAGGCGAAAGCCAGCAATGCCAATCGCGGGCGGACCATGGCGGTTTATCGCGTGGTAGATATCTCTGCCTCGCTTGGAGCGCAGATGATGATTGGTGCTTTGGCCTCTGTTGAGACCTATCTGGCCTATAACCTCCTGACGCTCTTTTGCTGTGCCTCCCTCTTGCCGCTTGCCCTGACCAAAGCCAGCCCGCCGATTACGAAAGCCGCCCCGCGCCTACGGCCTCTTTTGGCGCTTAGCCGCTCCCCCCTTGCCGTCTTTGCGGTTATGGTCAGCGGCCTGACCTCTGCGGCCTATCGAATGGTTGGCCCCATCTATGGCACAGAGCTCAATTTGAACGCCTCGCAAATCGGTCTATTTCTTGCCGGCTACGTTTTGGGTGGGGCAATTTCGCAATATCCGGCGGGCTGGCTGGCAGACAAGTTTGATCGCCGTTGGGTGGTCATCGGCATTTCAATTGCCTCGCTCATATCTTGCACCCTATCCTTTTTCGCGCTCGGCGTCACGCAAGTCATCATAGCCTCCTGCCTGTTTGGCTTTATCACTGTGCCAATCTATTCCGTCGCCACGGCCCATGCCCATGATTTCGCCTCGACCGATGAACGTGTTGAACTCTCGGCCGCTCTTTTGTTTTACTATGCCATCGGCGCCATCGCCTCTCCCATCGTCGCCGCGCTATTGATTGAAACATTTGGCACCGGCTCTTTTTTCATCTTTATTGCCATCGCACATCTGCTTTTGGCAGCCATCGGCGGGTTGCGGTTGCTGCTTGGCGATACGGCCCTGTCCAAAACACCCTATATCTACGCTCCGCGCACCTCCTTCATGCTTGGCCGGCTGACAAAAATCCTGCGCGATCCCGGCTCATCTTCTAAGCCTTAGGGCTGGGCTTTCGGGCCGCACAGGGTTAAATAGGGCCAACTTTATTTGGACGGCATTATGAAACGTATCCTGATCACATCAGCCATTCCCTATATCAACGGGATCAAACACCTCGGCAACCTTGTGGGCAGCCAGCTGCCTGCAGATCTTTTTGCCCGCTACCATCGGGCGCGAGGCAATGAGGTCTTGTTTCTCTGCGCCACCGATGAACACGGCACCCCAGCAGAGCTCGCCGCCGCGAAAGCTGGCAAGCCGGTTGAAGAATATTGCGCCGATATGCATGCGGTGCAGGCCAAGATTGCTGACGGGTTTCGCCTGTCTTTCGACCACTTCGGTCGCAGCTCATCGGCACAAAACAAAGAGCTGACACAGCATTTCGCCGGGCGTCTTGCAGATCAAGGCTTAATTGCCGAGGTCGATGAGCAGCAAGTCTATTCCCACGCGGACGGGCGCTTTTTGCCAGATCGTTACATCGAAGGCACCTGCCCCAACTGCGGCTATGACAAAGCGCGCGGCGATCAATGCGAAAATTGCACGAAACAGTTGGAGCCAACCGATCTCATTGAGCCGCGCTCAGCCGTATCTGGCTCGACCGACCTCGAAGTGCGCAACACACGCCACCTGTATCTGCGGCAATCCTCTTTGCGCCAAGAGCTCAGTGATTGGATTGCGCAAAAAACCGATTGGCCGGTGCTGACCACGTCCATCGCGAAAAAATGGCTCAATGACGGTGATGGATTGCAAGACCGCGGCATTACCCGCGACCTTGATTGGGGCGTTCCCGTCCGGCGCGGCGATGCGCCCTGGCCTGGAATGGAAGGCAAAGTTTTCTACGTCTGGTTTGACGCACCAATTGAATATATCGCCTCCGCCCGCGAATGGGTGGATGCCGGTAAAGGCGCCGACTGGGAGCGCTGGTGGCGCACCGATAAAGGCGCTGCGGACGTGCGCTATGTGCAGTTTATGGGCAAGGACAATGTGCCCTTCCACACCCTCTCATTCCCGGCCACAATTCTGGGCTCTCGCGAGCCATGGAAGCTGGTCGATTACATCAAATCATTTAACTACCTCAACTATGACGGTGGGCAGTTTTCCACCAGCCAAGGGCGCGGCATCTTTATGGATCAAGCGCTTGAGATCCTGCCACCCGACTACTGGCGATGGTGGCTTCTCAGCCATGCACCGGAGACCTCCGACAGCGAGTTCACCTGGGACAATTTCCAAGCGGATGTGAACAAAGATCTGGCGGATGTGCTGGGCAATTTCGTCTCTCGTGTCACCAAATTTTGCCGCTCCAAATTCGGCGAAACCGTGCCAGAGGGGGGCAGCTATGGCCCGCGTGAAACCGCGCTGATTGCGGATTTACAAACGCGCCTAGAGGCCTATCAAACCCATATGGAAGCCGTAGAAGTGCGCAAATCCGCTGCGGAATTGCGGGCGATCTGGGCCTTGGGCAATGAATATTTGCAAGCCGCAGAACCCTGGGCCGTGTATAAAACCAATCCCGAGGAAGCCGCGGGCATCATCCGCCTGTCGCTCAACCTCATTGCGCTCTACGGCCAACTCTCAGCCCCCTTCATCCCAGATGCGGCGCAAACCCTGGGCCAGGCGATGGGCCAAACCGACCCGCTCTGGCCCGAAGACCTCGCCCAAGCGCTCACCCGCTGCGCGGCAGGCGATGCGTTCACCGTGCCCGAAAACCTCTTCGCCAAAATCACCGATGAGCAACGCGATGACTGGGCCCAACGCTTTTCCGGCATACGGCAGTGAGCAGAGTGAGCGACGAAAAAGAATGCGCCCTCCGCCTCCAAAGAGCACAATTGCGGACTGGACAAGCGCAGTAAAAAAGACAATAACGCCGCAGATCACTCGATCTGCTTTCAAAACGCCTTCATAACCAAGGCCAAAGCAGCACAGGTGATCGCCCCAAAACCAAGGTTTGAAGGCATTGAGGCGGGTTGGTAGAGTGGTTATGCAGCGGATTGCAAATCCGTGTACACCGGTTCGATTCCGGTACCCGCCTCCA
>Ga0255756_1002443_pt1 | contig 19980 bp, 19 predicted proteins | sample 011ome_20_FD_179956 | JGI IMG/M metagenome (GOLD analysis project Ga0255756, IMG submission 179956) | Coastal salt marsh microbial communities from the Groves Creek Marsh, Skidaway Island, Georgia - 011509CT metaG (version 2) | ecosystem: Environmental > Aquatic > Marine > Intertidal zone > Salt...
TCACGTGAATCCGATTCCGCTGAACCCAACCCCAGGTTCGGTCTGGACGGCATCCACTCCAGAGCAAACCGATGCTTTCATCGACACCCTCGAGTCACTTGGTATTCCAACAACACTGCGTGACACTCGCGGCAAGGAAATCGATGGTGCCTGTGGGCAGTTGGCTGCTGCCGACTAGGTTTGACTATTTATCAAGACCCCCTAGACTAGGACAATGACGCAAATCTCTTTTGGGCTAGACACCTTCGGCAACATGTCGCTAGACGACAGCGGCAACCCGCAATCTGCGGCGCAAGTTATTCGAGATGTTCTAGCTCAGGGGCAGCTGGCCGACCGACTTGGGCTGAATAACTTCAACATCGGTGAGCACCACCGCGATGATTTTGCGGTCACAGCTCCCGATACGATTTTGGCTGGCCTTGCCACGACCACCAGCGACATCATCCTGGGAACTGGCGTGACGGTTTTGTCCAGCGAGGACCCAGTTCGGGTTTACCAGCGCTTTGCCACAATCGACGCCCTGTCCAACGGGCGGGTTCAGATCACCGCGGGGCGTGGATCATTCATTGAGAGTTTTCCGCTGTTTGGTTACGAGCTGTCTGACTACAACGAGCTCTTTGAGCAGAAACTCGAGCTGTTGGTGGAACTTCTAAAAGAACAGCCGGTCACCTGGTCCGGAACCATGCGGGCCGGGCTTACAAACCAAGAGGTTTACCCAAAGACTGAAGGCGGAAAGATCCCGCTTCGAGTCGGGGTTGGTGGATCGCCAGAGTCAGTGATTCGGGCAGCCAGGCTGGAGATTCCAATGGCTCTGGCAATCATCGGTGGAGACCCAGCAAGGTTTGAGCCTTTCGCAAGACTTTACCGAGAGTCCTTGGCAAAACTTGGGGTGGATCAGTTGCCAGTATCAATTCATTCGCCAGGTCACATTGCAGAAACCGATGAGCAGGCTATCGACGAAGCTTGGCCGGGCTATGAGGCTTCCTTCGGGAAAATCGGAAGAGAGCGCGGTTGGGCCCCAACTACCAAGGAACACTTCCTTGCTGAGGTAAACCACGGGTCGATGTATGTCGGGTCACCGGAAACAGTGGCCCAAAAGATTGCTCACGCCCTTAGCTCGGTGGGCGCCAACCGTTTCGACCTGAAGTACGACATGGGGCCGCTGCCGCACTCAAAGCTTGTGAAATCCATCGAACTCTATGCAACCGAGGTTGTGCCAAGGGTTCGAAAACTGCTTGAAGCCCAGTAATTTACTGGCCTCACGGGCCGCTGGGTAACCTGCACGAACTTCGCTTATGTTCGTGAATGTTCAAAAATGTTCGTTTGTGACTATTTTGTTATCAAATATGAACCTAAACAGGTATATCGCTAGCTATTCTGTAGCCATAGATTCCAAATAGGAGGTTCAATGTTGAACAAAATTACCGGTCACGAAGTTGACCGTCGTCTTCTTCTAAAGGGTGCAGCAGCCGGTGGTTTAGGTATTGCGGGCGCCACGATGTTGGCGGGTTGCTCATCAGATTCTGGCCCAGTTTCATTCGGTGTTAGGACTGTTGACGAGTCACCAGTGAAGCAGGCACAGGCAATTGTTGACGCTTACACCGCAAAGACAGGCATTGAAGTAACACCAAACTTCACTGAGTCAAACGCTTTCCAGAACAACCTGAGCCAGTACCTTCAGGGAACTCCGGACGACGCTTTCCAGTGGATGGCTGGATACCGCATGCAGTTCTTCGCAGACCAGGGTCTACTAGAGGACATCTCAAGTGTTTGGGACGAAATCGGAGACCAGTTCTCAGACAGCTACAAGATTGCTTCAACCGGTTCAGACGGCAAGCAGTACTTCTTGCCACAGAGCTGGTACCCATGGGGCCTTCACTTCCGTAAGTCAATGATGGCTGAGATCGGAATGAGCCCAGATGACATCTACAACTGGGATGACTTCATGGCAGCGCTCAAGGAGCTAAAGGCACAGGGACTTGTTCCACTAGCCGCAGCTGACAAGGGTGGCTGGGAAGCCATGGGAACCTTCGATATCCTGAACGCCCGCATCAACGGTTACAACTTCCACGTTGACCTTCTTGCAGGTCGCGAGAAGTGGACCGACGACAAGGTGAAGGAAGTCTTCCGTCACTGGGAGATGCTACTTCCATACCAGAACACCAACGTTCTAGACCTTGAGTGGGACGGCGCAATGCAGCTGCTATTGCAGAAGCAGGCCGGATTCTTCATGAACGGTTCATGGTTCGGTGGAAACTTCCTAGAGCAGAGCCAGGAAGACTACGACGACCTATGGATCATTCCTTTCCCAGAGATCAACCCAGACAACGGTCGCGACACCATTGACGCACCACTGGACGGTATCGCTGTGGCAAAGAACGGTGGAAACCCATCAGGCGGCAAGGACTTCGTCCAGTTCGCAGCGTCAATCGAGGGTGTTGAAGCTCAGCTTGCAACAGGAATTCCGCTAACAAGCGCGAACAACCTGCAGGACACTTCAGCCTACGACCCATTCCAGAAGCAGCAGCAGGCTGTTATGGCAGAGGCGAAGTACATCACTCAGTTCCTAGACCGCGACACCCGCCCTGACTTTGCTGGCCCAGTCGTTGGACCTGCATTCCAGAGCTGGTTCAAGGACCCAAGCTCAACTGACTCAATCCTTGAGTCACTACAGAGCCAGTGGGACGCTCTAGCTCCTCTGTAAAGAGAGGCTAGCTAAGTAAATTATGAGTAGTGCGACGGCGGTTGAGAAACCGCAGGCTAAGGCCAAGAAAGCCACCCGCCGTCGCACCTTCTCAAAAAGAGATCGCTTCACCCTCGGGGTCTTTATTGGGGTCCCAACCTTCTTGCATGTTGCACTGGTCTGGTTTCCGGCAGCTGCAACCATTTATCTTTCCTTTACGTATTGGACCGGTATTCACATTGGAGACATCCAATGGGCCGGGCTTGCCAACTACGAAAACATCTTTTTCAACACCCCCATATTTTGGGATGCGCTCCGAGTCAACGTCATTTGGTTAGTTTGGTTTGGAGCGATAGCAACCCCGCTTGGAATCCTGCTTGCCTATCAAATAGATAGAGAGATTCGCGGATCAAAGTTTTATCAGGCCGCCTATTACCTACCGGTAGTTTTGTCGCTGGCTGTCATTGGTATTATTTGGAACTTCCTGCTTCGCCCGGACGGCTTCGTGAACGGTGTTCTTGGGCTGGAAATCAGTGAAGCGGTTTCGTTCTTCGGTGATGACCGTTACAACATCTGGGTGATTTTGACCATGGCCTCCTGGCGTCACATCGGTTACATCATGCTGTTGTATTTAGCTGGCCTGAAGGCAGTGGATGCCACGCTGCGCGAGGCTGCATCAATTGATGGCGCTACCGAGTGGCAGACCTTCCGCAAGGTTGTCTTCCCCGCCATGGCTCCGGTGAACATCATCGTGATTGTGATCACCATCATTGAGTCACTAAGAGCCTTCGACATGATCTACATCATCTACGGATCCTCCGGTGGTCTGCCGATTCTTGGTGTGCTGGTGTTCCAGAACATTGCCGGTGAAGGCGCCTCGATGAAGGGTGCCGCCTACGCCGTGATTCTCTTCTTGCTATCGATCGTTCCGATCATTACCTACCTCCGCCAGCAGTTTAAGGAGGACATGAAGTGAGTGTGAACGAGGTGAATGTAAACAAAGAGGACCTTCGTCTGAAGCGTCACAAAGATACTCAGAAGGTCAAAGATCGCATCATCACCGTCTTTATCGGGGTCTTTGCAATTGCTTGGCTATTTCCGATTGCTTGGACTTTCTACTCCTCCTTACGCCCCTATAAGGAAATCCGCGCTGGTGGTGTGCTGTCGTTCCCTAAGGAGCTAAACCTAGACAACTACGTCAACGCCATCAGCCGCATGGAGTTGCCAACCTACTTCACCAACACGGTCCTGATTACCCTGCCGGCAGTGTTCCTGATCCTGCTGCTGGGGTCACTGATGGCCTTCGTTGTGACTCGTTACTCCTTCAAGGCCAACGTTGCACTGCTGCTGCTGTTCACCGCTGGAAACCTGCTGCCACCGCAGCTGGTGTTCATCCCAGTGTTCAAGATGTATTTGGCAATCGGTGATGCCGTTGGTGACCGCAGATTCCTGTATGACTCACCGCTTGGTGTGATCTTGATCCACGTTGCCTTCCAAATGGGATTTGCGACCTTCGTGTTGAGCTCATACATGAAGACCATTCCAAAGGAGATTTCCGAGTCTGCTTTGGTTGATGGGGCGTCAGTGTTCACGCACTACTTCCGGGTGATGCTGCCACTGCTTAGACCACCACTGGCTTCCCTGGGTGTTCTAATGACCACCTGGATTTACAACGACTTCTTCTGGGCACTGGTGTTGATGTCCACAGACTCGAAACGGCCGATCACATCGGCTCTTGGAAGACTCCAGGGCGAGTTTGTCACTGACTACAACCTGCTGGCTGCTGGAGCAATGATCGCTGCGATCCCAACTTTGGTTGTGTTCTTCGTGCTGCGGAAGCAATTCGTTTCTGGTCTGACGCTTGGAGCAACAAAGGGTTAGAGGCTAAGCCTCAGCGTTGCCCCTACGGCCGATGAAGTTTCCAGGCTCCACTTTTTGGCGATATGCGTTGTTGATCGCCTCCCTTGCGCAAAGAACGAGACATTCAACTTCCCCTTGGGCCAATTAGCCGGGTTGGGGTTGATAGCGGTTCTCCTTACTGGCCTGCGTTCACAAACACTTGCTCATAACCCCTCAGCACGAAGCTAGGCCTTCGAACAGGGTCTTTGGCCAGTCTTAGGTTTGGAAACTTGCTCATCAGCGCCGGCAGTGAGATGGCCATCTCCAGCCTCGCCAAAGGGGCTCCAATGCAGAAGTGAATTCCCGCACCAAAACCGATGTGAGGGTTTGGAGAGCGTGTCAGATCCAACTGGTCAGGGTTTTCAAAGATTGCCGAATCGCGGTTCGCGCTTCCTAATAGCGATGCAATCTTTTGGCCTTCACCGATTGCGACCCCTCCGACCTCGGTGTCGGTTGTGGCAGTTCTTTCAAATAGATGCAGTGGAGCATCGAATCTAATGAACTCATCAACTGCAGTGTCTGCAATTCCAAATGGGTCCGCCCTGAGCTTTGTGAGCTGCTCCGGGTTCTGAAGCGTTGCCACCATTCCGTTTCCAAAGCCGTTGACCGATGCCTCGTGACCGGCGTTTAGTAGCAGCACGCAGGTTGCGATTAGTTCATGGGCATTGAGTTTTTCGCCCGCCTCTTCAACGGCGGCTAGGTCGCTAATCAAGTCGGTGCCAGGGTTTTGCTTGCGCTCCAGCATGAGTTCGTGAACGTAAGCGGCGAATTCCTCGCCGGCAAGCTTCGCGGCATCCTTGTCGGCCTCCGACGGGCTCACCTCATACATCTTCACAATCGCCTGGGACCAGGGTCTCAGCAGGTGCTCGTCCTTGTCGGGGAAGCCCAGCAGGTGTGCGATTACCTTCACCGGCAGTGGCTCGGCAAAATCAGCAATCAGGTCAAACTCGCCTGTTGTAGAAAGAACCTGTTCAGCATTTGTAAGGAGCTCGTCGGTAATCCGCTCGATCTCGGGGCGCAGCGCCTCAATCATTTTGGGGTTGAAGGCCTTCATGACCAATGACCGCAGCCTGGTGTGCTTAGGCGGTTCGGAGTCGAGGATCGAATCTGAGTGCAGCCAGTTGAAGGCCTGCCACTGGTCGGACGGTTCCTTCGGGGTGAAGATTCGACCGAGGTCTCTGTTTCTCAGCACCTGGTTGGCATCCTTGTAGCCTGCTGCCAAGAACATTCCGGTTGGCTCGTGCCAAACCGGCTTTCCCTCTTTCCTCAGCTGTGCCAGGGTGGGGTAGGGGTCAGCAATAAAACTGGGGCTCGTCAGATCAATCATTGGTCGCTAGCTTGATCTCCGAAATTGGCAGGCGGTCAGCCTGGAATCTGTTGACCTTCGCGTCAGACTGATAGCCGATTGCTATCCCACACAAAAGCTTGTATTCCTTTGGAACTTCGAACTCGGCTCTGACCGGTTCAGCCCAGAGTGCCGAGGCGCCCTGGGCGCAGCTCCCAAGCCCGTGAGCATGAGCTGAGAGCATCAGGTTCTGCATGAAGAGCCCCGCATCTGAAACCGAATACTCGCCCAATCCTGAGTGAGTGAAAATGAAAAGTGAAACAGGTGCACCAAAAAACTCGTAGTTTCTACCCCACTGGGCCTGGCGCTTTTGTTTGTCATCCCTTGGTATCTCTAGGAAGCCATAGAGTTCAGCACCAACTTTTTGCTGCCTGGGCTTTAGGTCGTTTGGGTAAGGACGAAAGACTTTGTAGTCGCTCTTGGGAAGGCCGTAGCGGGTGATGAAGAGCTTCAGTTTTCCCATGATTCCAGGCTTTAGAGCTGCGGAGGCTGCGTCCCATCGGCTCAGGAACTCCTTGGAAATGCGATCCCTGCGCTCACCTGAAGCAATTCCCACCAAGTATGGTCTGGTGTTTGACCAGGACGGCGCTGTCATGGCATCGGTCAAAAGCTGGTCGATGAGCTCTTCTGGAACCGGGGTGGGCAGGAAGTCCCTGGTGGTACGCCGGGATGCGACAAATTGCTCCCAGCTATCTGGGCTCAAGTTGTGATTTTCCATAGGTTGAATATACGCGAGTCGCTTGCCTGGCGGTTGCGGTATCTTGAAGCAATGAGCATGCAAACCGATTCGGGACTAAGTACTGCTCAGGCCACGACTGCCCAGCAAATCTCTGGTTACAACCAGCTCCCAACAAAAAAGCCCAAACCGTTGGTCTTTAGGGTGGTAGCCGTGTTTAAAGAGCCGATGCTGCTGTTGCTAATTGCAGCGGGCATCCTTAGTTTGATTCTTGCCGATCCACTTGACACCGCGGTGTTGATGATCATGATTGCCGGAGTGGTGGGGATTACGCTCTACCAACAAGAGCGGGCCGAGAAGGCCCTCCAGTCACTGCAACAAATGGCATCCCCAACCGCCATGGTGTTACGGGACGGAAGTTGGGCCAGGCTGGAAGCCAGGCTCTTGGTTGTTGGAGACCTGGTGCGCGTGGCTGAAGGGGAGCGGGTTCCGGCCGATTTGGTTGTTCTTGAATCGTCCAATTTTTCAGTTGATGAGTCCGCACTTACTGGAGAGTCCCTGGCCGTTGAGAAGCCTGCCGGGCAGCAGCTATTCTCGGGAACCCTGGCCATTCTGGGCCGTGCCACTGCCCGGGTTCAGGCAATTGGGCCGAACACTGAACTTGGAAAAATCGGAGCCTCTCTAGTCGAAATTGGGCATGAAAGGACCAGGCTCGAGCAGGAAATAAACAAGATCGTCAAGATCATTGCCGCGATCGCTGTGGTCGCTTCGGCAACGGTCGTTGTCCTCCTGGGTCTTAATTCAGGCGACTGGTTGGTCGCGATGATTTCAGGCATTGCAACGGCAATGGCGATGATTCCGGAAGAACTGCCGGTTATTCTGACGCTGTTCTTCGCACTGGGTGCTTGGCGGATGTCCAAGGAGCGAGTGCTCACCAGGCGCTCGGCAGTAATTGAAACCCTGGGGTCGGCCACCGTCATCTGTGTTGATAAGACCGGCACGCTAACCATGAATCAGATGAGCGTGGACAGCTTGATTCTTGGCGATGCTCAGCACCAGTTGGCGTCCGGCGAACCCGACCAGCAATTTGCTCAGTTAGTGAGGTTCGGTCAGCTTGCCACCCCAAGGGACTCGTTTGATCCGGTTGACAGGTCGTTTATATCACTCAAGCCACTCGAGGCCGAACTCGAGTTGGTCCGAGAGTATCCGCTCACTCCCGAACTGATGGCAATGACTCTGGTCTGGAAAGACAACGGGCAGTTGCTGGTTGCAACCAAGGGAGCTCCCGAGGCAGTTGCAAAACTCTGTGGCTACAGCGACGAACAAATAGCGGACTTGACTGCCGAGGTTACCAAGGCCGCAAACACAGGCCGTCGGATTATTGCCGTTGCCATGGCCAAGTACTCTGACTCGCAGCAGTTGCCGGATAGGCAGCGAGACCTGAAGCTGGAGTTTTTGGGAATGGTGTCGCTCAGAGACCAGATCCGGCCCGGTGTTCCGCATTCGGTTGCCGAGTGTCACCAGGCGGGCATCCGAGTGATCATGATCACCGGTGACTTTATTGGCACGGCAAGAGCGATTGCATCAGAAATTGGAATTGAAAACGGCAGCTATCTAACCGGCTCAGAACTTGATTCATTGAGCGATCAGGAACTGGCCACTCGGGTCAAAGACGTCAGCGTCTGCGCGAGGATGACCCCGGGACACAAGCTGCGCCTTATTTCAGCACTGAAGGCAAACAACGAGGTCGTTGCGATGACCGGGGACGGTGTCAATGATGCTCCCGCACTGAAACGGGCCGACATCTCGCTTGCAATGGGATTGCGTGGCACCGATGTTGCTCGCGAGGCTTCTCACCTAATCATTACGGACGACGATTTCAGCTCGATAGTGGCCGGCGTGAAGCGTGGAAGAAGTATTTACGAGGCGCTTCGTAAGGCCGTCGCGTATGTGATCGCCGTACACGTACCGCTGATGGGAATGGCACTAATTCCTGTGATGTCTCAAGACTGGCCGCTGATCCTGCTGCCTGCGATGGTTGCTTTTGTTGAGATGTTGATTGACCCGGCGTGCACCATAATTTTCCAAGCTGAGCAGCCCGAGCCTAATATCATGCGACGCAAGCCCAGGCCGATTCAGCAAAAACTGCTGAATCTCGGAGTTCTGTGGATTGCGCTTAGCCAAGGTCTGGTTGTGCTGGTGTTTGTTGCGGCGCAGTATTTTTGGTTGGTTGCCGCCGGCCGAGTTGAAATTGAGGTCAGGTCAATGACCCTGGCTCTGATGATTGTTGCCAATTTCGCGCTCATCATGGTGAATAGGTCTTGGTCGCTTGGCATGATCAGGACCATTCGTGAGCGCAAGAATGCGAGCGTGAAGTGGGTGATTGGCATTGCAGCTGCGCTGCTGGTTGTTTTGGTTGAAGTGCCAGTTGTGGCCGATGCCTTCGAGCTTGGGCGGCTGAGCGTGGCCGACTGGGTTCAGGTTATTGTGCTCGGGTTCCTGAGTGTGCTCTGGTTCGATGTCTACAAGAAGATTCAGAACAAGCGCGGCTCACTCCCGACGGTCACAGCTCTGGCATAGCAAGCAGCAGCTCTGCTATTTGTAGTTGGCGAAGAAGCTTGGCAGCAAGGCACCGATAATAAGCATCACCGGCATTGTTGCAACCAGCGCGATTATCTGAATCAAGTCCCAATCAAGTTTCTTTGACACGATTTCTCCTTTGAAGTCTTTTAGAAGTGATGGCAAAGGCGCCAGGACGAGTAGGTCCTGGCGCCTGTGCTGTTAGCAATTTGGTTGCTTAGGCGTCCTTGTACTCGCTCTTTGCGAATGTGGCGTCTTCCTCAGCGCTCTTGATGCGAGCGATGGTGAAGATCATTAGGCCGAATAGACACTTAGCCAGGATGTCAGCGATGGTGTAACCGGTCTCGCGAAGAACGAATGATGCCTCGTCGAATCCGGTTGCGTTCATGCTGGCGATGAATGCGATTGGGTAAACACCCCATGTTGCTAGAAGCAATAGTCGTAGTTCCTTGATCTTCTTTACAACTCCAGCTGGCTGGCGCTCTAGAGACTTACCAAGCTCAACGAATAGAACGTAAAGGATGTATAGGAATGGGATGGTTGAAAGTAGACCCCACAGTGATGCGTCACCGTCGTAAAGAAGGTTTAGCTGTGCGTCACCTGGGTAACCAAGGCCGATCATCAAAGCTGCTGCTGGAACCAGTCTTACAAGCATTGATGTCTGAACTGCCCTAGCAAGAGCCAGAACCGCAACGGTCTCGACTAGAAGTAGTGGCACTGTCAGGAACCAGTCCACGTAGCGGTAACCGACGTTGTAGACGGCACCCTCTACAGCTTCTGGACCGAAGGCCTCTACGAAGCTGTCGAACATTCTGAAGTAGTGGTAAGCGGCGATTCCTGTAACTGTTGCCGAGACCATGATGGCCATACGGTAACGAGGCAATACCCTCTCACGTGCTACGAACAAGAAGATGGTTGTAAATAGCATGCTCGCAATTCCAAGCGAGAACATGTTGTAGAGGAGGTTGTAACCTTCTGCACTCATTTGTTAGTTTCCTTTCGATTTTCTCTTAGAAAAGATTGCGGCAAAGAGAATTCCTCGGGGAAGAAACTAATAACCCCGGCAGAATTGCCCTTCGTCGCGCACTTCACGTCTAAGTAGAACCGCAAGAAGTCTGAGAGAATCCTGAAAAAGGTAACAGTTTGATAACGGAGAGGTTCTAGTATCCGAGCTGAATCGAGCTGTTAGCCAGCTCTTCGGCTGAACCAGTGAAGGTGAAGTCAACAATCAGGGGGCCCTTATCTTCAAACTCGACAATCTGTTTGGCCATTTCAACTATTTTTCCGGCCTCGGATCTGACCACGAGTCTTAGCTCTCTGGCCCCATGAAGCCTTCCATGATTCACAAATTTGAGTTGAATCGTGGTGAACCATTTGCCCTCAGAAACTAGCACTGGCGCAGGATTTTGAACCAACTCCAGTCCCGCTAGCTTTTCAATCGGTGGACAGTCCTCGATGTTGCAGTAATCGATTTGCTTGGGATCAAGCTGTCTGGTTGATAAATCCCTGTTGGCTGTGCCAGCTGCGAAGCCCCAGAGGGCAACCAGAAGTCCAACCGAGAGCAGGTAACTGATTGCGAGCGAAGCTCGTTGACCTTTGATGGTCAGTAACCAGGGTTTTTTCATTATTTCGCTCTCTGCCAAAAAATAATCTACCGCGTTCGCCACTGAGCTAGCCTTTAGCTGACCGGAGAGAATTATGAAAATAAGCAAAGAAGTTCAGCAGGCACTTGCCGAGGGCAAACCTGTCGTGGCACTTGAGTCGACAATTATTTCCCATGGCCTGCCTCACCCTCAAAACCTGGTAGCAGCCAGGGAGTTCGAGCAGCTACTTATTGATGCCGGTGTTGTTCCGGCAACCATTGGAATTGTGTCGGGCGTTCCAACTATTGGCTTGAGCTCACAGGAGCTAGAGCAAATCGCACAGCCGGGAACGGCAAAGTCCTCCGTCCGGGATTTGCCGATTATTGCCGCCAAGAAAATAAATGGGGCGACCACGGTTGCGGCAACCGCTCACCTAGCGGCTAAAGCCGGGATCCAGGTGTTTGCAACCGGCGGGCTCGGAGGAGTCCACAGGGGAGCGAACTCTAGCTTCGATGAGTCAGCCGACCTCACCACCCTGGCAACAAGTCCAGTTGTGGTTGTCAGTGCTGGAGTGAAGTCAGTCCTAGACATCGGCGCAACCTTGGAGCGGTTAGAGACATTGAGCGTTCCGGTGGTTGGTTACGGCACCAAAGTGTTCCCGAGTTTCTGGCTTCCAGAAAGCGATTTTGATCTTGACTGGAGTGTTCAATCGGCAGCTGAGGTGGCGGAGATTGTTGCATGCAGCCTGACTCTCGAATCCAAGGCGGCATTGCTTGTTGCAAACCCGGTGCCAGCTAAGCAGGCGTGGGCAAAGGCTGAACACGATCAGGTACTTGCAAAGGCATTTGCTGCCGCTAGCCAAGCTGGCGTCAGGGGCAAGGCCGTAACTCCGTTCCTGCTCGAGTTCATAGTTGGTGCGTCTCAGGGGCGCTCCTTGGAAGTGAATCTGTCACTGGTGCGCAATAACATCGCAGTAGCCGGTGAAATATCAAAGGCCATTTCAGCCAGGAGGACCTCATAAAAGCGTTAGTTGTTGGGGATGTTATTCAGGACATCCTGATTCATCCAAACAGCACAACTGAGCTCAATACCGATAACCCTGCAACCTTGACTCTGAGCACCGGGGGATCGGCCTCAAATTTCGCTGTTTGGCTTGGGTCTTTGGCGGTGGAAACTCACCTGATTGCAAGGGTTGGTGCCGGCGACAAGGCAAAACTTTCAGCAGAGTTTCTAGCCAAAGGCGTTAGTGCGCATCTCCAAGAAGACTCGGAACTTCCCACCGGAACAATCGCAGTTTTAGTTGAGGGTGAGAACAGGACTTTTTACACCGAGCGTGGAGCCAACAAAAACCTCGAGGTCTCAATGCTTCCGGTTGATCTCTTTGGGGACTTTCTTTACATCTCCGGCTACACGGTTTTGTCAATTGGCCCAGAGGCCACCCAGAAGCTAATTTCCATGGCGCAGCAGCATGGCATGTTGGTTGTCTGTGATCCGGGTAGTTCTGGCTTCATTCGCGACTACGGTGCGCAAGAGTTCTTAGATGCAATCGCTGGCACCGATGTAATTTTCCCCAATCAGGAAGAAGCCGAGGTGCTCACTGGCCAGTCAGCACCGCAGCTTGCTGCGGACCTGCTCAGTCGAAAGTTTCCGCTGGTGGTTTTGACAATGGGACCAGCAGGTGCCTTCGTCAGAAACCCGACTACCGCCCAGCAGGTTCCGGGCGTCAAAACCCAAAGCGTTGATCCGACCGGTGCTGGCGATGCCTTCGCCGCCATGTTCATGCGCGAGCTCTTGGACGGGCAAGGTTCTTTGATTGAAGTAACCACTCGTGCTTGCGAGTTTGCAGCCCAGGCAACAAAGTTCATCGGCGGGCAGCCAAAAATCAAACCAAAGAACTAGTGGCCCTTTGGGTGCCAAACAGTTTTTAGCTCCATCAAATCCAGAATGTGCTGCAAAGATCCAGTGGCACTCTGCCTGGAGTAGCTTCCCGGCCTGATTACTCGCTTTAGGTTCTCGGCAGCGAGCATCTCGAGCTCCGCAGCATTCGAGGTTCCCTCAAGGTCAACTGCGTTGACATCGAGGTGAGAAGCTAGCCAGCTGCCAAGTTCGGCAGCATTGCCAGTCAGGATGTTCACGACCCCACCTGGCAGGTCGGAGGTTTCCAAAACCTCTGCAAAAGTGCTTGCAGGAAGTGGCAGCTGTTCGGAGCTGACAATAACGATGGTGTTTCCGGAAACAATTGCCGGGGCGATTGTGTTCACCAGGCCGACTAGAGCCGTCTCTTGCGGCGCAAAGGCTGCAACAACGCCGGTTGGCTGGTTGGTTGAGATGTTGAAAAACGGGCCAGCAACCGGGTTCATGTTGCCTGCAACCGACTCGATCTTGTCGGTCCATCCGGCATGCCAGACAAACGAGTCAATCGCCTGATCAACTTCTAGGTTGGCTTGCTTGTCGGTCTTTCCGGTCAGAGCCCTGATCTCTTCGACAAACTGCTCACGCCTGCCCTCAAGCATCTCGGCAATGCGGTACAAGATCTGACCGCGGTTATAGGCGGTTGCACCGGCCCAACCGGATTGAGCAGCTCGGGCTGCAACCACAGCATCGCGCGAGTCTTTTCTCGAGGCCTTGGCAACGTTTGCCAGGAACTCACCCTTGTGGTCATTGACCTTGTAGACGCGGCCAGACTCAGAACGAGGGAACTTGCCACCAATGAAGAGCTTGTAGGTCTTCTTTACTTCTAAACGCATTAGTTTGCTCCCTTCAGGTAGCTGAGCAGTCCGTGCCTGCCACCTTCGCGGCCGTAGCCAGATTCCTTGAAGCCACCAAATGGGCTGGCCGGGTCAAACTGGTTGTAGGTGTTGGCCCAAACAACGCCAGCGTTGAGCTGGTCTGCAAGCTTTAGAATTCTGGAACCCTTCTCGGTCCAAATTCCAGCACTGAGTCCATATGGAGAGTTGTTGGCCTTGGCAACTGCCTCTGCAGGGGTCCTGAAGGTCATGACCGAGAGCACTGGCCCGAAGATCTCTTCTCTGGCAACCGTGTTAGCCGGAGAAACCCCAGTGATCAGGGTTGGTGCGAACCAGAAGCCGTTTTTGGGCATTGGGCAGTTAGGCGCCCAGCGCTCGCCGCCTTCCTTCACGCCCTGCTTCACAAGCTTCTCAATCTTGGTCAGCTGAGCCTTGGAGTTGATGGCACCAATGTCAGTGTTCTTATCCATTGGATCACCCAGTCGAATCGTCTCCATGCGACGCTTTAGTTTCTTGAGCAGCACGTCCTGAACCGATTCCTGAACTAGCAGCCTGGATCCTGCGCAGCAAACGTGGCCCTGGTTGAAGAAGATGCCGGTGACGATGCCCTCAACTGCTTGGTCAAGTGCGGCGTCTTCAAAAACGATGTTGGCGGCCTTGCCGCCAAGTTCTAGTGTTGCCTTCTTGTTGGTTCCGGCAATCTGCTTGGCAATCAGTCTGCCGACATCGGTTGAGCCGGTGAAGGCAACCTTATTGACATCCTTGTGGTCAACCAGCATCGCTCCGGTGTCGCCGAAGCCGGTGACGATATTTACAACACCGTCTGGCAATTCCGCCTGTTGGCAGATCTCCGCAAACAACAGGGCTGTCAGTGGGGTTGTCTCGGCAGGCTTTAGAACCACGGTGTTTCCGGCAGCAAGCGCTGGAGCGATTTTCCAGGCAAGCATCATTAGCGGGAAGTTCCACGGAACAATCTGAGCGGCAACACCATGGGCGGCAGGGTTTGGTCCAAGTCCGGCGTAGTCGAGCTTGTCGGCCCAGCCTGCGTAGTAGAAGAACCAGGAGGCAACTAGTGGAATGTCTACGTCTCTGGTTTCTTTGATTGGCTTTCCATTGTTCAGAGTTTCGGCTACCGCTAGCTCGCGGGCACGCTCCTGAATGATCCTGGCAATGCGGTAGAGGTACTTGCCACGGGTGGCCCCATCTAGCTTGCTCCAGGTTTTCTCATAGGCATTTCTGGCCGCCTTGACCGCCGCGTCAACATCCTTAGCAGTTCCGTGGCTGATAGCAGCCAGGTACTGCTCGGTAGCAGGGTTGATGGTTTGGTAGGTCGCACTTGGCTTAGTGAACTTGCCGCCAATGAAGTGGCCGTAGGAGTCTTGGAACTTCACCAGATCTTTTGACTCTGGTGCCGGTGCATATTCGAACATCATTCTCCTAGTCCACGCTCACGTAGTCACGACCTGAGTAGTGACCGGTTGAAAGTTTTTGACGCTGCATCAAAACATCGTTTAGCAGGCTGGATGCTCCAAACCTGAAGTACTTGGGTGTCAGCCACTTTTCGCCAGCGATCTCTTTGACGACCACCAGGTACTTGATTGCATCCTTGGAGGTCCTGATTCCACCGGCTGGCTTCACGCCAATCTGGATCTTGGTTTCGTCATACCAGTCGCGAACGGCCTCGAGCATCAACAGGGTCGTGGGTAGGGTGGCATTCACGCTCACCTTGCCAGTCGAGGTCTTAATAAAGTCAGCTCCTGCAAGCATTGCGAGGTAGCTAGCCCTTCGAATGTTGTCGTAGGTTTCTAGCTCGCCGGTTTCCAAGATCACCTTTAGGTGAGCATGGCTTCCGTCTTTTCTCTCGCAGGCTTTCTTCACGGCCTGGATCAACTTATAAACCTCCAGGTACTGCCCTGACAGGAAAGCACCGCGGTCAATCACCATGTCGATTTCATCGGCGCCGGCATTGACCGCATCTTTGGTGTCCAAAAGCTTTACCGCAAGGCTCGCTCTGCCAGAGGGGAAGGCGGTGGCAACTGCTGCGACCTGAATCTTGCCCTTGCCCAGTGCCTCCTTGGCGTGCTTGACCATGTCGCCGTAGACACAGATTGCTGCAGGCTGGGGGGTTGTTAGATCGTCAGGGTCTGGGGTTAGTGCCTTTAGGCACAGACTGCGAACGCGCTCTTTGGTGTCAGCACCCTCAAGAGTGGTCAGGTCCATCATGCTAATCGCCATGTCCAGGGCCCAGGCCTTGGAGGTGGTCTTGATGGACCTGGTAGAAAGCGCGGCGGCTCTAGCTTCAAGGCCGACCTTGTCAACCCCTGGCAATGAGTGCAGCCAGCGGCTCAGGCTCTGGTTAGTAATCCGGGAGCCGACGATGGCTTCGGGGTCAATAATTGGCAAAATTACTCCTTGGTAACCAGATGAGCCTACCTGTTACAGCTCGAATTTTGAACCGGTTAGTTCCTCGCTGGTAGTCCAAAGTCGACCCATCAAACCAAGGTCCCTAGATCGATTGGTTCCCCTAATCAGCTTTGGCTTGCCCCAAAGTTCCAGGCTTGGCCCCACGAATTCGCCACCTGTCATTAGCGGATTGATTGCGGCATCGATTTGTGACCGTGCTCCTTCAGCTGCGGTTTGGGCAAACCGGTCAAAGCGATGCGGAAAGTTATCCTGCAGGCCTGTTATTGCCCAGCCGGGGTGAGCGGCAATAGACATCACCTTGCTCTTTGCCTGCTTTGCCCTGAGGTCAAGCTCTCTGGCGAACAGCAGGCAGGCGAGCTTGGTGTCGGCATAGCGCTGCCAGCGGTCATAGCTAGCCTTGTCGGCACCGGTGATCTCCGACACGTTTGCAGTTTCCAGTTTGCCGCGGCGATGCACGGTGCTGGAGAGTGAAATAACTCTCGGGTTAGCTGCCTGTTCAAGGTTTTCCCAGAGCAATGAGGTGAGCAGGAAGTGCCCTAGGTGATTAATGGCCATTTGTGACTCAATGCCCTCAACCGAAAGACTGAAATCTGGCCCCATCACGCCCGCGTTATTCATAAGAACATCGATTGGGTGCTGAGTGGTCTTTGCAAAGTCGCGAACCTGATCAAAATTCGAGACATCCAGCACTGCCTGGCTGATTTGAACATCGGGGTATTGAGCCTTGATTTCGGCGCTCGCTTTTTCAAGCTTTGCCTCACCTCTTGAGGCCATGATCAGGTTGTAGCCCTCGGCTGCAAGCGCCCTGCTGGCATTTAGCCCCAGACCCGAGCTGGCGCCGGTGATAAGCGCGGTTTTCTTGTTATTTGCCATTTATTGAAAGCAGCCTCTCGATGTCACCAAAGACCTCCATTGCGGCAGCCTTCATTGTTCCCTGTTTTAGAATCACGCCGTCTTTTTCATGCTTTACCTCAAAGATGCTGTCCATTGTTTCTTCAACTCTTTGGTGCATCGCGGTTCGAAGAGGTGCGTGCAGCAGACCACCTCTGGCACGAAGTGCCGAGATGGTCAATGTTCCGGCGTCTCCAGTGACGCTCCAGTGAACGTGAGTGTCGTCCATCTTGAGGTCGAGCTCTTTGGATTTGTTATAGGTGGTCCAAGCGTGGAGTTTACCAGAGTGATGAAAGCCCATGATGAAGCCTCGGAACGAGCTGTTCAACCACGGAATGATTGCAGCCGAGGCAACCAGCGATGCTTCTGGGTCATTTTCCAGATGGTTTGAGTGAAGCCAGATATAACCGCTGGGGAAGTTCCTGCCCCAGTCTTTTTCGATGTAGCCCTTGCCACTAGAGTCGGCAGGTTTGCCATCAACTACAAGCTTGGCCGACACCTTGTGGTTGAAAGAGACCAGCCCGTGGAAGCACTCCATCATTGGAACCATGCCGTACCAACCCATGATGCCGGGGCTGGAGAGCTTTACTGGCCAGGGAACTAGCTCAGACTCAATTTTGATTTCACCCTTGAGCGGCCCAACATCAAGCACTGCCCCCTTGGCAGAAAACCGGTTCGGTCCAACCCGAACCTCGAATTTGTCAGCAGCAGCCTCAAACTCTTCAATTGGATAAGTGACGTAGTAGCTTTGGCCGGTCGTGCCGTTTAGTACCTGCACGAATGCTTCGTGAGTGTCACTTCCCTGCAGCCCCAAAAACACCCCAGGAATCACTGCCCATTTTTGTTTGAGGTCGTCTGAAACAAACTTGAAGTACCAGCCTTCAAAGTAGTTCTTGGTCTTGTTTTGGCCGTGGAAGCCCTCTGGGTGCATCACGCCGGCGAGGTAACTCTTTACAGAGAACATCTAGACAGCGTAGAGCAGCCGGAGCAATAAACTAAAGCCCCAACCCAATAGAAGGCACCAATTGACAAGCGGCCGCTCGATAACCATTCGCTTAGGTGTTGGCCAAATCATTGGCTGGGGATCCTCCTTTTATTTGCCTGCGATTTTGGCTCTGCCAATCTCAAGGTCTTTGGGCATTGAAACCGCAGATTTCTTCTGGGCCTTCACGCTCTCACTTTTGGTTTCCGGGCTGCTTGGACCTCAGGTCGGCAGGGCAATTGACCGGCTTGGTGGCCGGGCTGTTTTACCGCTGGGTAGCGCTGCCTTTGCCTTAGGGCTGCTCCTGCTCTCGGTGAGCACAAACCAAACCATGTTGGTCGGCGCCTGGCTGCTGATAGGGGTCGGCGGGTCGATGGGCAACTACGACTCTGCCTTTGCAACAGCGGTTTCGTTCTTCGGCGAAAAGTCCAACAAGGTCATTGCAGGGATCACGGTTTTTGCCGGGTTCTCCTCAACCATCTCGTGGCCACTGACCAGCTACCTGGAGCAAACAATTGGCTGGCAACAGGCGGTGTTTTTTTGGGCACTGATGCACCTGGTGATAGGACTTCCGCTCAACCTCAGCATTCCAAAAGTTGCCCGCAAGGAAGTCCCTGACACCACCGGGGCCATTCGTAAGGTCATAAAAAACCGATTCCGGTTTGATCTGTTGCTGGTGATCTTTGCTTTGATTTTTGCCATGGAGGGCTTCATTGTTTCCTCGGTCAACACCACGCTTCCATTTTTGTTGGGTGAGCTTGGAGCAAGTAGTCAGGTTGCGCTCTTGGCAGCAACCATTCTCGGCCCATCGCAGGTTCTAGCCCGGGTAGTGATTTTGCTTCCCGGAACCTTTATGACTCCGATGCGGGTTGCTGCAGTTTCGATCGCAGCGCATCCATTGGGAGTGCTGTTGATTTGGGTTTTCGGTGTCAATGGACTGATTCCGTTTGTGATTCTGCATGGCATTGGGGTTGGTCTAAATCCGTTTATTCGTGGCTCGCTGCCACTGTTGTTTTTTGGACCAGAGCGCTTTGGGCAGCGTCAGGGCTACATCATGATGCTGAGCAAACTGGTTTCCGCACTCTCGCCCACTCTGCTTACGTTGCTAGTGCTGACTAATCCTCAAGTTGGAATTGCGACCACCTTCAGTCTTGGCGTTGGCGCCATGGCTTTGCTGGTTTGGCTCAGTGCCATCCACAAAGTTCGCAAGCGTGCAGCGGTTGACCTTAGCGCTGCAGCAAGTCTTGAGGGTTAGCGCTTTCTATCCAAGAAGTTAGCCCAGACCACCTTCCCCAACCCTGGTCCATCGAGAAGTGCCCGGCGCCTTCAAAAATAAGCGGTTCAACATTCAACGCGGGCGCATAGATTCCAACTCCCCGTGGAAGCCAGTGGTCGTTGTCCCCGGCTATCACAGTCAGGTTCTTGGCCCACTTGTGTGCGCTTGTTGCAAGTAGTGGGTTAGTGAGATCCAGCGGGTCTCCTTCAATTCCTTCTGCCTGGTCGGTCAGCTGTGGGTCGGGGGGAGCAACAAGCAACACTCGATCAAATGGCTTTGTGAATAGGTCATTCATGGCGGCGATTAGCCAGTTGGTGGTGCCAAGCGAATGGCAGATGGCGATCTTCTCGCCGCCTGCAACCTCGTCCATCATGTTCGCCTCCTGGCGAAGAAGCTCCTGCCATTTTTCAGCACTTGGGGTGTCGGGGTCCGGGAACTGGGGATACCAAACTTGGTTGCCACCGCTTCTTAGCTCTGCTGCGGCAATCCTGGCCCAGTGGCCCTCTGGCCTGATGTTGGTCCAGCCGTGGTGGATCAGAATTTTCTTCACAGTTCAAGTTTTCCAGTTAGTTCAGTTCGAGCCAAGTTTTAGCCGAAGCGAGTTGGCAACAACTGAGACCGAAGAGAAAGCCATGGCCACGCCTGCAAGCATTGGGTTTAGTAGTCCAAGTGCTGCAACCGGGATCAGCACGATGTTGTATCCAAAGGCCCAGACCAGGTTCTCGATGATGTTGCGATAGGTTTTCTTGCCGAGCCTGAGAGCAAAGGGGATCGCTCTTGGGTCATCGTCCAAAATCGTGATAGCGCTTGCTGCTTGAGCAGCATAGGCGCCTGACCCCATCGCAATCCCAACCTCTGCCTTGGCAAGAGCGGCGACATCATTTATGCCATCAC